>CEAL01017714.1_pt1 | contig 77717 bp, 76 predicted proteins | sample 557521 | NCBI WGS metagenome assembly CEAL01 (sample SAMEA3182095, study PRJEB8094) | gut metagenome | biome: human; feature: gut; material: Stool; isolation source: human stools | place: Canada | collected 2012-03-06
TATATTATTTATATATACTATCTTTAGGACTTTTTTCTCTCATCAGATTTCGAGTTTGACCACTTTGACCATGACCACTTTGACCACTATTTACAGCTAAACACAAAGTAAAGTAACATTACATATTCACCATCTGTCAGGAGAATAAAACAGAAAAAATAATCATATTAAGAAATCCAGACTTTCTTTAAAATCTGTTCATAAAAGGGAAAGCACAAGGTTGCGTATTAACAACATATAACACTAAAAAAGATATTTAACTGATATTTAACTTTTCCTATGAATACTTATTGCTATTATCCATGTTTTGATTTGTATAAATATACTAAGCCACATCGTCAAGGCATAATGTATACATATACATTATTGAAAAACAGGAATTTTCGGTGCAAAAGAACATTGTAAACAGATTTTACAAAACAGCATCTTCTTCTCGTTTTCTCTGTCATCAATTTCACATAAAGAAAGTCATCAGCGAAAGAAAACCGTCTTGCCATATCACCATTTTCCTATCATTGTTGACAAGAAAACCTACTTTGCATACACACAATGAGCCAATAAACCGGCTCACCCGATATATCTAGGGGAAATTTTTTTGATTCTACAGAAAAATTTATACCTTTGCACCATGAACAATCAAGGACTATTATCATTGGCACAGTTGATACTGCCATCAGAGATACTTTCAAATTTTGAAGTAGTACGTGTAGAAGAAGAGGCATCCCTTATCCGCATCTATCTTGACGAATCGGTTAAGGCTGAATATAAAGAGAACCCAGAGATTGAATCCAAAGGGTTCTGTGAAGCCGTAACCATACGTGACTTCCCGATCCGCGACAAAGGTGTTGATCTGATCGTCAGAAGACGCAAATGGTACGACAAGCAGAATAACCAATACTTCTCCGACTCTTATGAGCTGAAGGCTGAAGGAACCCGCTACTCCAAGGAGTTTGCGGCTTTTTTAAAAGGAGTGTATGGAGACGATTCCTACGACCTCCCGTTCGCTTGACCGCTATTATCACATAAACGGGGATACTTTTGAAAAGCAATACAAGGAAGTGCTTAGCGGCTATCGCGAATGGTCCGAACTCTCGCATGCAGAAGACTGGCTTGTCTTTCCCGAAAACATAGGTGAAAGCATCTGCATTGACGAAACGGCTCCAAGCAACGGTGAGCTGTACACTATAGTAAGCAACAGATCTTCACATGGAGGTAAAGGTACCATCATTGCTATTGTAAAAGGTGTGGCGGCAGATGTTGTCACAGAAGCACTTATGCGCATTGACGAGGACAAGAGACTGATGGTTAAGGAGATAACAATGGATATGTCGAATTCCATGCGACTTATAGCCAGACACTGTTTCCCGAATGCAATGCGTACCATAGACCGCTTTCATATACAGAAACTTGCATGTGATGCCTTGCAGGAGATGCGCATCGCACATAGATGGGACGCCATTCAAGCAGACACGGACGCCAGGGAAGAGGCCAAATGTTTGGGTGAAGCATACACTCCAATTGTGCTTGCAAATGGTGACACCCACAAGCAGTTGTTGGCTCGCAGCAGATATCTGCTTTTCAAATCTGCCGACAAATGGACAGAAAGTCAGAGACAAAGAGCTGAGGTACTATTTGAAACGTATCCTGACCTTAAAGAAGCCTATTCGCTTACACATTCATTAAGAATGATATTTTCCAAGAATACCGTCAAAGATGCAGCTAGACTCTCGCTTGCACGCTGGTATAACAAAGTGGACGACTCTGGTTTTAAGAGTTTCAATGTTATTGCCGCCACGCTTTACGAGCATTATGATGAAGTCTTGAACTTCTTTGTCAACAGGGCAACTAATGCTTTTGCAGAGTCATTCAATGCTAAAATTAAGGCGTTTAGAGCTGCTTTAAGGGGAGTAACGGATATAAAGTTCTTTCTTTTCAGACTTACAAAGCTATATGCTTAATCCCCCCTGGTTTATCGGGTGAGCCTGTAAATCATCAGAAAAAGAAAGGTATATCCAACTTATCCTGTAAATAATTCTTTTTACCAAAGGATGTAAATCATCTGAAAAAGAAAGGTATATCCAACATAGAGTATGATTGACCGTTTCGTCCTCGTGATGTAAATCATCTAAAAACGAAAGCTACATTCAACTATTGTTGTTAACAATAAAAAGGACTTTTTGACCATAAAGCAGAAGTTTATCATTCATCAACTGATTTTAAAATAAACATGTCTAAAATTACAAGAAAAATAGAGATTATTCCTGATATAGAAGGATTAACTCATGACGAGTCAAATAAAAAATGCTATGGTACATTTTATAGCTTTGACAAGAATTTATACAAGGTGGCAAATCTTCTTGTAAGTCAATTGTATGGATTAGACAATCTGTTATCATTGATGAGACTACAGAATGATGAATATGTTAAATGTCAATCCAAGTTGTCTCTTAAATCTACAACAGATGCAGAAAAGGAAAACTTAAAGAAGCGCATGGAAAAAATAAATGCAGAACTTGTATCTATCAAGAATGAGATGACTCCAAAGCATCCACAGACATTCGCTTATCGTGCTGTGACGAATTGCGTCTATGCTAAAAATATACCATCAGACATTTTAAATACTCTTAAACAAGATGTCTATAAACACTTTAACGATACAAAGAAAGAGCAATTTCGGGGAGAAAGGAGTTTGACAACATACAAAAGGGGAATGCCTGTTCCTTTTAGTATTGAAAAGAAACATGCTATTGTTTGTGATGGTGATAATTATTATCTACCATGGTTTGAAGATACACGTTTTAGACTCAACTTTGGTCGTGACAAAAGTAACAATCGTGCCATTATAGACAATTGCATCAAGACAAAGAGGTACAAATTATGTGCTGCTGCAAAGATGCAGCTTAAGGATAAAAAACTTTTTCTACTTGTTACAGTAGATATTCCAGCTACAGAGACAACCACTGTCAAAGGAAAAGTTATGGGCGTAGACCTCGGTGTTGTAAATCCTGCTTATGTAGCAGTGAATGATGGACCTGAAAGAAGTCGTATTGGTAATGGTGAAGCCTTTCAGAAGCAACGTGATGTCTTTCGTAGAAGATTTCGTGAATTACAACGTTCACAACTTACACAAGGTGGTCATGGAAGAAAGCACAAGACAAAAGCAACCGAAACACTTAGAGGTAAAGAAAGAAATTGGGTGCAGACAGAAAATCATCGTATAAGCAGGGAAATTGTAAATTTGGCATCTCGGTGGAAAGTTGAGTGCATACAAATGGAAAACCTGAAAGGATTTGGAAAAAATCAAGAAGGAGAAGTTGAGGACAACCACAAACGCCTTCTTGGACGATGGTCTTATTTCGAGCTACAAAAAGATATAGAATATAAGGCTGCGATGGTTGGTATTCAAGTGAAATACATAAATCCTGCATACACAAGCCAGACTTGTCATGTCTGTGGACAACGTGGAAATAGAATAGAACGTGATACTTTTATTTGTACCAACCCTGAATGTACTTGTTATAATCAAGCACAGGATGCGGATATGAATGCAGCAATAAATATCGCAAAATCTAAAGATGTAGTAAAGTAATCCTATACGATAAATAATTTGTCAAACAATAAGAAAATATGAAGAAAATATTTTTGTTAATGACATTGTTGCTGCTGTTTTGTTGCAACATTTCAGCACAAACGCATTTAACTTTCATGGGCATTCCTATCACAGGAACGAGGGAAGCAATGATGGCAAAGTTAAAGGCTAAAGGATTTACAGAGAAGACACAAGAAAATGAAGTCGGTGTCGAATTGAAAGGAAAATATCTTGGAAAAGATGTATGGCTGCGTATTTATAATAGCAATAAGTCTAAGACAGTATATCTTATAGATATATTTTTCAAAAAAGGTCAATTCATGGATTTGTATGAACAATATCTTGATTGTCGTGAAAAGTTTAATGGCATATATGGTAAACCAACAGAAATCCTCGATGAACCTTTTGAAGAAACTTTAAAATATGGGAAACTTCCTATGTGTGCAACATATTATAAAAGCTCCAAAGGCTTGGTTTCATTAGAGATTTCAGACGACATGCATTGTGTAGAAATATCTTTTCAGGATAAGCATAATGCAGAGGTTATGAGAAAAGAAAAGCCTCAAAAGAATGTGAAAAAGTAATCTCATTTATGGTTTTATTCAAAAAGAAAAATCGAAGTGATGGATATAGATGCAAGAAAAGAAAAACGTGAAAAGGCTCAATCAGAAAACTTGTTATCGATAATTAGGAAAGAAATTTTTCCTAATGTATATACCTTTCCTGAAAGGAAGAAGAATGACAGACCTGATATTGTCCTTGCGATTTCTGAAAAAAGAATAGGAATAGAGGTAACAGAATGTTATCCTTCTAATCACATAGATGAAGAAGACAAAAAGAATGGTAAGAGACCACTTTGTAAAAAGAAAAACGATACATGGTTAATGAAAGAATGCGAGGATTTCAAGAATAGCCCATATTTCGTCAACTTGACAAAAGACCAACATTATAAGATAAAAATATATACAACCAATGCAGTATATCGTGGTAAGCATCATGATGAATTTCAAAATGAGCTCATTGAGCATATAGAAGCTATACGATATAAGAGATACCCCATAAGTAAAAAACTTATTTCGAGAATCAAAGTAAAGCCTTCTGTTCACAATTATGTGGATTTTTTTCTCACATCAAGCCCTTGGCCTGTAAAATGGGAAGATGTTCTAAGAGAAATAGAGAAAAAAGAAGAGCAGTCAGTAGAATATGATCACACTGATGAATTGTGGCTAAATATTTATATTCCATGGGTAGAAAACATAGTATCTTACGAAATGGATATAGGAAAGAATGACATAGCTACTATCAGAAAAAGATTGCTGCAATCAAAATTTCAAAGAATATATCTTTCTTCTATTAGAGAACATGATACATTTGTTTTGAAAACTAATAATGGAAAAGATATGTTGGATGAAGAACATTGCATTTCAACAATAGATGTATCTAGAGCTGTAATGTTGTTTTGACTAATAAGATATTATACGAAATATAATAAACATACGTCGCGCCATTAAAGAGCATGGATATTCGGCAAAAGACTTTTCTGATGAGATTGGCGTAAAGCCACAGACTAATTACAGAACATGATTAACGGCAATCCAACAGTCAAGAAAATGAAAGAAATTACTGAATGTTTGGATTGCAACATCACAGATTTATGTTATTTGATAGATAAAGAACAAGTCGAACAACCGTACAAAGATTTGCATTTAACAAATGCCAGTCTTTCGCAACAATCCACATGTGTTGAGCAACATTCAGTTATACTTTGAACCATCACCTTGTCACTACTACTTTCTGTTCACATTGCGTAACAAAGGTGAGAGTCGGCGTAGTATTGTTTCCTGAAAATAAGAGGATGCCAAGCGGATAACCTCGTCTTGTGAAAGATGCTCCTAGTCAGTCGGGATTGTCTCGATACGCTCCAAAAAACCGTTCGGGTTCTCCTTTATCTTGCGGTCACGATAGGCTGTATGGATTGAAGCACGGAAAGTTACCTTTCGGTTTCCTCCTTCGCACCTCGGCAATTCAAACAAGTTTGACGTGCATAGGGTGTCGCATTCCCCATGAATGAGGCAATGCGACACCCTATGTGTTGATGTAAACTGAATTTCAGAAAATGATGAACGGCTTACTTGTTGAAAGCATAGTAGAAGCCATCGTTCATCGCCATGCGGAGCTGGAATAAACCATTCTCGTCGGCAGTGACATTCATCTTTGCGCCACTTGGCAGACAGGCCTGGATGCTGCCGTCCTCATTGAAGCTGAACAGCTCGCGAATGTCGCCGTCCTTGCTGTACGACCAGCTCTTGTTCTTCTTGTTGAATACGAAGTAAGACTTCTCGCCGTCGGGGTCGGTTATCTCGTAACCATTCTTCAAAGTCTTGACAGCATACATGCGACCGTCCTTGCCCATCACGTCCTTGGTGGTTCCCACCTGTCCGATCACCTTCTCGCCTGTCCAGAACTCGATGGAGTTGAGCACTAAGAGGTCGGCTACAGAACATACAGCATAGGCTGGAGAGATGAGGATAAAGATAAGCTCATTGACAAACTTGTTGTCTGTAGCTCGCTTGTTCCAGCTGAGAACTGAGTTGGTAAGGCCGAAAGAGCCGATGCATGAACTGAGAGTCAAGGCACCCACTGTGACTGCGATGACTGATTTGGTGAATGTTTTCTTCATCTTGTTAAAAAATTAATGTATGTTGATAATTGATTATAGTGTTTCCGGTTCTTGAAAAACCCTAAAACTTGAAATGCCTTTTCAGCCAGCGGCTCATCATCTCGTAGGCACTCTCTTCCTCCTGATGCTGAGGCTCGGCAAAGGTGAGATGCTCGCCAGAGGCATCACCATGCTGGTCGGGGAAGATGATCATCAGATTGGTGCCGGAGAAGAAACGGGTCAACTCTTCGGGCAGGCGCTCAAGGGCAGCCTTGTGAGAGACGGTTCCCTTGCGGGCTGTTACCACCACAAGCATGTGGTCGGGAGCTATCTGCGAGGCTATTTGGGGCATCTCGTTCCAATGGGTCATGAGCGTATAGTCGGAACGGACCTCGGGATAGCGGTTCTTGATAAACTCGTTGATGAGCGAAAGAGCCTCCATACGGCCATGGAACTGTATGCGGCAGTCGAGGTTGCGTGCCATGCGCGACAGACGTTCTACCCAGCGGTAGAAGCCTGGCTCAAACTCTGCTCTCGAAGGAACAACCACCTGTATGCGGCGTATGGTGTTGAGCGGCTGGCGGATGCGTGCCATGATGATCTGGCGGCTGAGTCCATTGAACAGACTCTGATGGAACTCGCCCCAGAACTTAGGTGAGCGCTCCGGATGCATGTGCATGCCGATGATGATCTCGGAACACTGAAACTCGTTGAAGGCGTGCTTGATGCCATTGGCGATGTTGGCAGCTATTCTGACCTGGGTCTGCGTGAGCACATCGGTGGCTGCTGCTATCTGGCTGCAATGTTCGAGCAGTCGCTTGCCTTGCTCCTGGTTGTAGCGCATGTCTTTGTCCTCATACACCACATTGAGACAAACCAAACCGCGGTTCAGCTTCTGGTTTCTCACCAAGAAGGCGAGGCTCATCAGGTTGTCGGCATATTCGGGATAGCGCACGGGGATGAGTATCTTCTCGTCGTTGGCGCTCTTCTCGTCCTCAGCCTCCGGCAGCTCCTTGTCTCTTAGTACTATCATGCGCGAAGACCAGTCGGTAAGCAGCGAGGAGATGATACAGGTGCACAGTATCATGATCACCACACCGTTGAGCATGTCGTCGTCGACAAGATAGGTGTTTTTGCCTACAAGAATGTTCATTCCCACCATCACCATGGCGATACTGCCGGCAGCATGGGCTGAGGTAAGACCGAACATCATGTGACCCGAAGACAGGGGCAGGCGAAAGCCAAAGCAGGCAGCATAGGCGGCAATGGCCTTGCCCAGGGTGCCAAAGAACACGATGCACAGCACCACCCAGAGAATATGACCGCCCTGGAAGAGCAGTCCCACATTGATCAGCATGCCCACTCCTATCAGGAAGTAGGGAATGAAGAGGGCGTTGCCGATAAACTCGAGCCGGTTCATCAGTGGCGATACATGAGGTATATACCTATTTAATATAAGGCCCGCAAAGAAGGCACCAAAGACTCCCTCGATGCCTACCGTCTGCGAGAGGGCGGCACTCATGAAGAGCATGGCCATGACAAAGATAAACTGCATCACGGCATCGCTGTATCGGCGAAGAAACCATCGGGTGAGACGGGGTATGAGGAATATCATCACACTGCAATAAGCGGCAAACTTGGCTGCAAAGAGTACCCAGAAGAGTACGCCGTCGTGCTCGGTGAACGAAGCCACCAGACCCGCCAGCATCACTAAGGCGATGAGCAGGGAGATCATGCTCGACCCCACACTCAGCGTGACGCTCGGCTTTTGTTGCAGTCCGTAGCGCGACACGATGGGGTAGGCGATGAGCGTATTCGAGGCCATGATACAGCTCAGCAGGAATGAGGCTTTGGTGGAATAGTCCAAGAGTGTGACGCTCATCCAATAGGTGAGTCCGAAAGGAATAAAGCACGTCAGCAGACCATAAGTGAGCAGCCTCGACTTCGTCTTCTTCATACCCTCCATGTCCATCTCGAGGGCTGCCAGAAACATGATGTAGTACAGACCAACCTTGCCAAACAACTCAAAGGAAGAGTCGCGCTCCAGGATGTTGAGCCCGTATTTGCCTATGAGCACTCCTGCCAATACCATACCGATGATGTGTGGAATGCGGAGCTTACCCATGATGATAGGCGCAAAGAGGATGATGATCATCACGACGAAGAAGATCAGCGTAGGGTCGGTTATCGGGAAATATTGTGCAATGTTCAGCATAGGCATTCTGTTTTTCGGGAGAGTTCTCGAGCATCAGCTGCATCACTCTTCCTATAATATGGGTGCAAAAATAATAATAAATCTTGAAAAAGCAAAGTCTTTTGCCTCCTTATCAATTATATGTGCAAAGATTTTTGTAAATTTGCACCCGGAAAGTAAACTTAAGATAGAAAGATAAGCCCTCTGCCTGCTGATGTTTCATCGTAAATATGAGTAGCGGAGATGGATGAATGTTATTTTATGCAAAATAATGCAGAAATGTTAGCAAAAGTAATAAAAATGCAACAAAAAGCAATAATTTATGGGATTTTTTGCTTGATATTGTAGAAAAAGTCTTACCTTTGCAGCGGATTTGAGAGGATAAGCGTTAGAAGACAACCAAAGATGAGAAATCATCATGCTGGAAAGGAGCATTCTTTTCTTTTCCAAAAGATTCACTTTAAACAACTTTTAAAAAGATTCGATTATGAAAGTAGCAATTGTTGGTGCAAGCGGTGCAGTAGGTCAGGAATTCCTGCGTATCCTTGCTGAGAGAAATTTCCCAATGGATGAGTTGGTGTTGTTTGGTTCTGAGCGTTCGGCTGGACGAAAATACAACTATAAGGGAAAGGACTATGAGGTGAAACTCTTGCAGCATAACGATGATTTTAAAGATGTCGATATCGCATTCACATCTGCTGGCGGTGGAACTTCAGAGGAGTTTGCCGATACTATCACTAAGTATGGTGCTGTGATGATTGACAACTCAAGCGCTTTCCGTATGTGCGACGATGTGCCATTGGTAGTACCAGAGGTAAACGCCGAGGATGCGCTCAACCGTCCACGCAACATCATCGCCAATCCAAACTGCACCACCATCATGATGGTAGTGGTATTGAAGCCTATCGACGACCTGAGCCATATCAAGAAGATTCATATTTCTTCTTACCAGAGTGCTTCGGGTGCTGGTGCTGCAGCCATGGCTGAGCTTGAGCAGCAGTATAAGGACATCATCGAGACTGGCAAGACAGACCATATCAACAAGTTCCCACATCAGTTGGCATACAATGTCATTCCTCAGATAGACAAGATGACTCCTAACGACTATACCAAGGAGGAGATGAAGATGTACAACGAGACTCGTAAAATCATGCACTCTGATGTTCGCACCAGTGCTACTTGTGTACGTGTTTCCTCACTTCGTTCTCATTCAGAGAGCGTATGGTTCGAGACCGAGAAGCCATTGGCAGTAGAGGACATCCGCAAGGCTTTGGAGGCTGCTCCTGGCGTAACCGTAAAGGATGACGCACAGAACTACGTATATCCAATGCCTTTGGAGAGTGCGGGTAAGGACGATGTCTATGTAGGCCGTATCCGTAAGGATCTCGCCGATGACAACAGCAATACATTGTGGCTCACAGGCGACCAGATTCGCAAGGGCGCAGCGCTCAATGCCGTTCAGATCGCTGAGTATTTGATCAAAGTAGGTAATGTGAAATAAGATACATGCTTGAAAGATTCAAACTCTTGCTTCGGGATATGAACCGGGGCATTTATGAGAAAGAAACAGAAATATCGCTCTCGCTCCTTGCCGCACTGGCAGGCGAGAGCGTTATTCTTTTAGGTCCACCGGGTGTGGCCAAGAGTATGGTGGCACGACAGCTGAAGTGTGCCTTCCGTGGAGCACGCAATTTCGAGTATCTCATGTCGCGCTTCTCTACGCCCGATGAGATCTTCGGTCCTGTGAGCATACAGAAACTGAAGACCTCCGACACCTATGAGCGTGCTGTGGATGGTTATCTTCCTACAGCCGATGTCGTGTTCCTCGACGAGATATGGAAGGCGGGTCCTGCCATACAGAACACCCTGCTCACGGTCATCAACGAGAAACTGTTCCGCAACGGCATACGCGAAATCGAGTTGCCGCTGAAACTCCTCGTGGCTGCCAGCAACGAGTTGCCTGCCAAGGGCGAGGGACTGGAGGCACTCTGGGACCGATTCGTCATCCGCATAGAGAGCCGTCCCATCCGGCAGGAGAAGAACTTCCGAGAGATGCTGTTGGAGGTGAAGAGTGAAGCGGGAGGACAGTTTGCGGCGGCCGAAGGGAAAGCCAATTCGAATGCGATTACTGCCGAGGAGTATGCGGAATGGTCGAAGACCATCGATCGTATAGGAGTGAAGGAGGAGGTACTCGATGCCATTTCTGCTATCCGCAAATCCCTGAGAGCCGTGAATGTGGATGAGGCAGCCGAGCGCCGTCATGTGTATGTGAGCGACCGTCGCTGGAAGAACATCATGCGCCTGCTTCGTACCTCTGCCTTTATGCAGGATCGTGAGGAAGTGGCGGTATGCGATCTTCTTCCCATCTACCATTGCCTGTGGCAGGAGCCGGAGGAGAGGGACGCCATCCGTGCGCTCGTCATCAAAGCACTCTTTGCTCCTCATGCCGACAAGTTGGTAGAGATGAAGAATGCCCTTGCCGAGGACATCAAATATCATCGCATCCGCCGCAGTCCTGATGAGGGCAGGGATTACGAGGGCGAGATAGAGAGTCTCTCTGATGCCCTGACATCCCTGGAACACCAGTTAGGTGACAACCTCTTCGTTTCTTCCGACGACAAGACCGAACTCTCGTCTTATCTTCGCGACTTCTACAGAGAGCTGGCCTTTACCCGTCAGGACACGATGAAACTGTATGCGGAGTAGCGCATCCACGTGATACTTATTTCTCCACCAGTACGTCCTTCTCTTCATAACTGTCGAAGCCGATGCTCATGTCAGCACCGTGCTCCCGGAAGATGGAGAGAAGGTGTTGCTGCATGTCGGGGTCAATGGCTATCTCGCCATTCTTCGCCTTATAAAACCTGCGCCGGGCATAAGGCGTACGGGAATAGAAATAATGGGTTCTTCCCGCCGGGATGGTACTGTAGATGCGCTGGAATCCCCTTGCCCATACTTGCTTTTCTGACACAAGATGATAGGGGCACTTCTCGCCCTCACACTGCAGGTGCTTCACATTGAGCACCTCAAAGGTATCGGCACTGGTAAGTGCCTTGACATACTGCGCATAACGGGCGCAAGTGTTGCTGCGTGTGCAGGATGCCATGGGGCAAACTACACTCAATGAAATTTTCTTCATACTTTCTTTTATTTTTAAGTTACTGAAGTTTTGCAAGTTCAGAAGTTAAAGGAGTTAAAGGAGTTATCGCTCCCTACGGTCGCTGAGGAGTTAAGACAACAGTCTTTTTGGCGTAGTTTTTTAAGCAGCAAGACATACGTCTTAACTCCTTAACTTCCTTAACTCCTTTAACTTCCTGATATGCGAAAGTTCTGTAATTCATAGAATGGTAAGGCTTATACAGGGATGCTGGAACTCGGTGATAGGATGCTGGAACTCGGAAATAGCTTTTTATCTTACCAGAGCACATTTGTGCCCTGACTAAGGGCACAAAAGTGCTTTAGGCAGACAAAATATTAAGTCTAAGTTCCTGTGATCAGGAAAGCAGTCATACCAACTTCTCAGATAGCAGGAATACCAGAATTTTCAGTCGCTATGTCAGAAAATGGAGCAAGCCATCGTCGGCTGGAGCTACCTCTGATCTCTCGATTTTTATGGATAAAATCGCTCAACGTATTAGTCGCCCATTAACGAAAACGAGTAGCCTTGTAACTGTTCATACGATAGCCTACGGCAATTATCATATCCAGATTATAGACATTAGCCTCATACCTTTTTCCTTCGGTAGCAGTTATCCAAGTTTTTTGGATAACTGAATACTTATTGAGATCTCCTTCTTTGAGCTGAGCGACATGGGGCTGAGAAGACAGGCATGGTGTGAGAGGCGATAGGACTTCACTTTTCTATGCCCTCCCTTTCCTATCTCTGTCATTTGTTATCTTACTTCCCACCCATCAATAGTCCCCGTCTTCGACGAGAAATTGCAGCCTATCAGATGGATATGCTTAGGACTTGCTTCGTATTCCCTCGCATATCCCTTGTCTTTGATTTGTTGGATGGCGGCATCGGCGGAGCCATCAAGTTTGAACTCGAAGATATAGACATCGTTTGTGGTCTCTACGATACAATCCACTCTGCCTTCGCTTTGCTCTTTCTCGATGAAGATGGTATAGGAACTGATCATTCGGAGAATGAGATAGAACGTGTACTGGAAGTATCGCTCCTTCTCTCGCTCATCATCCTTGCGACGCTGCGAATAGGGAATGCTTGCCAAGAAAGAGGTGAAGAGTTTCTTGAGCTGTTCTACATCACCTTCTTCCATGGTATCTATCACTTGAAGAACCCATGAACTTGGAGATTCTTTTGGCTTGAGGTAGCTGGATGTGAGCAATGTGATGAAGCCACGGCGTACTTCATCATTTGGAAAATCCAACAGATAGGAGTTGGTTGATCGCTTATACTTCTTGACGGTGAGATAACCACTCTGATATATCATAGGTAATGGACGTTCCACATCAGCCTTGTAGTCATCGAAGTCTTGGGTGGTATAGTACTTGCCCACCAATTCGTTGATGTGTTCGTTGTCGTGAGCCAGGAGGCGCACAAGATAGGTTGGTGAACCTGTCTTGAACCAATAGTCGTCTATCCACATTTCGTTGAAGGCACGTAGTATGCTAAATGGATTATATACGCCAATCAATCGGCGACTGAAATGGTAACCATCGAACTGGCGCTTCAACTTGGCTTTCATTTCATCATCAGTAAACTCATATTCCCTTGCCATCTCCTTGATTTGCTCCTTGAAGACGGTGTGGAGTTCCTCCTCGGTGATGCCGAGCAAGGTGTCGTATCGGGCGGAGAGGCTGATGTCGTCGGGCTGGTTGAAACCGCTGAACACACTGACTTGTGAAAACTTGGTAACTCCCGTGAGTAATACGAACTGGAGATGCTCATCGGCTTCCTTGAAGACGGAATAGAATCCCTTCAAGGTATTACGATTATAATCCTCTAAGGTTATCTTGCTCTCATTGGTAGTGACATACATTTCCAAGTCCATCACGTCAAGCAAAGGCTTGTCGTATTCATCAATCAATACGACGGCACGCAAGCCTGTCTTTTCGTGGGCTGCCTTCAGAATTTCACGGAAGCGACTTCCAAGAGTTGTGGCAAAGGGAGACTTGCCATATATAGCTTCTTGTGTTTCGACAAATTCAGTCAATACACTTTCCAATTCATTTTCCTTCGTAAAATCCTTGCCATTGAAATCTATATGAAATACAGGATATTCCTTCCATTCTGTCTCTAATTTCTCCATGGCAAGTCCTTTGAACAGTTCTTTCCTGCCTTGGAAGTAGCATTCGAGGGTTGACACAAGCAATGACTTGCCAAATCGCCTTGGGCGACTCAGAAAGTAAATGTTTCCATTATGTACCAAGTCATAAATCAACTCGGTTTTATCAATGTAAAGATAGCCCTCATTGATGATTTTATCGAAACTTTGAATGCCTATAGGATATTTCATATTGCCTTCTTATTGAATACTACTGCAAAATTACAAAAAAAAATCATATTCGCAATTCTTTGCTTGGTTATTTCAGGGGAAATGCGTATTTTTGCAAGTGGACTTTATGGCAAATCCTTGTTTCTATTAAAGTGAAAAGATATGAATGAACAGAAGAAATTGACTCCCGAGTTGGAGAAGCGTGTACAGCAGACGGTGGATAATTTCATGCAGGGGTATGGCTGTTGCCAGTCGGTGGTGGCTGCCTTTGCCGACCTGTATGGTCTTGACGAAAAGATGGCGAAGCGCATCGGTGCTGGCTTCGGAGGTGGAGTAGGAAGGATGCGGATGATGTGCGGTGCCGTGTCGGGAATAGTTGTCCTTGTAGGACTGGACTGCGGACAGACCGAAGGCGATGACCGCGAAGGAAAGTCGGCATGCTATAAGGTGGTGCAGCAACTGCTCGCCCAGTCGAAAGAGCAGAATGGCAGCATCATCTGTGCCGAGATCTTAGGACTGAAAGGCCATGAGAAAGCCCAGTCGAGCTATGTCGCCTCTGCCCGTACAGCCGAATACTATAAGTCGCGCCCATGCGCTGCCAAAGTGGAGAGTGCAGCCAGAATCTTTGCCGAATACTTGATGGCGAAAGAGTAAAATATGAACTACCAAACGAATAAGGACTTTGCCGAGGCCCAGTATTACCTCAAGATGCTGGACGACTTCTGTAAGACAGGTCGGGTGATCATGCCCGAACTGCCGGCACAGGTCATGCCCTGGAATACGAAGGAAGACCCGCTGAAAGACTATCTCGTTCATCTCTTCAACCTGAAGATAACCATCGCAACAGGTGAGGAGGTGCAGAAGTTCATGCGCCAGGTGGTGAACAGCAAGATCAAGGCAAAGGTGTTCTACGACTGCGTGGGCAAGTTTGTGGTGGAGTGTGTGCATCACATCCGTTTCCAGCGCCAGCGTGCCTGGACTGCCTTTCATCGTGCCGAAGATGTGCTGTCCTGGACCAGCTTCAGGCGTATGGACAGGCAGGTGTGGCATCCCTTGCTCAATCAGTTGGAGCAGGATTATGGTGCCGACGGTTTCGACAAGCCTTTCTTCGTGCGGCTGTTTCAAGGCGAGGGCGCTTCGAAGAGCGAGAACTGGGAACGCCTGGTGAGAGATTGGAAAGACTGTATCGAAAGGCAGACACTTGGCAAACTGAAGAACTTCATCGCCATCAGACAGAACAATTTCGAGAGCGGACTCATCAAGATGATGGATCAGGTGACCCGAAACATCAAGGCCAAGGGAATACCCGAGAGCAGAGCCGTACAGGCTTGGGAACTGATGTCGGGCGGATGGACCGAGACAGAGTTTGAACGCAGGCTGAACCAGATGAAGATACAGGACCGCTATCCCGAAATCAAGGAGATAGTGGCAAAGATGGGACGTGTGGCAGACGCCAATGGCAAGGACCGGCTCACTATAGCCTCGGGCGTAGACATGAAGATGGAGCATTCGGCAGGCAGCGACATTGAGGGCATCACCGTGGGCGACGACCTCAACTCCTTGCTGCCTCTTGAACTTGCACAGTATAGCGATGAGGACATGGAAGGACTCTTTATCTATAAGTATCGTACGCGCAGGCTGCAGACCTTCCGCTATAAGAGCGAGATGGCAAAGCCTTCACGCAAGTTGGGCTTCACCCATGCCTCGCGCAAGGGTCCCATGATTGTGTGTCTCGACACTTCGGCAAGTATGTATGGCACCCCTGAGCGAGTAGCCTCCACACTAATCTCCCTGCTCGAAGAGACTGCCGAGGACCTGGAACGTGACTGTTATCTCATAGACTTTTCGGTCAATATCCATGCCGTCGACCTGATGGAGAAACGCCGGCTCAATCGCATGCGCAAGTTGGGTTTGCAGATACCTCAGTCTTCGGATGAGTCTGATGCTGAAAAGCCGCAGCGCCAGTCAGGCGCTTCTCATCTTCCCTTCATCGGTGGTGGCACGAATGCACGCAAGATGATGGACGAGATGTTCTCTCTGCTCGATAACGATGGCTTGCGTTATGTCAATGCCGACGTGCTGTGGATCACTGACTTTATGATTCCGGAGCCTCCTCGTTTGCTGATCGATAAGTTCAAGGAATACCGCGACACGGGCACCCGCTTCTATGGCATCTGTATCGTACACGAGCAAGACAAGGCCGAGAATAATTCCTGGGAGCCTTACTTCCATCACATCTATACCATCACCTATCGACCCGTGAGGAGGTATTAGACGATTCTGTATTGGTAATTGAACTTTCGCAAGTTCAGAAGTTATAGAAGTGATTACTCCCTTCGGTCGTTAGAGGTTATAGCCAACAGCACAAAGGGAATGGGGAAGGGGCAAATCCACAAAAGCATTTGTCCCTTAACTTCTCTAACTTCTTTAACTTCCCCATTGCGAAAGTTGAGTAAGATGTTTCTTTTATTTCTTTTTCTGCATCATCATACGCGACTTTTCCTTTGCCAGAGCCTGCATGTCCACGGCAACATCGTCTTCGTCAACGATTTCCACGCCTGTCATCGTCTCTATCACATCTTCCATGGAAACCACGCCACGAAGGCAGCCGTATTCATCAATGATGATGGAGATGTGCTCTCGTTTTTCCAGCATCTTTTCCCATATCTGATACAAGGATTCGTCCTCCTTGAAAGAGAGAATCGGGCGTACCAGTTCGGATAATTTGGTTTGGAACTTGTCGTCCGAAACCTCCTTGAGCACCATGTCTTTCAGAACATATCCTACGATATAGTCCTTATTGTTGTCATAAACGGGGATGCGGGAGAATTTCCACTCTTTCTGCTCGTAAAACTCCTTGATGGTCTGATTGATGTTAGCCGATTCCACTACGATGGATGGTGTCATAACCTCTTTGGCTTTTACTCCAGCCAGACGGATGCAGCTTTTGATAATCTTGCTTTCTGATTCACGGAAGATACCTTCTGTGGTACCTACATCCACCATGGCAGAAACTTCTTCGCGACTCATGGAAGCCTGATGGCTCTTCGGTGTAAATACCTTTGTGATAAGCTCAGAGAGCAGTACCAGAGGATAGGTGATGAAAATGAGCACCCTGATGATCTTGGTAGATGTCATCGCCAGAGAGCGCCAATAGGAGGCACCAATCGTTTTCGGGATGATTTCTGAAAGCACCAGAATCAACAGAGTAAGAATGGCAGAAATGATTCCGAAGTATTCTTCACCAAAGAGTTTCATAGATTCAGCACCTACACCGGCAGAACCGATGGTGTGGGCGATGGTGTTGAGCGAAAGAATGGCACCTACCGGGCGATCTACGTTGTTCTTATACTGTTTCATCAACGAGGCAGTCTTGTTGCCTTGATTCTCCTTCATCGAGATAAACGACATCGGAGTAGATAATAGCACCGCCTCCAGGACGGAGCATAAAAAGGATAGTGACAGCGCACCTAAAAAATATAATATGATTAAACCCATGTAAATTTCAATTCGTTAATAATATGTTATCTGTAATGAGATAGATATTATTTTCGAATGTTGCAATGAAGGATATAATGGGCTACATTACATCTGTGATGTTTATTCAATATGTATATTGATGCAAATGACATTGTTGTTATATTTCAATCTGTTGCAAAAATAAGCAGAAAAACATGATTTCAATACAATCTTTTCGTAAATTATATAGTTTTAATATGTTTTTAGTAAAAGTATGTTAGTATCTGAGTTTTATCAATGTCCCCATAGGGCACAAAAACCGGCAGTAGGGGCGTGTGATCACAAAGGATAATGCGATGAACAGAAGGGCTGTCGCAATGACAATCCATGAGGCAGAACGGAAGATGAATGCCGAAAAAGGCTCATAGTCAGTCCATTCGCTCCATACTCCTCCCCATATACATATCATCAACAGTGCCCATATCAACTTGCGCACCTTGTCAAGCCGCTTGATTGCCAAGGGACTCATTCTTATCTTGTATTTCATCCCTCTGCCTGCTATCTGCTGCAGCGAGCCGTATGGACAGACGTGGGTACAATAGTGCGACTTCTTGCCAAAGAACGGATAAATGAAGGCCGTTATCAGCATGACTGTCGCAATGATGTTGCCCGATATCTCCATGCCATGGGCCGCGAAACCCAGCAGGGAAGAATAAGAAAGGCAAGTTCCGCACCAGAATCCAAGCACAATGACATTCAGTATCAGTTGACAGAAATGATACCTTCTGTTCTTGACAAAAAGCGGTAGGATGGCAGCCATCAGCACCACGCATATACCGGTGATGTTTCTTAGGGAGAACAGAGAAGAGCCGCTGTTGTCAGAAGAAACCCAACTGCTGTTGTCTTTTCCTGATTCGTCGGTCTGCAGGTTGTTCTTGGCATACAGAAGTCCCCGTTGCATGTTTCCTATAATGGCTTTGGATGAGAATGTGGCCCCTGTTACGGCATCCACCTTCATGTTCATCGCCTCGTCTATCGTTCTGCCTTTCCATTTCTCAAACAGGGCAGAGGCATTGTCAAAGAATTCCTTTGTCTCGTCGTTCTTTAGCGCCACAATGTTCTCTACGACACCATTCTTGATGACGATGTTGAGTGGCACCTTTCCTCCATATCCTGTGATGTCTGATGCCAGCGCAGAAGTGTTAATGACGGCAGTTCCGTTTCCGAGTATGCGTAGAGTGTCATTGTTTGCAGCCTGTGGCTTCTGTTCAGATCGGAAAGAGTGTCCCAACAGTTCGCCATGCTTTACGATAGCCAGCGAAGAAACAATGACCAGACAGATGAAAAGACTTAATAACTGTTTTGTCCTGAAAAATGATTTCATATTTAAGTCTGTTGTTTCCTATTTTTTTATTCGTTACTGTAGTGTCTTTAACTGAAGTTTCGCCCCACACGCCCTGAAAGGGCAGAAGCTCCTAGCCCAGGGCATCGCCCTGGGTTATTACGTCAGCAAACCTGTCGCCCTGAACCAACGGTCACCGGCGCGTAGCGGAAAGGTAAAGGGCAAAAGCTTTAAAACTCCTAACAATTTATAAGGCTTTTGCCCTTACAGGGCGCCTTTCTGATTGTCATTGTACCCAGGGCGATGCCCTGGGCTAAGAGCTTTTGGGCCTTCAGCCCGTACTTAAACCACTTGTAAAACTTGAGTCTTTAACTTCTAACGACCGAAGGGAGTGATAACTTCTCCAACTTCTGTATTTGCGCAGGTTCAATGCGTTAGATAATACGAGATGCCCCGCTTTACGTTTTCCTTCACGGCTTTGCTGGAGTAGGTGGCACCTGTGACACCATCGATTTGGGCATGCTGCGCCTTTTTTACTTTCATGCCGTTCCATTTGTTGAGCAGACCCTGTTTTACCTTGTTGAAAAACTTAGGAGTCTCCTGATTGGCAAGTGCTTTGATTTCTACAATTTTCCCTTTCTTGATGTAGATAGCAAGTGGTGTGTTGCCGCGAAATCCCTTGATGTCTTTCCCCAGCGTTGTGGTATTGACGATGTAGGTTCCGTCTGCCTTCTTGGTCATGACCTCAGAGTGGGAACTTTTGGCTGTTGCTATTATGCTGCTGACCATTCCTATGCACAGTATTGCCGCAAAAATGAATATTCTTTTCTTCATAATTGTTTTTTGTTATAGAACTTTCGCAGAGTTCAGAAGTTATAGAAGTTAAAGAAGTTATCACTCCCTTCGGTCGTTAGAAGTTATAGCCAACAGCCTTTTTGGTTGAATATTTAGCTGTAAAGCATATGGCTTTAACTTCTCTAACTTCTTTAAATTCTTTAACTTCCCCATTTGCGAAAGTTGAGATCCTAATTTTATTGTGTGCAAAATTACACAATAATTCTGTAATAAGCAATGCTGGTATTCAAAAATCATTATTTTTAGGTATTGCTTTACATATCCTCTATCGACAATCCTTGGTATCCGATAGTGAATTTCTTTCTCTTCCTTTCTGTCCCACCAGGAAGCTATCTCCTTTCCGGACAGTATGCATATTGTATTTCATTTTCAATTTCATCTTCCCTCTTCATTTTTTTCTCCTCCTATGTCAGTTTTTGTCATAACAGGATTGTATTTTTGCCGCAGAATTGACAATAACTCTATATAATTAAGGTATGAATGCAGAAAGAAGGAGGGAGTGGAGTCCCTGAAATGTGAAATATAAGAGGAATCCATAAGATTTCTTGTTAAAAATTTGGTGGCTCATCAGATTTTTAATACATTTGCCATTGGTTAGTGACAGGGCAGGTGAAAGTCCTCGCTTGAAGTCGCTATGATGCAGAGAAACAAGATAATCTTGTGGACACGAGCAAACTATTCAGTTCTGTAGGTTGAAATCTGGTAAATTGAAACGTAGAAAGAACGAGAATTTGTTTGAGCGAGTCTACACCGTCATATGGTGTGGATTCCTCTTTCGCATTTTCTTTTCTACGGGTTTTACCAGAGCCTAACTTACAAGGAAGTGAAGAAAGTAGGGGTTCGCACCATCTTTTTTCATTTATGAACCATTATGGACTTGTTTTGTTCCCAGATATTTCCTACCTTTGCAACTTGATACACTTGCATTTGGGCAATTTGAAAGCAGCTTTCATTGCGCTCGTTTGCATAAACCATATACGATAACTTAAAAACTGAATGCTTATGAGTAAGGTATTCCAAGTAAAGCCTAAGCGCATCAAGCGCTCTAACGGTACAGTCCTCACTCCCGAAATGGTAGTGACAGTAACAACCATGCAGCACACCGTCACCCCTTTTTACAATGGAGCCAAGGAGGTGCAAGAAGCCTACATGCGCATCTATGCTTTCGATTATAAGAAAGCATGTTGCAATCAGAATGATTTTGAATTTAAGAAGTTGGACTAAAAGCAAAAGAACAAACATTATATAACAAATAGTTTTTAATTATGTAGCAAAAGATGTTGAAAATATTTTTGTAGTATGAAAGGGTTTTTAAATAATGTGAGTAACATATTGAAAGATAGGCTTCTCAAGCAAAATGTGAATCAAGACAATGAGGATGGGACAAGCGTCGAACGTTTCATCATCAATAGCTTTTTGATCCCAGAACACCCAATAACACGATTCTCTCTGAAATTAAAGATGCAATATCTTTCTGGTATTCAAGAAGTATTATGTTTCTTCTTTGTTTCCAATGTAAAGGTTCGTTTTTGTTTTGAGCAGTTGTATCGGTGTTTGCTTAATGATACATATAATGGTGATTGGGAAAAGCCGATATCCTTAAAGAAAGCAAAAAGTGCCATATCTTTGAAGTTTGAAGGACTGAAACTCTTCACTATGTCAAGTTCTTTTTGGAGTGATATTTTTAGAATCATTTCTATATCTGGCGAGCAGAAGATTTTAAATCAGCCTTCTTTTTTTGACAAACTTTGCAAACTTCAAAGATTTTATGATAAAAAAACATTAGGAAAAATCCATGATTTCTTCCTGGATTCAAAGAAACTTACGGACAACGAGATAGAACGATTGTATCTTAATGACCAGTTGTTCAAGCAACAAAAAGAATATTCCATTCTTGTGGTTGGCAACATGAGTGCAGGAAAGTCCACGTTGATAAATGCCATTGTGGGCAGTAAGGTGGAGAGAGTTAAGTCCACCGTATGCACAAGCCAATTGAAGTACATATACAACAAACCGTATGAAGACGGAATAACTATGACAGATGGATTCAGCTATGCCTGGACAGATAAAGTTGATATATCTGTGTTGGATGCAATGCATATTGCTTTACACTTTAAGCAGGGAACGAGAAACAGAAGATGTGTTCTTATTGACACTCCAGGTGTGAACTATGCCAACGAGAGCACCCACTTGAATATAACAGCCAATGCCTTGAACTCAAAAAACTACGACATCATTCTATATGTGATGAATGCGCTGTATTTTGAGAGCAACGACGAGAAAAGGTTTCTAAGCACAATCGCAGGGATAAAGGGCAAGCGAATAGTCATTGCATTGAACCAATTGGACCAACTTAACATGGACGATGACTCCATAGAACAGGTTGTAAACGAAGTGAAGATATACGTTCGCAGCATGGTAAATGGCAAGAATATATCCGTCGTGCCAATATCTGCAAAAGCTGCTTATTTGGCCAGTGCGCCTCAAGAACAATTGAGTAAGCAGGAAAGCTTCACAAAGGAGCAATACATGAAGATGTTTGGTTCGATGTTTTACGACTTAGGACTTTATGGAACTGGTACAAGGTCGAAAAAAAATGACCTCAGCGCCCTTTCCGGTTTAACAAATTTATTAAACAACATAGATTTATGAAAAATATAAAGATCACCTACAATCCCTATTTAATCAAGACCTGCGTCTTGATTGAAGGGAAAACTCCAAAGCCCAATAGTCGGTTGAACTTTGGAAAAATACGTCTGCAGGAGTGGGCGAACAACATAGCCGACATATTGGTGGAAGAGAGTCGCGACAAGAATTTTCAAATTGAGTTCGTTGGTTTGGAAACCGATTTCGAGGATTTGCAGGCTGCTATTTCTGAGGCAAAAGATGTCTCAGTATCGTTCATTTTCAAGAAAAAGCCTTCTGTAGAAGAGGTCGAGCATGAGGTGAACCGAATCTTTATTGATATACAGAATGGTCCTATCGAAAAGTTGCGTGACCATTCTATTGTTGAGGCGTTCAAGAAATCAAAGAACCAATTGTTTGAGGTGAATGTCGTAGCGACCATGAGCTCAGGAAAATCGACATTGATAAATGCGCTCATTGATAAAAAGCTGATGCCTGTTGCGAATATGGCAACAACGGCAACAATCGTCCGTATCATAGACACCGAGCAAGATAATTTTTCTGCTAAAGCATATGATAAAAATGGAAAAGTTATCAGAGAGGATTCTAACATCATATACAAAACAATGAAAGAATGGAATTCGGATGAATCTATTTCTTCGATAGATATATATGGTAGAATTCCTTGTGTGAAGAGCGCAGGTATGAAACTTGTGCTTGTGGATACTCCGGGACCAAACAATTCGCGTGACCCTCATCATCAGCAAATGACATACAGAATGCTGGAGAACTCGGACAAGTCGTTGGTTCTCTTTGTGATGAATGGAACACAGCTTAATGTGAACGATGAGAAGAACTTCATGGATTATGTTTGTGATTGTATGGCTAAAGGTGGCAAGCAATCTCGCGAACGCTACATCTTTGCGATAAATAAAATGGATAGCTTTAATCCTGAAGATGAGTCTCCTGAAGATGCGCTCAAACAGGCAAAGAATGTGCTGGAGGACAACAGAATATTATATCCAAACATATTCCCAGTCTCGGCACAGGCCGCATTGGAAGCAAGAACACAATCTTTGATTCATAACGTAAAGGATTCGTACGCTAATGTCTTGAGAAACTTCAAAGAGTTTGCGTTTGATGACTATTACGAGTACAACCATTTGCCGATATCAGTCCAAAAGAGAATGGAATCTTTATTGGTCAATGCGGACGAGGATTTGAACATAGAAATCCATAGTGGTATTGTGTCAATTGAGCAGGCTATTAGTCTGTACGTGAACAAGTATGCGAGAACCCAAAAAGTGAGAGATTTGGTTGACACTTTTAATAATCGGCTCAACGAACTTAAAGCCATTGCGTCTCTGAAAGCTGATATACGTGACAATGTGAAGAAAAAGGAAGAGCTGGACAAGGCGATAAAGGTTATTCAAGATAAGATTGAGTCTGGCAGGTCTGCCAAAACTTTGTCGAAGCTTATAGAGAAGAAGGAACTTGCAAAGAATGTGACTAAGGACATTAATGATTTTGTCGATGCTACTACGAATAAAATTAACAGCATTATTTTCCGTTACAGTCACTCAACGAAGGTGCGAAAGTCTGATGCGATAAGACAAGTAGCCGAGGTGGAAAGAGAGAGTCAGTCTATACTCAACCAATTGGATTCACGTACAAATGCTATTCTTGAAAGAGGCTATAGAGATCTCTACGAGGACATTATAGAACAATATGTAAGTTACATAAAGGATCTTGGTCTGGCTATGACTGACTCAAAACTGACGCTTAAACCTTTGGATTTTGTTGCAGAAGACATTGCTGATGTGGACAAATTGCTCCGAAGCCAAACACAAACGGTGGATGAAGGCAAAAATGTGACCCGTACAAAGCGTGTTTCATATAAGGAGAAAAAAACTAATTGGTTTTGGGAACCTTGGAATTGGGGTACTGATAGATATGAGACTAATTGGTATGATAAGAAGGTCACTGAGTGGGAGGCGAATTATGTAGAGTATGTTAATATGAGTAATGTTGTCTGCGACTATTTTGAGCCGATACAGGACCAATTGGAAGAAGCCAGAATTGCTGCAGAAAAACATGCTAAAAAAGAAAGTGTGCGAATAAAAGAACAACTGAAAGGCTTTCTGGTAAAGATAGACCAAAATCTGCAAAGCAAACTGAATGAGCTAAAGCAGAGTACGGAGACTTCCCTGCAGACAAAGGCGGAGATTGCAAAACAAGAGAGCGACCTCGAATGGATGAAGGGAATAATAGAAAGAGTAAACGGATTGATAAACTTCTAAATCAAGAAAACAATGAAACAGAAATTTATAGAATCAGTAAAGAGTGGTGATGTAAGAAAAGTACGCTTGTCACTTTCAAACGAGTTGCTTTTGGATCCCCGAGGCAAGGCCTTCGCAGAGATGCTGAATTATGCGAAGGCTAACTTGAGCAATCTGTTTGAGGAGAATCGAGAGGCGAGGTATGAGGTTTTGCCTAAAGAGCAATGGGACGAGAACTTCCTGTTCATTGTGAAGAGTGACTTGGATTCCAACTTCTCTGTTGAAAAGCTCGCCTTTTATCAGGCTGTCATAGAAATTGTAGGAAAAGATAAGATGGCTTCTTTGGACGAGGAAGAGATGAATGCAAAGATACAGAAATCGAGCTCTCATCAGCCAAAGGGAAAAGCAAAACGTAGCAAAAAGACCGTTTCTATGTCTGTCGCTACAGGTGGTGCAGTTTTGACCATTGTCGGACTTTGTGTCGGTAAGACACTATTGACTTTGGTTGGTGGCGCAGTGCTTATTGGTGGAGTATTGATTACTATTAATGATTCGAGAAAATGAGTACAATTTACGATAACATGGGCAACGGCTCCGAGGATAAGTCTGCTTTGGATGAAGTTTTCGGACGTTCTGCAGATAAGTATGAGGAAATAAAAAACGCAGGTCCCGAAATGCCTGTGCAGAAAGTCATAGAAACCTCTCCCTCGGATCTGCGTGAATATCGTCAGCAGATTGACACGGCAAAAAATGCTCTCAATTTGGTAGATGATGTAGTTCTCAAAAGCTATCTGAAGCGTTTGGACAGCATGGATATAGCGTCCATGCCAGAGGCGGAGGGTGTGGACTATAGTATTGTTCTGTTCAAAATAAACAGAATGGTGTATGAGGAGGACGAGTTTGCAACAGAGAAGTTTATAAGTGCCATAAGTTCTATGTCATATGCAGATTGTTCTGTGTTCCTTGTCATTGACGGCTATCGTGATAAGACCGATTTCTATTTAGGAGTAAAGAATAATGATCCTAAGCGTACGACAGCTTCTGTCGCCGACACATTCAAGTCTTCTTTAGTGGGGCAATTTCCAGGCATTGACATAGATGACTGTTCTATTGTCGAAAAGGGTAAAAAATCATCTTTGCAGGAACAGGTGTTAAGGCGAATATCAAATGCGTCATCATTGAGTTCGTATGTTGGTATTCCAGCATTTAAGGATGAAGACGGCAAGTATGACAACAAAAACTATGTGCAGGGTACAGAGAAACTGGCTCAAGCGATGCAAGGTAAGCGGTATACTGCCATTATTCTTGCTTCTAATCTTACGACGGATGTTGTGACGGAGATAAGAAATGGCTATGAAACGATTTATAGCCAGTTGTCGCCAATGTCCACGCAACAGTTAGCATATTCTACCAACGAGTCTTTGGTGAATGCCATTAATAGGAGCAAGGGCGTGACACAAGGAAAGACTAAGACACATACCATTGGTGAAAGTCATACAAACGGAACAAGCAGTTCGCACAGCAAAAGCGATAGTGAGACGAAGAAAAGTAAAACCGCAGTTTGCTGTAGTGTATTGGGAGGGGTTTTATCAGCTGTTGGTTTTGGATTGATGTCTACTGGTGCTGGAGCTGCAATCGGTATGCCTCTCATGGTCATGGCTGCAGGTGGTGCAATGTCTGCGGTAGGTGCAGCAGGAAAAAGCAAAACAACTGGTACAACAGACACATACGGAACTTCGCAAAGCGATACGGAGAACAGAAGCATGTCTGACGCAGAGTCGCATTCAGAGACTTTCACGGACTCGTTGGGCAAGACCGCAACTATTGGCTCGAGCAAAAACTATACGCTGACTATTCACAACAAACACATAGAGGAGTTGATGAAACGTATCGACCAGGAACTGGAAAGAATTTCCATGTCCGAAAGCACAGGTCTATGGTCCGTCGCTTCATATTTCTTCTCGTATGATAATGATTTTGCTTCAGCCGAATCTGCCGCCACGATTTTCAAGTCTATCATGCAAGGTGAGGAGTCGGGAGTAGAGACTTCAGCCATAAACTCATGGATTGATAATTCTCAGAAAATGAAAATGCTGACCAGTTCAGTTTGTCATTTATCGCATCCGGTATTCAGGAACAACTTGACAGTGAATGGTGAAAACATAAAGGTAGAAAATTCGTCATTGTTGAGCAGTAAGGAATTGGCTATGTTGTTGAGTCTGCCTCATAAGTCGGTACCTGGCTTCCCTGTCGTAGAGCATGTCTCTTTGGCAAAGGAAGTGATACGTAACAATGAGAGTCTGATGAAGCGTGAAGTGTCTTTAGGCTGCATTTTTGATTTGGGAAAGGCGTATACCGAGAATCGTGTCAAACTTGACGTGAAAAGTCTGACTCAACACGTATTTGTTACGGGTTCTACAGGTTGTGGAAAGAGCGAGACTATTTATAAATTGATAAACGAAACCAAGCAAGTTGGTACTAAATTTTTGGTCATAGAACCAGCCAAAGGTGAATACAAGAACGTGTTTGGCGATGTGAACGTATTTGGCACCAATCCATTGATAATGCCATTGCTCCGCATCAATCCATTCAGTTTTCCTACTGGTGTTCATGTACTGGAGCACATAGACCGTCTTACCGAGATTTTCAATGTTTGCTGGCCGATGTATTCAGCAATGCCTGCTGTTCTGAAAAAAGCGATGCTTGATGCTTATGAAAGCTGCGGTTGGGATTTGCGTTTGTCCGTTAACAGACTGTCACGAGGTGAGGATGTATACCCTTCTTTCCTTGATTTGTTCCTCTCTTTGGAAAAGGTAATTACCGAATCAGCATACTCTGAAGAAGTGAAGAGTAATTATTCAGGTGCGCTGTTGACACGTGTGGAGTCGCTGACGAATGGTTTGAATGGTGAAATTTTCTCAGTAAATGAACTATCTAATATGGTCTTATTCGATGAGAACTGTATCATCGACCTGAGTCGTGTGGGCTCGCAAGAAACAAAATCATTGATAATGGGTATCCTGATAATGCGGTTAAGTGAGTACAGAATGACAGGGGCAAATACTCCAAATTCTGCCTTGAAGCATTTGACTGTGCTTGAAGAAGCTCACAACATATTGAAAAGAGTGTCTACTGAGCAATCACAAGAAGGCAGTAACATGGCTGGCAAGTCTGTGGAGATGATAACGAATGCTATTGCTGAAATGCGTACTTATGGTGAAGGTTTTGTTATTGTAGACCAGTCACCGACATCTGTAGATAAGGCTGCAATAAAAAATACTAACACCAAAATCGTGATGCGACTGCCGGACGAGGATGACCGCAAAGTGTCAGGAAAGGCAGCCGGAATGAATGATAAGCAAATAGACGAAATAGCCAAACTGCCAACAGGAGTCGCTGTTGTCTATCAGAATGATTGGGTCAGTCCTGTATTGTGTAAGATAGACAGAATGGAGAATTCACGAGTGATTTTCAATGAACAAAAAGACTCCATACTTGAATTGAATTCAGAAAATGACATTAATTATATAATAGAGTTTTTGTTGGCAGGTCAAACTGAAAATACCCAAAAAGCCTTTGATATCATTCAAATAGAAAAGTCTGTAAGGGCTTTTAATATGCCTTCGAAGGTGCGAATGGCTTTGTTGGATACGATAGAGGAATATAAGAAGAACAACCACATTTCTTTGTGGAATAGTGTTAGCATTTACGACCTATCGTCATTGTTGACAGACCTCTTGGGTATTCGTAAAGAATTTGAAAAATGTGTAAGACAATATTGTCAAAGCAAGGAACTAAACAAGAAGCTGACTGATTTGGTTAAGACAAGAGTCCCTCTTGATTATGTGTCTTGTCGATATTGCATGAAATGTCTGTTTGCCGACTTCTCATTGCATTCTTCTGCTAATAAAAAAATGGCAGAAGAATGGCTTATAAACAATTCTAAATAGTTAATTTTAATATTTGATAAATATGAGTATGGAATTTAAACCAGATGCACTCAAAGACTTTTCTGATTGGAAGACATCTAATAATCAGGAGGGATTGCAGGGGCGATTGGAAGGTCGTATATTCGATGAACCTGTCTCGAAAAGTAATAAACGCGAAGGTGATCTTTTTATAGATACTGACTTGAAATTTGAGGATTCTTCTATGGATGATTCTTCTATGACGTCAGACTTGTTTACAGAAAAGATGGAACTTAATGTCACGGAGCACTTTGAAGGACAAGAAGCGTTGGATTGGTTAAAAGAAAATCATCCAGAAATATACGACAATATTAGTGGTACTTTTGAAGATGGACGCTGTTTCCAAAATGACGACTACTGGAGAGATAAACTTGTTTGTGAGAAGAAAAAAGATGGAAGTTTGGAAATCTACATGGATGATCCTTCCGCAGAAAACTCTCGAATTACAATAAAGGGGGATTTTGTATATGGAAATTCTGGATGCTCAGAAGGAAAAATTAATCAGGCTCCTAATATGTTCTTGGATGAACCAATGCCAAATAAAACATACGTAATTGATGGAACTTCGACATTTAAAACAGATGAATTAGGGCGAACTGTGTTAGCGGAACAGGATAGAACCATACCTACTGATGATGTAAAGACAGATTTGGATGATGATAGAAGAAAACTTGTCGATAAGTTTAAAGATGGGTTGGATTCAAACAAAGAAGATGCCGGTCATATACTTCAGAAGAATCAAGGCGGAATAAACGAAGTCATAAATCTTGTTCCGATGGACAAAGAATGGCAAAGAAATGGTGGAGAATGGAGAAGTTTGGAAAGTCGTGAAGAAGCCATCATTAAGGAAGCGCAAGACAATGGTGCCAATGAGATAACATCGCGACGGGAACTTATATATGATGGTGATTCCAAACGACCTTCAAAAATCAAGTTTGAGACAATAGTAGATGGAGAAGTGAAGATTTCGGAAGTAGTTGATTGTCCAAAAAAATAGCGACTTTTTTACTTTGTAAAACTGTTTTTTCTTGATGTTCTGTCACCATTTGACATCTCTATATAGTTATTTCGCAGCCGAAATCAAATGTATAACTATATAAGGTAATGTAACAATGGAAAAGAATATCAAGAAAAGAGTGTGTTGGTTGGCTGCGGTAATGAGTGCCGTGCTGGTAGTATTATTTGGCTATTGGTTCTTCTTGAACCCTCATGGCTATTGGCAAAAGAAGAAGGAGGCAGAGAAGAGTGAATATATGGATAGGAGGATGCTTTGGCGGAAGTCGGAGAAAATGACCATGCAACAGATGTTGTCGGACATGACGCTAATGGCTAAGGGGGATTCGGTCCTGGTTTGTTGGCTAACAGGTCTCTCGCTTCCCGTTTATCGTGACATCATTCATGGTACTGCGCAACCTACAAGGAATGCTTGGGCTGAGACAAGATATTGGTATATGTCTTCTCTCGCTAAAGGCAGAGAATGGATGGAGGAACGTGCCAAGACGAGGATTCACAAGAGCCTGATCTTTGTGGAATCGAGTAGATTTCAGGTGCAGAAGGATTCCTTGAAGGATTATCGTAAAGAGAAACTTACTCCAACTGAGATTAGAAACAACAAGATGTATCTAAAAGATAATTGTCTGTATAGATGAAATCATAGCATAAATAAAGTGTAACGAAAAATGAATAAAATTATAGGGCTTCTTGTAATGGTTTTCATGTTCCTACCTTGGCTACCAATCGTTGCAATAGTGGCAGCTGTATTGTTTGTCAATATCAATGGTACGGAATTGTATGGATGGCAAGCTGGATTGGCGCATGGATTGTTCTTCCTGCCTAATCTGGTGAGGCATCTCTTTGATGGCGATGTCCTTTTCAAGGCTACCAATTGTACTACAGGTTATTATGTTGCCTGGTGGATAGCTACAGTCGGTTCGTGCATCGGTTGGCTCGTTGATGCAACCTTCTCTTTTATGAAGGCATCGGCATTTGTAGGTAGTGATAAAGAATAAATTAATATAAATACGATGAACAGTATGGTTGATAAAAAAGCTGCAAAGCGTGAGAAGATGATGAACATGCCATCATATCGTCTGATGGTAGGTGCGGCGAAGTATATGGACAAGTGGTTCTTGGATCCTATCCTTGGTTTCATCCTTCCTGTCGGTATTGGTGATGCTTTGACGAGCGTGTTTGCGTTCCCATTCATCTATTACAGTCTTTGCGTGGTTAAGTCGATTCCGCTGACTTTGGCTGTCATCTATAATATCTTGAAGGATGTGCTGATAGGTGCCATACCTTTCTATATAGGTGATGTGCTGGATGTATTCAAGCGTTCGTATGTTGAAAACTTGAAGCTGATTACTGGCTATATCGAGGATGACAAGGAGATTATCAATAAGGTGAACAAGAAGGCTTTCTGGACGGCTGTGTTCATCGTCGTGCTTTGCTGGTTGATTTATGTGGTGATTTCGTGGGCCATTCGCTTGGGAACCATGGCTTATGATTGGATAGTTTCATTGTTCTAAAATATGAAGGACAATATTTTCTTTCAACCCTTCGTAGGCAAGGATTATGACAACGGGGGGATATTCGGCAAGCGAATCATGATATTGGGCGAGAGTCATTATTGTGATGAGGAATGTGTGGATTGTGGAGATTGCCAGCTACATCGGGAGTGTATGGCTTTACGCAGCAGGAGCTTGTGGATTATCTCAATGAGAACAAGGAACGGCAGAACTGGATGCGGACTTTCCTGAAGTTTGAGCGTTCGTTAGTGGGTGAGGAGACCAATCAAGCGATGAGGCTGAAGATTTGGCACTCGGTGGTATTCTTCAACTATCTGCAAGCAGCGATGGGTGGTCCTCGCGAGGCTGGCACAGCCGAACAATATCACCAGGCAGGCAAGGCTTTTTTCGAGGTCATCGAAAAGTATCAGCCTGAGTACATCATCGTATGGGGCAAGAGGCTTTGGAATAATCTTCCTAATTTGCGCTGGCAAGATGGCAACGACATCGTTGTGGATGGTTATCCTGTTGCTATGGGTTCTTATCTTCTGAGTAATGGTAAGCAGGTGAAAGTGATGGCGGTAAATCATCCTTCCGTAGGCTACTCCTGGGACTATTGGTATAAGGTGATACAAAGATTTTTGAGATAACTTTCTCGCTTGCGCCACGATTTGACATACCTTACCTTTACCTTTGCAGTCGTAAACATAATTAATTAAACGATATTGCTATGGGATTTGTAGAAGTAAAGCCAAAAGAATGGTACATTGAACAGGCCAAAATTACTAAGGTATGGAGTAAAAAGCTTGAAGAAAATGAAACTTATATGCATGGAGCAGAAGATTTTGAACCTGTTTGTCCATACATCAATCCTCAATTCCGCTTTAAGACTAAATTCTTCAAAGTGGTTTGGATGGTCTTGGAGGAGCAGGCATTAAATACCTTAGGCTCTCATGCTGAAAAGGTTAGAAGTTGCTATGTGCTTGATAAGTACTGTGCGTTATTCGTAAAAGCGACTTCCGATGAGTTCCAAATATATTATTCTGAGAATACTTGTTTTGAAGATAGAGAGTTGCAATTCTGGATATTTGCACAATTTAAGGACTTTGTGGAGGCTGTTGCTCAAAAAGTATTGCCTTGTAGATTCCTTTATTTGGAAAACGAAAAGCAACTATTTGCTGAGACATTAACCTTGAATTGGGATTTTCGAGCCATTGGCAGGTGTTGGTTTGATGGAAGCCGCATAAATTTATCTCCATATTTGATGATTTATCCATTGCCGTATATAGATATGGTCATTCTTCATGAGTTGGCGCATTTGAGGTATCCTCATCATAGGGCAACCTTTTGGAAATTCTTGTCTCAGCTATTAGGAGAAGATGCTAAGACTGCTACAGAAAACTGCGATATGATATTAGGAGACAGAAATAAGAGTTATCGTTACCTCATGGAAGGCTTTAGATGGGTTGATTCTAGTTTCAAGAAAAAACAGAAGAGACTTACCAAGATTTCTTCATAAGCATGATATAGTGATAAAACTGTCTTAAATAAAGTTCAATATATGGCACAGATTACAATCAATATCCAGACTTTGGACTGGACGATGGGGGAGACCGTAGGCTTGCACTTGATGCTGAAGAAAGGCAGCAAGGCAAGAATCGCTTGGGGCGATGGAAAGGTACAGGTCGTGACAGGCAAACAGGAACCTGCTTCCGAAAAGTTGGCTTGGGTGGAGGCAGGTCATGCCTATCCTGAGAAGGGCGTCAACTATACCATCACCATCTGCTCGGAAGAGGAAGATGCCATTATCGGATTTGATGGCTGTGGCATGTTCGAGGTGAAAACCTTTGATGTGATTCTCACGGAATGTCCTAGCTTGCGTATCCTGGGATATTCGGGATATGGTGGGCAATTGCTCGACGTAAGCAAAAATCCTTTGCTGGAGTTCATCGACTTCAGCGCGATAAGAAACGAGAAGTTGGATTTCTCTGCCAATCCTCTCTTGGAGGAGTTGCATATTGATGGATCCGAAGATTTGGTGTCTTTGAATTTGAGCAAGAACGACAAGTTGCGTCGCTTGAACATCTTTATGTGTCACAATCTCCAGCATCTTGCCTTGAGCAATCAGTCGCAGCTGAATGAGGTGGATTTCGCTCTCACTCATCTCCGTCCCAAGGACTTGGAGTATTTGGAGAAGACGTTGAAGCGAAACTCTCCTTACAAGGTACGGGGCGGAAGTTTCGGCGATGATAAAATAAAAGAAGTGTGTAATGGTAAAATAGTAGGGGAATATGAAGGAAAATTGTGATTGGAAAAAATGCTTGGACAGAATTGAGGATAAGGGATTTGACGACGATGATGCTTATTCAGAGATTCTAGAATATATCCGAGAGGTGGCTACTGTTGATGAGAAACGTGAGGTGCTACAAAATGTGGAGCAACGTGTGAAGAAAATCGTGAACTATGATTTTGCAAAGGCATGGTTCCTACGTCGCATGAGTGAAAGCGAGCATGATGTCATCGAAGACTTGATGGGAGTAAGATATGTTGTATTGAATGAGATGATGCTTCATCCGACTCCTGCCGAAGTGGAGAGATTTCGCTATCAGAATGATAAACTCTTCAAATTGACTCAGGAATGTTATGCCCAATGCAGAAACATGTGGCGCACTTTGTTTCATACGCCTTATAAGGTGGATGATCGCTATCGTTATGAGGTGGAAGGAGTGTTGCGTTTCGAGTATGGAGATGACGATGCTGTAGTAAAGATGGAGAACGATAATTATTACGGATCTGATTTTCAATATATGATTCATCTGTTAGATGAACTGATGAGTGCAGGACGCTGTAAGATGGATACAATTTTGAATGGAGTCTTTGGCACATTTGATGGGGCTACCGAGGATGGGTATAAGCAGATAAACAACATGTTGGACGATGGAGATTCCTGGGATGAGTGTAGCCTTCATAAACCCGAGTTTGCTGATATTTGCGTTTGTTATGCCATGCATGCTCTGCATACGCATCAAGACTATAGCCTGCCCGACATTCTTCGCATGGATGATTTCGTGGTAAAGGTTCATTTGCAATATGAGAATGAAGTTTGCGATACGAGAGATGCAGAGATTGGACCGCTCGATTACGAACCATCGTGGTTCCAAAAACTTGTAGAGGAAGATGTGAATGAGTTCGGAGGAAAACATACGCTGAATCCGACAAGAAAGAAATAGCATATATAATAAAACAAGAAGTTTAACGTCATATATAAAAAATAGAAGATTATGAAGTTAGCAGAAGCATTGAGCATCAGAGCCGACTTGCAGAAGAGAGTGGCTCAGCTGAAAGAGCGTATCAAGGAAAGTGCCAAAGTGCAGGAGGGCGATGAACCTTGCGATAACGTGGAGGAACTGTACAAGGAGCTGGATGAAGCACTCGTCCAGTTGGAAGACTTGATTTATCGTATTAACATCACCAACGTTCAGATAGTTCAGGACGGAGACTCCTTGACTCGATTGATAGCCAAGAGAGACGTCTTGTCGATGCGTGTCAAGGCATTGAAAGAGGTGGTGAACTACGTAGCTGCCAACGATACTCGCTTTGGCAGAAACGAACTGAAATATGTTAGAACCATAGATATAAAGGCTCTTCGTAAGGAGGCTGATACCTATGCTAAGCAGTATCGGGAACTCGACCTGAAAATTCAGAGTTTGAACTGGACTGTAGATTTGGTGGATTTGCAAGACTTGCCCCGATAATGGAGCGAGGATTGAAATTTTCATTGAGTAGATTAAAATTTTCGGAGAAAAGATAGAGGCAGCAAGAAACTGACATCAGGCAATAGGTCTGTGTTAGCATTATTAAAAATTCATGTGTTTCATGCAAAGAGACGAGTTTGTTCACAGTTCATTTCAAGCATCGGGCACAAGTGTATCGCGCATTGGTATATGACAAAAGTCAGAAACGCCAGCATTTAGCATTACCATTTTGTTGGCTATCTTTTCTCCTTTTCTTTTTAGGCATTTCTCGTAAATATTCATTAGATTTTTAGAGATTATGGACAATCGTGTAAAATTCTATAGTTGGCTGATAGGCCTCTTGGATCGTAAGCATCTTACCTTTGAGGAGATTGCTAATGAGTGGCGTGATGCCAACGCTAATCAGGATGAGGATGAGCTGGACAAACGTACCTTTCATCGTTATCGTGAAAATATCCAGTCGCAGTTTGGCATTACTGTGGAATGCGACAAGAGCGACGGCTATCGGTATTATCTGAAGCGTGATCCGATTGCTAATGATGATGTAACGGAATGGATGCTGAGTTCCCTGCGGCTGGCTTCGTTAGGTGATATGCTGAAATTTCATAACAAGGTGATGCTCGATACGCCGCCATACAACACGGAATATCTGGATGATATTCTTGCAGCGATAGATAAGCAATATCTGCTGAAGTTTAAGTATGTTTCGGGTTTCGGAGCAGAGAGCGACATCGTGCTACAACCGGCTTTCGTGAGATACTACAAGCAGAGATGGTATGTTGTGGGAGTGAAGAAACAACGTTCGGCGTCCGAAGGGAAAGCCAATTCAAGTGCAGAGGAAGATGTGAGAAAACTCGTTCGCTGTCTTCCTTTCGACCGCATCAGTTTCCTGAAGCTTATTTGCGAGAAGCATCCGTTGCCGGCAAAGTTGAAGAAGTTCCTGACTCCAGAGAATTATTATGAAGATTGCTTTGGCATTTATCGGATGGAAGATGTACCCGTGGAGAAAATCCGCATCCGTGCCTTCTATCCGGAATACAACTACATCGAGGAGGTTCCGCTGCACGAGAGTCAGCAGAAAGTAAAGGAGTCGAAAGATGGAATGTATCGGGAATATACCCTCACCGTTCGCCCCAGCCGTGATTTCCTTCAGGAACTGTTGTGGCATGGCAGAAACCTCATCGTACTGAAACCCGAGAGTCTGAGACAGGAGATGATTGGTATCTTAAAGGATATGACGAAGAGTTATGAGACGGGCGAATGTCTGAAAGGGGAGGAATAAGGGCTTAATGTCTCTCTCCTGGAAAATGGAAAATTCAAGGGGCTAAGCTACATTACTAAACTTTCGCATATCAGGAAGTTAAATGAGTTAAGGAAGTTAAGGAGTTAAGACGTTTGTCTTGCTGCTAAAAAAACTACGCCAAAAAGACTGTAGTCTTAACTCCTTTAACTTCTGAGCTTGCGAAACTTGAGTTTAAAATAGAATATTGACTATATTTCAAGATCGATCCCGTAGGACAGACAAAACGACAGTATGGTCGCATGATTACCGTTGAGAGTGCCACGAAGGTTATGGCAATGGATATGTAACAGGTTTGCCCTATCGTTTTTATATTCCTTCCGTCAGGAACTTGCGAAGATGCAGGTGCGTGATTCCGTCATTATCATTTTGGGTGAGCAGAGGAGTCATGGAGATAACGTACTTCGGATAGTTGTCTTTGATGGAACGGAGATTGCCAAACTCCCGTTCTCTGGTTGCATCGTCGGCTATGATGTAGGAAGCTTGCACGTAGATGCGTTCGCCGCCTGGTTTGGTACATACAAAGTCGATTTCTCCAGCTTGCAGTTGTCCTACATATACTTGATAGCCCAAGCGTATGAGGTTCTGATAGATGATATTCTCTATCACTTTCTCAATGTCTCCTTCACGTGTTCCCCCGGCAATGGCATTTCTAATGCCGTTGTCTTCAAAATAAAACTTATCGTTGTTTTCAAAGATACGTTTGCCGTGGATGTCATAGCGGTTCACCTTGTGTAGGATATAGGCTTCACAAAGGAAGGATATGTAATTGATGATAGCTGCCGAAGCAATGGATTCTCCTTGAGATTTCATATATTTGGAGATGCTGTTGGCTGAGATGAGTTTACCTGTGTTATCTGCCAGAAAACGCACCAGGTTCTCTAAGAATGGCACGTTTCTAATTTGGTTGCGCATGATGACATCCTTAAGTAAGACGGTATGGTAAATATCCATTTGATATTCACGTGCATCATCCTCTTCCAGTCCTATCTTTGCCAGACCAGGCAGGCCACCATACTGAATGTACAAAGCAAGTGCTTCGTCATTATCTGATAGTTGATGAAATTCCAAAAACTCGTTATAGCTCAGCGATTGGATATGGATTTCCTTATATCTGCCACCGATAAGAGTGCTCAGTTCATTGCTCAGCATGCGAGCATTGCTACCTGTGATGATAATGTCGGTGTTGGGTTCTGTGCGATAACTTCGAATGGATCGTTCAAATTCCTTGATGTCTTGTATCTCATCGATAAGGATATAGTTATGTTTATCAGATAAAAAATGCTCTCCGATATAGTCGTTGAGATCCTGATAGGTCTGAATGCAGTCAAACTCTCTTTTTTCCTTATCTATAAAGATGATATTGTTGCAGTCATCTGCTTTCTTGCGGTCACGAATCATTTTCATCATGCAGCTTTTTCCTACACGACGTTGACCTACTAATACGATGATGATCTCCTTTCCAAGATACTTTTCTATCTTGTCGATATATGATTGACGAATAATAGTTTTCATATTTTTATCACTTATAAATGAAATTTTCTGCAAATATACGAAAAGTTTTACTTATAAGTGATAAAACTTATCTATTTTTGTTTTTTATAACTTATAGATGGTGTTATTTCAATGATATTCAATGCTTGTTGTAACCCTTGGCGTTGGCTACGAGCTTATCCTTGGCGCGCTCCACTGCCTGAGCTTGGAACTTCTCAACGTCCTTCTTCAGGGCATCGTGCTCGTCGATGTATTTTCTGATATTAGCATTCTTGCACAATAAAATACAGAATTTTGAGTTATTATGAAAGAAAGTTTTTTTTGAATAAATAATGTTGCTTATGAAAAGAATGAATAAAATGCTGTTGGTTGCAGCTTTGGCGGCAACCACACTTTCTGTTCAGGCAGAACAGAAGAAGGGACCAGCTTGGTTGAGTGATGCACTTTTCTATCAGATTTATCCATCTTCCTATATGGATACTGATGGCAACGGTATTGGCGATCTGCCGGGTATCACTTCCAAGTTGGATTACATCAAGTCTCTGGGGGTGAACGCCCTCTGGCTCAATCCAATCTTTGAGTCGGGATGGTTTGATGGTGGCTATGATGTCATCGATTTCTACAAGGTGGATCCTCGATTCGGTACCAATACCGATTTGGTTACATTGGTCAATGAGGCCCATAAGCGTGGCATCAAGGTTTGTCTCGACCTGGTGGCAGGACATTCCAGCACCAAGTGTTCCTGGTTTAAGGAGTCTTCCGAGAAAGATCCTAACCAGCGTTACAGCGACTATTATATCTGGATGAATGATATCCCTGAGAGTGAGAAGAAAGAAATAGAAGCCCGTCATCAGGAAGCAAGTCCGGAGTCTAGTACCCGAGGAAGATATGTGGAGGCTAATGCTCCTCGTGCCAAGTATTATGAGAAGAATTTCTTCGAGTGCCAGCCTGCCTTGAACTATGGTTTTGCTCATCCAGATCCAAATCATCCTTGGGAGCAGAGCGTAGATGCTCCAGGACCACAGGCTGTCCGCAGGGAGATACGTAACATCATGGCTTTCTGGTTTGATAAGGGTGTGGATGGCTTCCGTGTAGATATGGCGTCATCGCTTGTCAAGAACGACCCTGACAAGAAGGAGGTTTCCAAGCTTTGGAAGGAGATGCGTGCCTGGAAGGATAAGTATTATCCAGAGACCGTCTTGATTTCAGAGTGGGCTAATCCGCAGCAAGCCATTCCTGCCGGCTTCAACATCGATTTCTACATCCATTTCGGTCTCAAGGGCTATGCCTCTCTGTTCTTCGACCGCAAGACTCCATGGGGCAAGTGGGAGCAGAGTTACCAGAACTGCTATTTCGACAAGCTGGGAAAGGGTTCGCTCAAGGAGTTTAGCGAGAACTATACCAAAGCATTCAATGCCACCAAGAATCTCGGCTACATCGCTGTTCCATCTGCCAACCACGATTACCAGCGTCCTAACATCGGTACCCGCAATACGCCAGACCAGTTGAAGGTGGCGATGACCTTCTTCCTCACCATGCCTGGTATTCCGTTTATCTATTATGGTGATGAGATTGGTATGAAGTATCAGATGAATCTCCCTAACAAGGAGGGTAGCAATGAGCGTTCTGGTACCCGAACTCCGATGCAGTGGACCAAGGGCAAGAATGCCGGCTTCTCTACGAGTGCACCTGATAAACTCTACTTCCCTGTAGATACGGAAAACGGAAAGTTGACCGTTGAGGCTCAGCAGGGTGATCAGAAATCTCTGTTGTCATATACCCGTAAGCTGACCGCTTTGCGTCATTCAGCCAAGGCTCTTGACAATGAGGGTGATTGGAAACTCCTGAACCAGAAGGGGCAGGAATATCCGATGGTATATGAGCGCACTTTGGGTGAGGAGAAGTTTGTTGTTGTCGTGAATCCTGGTGCCAAGGCAGCCTCTCTCAATATCAGCTCCGTTGGTGGTAAGGCAGTTTCTGTTCTTTCCACAGGAAAGGTTGTGTATAAATCAGGAAAAAAGACTGATGTGATTAAAGCTTCTGGCATAAGTGCCGCCATATTCAAGGTGGAAAGATAGAGCTTTTATAAAAACAGAAATGCGTCCGTATTGTGCGGGCGCATTTTTGTTTTACGGTCACGAATCATCTTCATCATGCAGCTTTTACTACACGTCGTTAACCTATTAATACGATGATGGTCTCCTTGCCAAGATACCTTTCTATCAATCTTCCTTCAGATACCAGTCCTTGATGTATCCCGAATAATGTTTGGCAAACTCCTCGGCTTGTCCGGGAGCACAGGCCTTTACCTTCTTGGCAGGAATACCCGCCCAAATCTCATGTGCAGGAACCTTGGTGCCATGGGTAACTACTGCACCTGCTGCAATAATAGCCCCTTCTCCAATGTCAGCCTTGTCAAGCACAGTGGCATTCATGCCTATGAGTGCGCCTTTTCTGACTGTGGCTCCGTGGACGATGGCACCATGTCAAACTATTTCATATACTTTTTCAACCACAAGTCGAAGAACTTGTCATATACGACATAGGCATCGCCTTCTTGGGTGATGAAATCTTTTTCCAACAATCCCTTCAAGGCAGAGTTGACAGAACTTGGTGATGGGAGGTGGTATTTCTTGGCAAAGGCTCCGCTCTTTACGCTTCTGGCTTCGCCCTCTGCAGAGATGGCAATGAAGACATTGCGCTGCTTTTCCGGCATCTGGCGTAGAAGGGTCTCGTAGGTGTCTGATGCCATGTTGAGATTGTAGTTGATGGCGTCATCTACCATATCCAGAGTGCAGGTGCCCTGTTCGGGAGTCTTGAGGAAGAGAACATTCATTACTCGCTGGATGTATGAGGTGACACCACCGAAACGGGCGAAGAGTTCTCCGATAATGGCTGCATCGAGATGTTTGTTGCGTTCCTCGAACTTGGCTGTGGCAAACTCCTTGTATTTCTCTACCTCCAGCGGATTCAGGTTCATCAGCGTCACGCTCTGATAGAAAGGGCGGGCAGGGGATGTGAACATTTCTGCCATCAGATGGCGGTGAGAGCCCGAGAAGATGAAGTGGGCATTGGTGCAACGCTGGATGTAGGTACGGAGTAAAGCTTCTATGCGGTTGTCGGCATAGTTGGTGATTTGCTGAAACTCGTCGATAGCAACAAGACATGGCTTGTCGGCTTGGTTGAGATAAGCGAATATCTCATCAAGCGTAATTTCCGGATTCACCATGTTGCCGATGCCTATTCCCCAAACTGGAGCCCCGTTGATATCGAAAGAGATTTCAGAACGGAGAGAAGAGAGCGCCATCAGGAATTTCTCCCAAGCGCTTCTGCCTTTAGGACGAAGTTCGTCAATAATGGCTTTGCCGAACATATTGACCAAATCGCTGACAGAATTGGTTGAATAGATGTCAATAATAAAAGTATAATAATCTTTTTGGATGACTGGCTGGGCAAAGCAATGGTGAATCAGCTCTGTTTTTCCGATACGCCGAGGGGAAATCAGAGCCATGTTATTCTCATTGGTCAGCATTTCTGTGATGTGCTGGGTTTCTTCCACACGGTCGCAGAAGTATTCCGGACCAGCGTAACCATTTGTGACAAAAGGATTCTTCATTACCATATCTATACTTTATTATATATATTACAGTATGGCTGCAACTTTGCGAATCTGCTTAAGTTTTTCTACCAAAGCATTATCTTTTCGAGCAGTATGCATATTGTATTTCATCTGCAATTTTAGGAGAGAATCTGCAGGAATATCTAATGCAGCCTCAAACATCAGAGCAGAAGTTGTGGTAACGGGCCGTTTGCCATTCAGTATCTCGTTGAGTACGGAATATCCCATACCAATACTTTCCGCAAATTTTCTTTGCGAAATGCCACGTTCTTCTAATTCTTCTTTCAAAACCTCACCAGGGTGAGTTGGGTAAAAACCAAAACCTAAGTTTGACATAATGCTGTTTTTATTTATAATGGTTTGATAATTCTAATATATTACATATCGTGATTTGTTTTTCGTTGCCAACAACTTCAGAATGAAACTCTATTCTATATTGGTCATTGACTCTAACAGATTCACGATCTTTCTTATCACCCACAAGAACTTCGTAATGTAAAGCTTTGTAGCGATAAAAATCAGCTGTACTGTTCAAGGATGCCATAAGGTCAATAACTCGAACGTACTTCTTTATGATTTGAGGTTGGAAGCGATACTTTTTGTTATGCGCTTTACCCTCATAATATAATTCTCGGAGATAATCCTCTTCAAATATTATTTCCATAATTATATATGTTTTGTTGATTGCAAAGATAATACTTTATAATTAGTGTTCGCTATTTTTGCGAATATTTTATGGATTTTTATCTTTTATGCATTAATTTAAGCCGCTCTGTGATAAAGAGATTAATTGTTTTGGCAATTTTTCCATAATTGGTGAATGGTGAATTGAATCGTGAACACGGTATGGTATGGAATGCAGAAGATATGAAGGTTCATCAGCAAAAGATACTTGATATTATCATAAAAAGATAATAAACGGATAAACAGAAAAAGGGTTGCAATCCTCGAAAAGATGGATTGCAACCCTTTATACCTTATTATTATATATTCATTTCTGGAAGTTTATTACAGCTGAGCCAGCTCTACAACCTTGTCAACTGCAGCGCTCAAGCCGTCCTTGTTCTTACCGCCAGCCTGAGCATAGTGAGGCTGACCGCCACCGCCACCCTGAATCAACTTGGCAGCTTCGCGAATCATCTTACCGGCGTTCAAACCGTGATCCTTCACCATGTCGTCGCTGAACATCACACTGAGCATAGGCTTGTCGTTGTATACGGAACCTACCACACAGATCATGTTCTCTGGCAATGCCTCGCGAACCTTGAATACCAAATCCTTGGCAGCTGCTGGCTCCATAGGCAATACGGCTGTGACAACCTTCACACCGTTCACCTCCTTGGCATTCTCTACGAGCTTATCCTTGGCACGCTCCACAGCCTGAGCCTGGAACTTCTCTACGTCCTTCTTCAGGGCATCGTGCTCGTCGATGTACTTTCTGATGACACCCTCAAGATCCTTGGCATTGTTGAACAATCCCTTCAGAGCTACGATGGTATCCTGCAAACCGTAGATAGCCTCCTCGCAAGCCTTGCCTGTCAAAGCCTCGATACGGCGGATGCCGGCTGCTACGCTGCTCTCAGAGATAATCTTGAAGAAACCGATCTTACCGGTGCTCTTGGCATGAATACCACCACAGAACTCAGCAGATGGACCGAAGCGAACCACACGAACCTTGTCGCCATACTTCTCGCCGAAGAGGGCGATGGCACCCAGTTCCTTAGCCTCCTCGATAGGAGTGTCGCGGTGCTCGTCCAGAGGATAGTCGGCACGAATCATCTCGTTCACCTTGCGCTCTACCTGGCGAAGCTCCTCATCAGTCACCTTCTGGAAGTGAGAGAAGTCGAAACGGAGCGTGTCCTTGTCCACGTAAGAACCCTTCTGCTCTACGTGATCGCCCAGTACCTGCTTCAGACAGTAGTCGAGCAGGTGGGTGGCAGTATGGTTGGCAGCACTGCCCTCACGGCTGTCGATATCAACACAAGCCATGAAGTCGGCAGTCAGGTTCTTTGGCAGTTTCTTCACGATGTGGATGCTCTGGTTGTTCTCGCGCTTGGTGTCGATAATCTCGATGGTCTCGTCCTCGCTGACGAGTACACCCTTGTCACCAACCTGTCCACCCATCTCACCATAGAATGGAGTGTTGTCGAGTACCAACTCGTAGAAGCTGTTCTTCTTCTGTGTCACCTTGCGATAGCGCAGGATGTGGCACTCATATTCTGTATAGTCGTAACCCACGAAGTTCTGGTCGCCTTCCTTCAGTACTTCCCAGTCACCGTTCTCCACGGCGGCAGCATTGCGGGCACGCTCCTTCTGCTTCTTCATCTCCTCGTCGAAACCGGCTGCGTCTACGGTGTAACCATTCTCACGGCAGATGAGCTCTGTCAGGTCAAGAGGGAAACCGTAGGTATCGAAGAGACGGAAAGCGCTCACGCCGTCGAGCTGAGTCTCGCTATGAGCCTTGAGCTCGTCCATATCGCCATTGAGGAGGTTGATACCCTTCTCCAAGGTGCGGAGGAAAGAATCCTCTTCCTCTTTCATCACGCGGGTGATGAGCTCCTGCTGAGCTGGCAACTCAGGGAAGGCTGCACCCATCTGCTCTACCAATACATTGACGAGCTTGTACATGAATGCCTGCTTCTGGCCGAGGAAGGTGTAAGCGTAACGTACGGCACGGCGCAAGATGCGGCGGATGACGTAACCAGCCTTGGCGTTGCTTGGCAACTGACCGTCGGCGATAGAGAAGGCTACGGCACGCAGGTGGTCGGCGCAGACACGCATGGCGATGTCGATCTTCTCCTGCTCATCCTTACCCTCGCCATTCTCACCGGTAGGAGTAGTGAAACCATACTTCTTGCCAGAGATAGCCTCGATTTCCTTGATGATTGGCTGGAAGATATCAGTATCATAGTTAGAGTGCTTGTCCTGCAGCATGCGAACCAGGCGCTCGAAGCCCATACCGGTATCGATGACGTGCATAGGGAGAGGTTCGAGAGAACCGTCAGCCTTGCGGTTGTACTGCATGAACACGATGTTCCAGATCTCGATCACCTGTGGGTTGTCCTTGTTTACCAACTCACGGCCTGGCACCTGAGCCTTCTCCTCAGGAGTACGAGAGTCAACATGGATCTCCGAGCAAGGACCGCAAGGACCCGTATCGCCCATCTCCCAGAAGTTGTCGTGCTTGTTGCCGTTGATGATGTGGTCGGCAGGTACGTGCTTTGCCCAGAAACCTGCAGCCTCGTTGTCGCGCTCCAGACCTTCCTCCTTGCAGCCCTCGAACACGGTAACGTAGAGGTCCTCTGGGTTGAGCTTCAGTATTTCAGTGAGGTATTCCCATGCCATATCGATGGCACCCTCCTTAAAGTAGTCGCCGAAGCTCCAGTTACCGAGCATCTCGAACATGGTGTGGTGATAAGTATCATGACCTACCTCTTCGAGGTCGTTGTGCTTACCGCTAACACGGAGACATTTCTGAGTATCAACACGACGTACATCCTTACCTGGGTCCTTTGTACCGAGGATGATGTCTTTCCACTGGTTCATACCAGCATTTGTAAACATCAGCGTAGGGTCATCCTTGATAACCATAGGTGCTGATGGGACAATTTTGTGGCCTTTGCCTTCGAAGAATTTCTTGAAGGATTCGCGCACTTCATTAGCTGTCATCATATCTATTTTGTATTAATCTTTATTTTTTTCCGAAATTCTTTGCAAAGATAAGAAGAATTGCTTAAATTTGCAAATCAATTAATCATTGTTTGATAAAAAGTTGCAAATTATGGCTCTGAAAACAGATAAAAACGTCAAATTGTACTACTCCATTAAGGAAGTGGCCGAGGAAGTGGGTGTCAACGAGTCTACGCTGAGGTACTGGGAGAAAGAGTTTCCTTTCCTCAAACCCAAGGTCACATCCAACAAGGTTCGTCAGTATACCGAGAAGGACATAGAGCAGGTAAAGGTCATCTATTCGCTCATCAAGGTGAAGGGCCTCAAGATTGCTGCTGCCCGCAAGTATCTGTCACAGAACAGGACTGGCGCTGAGAAATCTTCAGATGTTCTGGAGACGCTTATCAGTGTGCGCGATGAGCTGAAAGAGCTGAAAAAACATCTCGATGCCTTGGTGTAGGACTTTTACTTCTGAACCTGGCTAAAATTCAACAAATAAAAATATGATAATAGATTTTGAAAAAATTGCTGAGGCTCATCTCGAGGGCTTCAAGAGAGGAAAAGGAAAGTTGGACACTCGAAACTTCGTGGACGACAAGGTGAAGATCATGTATTCTACACTTCGTCCGGGAGCTACCACAGGACTGCATACCCACGAGGGCAACTGCGAGGTGGTGTTTGTGATAAGCGGAACGGCTACATTCCACTATGATGACAGTGTGGAGGAGGTACGTGCCGGACAGGTACACTACTGCCCCATGAACCATGCCCACTATATGGAGAACCTCACCGACCACGACTTGGTGTATCTTGCCATTGTGCCAGAACATCATTAATCGCCCCCCAAAAAATGGCAAAAAGAGAATACGTAGAAGCCAACAAGCGTTGGTTAGAAGAGAAGGCTCGCGAGGAAGGCGTACAGGCCTTGCCCCGTGGCATCTATTATAAAGTGCTGAAAGCAGGCAATCCTGATGGTGCCAAACCAGGCCGAAGAAGCATCGTTACGGCACACTATACGGGATGGACCATCAACGGCAAGAAGTTTGATTCCAGCCGTGGTGGAGCTCCTGTAGCATTTCGCCTGTGCGAACTGATAGAAGGATGGATTGTCGCCATGCAACAGATGACGGTAGGCGCCAAGTGGGAAATCTACATACCTGCAGAGATGGGGTATGGCAAGTTCTCACAGCCAGGCATCCCCGGTGGCTCTACCCTTATTTTCGAGATAGAGCTGTTGGGTGTAGCCTGACGTTTGTCTTTTCTTACTTCTTGGTCAGCACATAGTGCTTGGCCATGGCGCCTTCTGGCTCGTTACCGATGGAGTCGGTCATGATGAGACTATGAGCATCTCTTACCTTATAGTAAGAAGTTTCTCCACTCGAAGGACGGGTGATTTCTATCACACCGTGCGACAGGAGTTTGTAGATTCCGCTTGCCTCGTCGTGTCCGTCTTTACGGTCAATGTAGTCGGCAGAATACTGGTAGGTGCTGTCTGCATTGAGGGTCAGTACGGTCTTGATGCCAGGACAGTCGGCAGCAGGAAGTGTTCCCTCGTAAGTACCTGCTATAGAGTCGAGTACAAAGTCGTTTGAATCAAGCGAATCTTTTTCTGCATAGCTGAGGCTGTCTTGATCGGTCTCAGGAGCGTTGGTCTTCTTGCTATTGCAAGATCCAACAGATAGAGCAGCGATAACGGCTGCTGTCAATACCAATTTCTTTTTCATACTTTACTGCTTTTTAATTTAACTTCTCTAACTTCCCCATTTGCAATAGTTGAGTTAGTATAATCACGCAGCAAATATACATGATTATTTTCTTATATGCAAGTTTTTCACCCTACATTTTTGGGATGTTGGGGAGTTTTTGGGAATGTTGAAGATTTTTTTAGGATGTTGGAGAGTTTTTTGACCTGTATGGTAGGGTGTGCTGTTTAATTTCATGTCCACAAAGGCATTTGTCTTAACTCCTTTAACTTCTTTAACTCCTTTAACTCCTTTAACTTCTTTAACTTCCTTAATTCCTCTATCTCCTTTAACTCCTCCCCAAAAAACTATCCCTTATTTCCTCTTCTTTTGTGTGTTAGGCAGGAATCCGGCAATGATGCCGAGCAGAGGCAGGAAGGCGCTTACCTGGAAGATGAACTCGATGCTGGTCTTGTCTGCTAACCATCCGAAGAAGGCGGAGCCCAAACCTCCTAAACCAAACATCAGTCCGAAGAAGATGCCGGCAATGAGACCCACCTTGTCGGGCATCAGGTCAGTGGCGTACACCACGATAGACGAGAAAGCCGAGGCAATGATCAATCCCGAAAGGAAGGTGCAGACGAGAGTCCAGAACAGGTTGGCGAAGGGCATGATGAGGGCGAAGGGCGCTGCGCCGAGGATAGAGAACCAGATGACGTACTTGCGCCCAAACTTATCACCCAACATACCTCCAGCCACAGTACCAATGGCAAAGGCGGCAAGAAAGACAAACAGACACAGCTGAGAAGCCTGTACCGAGATGCCAAACTTGTCGATCAGGAAGAAGGTGAAGTAGCTCGTGATGCAGGAGGTATAGAAATACTTCGAGAAGATGAGCAGCACGAGGATGAGCAGTGCCCCATATTTTGCCCGCTTCGAGATGTCGTTGTTCAGGGTGACGTTTTTCTGCGGATGCGTCACCACATACGCCAACCGGGCCTTGTACCATGCCCCTAATCTGATCATGATAAGGGCGGCGAGCAAGGCGGCAAGGGCAAACCACGAGATGGCATGCTGTCCGAAAGGCAGGATGATGAGGGCTGCAAGGAGAGGACCTATCGCCGAGCCACCGTTGCCACCTACCTGGAAGATAGACTGTGCCAGACTCTTCCTGCCTCCCGATGCCAACTGGGCTACTCGTGATGCAGTGGGGTGGAACACGGATGAGCCTAAACCCACGATGCTCACAGAGAGGAGAATCAGCAGATAATTTTCTGAGAAGGCCAACATCAGCAGACCGATGAGTGTGAAACACATACCCACGGAGAGGGCATAGGGACGTGGATGCTTGTCGGCATACAGTCCGGTAAAGGGTTGCAGAATCGATGACGCCATCTGAAACATCAGGGTGATGATTCCGATTTGTGCGAACGAGAAGTCGAACTTATCCTTGATGATGGGGTAGATGGAGGGGATGATCGACTGAATCATATCATTCAGAAAGTGGGAAATGCCACAAATGATAAGTATCGAATATACCGTCCCCTCCATCTTCGTGGGGTTTCCTTTTATTTTACTACCTATTGATTTTATATTCATTTCTATATTGGTTTTGAGAACCATTTGACCGCTTTACTTCCAGAACAGTTGGTCGATAAACTCATATCGCTTCTCCATCTGGGCATCGGTCTTTACCACCGTGTTCTCGTCGATCTGTAGCACAGGAGCGATGGCTTTACCGTTGGTGGAAGGCCATTCAGGCAGACCCAGTCCGTTGGGGTTGCCAGTCTTCACAAAGTTGATGTAGTACTGGCTGAAGATGTCGCTAATCATGTAGTCGGCAGGTTGCCAGTTGTAAATACGGTTGGTAGGCAGAGTGCCCATGGCATACTCGATATCGGCAGAGTGTACGGCACCCTTGTCCTGTGGGGCAGGAGCCTCACCCTCCTTGGCGTCTATCACACCACCAGCCAGGGCAGCCACCTTTCCCTTGATGGCCATGGCAGGACGGGGATGACAATAGCGATAACGGTAAACGGGCTGTCCGCTTGTCAGCTTGTGCATGTTGCCCCACTTCCATGTGGAATAGTCGAGGAAGATGTCAGAAGCCAAGTTCACCCCCGGTTGCTCCAGCACATCCTTGTCGGCAGTGATGCCGTAAAGACGGAACAATTCATCTAAGTTCTCTTCGCCGAAAGTAGCTTTGGCACCAGCCTTCAGGTTCTCCACCGTAGGCTGTTTGCCCATCAGTACAGCCAATGGTGTCATCTCCTGGTTGTTGCCGCCCACGAGCAGAGGCACCTTGGTCTGGTTGCCTTTGGCGAAAGTCTCTTCTGGTTGCTCTACGAAGAAATATCCGTCGATGTTGTACGCGGGGAGCGACTTGACGGAAGCCAACTTCAGCAGCTCTTCAGCAGGAAGGTTGCGAAGCATGTCGATGTCAGCCTTAGGGGCTTTCTTCTTGCTTGCCTTTCCCTTTGTCTTATCGGTCTTACCGACCATCTGTGCAGCTATTTTCTGTGCCATTTCCACACCCTTCTGCTCAGCTTCCTTCAGGGTAAGCACCTTTTTGAATCCCATGACCGAGCCGCTGGAACCCATGGCCTGTGCAAAGAGACCCTGGCAGAGAGGCGAAGCCATCAAGGCACTTACCGACATCGAACCGGCCGATTCGCCAACGATTGTGATGCGGTTGGGGTCGCCTCCGAAGGCCTCGATATTGTCTTTCACCCATTTTATGGCAGCCACCTGGTCCATGAAACCATAGTTGCCCGATCCTTTATAGGTGGTCTCCTTGGAGAGTTGTGGATGCGCGAAGAAACCGAAGATACCCTCGCGATAGTTGGCGGTGATAGAGATGATGCCCTTTCTCGCCATCGCGTCGCCAGCATATCGAGCCTCGCTTCCGCTTCCTGCCATCAGTCCTCCGCCATTGAAATAGATCAATACGGGCAGATGCTCTTTCATCGTCTTGGCAGGAGTCCATATATTAAGGTATAGACAGTCTTCGCTGTTCACCTTGGTTCCGAAGTTCATATCGCCGAAGAGTGGTTCCTGCATCGGATTAGGACCATACTCTTTAGCCTCGCGCACACCGTCCCAGTGCTTTGCTGGCTGCGGAGCCTTCCATCTGAGGTTGCCCACAGGAGGAGCAGCAAACGGAACACCTTTAAACACCTTGATGCCCGAGAGGTCTTTTCCTTCGAGGATACCCTCGGCCGTCTTTACCTGGGTTTGCGCCATCGTTCCCATCATGGGGAGCAGAAAAGCGAGAGATAAAAATAGTTTCTTCATATAGTTGTTTGTTTTGAAAATCATTTCACAGCCTCTACCTTGTAGCCAGCCAGCTTGAGGAGGTTGAGCACACCCTTTTCGCCTGGCAGATGACCGGCACCTACGGCAAAGAAGGTTGGTTTGTCGCTCATGATGGCAGGCATTTTTGCCACCCAGTCAGCATTGCGGTTGTCGAACATGATGGCATACTCCTCTTTCGTGTCGTCGCAGCTGTCGTTGCGCTTCTCGCTGATCACCTCTTCTATCTGCTTCATGTTCTGAGCGAAGTAGGCGTCGCTGAGGCGTTGCGTTACCATGTTGTAATATTCCGTGTTGTCGACGAGGCACATCAGGAGTTGCTTCTGGCGCTCGAGAGGAATACTCTTGAAGAGCACCTCTATCTGCTTGTCAACCGTTTCAAGACCGATGACAGGCTCGTGGTTGCGCTTGGCAAACTTCTGGAAGTAGTCGTCGAACGACTGTGTAGGGTCAAAGCCACGGGCATGCTTGAGCGACATGAGCAGGGTGAGCTGTGTGTTGAGAGCCTGCGGTGTGATGTTGCCAAACTTAGCCTCTACGATAGGGTTGCTCATATCGGCACTTGTCAGGTCCTTGAGCAGTTTGTTGAGTCGTGTGTACTCTTCTTCGGTAAGCATGCTCTTGAGTTTCTTGCCGTAAGGGAGCATCATGGCAACTGCCATTTTCTGTACACTCTCTGGTTTCTTCATATCTTCCATGTCGAGCTCTCCGCATACCTGTTCGGTATTGGTGAGAGCGTCAGGAATACCCTCTATGGCATTGACGAAACTGACGGGTGCCAGATGATAAGTTCCTACGATGTAGGATGGTGACTTAAGGTCTTTGCCCGAAATCTTATACAAGAGTTGGGCGTTGGCGCTTGTAAACATTGATACAAGAGCCAGTGAGATAATCATTAACTTTTTCATTTTCTCTGATATTTTATTCTTATACTTTTATTCTTCCATCAACTTGCGATAGCGACCCTTCTTGATCTCAGTATCGCCAAGACGGCGGGCCTTGTTGATCTCGTACTCCGAGTAGCTTCCCTCGAAGAAGAAAACCTCACCATTACCCTCGAAGGCAAGGATGTGAGTACAGATACGGTCGAGGAACCATCGGTCGTGACTGATGACAACCGCACATCCCGCAAAGGCCTCCAGACCTTCCTCCAAGGCGCGCAGCGTATTCACGTCGATGTCGTTGGTAGGCTCATCGAGCAGAAGCACGTTGCCTTCCTGCTTCAGCGCCAAGGCCAACTGCAGGCGGTTGCGCTCACCACCCGAAAGCACACTGCAGAGCTTGCTCTGATCGGTTCCCGAGAAGTTGAATCGCGAGATATAGGCTCGTGCGTTCACATCACGTCCGCCAAGACGCAAGGTCTCGTTGCCCTGCGAGATGACTTCGTAAACCGTCTTCTGAGGATCGATGTCCTTGTGCTGCTGGTCCACATAGGCAAGCTTCACGGTCTCACCCACCTCGAAGTTGCCGCCGTCGGCCTGCTCCAGTCCCATGATGAGGCGGAAGAGGGTAGTCTTACCGGCTCCGTTAGGACCGATGACACCCACGATGCCGTTAGGAGGAAGCATGAAGTTGAGGTCATTGAAGAGCACCTTCTCTCCGAAAGCCTTCTTTACGTGCTGAGCCTCGATCACCTTGTTGCCTAAGCGAGGACCGTTAGGGATGAAGATCTCCAGTTTCTCCTCGCGTTCCTTCTGCTCCTGGTTGAGCATCTGCTCGTAGGAGTTAAGACGGGCCTTACCCTTAGCCTGTCGGGCCTTAGGTGCCATGCGTACCCATTCCAACTCGCGCTCCAACGTCTTGCGGCGCTTAGAGGCAGTCTTCTCTTCCTGTATCATTCGCTTGGTCTTTTGGTCGAGCCATGACGAGTAGTTGCCCTTCCATGGGATTCCCTCGCCACGGTCGAGTTCCAATATCCACTCGCTCACATCGTCGAGGAAGTATCGGTCGTGAGTGACGGCGATGACTGTTCCCTCATATTGCTGCAGGTGCTGCTCCAACCAGTCGATACTCTCAGCATCCAAGTGGTTGGTAGGCTCATCGAGCAGGAGGACATCAGGCTTCTGCAGCAGCAGACGGCAGAGAGCCACACGACGGCGCTCACCACCCGAGAGGTTGGTTACGGGCCAGTCGCCGGGAGGACAGTGCAGTGCATCCATCGCACGCTCCAACTTAGAGTCGATGTTCCAGGCGTCGGTAGCATCAATGATGTCCTGCACCTCGGCCTGTCGCTGCATCAGCTTGTCCATCTTGTCGGGATCGCCATAGTATTCCTCGAGTCCGAATTTATTGTTAATGTCCTCGTATTCAGCGAGTGCATCGTATATTTTCTGCACACCCTCCATCACGTTCTCCTTCACGGTCTTGTTCTCGTCGAGCGGAGGATCCTGAGGCAAGTAGCCCACAGAGTAGCCTGGGCTCCAAACCACCTCACCCTGGGTAGGTTGCTCAAGCCCTGCGATGATTTTCATCAACGTAGATTTACCGGCACCATTCAAACCGATGATACCGATCTTTGCTCCGTAGAAGAACGATAGGTAGATGTTCTTCAGAATTTGTTTCTGATTTTGTGGGATAATCTTGGATACTCCCACCATAGAGAAGATAATCTTCTTGTCGTCAACTGTTGCCATGTTTATTATATAATGTATTAATCTTTTCTGTCTGCTTGCAAAAATACAAATAAAAAGTCAATTTTCGCAAGAAAGTAACGTTGAAATGGCAAATAAAGAGAAAAAATGTGCTTGTCGGGTAAAAAAGTGGCAGATGGAAGTTGTTTTCCCGTAATTTTTGCTTATATTTGGCAGCAAATTACAAACAAAAAAATACAATTATGGATGCAACTTATATGGAACTGATGGTAAGGCTGACGTTGGCTATGGTCTTGGGCGGAGCGATAGGAATAGAGCGTGAGTATCGTGCCAAGGAGGCAGGCTTTCGCACCCATTTCCTGGTAGCCTTGGGAAGTGCCCTCTTCTGTGTGGTGTCGCAATATGGTTTTGGTGTCGACCTGAAAGACTCTTCCCGTGTCGCAGCCCAGGTGGTGTCGGGCATCGGCTTCTTAGGTGCAGGAACCATCATCTTCCAGAAGAATGTGGTGAGAGGACTCACCACCGCTGCCGGCTTATGGGTGACAGCAGCCATAGGTCTGGCTTGCGGAACGGGCATGTTTGTCGCCGCCGTCATCACGACCGCGATGGTGCTCCTGGGACTTGAGGTGCTCAACTATCTGATACCACAGTTGGGAACCACCACAATCGAGTTGTCCTTTACGGCTCCCTCGATAGATAGTGTGAAGCAGCTCATCCAGAGTCTGAAACAAGACAATGTAGAGATCCAGTCTTATGAGTTGAAAGACCGTCGCACGTCCAAGGGCGAGTTTTTGGAGGTGAGCATGGAACTGAAGGCGAAACGCGGTTTCCATACCCTTTGTATGCTCGACTATATGAATGATTTCTCTGATGTCACGATTTCCACGATGGAGTAAGGTCGTGAGGGGTAAAACAATTATTTACACTTTCTCATGATTTCTCCAGCCTTTTCCTTATCGCTGTCAAAACTGAACAGTTTATAGATGTCGGTCGCATTCTGAGGATCAACGATGTGGGGCGCCATCATGGAGAGCGCTTTCAGCCGTTCGTCGTCAAAGGTGAAAATCTTCATCAGTCTGACAGCCTGTGAGCAGGAGTAGTAGCATCCTAAGCTGGCAACCTCTATCAGGTCGAACTTGTTGTCATCGAACGATGCCTTCTTCACTTTATTATATAGTATGGAGAAGCTTTGGTTGCTGAGACTGTAGCCATAGCGTGTTCCCTCTTCGGGACAGAATGCCGGACCGAGAGTTGGTGGGGTAGGACGTTCCGGACAAACCGTAACCGTTGGTTTGCGGTTGTTGTCATCGTCAATTCTTGTACTGTAGTTGATCACTTTCTCGTTTCTGTCTTTAGCCGAAGCCGAGAGGCATAAGGCAAAGAGCATCAGGCTGGTGGCGATAATTGCCATTACTTCATTTCTCTTCATTGTCTTTACTGTTTTTGAAGGTTGGTGTTTATATCACTTCTCTAACTTCCCTTTTTTTGAAAGTAGAGCTCTTATCTTTTATAGAGTCAGTGCAAAGATACTCCTTTCCATTGTTTAAACATGGGGATAATTCCCTAATTGTAAAAGGAAAATCCCTACAAAGTACCAAAACTGTACTTCGATGTTTCGTTTTTTTTTACTTATCTTCTTGCATAGAAGCAAAAAAATACTTACCTTTACCGCCACTTAGGGCGACATAACTATGTGTTGAGTCAATCGGCAAATAAATAGGTGTCTCTAAGGTCTTGGAAAACTGATGATTTTTTGTCTTGTAGCATAGTGAACTATGGTTCAAGATAATACTAAAAAACGAAACTATGCGATTACCTGAATTTATAATAAAGATGTTACGGAAAAAGTCGGGGAATGATTTGTATTTGCCGTCTGACTGTGAATTTCTCTCGCTTGATATAGAGAGTAATTTAGGAATCCATATTGGTGCTACAACTCTAAAGCGCCTTTTAGGATTTGCAAATGATGAGCGTACTCCTCATGCCAGCACCCTTGAAGTGTTGGCAAAATATCTTGGGTATGCTCATTGGCGGGATGTAATACATCAGGAAGTGCGATGCACTTCTGGTTTCAATAGTCCCAAAGATGAAATACGTTCATCCAGTCTGTCTTTAGGTGATAGAATTGATTTGACTTATTCGCCTAACCGGCATGTCGTCTTTGAGTATTTGGGAGGTGATGATTTTGTTGTGGTAGAACGTGTCGGGAACAAATTGGAAGTTGGTGATCGTTTGCAAATACAGAATTTTATCCTGCATCATCCTTTTTATGCAAGGAATGTTTATCGGGGAGATGAATGTCTGGGGCCCTATTCTGCTGCCGTTGTCTCAGGAATAGATACGTTAAAGCTGATAGAGAAATGATGGATTATTCTTGTTTTTCTGATAACCAGCAGTCTTGTTTGGCAGAACCCTTGCCCGTTTCAGGCTTTATATGTGAGGCTTATCGTGTGAAGATATATGGTAAACTTCATTTTTTGAAAAAGCTAAAAAAAGAACACGAGGACAATATCCTTTTTCGGGAGGCCTTACGGAAAGAATTTGAAATAGGTTTTCGATTAGAGCATCCCAATATTGTAAGGTATGTCTCTTTTCATGATGATGAAATCTTAATGGAGTATGTAGATGGAGAGGACTTGTTGGCTTTCTTGAAAAATCATCCTACATACTTTGAAGATGCAGAACATTTTGATAAGTTTGTTGGTCAATTATTAAGTGCTTTGCAATATCTTCATGACAATCAGGTCCTTCATCTCGATTTGAAACCAGAGAACATCATGTTGACTCGCATTGGTTGTGATGTAAAGGTGGTAGATTTGGGCTGCTGTTATTCCGATACTTTTGTTGATTCTACTGGATATACTACGCAGTATGCTGCACCAGAACAGCTTGCCGGTAGAAAGGTGGATGTTAGAACAGATATTTATGCTGTAGGCAAAATATTGGAATTGTTGCCACATCCTCCTGTATATAATAAGGTGATAAAAAGGTGTTTGAATAAAAATCCTCAAAACCGTTATCAGACTATTGCGGAATTACAGAAAGCCTTATCTGTAAGAAACTATAATAAAAAGGAAATAGTGGCAGCCGTTTCCATTGTTTTTGCCGTTTCTGTTGTTCTGTTGTTGGCTTTGGCAAATCCTTTTCAGCCTTTGCCAAATGAAGCAAAGAAAACACCCCGAAACCAAAAGTTGGTTGATAGTAAAAAACGCCCGGCCCCGAGTTTACAGGATTCGATGGAAAAGGTTACCGCAGAGGCAGTAGTCGTGAAGAATCCTCCACTTTCGGGTTCTGTTTCGGAAGAAAAGGGGAAAGTGAAAAGTCAAAATTGGCAAAAGGAGATGGATGCCGCATTGGATAAAGCTTATAGACAGACAATAAGTTCTTTTTGCGATTCCATCTTTCCTTCACCGGCGGTAGGTTTGGCTTGGAAGACCAAGAGTACAGAATTTCATCATCAGGTCATGAAGATTACATCAGACTTTCATGCTAAGTATCCAGATGTCGAAGAATCCTTGCTCTTTGGATATGCAGAGAATAAATTCCAAAGCATAGTAGGATATGTGTTTAGTAAGATGCAGGATAATGGTAAAAAGGCGAATCCTTAAAGCGAAAAAATGGAAATGGAAGAAATGGTCGGAAACCTTTCTTCTGTTTCCATTTTAATTTTGTACCTTTGCCAACGATGAAAAAAACTATATAGCCCACGTCGTATAAGCTATAGGACTTATTTTGGAATAAAATTTTTAAAAAAAGTTTCAGAAAAGTTTGGTAGTGTGGATGGTTTTCTATATATTTGCGGTATGTTAAACAATTAAATTGTAGAATATGACATAAACAAATAAAGACATATAGGAAAATGAAGCGTTAGCTTTACGATCTGGTTTCGGAAAAATCGCCAATTTAACTGAAGCACCAGGAGAGTAAAAGTTAGTCGCTCACGTCTGCAATATGGCGTGGGCTTTTACTCGTATTATGGTGCTTAAGGTGTTTGGCGATACCTCCGAAACGTAATCCGAAGTAAATGGTCCACGCCTTTTTCTGTCTATACTTTTCGCTTTTGGACCTTAATATTGTTTTTCTAAAATTAATGTATATGTATTACAGAGATCAAATTGAAAAAATAATGTCTGAGGGCTGGTTTTTCTGATTCAGAACGTGAGTTGTTTGGGGAAGTAGTTGATATCTACATATTAAATGGTAAAGGTGAGCTAGCTTTAGGTGATGAAAGATTGAAAGTTTTGCTATCAAAAATAGAAAAGCTGGGCCTTTATGAGGAATTGAAGAATTTGCTCAGTCGTAAAATTGATACTTCTCCAAAGGATCCTATTACGGGGGATGATGTTTCTTTGGCTCATTAAATACTATTAAATATGGACAAATATATTACTTCCTTAAAAGATTTAATCGCAGAAACATTCAGAAATAGTTTTAAACTGAATGAAAGTGCGAAAAATGGGGACCCCAAAGCGTGTTTCCAAATGGGAATGGTTTATTTGCTTGGTATTAGCACAGCTATAGACTTCAAAAAAGCCAAGTTACAATTCTCATCCCAATCATTATTGAATGATCACGACGCTCAGCGAATGTTAGGATTTCTCTCAGAGTTAGATGGCGACTACTCGGCGGCTTTCATGTATTATGCAAAAGCTGCTGGTGGTGTTGTAGATGGTTCTGATGATTCCTATATCGAGAACGTAAAACAAGAAAGAGAGACATTGCGAGGATGGCTCAACAAATGGAACTTTCCTGTTAGAGTTCTCAACAATGCAATAACTACAATTTTAGAAGATTACGCAAAAGGTGGTGAAAAAAAAGAGAAAGCTTGTATTGAAATTGCAGCAATTTGTCAGGACGCAGTTTCATGTATAACTGTAGCTCGGATTTTGATGGGCTCTGGAGACTATTCGAATGCGCTGAAATGGCTTCAATATGGGGCAGTTGAAAAGAATAATCCTATGTATCAAATGATACAAAGTAAACTAAATGAAACTAGTAATCTCATAAATCTTTCAAATGTCTTAGAAGTTATAGAAATTGATGGATGCTCTCTCCTTTCGAGTATTGATATTGCAGGAATTTTTGCTTCTGCAAGAAATACGTTAAACGAGAAATCAGTACGTTGTTCAGAACTTTGGAGAAAAGAAGTTATGCCAAAGATTGAAATAATTAAGAGAAAATGGAAGGAAGAAGAGAAAAAACGAATACAAGAGGAAGAAGAAGACGAACTTGAAGAGAAAATTAGGAAGAAGAAACGTAGAGACAAGATAATTGACATCGTCCTGTCAATTCTTTTTCTGCCATATGCTTTGATATGTGTATTTGAAGATGGGGATTTTTTCGTTAAATTCTTTGCGCTTATGTTCTTTGCCTTGCCATTTTTGGCAGTAAGATGGATTGTGATAAAAGTGTTAGATTATTTTAATAAATAGGCTCTCTTGATTGAGAATTTAAAATGTTGAAAAATGAAAACAATCAAACAGATCAAGCAGTTAGTTGAAATCTTTTCAACCAATTCTGATTCAACAAGCAATAATTCTTTACTAACGTCAGTAAGGGATAATTATATTCCCCTTTTCCAGTTTAATATTGAAGCATTTTCTTCAGAAAAGGCTCAGTTAGTTTTTGGGAAAATTGGAGAAAATGTTAGTAGAAGAACATCTGTTCCTTATTTACCAGATGGTCTACATACGAAAGACCAAATTGGCATACAGACATTTGAAACTCCTACCATTATGGAATGGATGGGAGGCCAATCTGGTCAAAATTTTGTAATAAACTACTCAAACAAATCGGCAAATAAGGCTGAGGCTCGTTTGAATCAGTTGGTTGTTGACATGCTTTTGTCACTTCCAAGTAGAAGCATTAATATCCATTTCGTTGACCTTACTTTTTCTGCTCAGGCTTCTTTCCTGACGAGAAACTTGGACGAGAAGATATATGGCAAACTAATTAGTAGCTCTAATGACTGGAACCACCTAAAGGATTCGCTTCGAGAAAAAATGGCGAAGGCATTGGAAGAGTATGGCGATGTTGCTAAATATAACGATAGCAAGAATCGAGTGGTTGTGCCTTACGATGTAGTGGTGATTAATGATTATCAGAAGTGCGTCAATGAAATGAGTGACTTGGATGCTCTGTTTGAAAATGGCCATAAAGGTGGAATATATTTCATCTTGATGAATAATTTGGATTGTAAGAGCGATAGAGACATTGATTCGCTGATGGCATTGAAGGATTTCTATCAGGTATTGGAGGCTGAGAATTTTGGCAACTATTCGAAGGATGCCTTCATCCGCTGCACGCCAATTCTTGATACCCCCATCTTGGCAAAAGCCTGCTTCAACTATATTAACGAGAGTGCAGAATTGCCACAGGTAGCTGTAGCAAGCGTGGATTACGATAAGATATTGTCGAAGGGATTCGAAACTATTGGTAAAGCGATGGTAATTCCTGTTGGCTCGTCAGAGAATGGTGAATTGGTGGATTTTACTATTGACACTGTCAGCCATATTCATTGCTTTATCATTGGACAGTCTGGTACGGGTAAGTCTGTTTTCCTACATGATGTCATTATTGGTGCAATGGCCAAGTATTCTCCTGATGAACTGGAACTTTACCTGATGGATTTCAAAATCGGTGGTGTGGAGTTCAATCGCTATCGTAATGAAAAGCACGTGAAGGCACTTCTTGTTGACAACTCTGATATTCAGATTACGTTGGAGATTCTGCGCGATATCAGCAATAAGATGCGCGAACGTGGTAAACAACTTAGGGCAAGTGGTGTTTCGAATATTGTGGAGTATAATCAGGTGAATCCTACAAAGAAGATGCCTCGCATCGTCTTTATTGCAGATGAGTGTCATGTGATGTTCCCAACGATGAATAGTAAGGATACCAAACTGTATCGTGAGATTTCTGAGATTCTACAGAAGATTGCGAAGGAAGGCCGTAGTCAAGGAGTACACCTTGTATTGGCTACACAGACTATTGCTCAGGCTGAGATTTCGAGTGAGATTCTCAACAATATCTCGGACTTCTATTTGCTGAAGTGTTCGCCAAGCGATTCAGAGAGACTTGTTCGTGGTTCTGTGGATACCACAAGTGGACTGAAGACAGGACAGGTTCTTCATCATGACATAGATCATGATGTAGTATTCAAATCTACCTATTTACCTACCTCACAGACTCTTGAGATCATCAAGAAGATTAACGACAAGACGAAGGCTTCTAAGAATGAGCAATTCTACTTCGTGGGTTCGCAGATATTTGAGATTGACGACGAGGTGAAGAACCTACTCATTGAGAAAGGTGACGCAATAGCCTTTGGTCGCTCTATTGATACGAAGATGGAGCCTGTTGTCATTCCATTGCGAAATGAATATGCTGACAACGTTATGCTGTTTGGTATTAATGATGAGGAACAAGTATCGCGTACAACAATGGCTTCTATCAAGAGTCTGAGAATTTCAAACAAAAACATCAAGATCAAGGTCATTAATTGTCTCTCTGCAGAGCAGCGGAATACCACAAAGATGCTTAACGACTGGGAAAACAAGGGAGAGATTGAACTGCTGAACCCGCAGAATTGTGGTGGTGAACTGGTAAATATTGCTAATTCTATCATGGAAAGAACAGCAGAGCCGACTGTATTGTATATACTTGGACAGGAGCGATTCAGAGAGCTACGCATGGATACGGAGATTGCATTTACCAAGCCTACCGTTGCAGCTGACGACTTTGGATTTGACAGCAGTATGTTCACTGCTGGCGATAGTGGTAGTATGAACTTCAATAGCTATCAGAAGGCAATAGAGTATATTCTGAAGAATGGTGCAGAGGTTGGTGTACATGTCATTCTGCAAATCGATAAGCCAAAGCAATTGCTCTTTTCTGACTATATGTCTGCAAAGGATTTCTTCAATATGTTCCATCATCTCATCATGCTGAAGAGTGATGAAAATGCCGTTAATTCTCTTGGTATGAGCGATGATTTGAAGCTCGAAAACCTCTCTTCTGATATTGAACGTCTGAGAGCGATTTATTATAACGAGACGAATAATAGCTATACGCTGTTTACTCCGTTTGATTTCTAACAACAATAAATAAAATATAAGATTATGGCAAGTGATGCTGGTGTAAAAAACATTGAGCAGTTGGCTCTGTTTGGTAAGAATATTAAGAACCTGGGACAGAATATGTATCAGACGATGCAGGCTGCTCAGCAGCGTATGAATGCCGTCTCCGAAGGATGGCAAGATAAGCAGAATGATAAGTTTCGCGAGCAGTTCGATCGCAGTGTGCAGGATATCAAGAAGATGTCGGAGATGTTTACGGAGTACTCCAACTACATTGCTAAGATAACCTCGAAGTTGATGGAATATCAGAGTATAAGATAAGCGCACGATGGCAAACGGAGATGTAAAGGTAAAGGAAGTACGGCTCTTAGAGTCGTACTCCACTGTTTATAACAGATTCATGGAGTCAACGATACAGATGACATACCGATTTCGTGACCTCTTTGCTCAGAAAGATAATGAGGCTCAAGATTTGGAACGCAAAATTCAGGATCACCTGAATATCGCCCAACAGAAATTGGCTCACGCAAAGACGGACTACGAAGCATCTGTTAAAAGAGGTGGGGGTAAGGATGGCCTGGAATTGGCACACCGAGAGCTGGCGTTGGAAAAATATAAGGCTCTATATAAGAAAGCACAAAACTATGCAGAATCAGCCAAAAAACTCTATCAGAAGATTCATGGAGAGTGTGAACGTGTAGATTGGACGAGCAACCGTCAAAGGCACAAGTTAGAGAATAGCAGGGACGAGGGCAATAATTTCTTAAAGAAAGCCATTGATGCACTAAATCAATATAAGCAATGAAACAGTTGAAGATACTACTCGATGAAATGCACCAATATGTGCAAGCGTTCAATCGAAATAATCAAATTCTGAATGATAACTGGCAGGACAAGAAGTCTGAACAGTTTAGCAGTACCTGTATAACTGTTGTAAACAACACCTGCCAAGAGTATATGCAGACCATTGAGCAGGCGCAGGCGGGTATTAACAGTTCTGTGGAACAATTGAAAAGTATGGAGCAAGAATTGAGTAAAGAACTATTTGCTCCTGAGTGGGCTTATAAAAGATAATTGTTTAATCCACTTGAAAAAGTGAGTTTTCTTTAATTGAAGCAATAGCCTTGGTCAGTTATTTTCTGCTCTTGGCGTTAGCTAACTTTGGCTATAGCTACGTACTATAGTTGTTCAAATAACTTTAGTACACAGCTATAGCCATAAAATACCTTAAAGTGATACTGTTCGTTTTTCTTTATATGTCGAATTATTATTATGCAAGTTTTGCAGGGATTATCTGCTATTTCGTAGGATATTCGCTGCTTTTTCCTTATCGCTGTCAAAGGTGAATATGCGATAGATATCTGTTGCATTCTGCAAATCTACTATGCGGGGAGCCATCATGCTGAGGACTTTCATCTTGCTGTCGTCAAAAGAGAAAATCTTCATGATGCGAACGACCTGGGCACAGGAATAATAGCATCCGAGACTTGCTACTTCAATCAAGTCGAACTTGTTGTCATCAAAGCTTGCCTTCTTCACCTTATTATATAGTTTGGAGAAGGAAGCATCATCGAGACAATAACCGTAATCCATTCTGCCATCTGGATCACATCTTCCATTGTAGATGGGTGGGGTAGGGTGTTGTGGCTGCTGTACATTCGATGTTTGGCTGTTTGGTTCTATGATTCTTGTATCGTACTGCACAACCTTTCCGTTTCTGTCGAAGAATACCGTGATGTACTTGGAATCTCCAAACAGATTATTATATTTAGCATATTCCCATTTGTCCCCATACATGTCGAAACTGGTGAGCTTAGGTTCTCCAAGAATGGCTATTACTTCTTGTTTGGTCATTCCGCGCTCTACGTTTCTCTTTCCTTTAGCCGATGCTGACATACATACGGCAAACATCAATATTGTTGTGGCAATCAGTGCCATCAGTTCATTTCTTTTCATAATCGTTACTGTTTTTGAGGGTTCCTAATCATTTACTGAAACATTCTTGTTGTTTTGTTTCGCTTGCAAAAGTATGCTTTTCTTGTGAGATGGTGTGGAATAAATCCCTAAACTTGAAAGGAAAATCCCTATCGTGTGGGATTCATACACTTGGGAGTTGCTAAATGATTTTGACCGGAAATGACTGTGACCACTTTGACCAGATATTGAATTCTCTTCATTTTCCTCGATTCCCTCTTTGACTCCTGACTTTCCATTTACTCCTGTCTTTCTTCTTGATTCGTGTTTTTTGCAGCCTTCCTTTTCTTGCCTTTTTTTTAGTCTTAATAGACGACCGGTGTTTGTTGTCTATTAAGACCAAACTCGGTCTTAATAGATGCCTTTCTCAAGGCACAAAGGCTGTTTCGCAATTGCTGGATGCAAAGATACAACATTTTGGGATAATATCCGGTCATAGCGGTCATGGTAATTTTCGGTCAAAATCCTTCGGGGGATGCCATGTTCCTTCAGAATTTGCGGGTTTCAACAAAAATAATAAATCAGAAAAGTCCATGAGCAGGAGTGAATGCTCATGGACTTTATCCCTTAAATGAATGGTATCATGTAAAAAGGAAGCAACAATGTGTTGCCGTCTTTTTGTAAATCCTTGGTGTAAATCAAATAGCGTTGCGCAACAATCTTCGAGTATTTCTCGTAGAAGTTATCAAGTGAGACATGGGTTTTGTAGCCAGAAGATTTTACTTCAATTGGACACAGTTTGGTGCCGTTCGAGATAAGGAAGTCAATTTCGTAGTAATGCTTTTCGTCTTTTTTCCATGTGTGGTAAAAAAGTCTGTTTCCAGAGGCGGTAAGCATTTGTGCTGCAAGAATCTCATATACGTATCCTAAGTTAGCTGCAAGTTTGTCACTTAGCAGCTTAGAATAGATAATATTTTCAGTGAAAGATTTGTCCCAGAAAGCTAAGGTTACAAACAAACCAGTATCTGCAACAAACATCTTGAATTTTTCGAAATTGGTGCTCAGTGGCATTCCTACATTTGGGTCATCAACATGGTAAGCCATATTGATGATCTTGCTATCTTCCAATGTCTTGAGAAGTTCCAGCATTTTCTCCTCATTTGTTTCTCCTATTATTGATGATGGAACATAACGTGAAGCGTTACGCGAAAGGGCTGCTGGTATGGATAGAAACATTTTAGATGCACGTCCAGAGGTGTCTATCTTTAGCAAATCATCTTCATAGAGCTTAATGATTTTACGTTTAGTCTCATCTACCTTGCTCAGATTATTGGTTTCAATATAGGTGTTGATGGCTTGTGGCATACCTCCAACCAACATATAGAGGCGTAAGTTTCTTATTGCTTCTCGATGAGCTGCTCCCAAAGGGAGTTTCTTCTCCCAGAACTTGGCGAGAATGTTGATGGATGTTTGGTCACCTATAGCCCATCTGAATTCCTCGTAATCCAAAGGGTGCATTTCTATTCTGTCTTCTTCGCTTGGAATGGTAATGTCTTTGGTGTTCTTTTTCACGCTAATCAGTGAACCTGTCTCAATATAGTCGTAACGACCATCTTGTACAAGGTATTTAATAGCTTGGCGAGCAAGTGGGCATTGCTGCACTTCATCGAAAACAATGACTGAATTTCGGTCAACCAGTTCTACGTGATAAGTTTGTTGTAATTTGAGGAATAGCAAGTCCATGTCCATCAAGTCTTCAAAAAGATCTTTTACTTCTTTTCTTGCTTTATTGAAGTCGATGATGATACATGATTGATATTCCTTTCGAGCAAATTCTTCCACGACAGTTGATTTCCCTACACGTCGAGCTCCTTCTATCAAGAGTGCTGTTTTCCCTTGATTCTCTTCTTTCCATTTGAGAATCTTATTGTATATTTTGCGTCTGAATATTCTTTGTATCATATTATTTTTTCTTTATTCTGCTGCAAAGATACGGAAAATATCTGAAAATGAATAAGATAAGTGAAGAAAATCCGATTCCCCCGAAATTTTTTATCGCGAAATATCCGATTCCCCCGAAATTTTTTATTGCGAAATATCCGATTCCCCAGAAATTTGATGTGCGTTGGGAGGTGTCTTTAATAAGAAAAGTCCGTAGGAATTTGTTTCCCCACGGACTTTCTTATTATATTGTTATTGAAGCTTCTGCCTTGACGTTCTGGATAATAGCTATAAATCAAGTAACCATTTCCATACAGGTATCACTTTTATTTTCTTGTCTTTTACAATAATCTCTTCTTCCAACTCGTAAGTTAGGATTATGAGACGCTTGCAATCCAATACCTTGGAAAGTTTGATAAGAGCAGTAGATTCTCTTTCCCAAGTTTCTGTAGATTTTTTGGGATTGTAGCTTACTTGTATAGCCATAGCTGCATCAGGTATATAAAAATCTACTTCTATATTTTTGTTATAAAAGAAAACTTGTTCGTCTAACCCATATCTTCGTAATAGTTCCATTGCAACCATATTCTCTAATAATGATGTGTCTATATCCATGGCAAGGATACTGATAATACCGTTATCTACAAAATAGTATTTAGGGTTGGTCTCACGTTGTGTGAGATTGTCTGCGATATTCTTGATAGGATAAATTAAGAAAGCATCTTTAGAATATTCAATATAATTGATGAGAGTTGGTTTGCTGAGTTTAGCACCAGTAGATGCTATTATATTGGTGAGTCGTGTGAAAGAAATTGGTTGCTTCACGCTCTCAGCAAGTTTTCGGAAAAGTATGCGAAGTGAGAACTGGTTCTCTATTTTGTTGCGAGAGGCTATGTCGCCGAGGTAAATCTTTTGATATACACTATTGATATTATCTCTTTTTGATGCCAGTTTTGCACCTTCAGGAAAACCTCCAAAATGGAAATAGCTTTCAAAATATCTTTGTACTTTTGCTCTTCCTGATGTGGTCGCGATGGTATCTGTGTCATAAGAAATCTCATTGGCATTCAGAAATTCAGAGAAACTATATGGCATAATGTGTTTAGTGATATAGCGACCTCCCAAGGTCGTTGCCACATCACTGCTAAGCATTTTAGCGTTGCTGCCTGTTATATAGACTCTGTACTTGTTGTCAGCTAAGCGTCGTGCAAATTTATCCCAACCATCTATGTTTTGTATTTCATCAAGAAATAGAATTGGACGTTTGTCAGACATCATACCATGAACCTCAAGGATGAGGTTTAGTTCTTGCGCAGTCATGCCCATCAATCGCTCATCCTCAAAATTGAGATAGAGCATAGAGTTCCAACTGATACCTTGTTTCAGATATTGTTGAATTTGCTGATAAAGCATGAATGATTTGCCGGCTCGTCTTACGCCTATCAAGACATAGTTGGCAAACTCTTCCATTTGTATGTCTCTTGGGACAATATGCTGTAATTCTATCTCTTTTCTATTTTCCAAGAGTATTTCTCTGATAACTTCTTTTTGTATCATAATCTCTTATTGTTTAATTGATTTTGCAAAAATACGATTATTTTGTTAAATCGACAAAACAAAATGGCGTTTTTTACAAAACAAAATGGAAGTAGTAAAAAATAAGAGCTAAATATACCTAATTCAAGTTTCGTAAGTTCAGAAGTTAAAGGAGTTATCGCTCCCTACGGTCGCTGAGGAGTTAAGACAACAGTCTTTTTGACGTAGTTTTTTAAGCAGCAAGACATTTGTCTTAACTCCTTTAACTTCTTTAACTCCTTTAACTTCCCAAAAACTACAAAATCTCCCCTTTGTTATTTCAGAAAAGCAGCGATTTTGTTCATGGGGATGCCGAAGTTGAAGTTGTCACTACCCCTCAGCTTCGCAAAGTTGACGGCAACTAATCGTCCCTTGCTGTCAATGACGGGACTGCCGCTTGAGCCTTGCATGGTAGGGATGCTGTATAACACCCTGTCTCCGTCTGGCAACTGGGTTACTTTTCCGCTTGTCATTTGAACTTGGATGCCTTGTTTGGTAGTAGCCAGGGTAGGACCGGCATTGTAGCCAATCATATAAAGTTGTTGGTCTATATGAAGAATCTTGTCATTGTGAGAGGAGAACATATTTTTCACCTTATCGATGACGTTTTCGTCTATTGTTCCGTCGGTTCTGAACACGTGAGCCTCGTCAGGAGTCTTCTTGTTTTTTAGTTGGATGGTGGCTAAGTCAGTATTTTCTTTGTCAGAAACTTTTATCACTACACAAGGGTTTTTGTCCAAGAAGTCTCTGTCGGAATTGACAAAGGTGTTGTCGTAGGCGATTCCGATTTCGCAAACCGCCGTAATGCTTAGTTCATCCAATGAAACGTGGTCGTCCATGGATTCCCTTACGCTGTTCAGTGTGTTGAACTGCTCTTCCAGTTCGCTTTGTTGCGAGGCAATTTCCTGCAGTCTTTCCGTATTCTCGTATGCATTACCATAGAAATCGTAAGAATAGCAATCACTCTTTTGACTCTCTAAGTTTTGGTATTCCTGCGATAAGGCACTCATCTGTGCGGCGTAGTATGCCTTGATGGAAGCCACCATGTTGTTGTAACTTTCTTTTACTGCCGTTTTGTCGATAGAGGGTTGGGCTACATGGCGGTTTGTCATGATAGTTCCTTGCTTGTCTATGAAGAAGCCGGTTCCCGTCAAGATTTGTCGTTTGTCTTTGATGTCAGCATATTCGAAAGCCAGGTTTTCGAGATTGCCCTCCTGGTCGATCCCGGTGAAGTATATGCTGTTGCCATTAGGTAATTTCATGACATAATAGTACTCGTTCAAAATCAGGACAACACCCGTTTTTGATTCGTCAAATAAGTCTTGGGCTGTTTTCTCGTTGCAACTTACTAATGATAATAGCAAGAGAATAAATGCGGTAATTTTCTTCATTGATCAAAGTCTTTTGTTTTTGTTGCAAAAGTAACTCTTTTTTTATTATTTTCCAAACGTTTTATACAGATTTTGAAAAAGTTATCTTTATGGGGAGTTAAAGAAGTTAGGAGAACTGAAGTTTCGCAAGTTTTGTCCCACACGCCCTGAAGGGGCAGAAGCTCTTAGCCCAGGGCATCGCCCTGGGTATAATGCCAATGTGCAAGGCGCCCTGTAAGGGCAAAAGCTTTACATATCGCAAAGAATTTTCATTTTTTATTAGGTGTTTTTTAAAGCTTTTGCCCTTACAGGGCGCCAGGCTAACGCCCACAAACCCAGGGCGTTGCCCTGGGCTAAGAGCTTCTGCCCCTTCAGGGCGTGCTGCGTATTACAAACCGTACAGGTCGATAAAATTCCCTCTTATCTCCTCCTATACCAGCGATTTGAATCATTTTTAACTCAAGCTCTTCCGCAAGGCGGGTTCATCCCCGCACAAAAAACCGCAGCTCCGCTGCTGGCGTAGACCTCTGATGGTCCGCCAACCTTATAGCGTAGCGGTTTGAGCACCGTTTCTGTCCCCTACAAGGGGAACCGAAGGGGTCGTAAAGACTATTGAAAGGGCGGTTGATACATCCCCTGTACCCTGAGGGGAAAGCGGCTTGGGGAAAGCGGTGGACCCTCCCTTAAGGGTAAGGGAGGACTGGTGGGTTTTCGAAAGACCCTTCTTTAATGGTAAAGAAGGACGGGTTGATTTTAGAAAAAACTTAAGGTTAAGGAAGTACTGGTGGGTTTTCGAATGTTAAGGAAGTACTAGTGGGTTTTCGAAAAACCTCCTTAGCATTAAGGGAGGTTTTTCGAAAGCCTTTTTCAAGCCCTATTTTCTAAAAAATAAAGCATATTTTTTGATCGTCAGCAAAAAATATCAAAATCTGATACGTAATCCAACATAATTTAGTATTTTTGCAATAAAATCAAAAGCGAATATGACGCAGGATTGCTTGAATTCACCTTCTACAACCGACGTAAGCAAACGCTTACCAAAGGGCATTCACGTTACTGGGGCTGATGACAAATCGGATCCAGGTATAGAAGGAACGCCCTGGGGTTACCTGTTCATTCACAACAAGACAGCCCAGGCTTTTGAGAATGAGATGAAAGACTATAACGAGAAAAATCCCAATTCTGCCGTACCTTGTTTCATTCACCGCACTTTGAGGTACAGACAAAAGAACGAGAAAGGTGGAGTAAAGAAAGAATTACAGCCATCCATCAGTGGACTCGTATTCTTGCAGGGCAAAACAAAAGTCCTCCAAGCATTCCTAAAGAATTATTATCCGCAATACCACTTGGTGAAAGACCGATGCAAGGGAGTTCCTGCCTCCATCAGGGACAAGGTTATGCAACCATTCATGACAGTATTGAAGGATAATCCAGAAAGAGTAACGTTTCTGAGAGACCCATTCGAGAAGTTTGCCAAAGACCATGTAAAGCTGCGTGTACTCACCGGCATTTTTGCAGGATGCGAAGGCTATATCGTCCGCATAGACCGCGACCGCCAACTCGTCTTCGACTTTGGAGGTTATGCTGTTGCCATCCGTGGCGTCCATAAAGAGGACTTCGAGGTCGTCGAGAAGTAAAAATGTACCAATAAGATACAGAACTTTCGCATGTGGCTTAAGTCAATTAGTGTCAAATATTTAAGGCTTTTCTTGGTGGTTACGAAAGTAAGTTGTAAATTTGCGGGCAAGGATTAGAATAAAGGAGAATGTATTATGTTGACAAATAATGTATCTCAAGATAGGCCCATTCCTTATTGGGATGAAATCAAGAAATTAAGCATTGAGGATAAATATTCCTTGATAGCTAAAATTGAGTCCTCTTTAGGCGATGTTGATATGAGTGAGTCGACTAATTTGATTCATGGGATACCACGTGAGGTGATGATTGCGGCTGCAGAACATGCTCTGAAGGAAAATAGAGCAGGTCGCTGCATTCTAAATTCGCAAGTTGAGTCTTATATTAAAGCAAAAAGAGGGTGGAAGTAGTTTGGTCAAACTTGGCTTTGACGCAATAGATGAAGTCATTGACTATGTGGAAGAACATTTTAGAGGAATATGATAAATAGGTCTAATGTCAGAAAAATGGTAGAAAAACACCGAATTTAATAATGGAATTGGACTTTCGCAAGTTCAGAAGTTATAGACAGATTAATATGAAGCAAAAACTCTTCAAAAATTTGGTGGTTTCACAGAAAACCCTTATCTTTGCTACGAATTAAATATGAAGTTATGGCACGGTTAACATTACAGGTAGATAGCCCATCTTTGTTGGAGCAATTAAAGAATGTCCTCTCTCTTATGAGAGGCGTTAAAATAGTTTCTGACTCCCCTGTTTCAAGGAGTGCTGCTTTGGAAGATGTTCCAAACGCAGAAACTTTGGCAGCAATGAAAGAGGCAGAGAGTGGTCATGATGCAGGAGTAGTTCGAGTAGATAGCTTAGAAAGTTTCATGGCATCAATGGAGGAATAGAGTTTATGAAAGAAATTCGAAAGACCTCGCAGTTCAAGAAAGATTATAAGCGTTTTAAGAATGATAAAGAATTTGTAGAAACGCTTATGGAGATAGTTAAGCTTTTGGCAGAAGGCAATCAGATACCGGAAGAATATAATCCTCATCCTTTGAAAGGTAACTGGAAGAACTATATGGAATGCCATATAGAGAATGATACACTTTTGATTTGGTTTGATAAGAACAATAACGCAATAGTATTAGTTCGTTTAGGTTCGCATTCTGAGTTATTTGGTAAAGGACGTAAGCGCTGATGTCATTCATTAAATGCCAATGAAGGTCATAAGATTTCTGCCATAACCCTGATGGGAACCTCTCCAGAGTCGATCCTGTCCAAAGTCGAATAAAAAGTATTATCATCACCGCATCCAGCATTGTGTCCCTGCGTTCCCATCAGCAGCAATCCCAGCAAGTTGCGACCAATCAGCATCAAGCATCTATTCGTATGTCCTTACGTTCCCATCAGCAGCAATCCCCATGTTCCTGCAGTCGCATCAGCAGCACCCCCCCATGTCCCTGCGGTTTATCCCGCACAAAAAACTGCAGCTCCGCTGCTGGCGTAGACCTCTGATGGTCCGCCAACCTTATAGCGAAGCGGTTTGAGCACCGAGTAGGGCGGTTGGCACATCCTTTCCCTTCTGAGAAGGGAGAGGCTTGGAGAGAGATGTGGAGCCTTCCTTAAGGGTAAGGAAGGACGGGTAGGTTTTCGAAAAAAAAGCACCGAGTAGGGCGGTTGGTACATCCCCTGTACCCTGAGGGGAAAGGTTGTGCAAATGAGCGCAATGAAAGTTCGCTTTCATATTGCCGAGTGCAGCCAACCTTCTCCATGAGAAAAGGGGCTTGGGAAAAGCGGTGGAGCCTTCTTTAATGGTAAAGAAGGACGGGTTGATTTTAGAAAAAACTTAAGGCTAAGGGAGGACTGGTGGGTTTTCGAAGATTCAAGGAAGTACTTTTAGTTTTTCGAAGTTTCAAGAAATTACTTTTATTTTTTCGAATGTCAACAAAGTACTTGTAGGCTTTCGAAAAACCTCTCTTAATGCTAAGGAGGTTTTTCGAAAGCCTTTTTTAAGCCCTATTTCCTGAAAAAATACCATATTTTTAAATTATAAGTAGAAAAAAGATAAAATCTTATACGTAATCCAACATAAATTAGTATTTTTGCAATAAAATCGCACTTTTCATAAAAAAAGTGTGACAAAAGTAAAAGTCATGTGCATAGGCTGCGTGCCAAATAAAAACTCAATTATACAATTCAGATGATGCACATTATGAAAAAAACGACAAAGCTACGACAACCATCGGGTATGGTTGCAGCAAAAGACATAAAGTAGAAAGCGAATATGACGCAGGATTGCTTGAATTCACCTTCTACAGCCGACGTAAGCAAACGCTTACCAAAGGGCATCCACGTTACTGGGGCTGATGACAAATCGGATCCAGCTATAGAAGGATTGCCCTGGAGCCATCTGCTCATTTTTGGTGATATACAGAATTACCTATGGAATAAGATACGTTAAAATCCGATAATTCCTTGGCGGTTTAGTAATAAAGTTGTATCTTTTTCAAATTCAAGAAGAATAAGACAATGAAAACAAAAGATCAAATATTAAAGATTAAGGCTGTGGTGCTTTACATTCTGAAGGCATTTCCAGAAGGAGTGGATTATATCCACCTCTTCAAGGTAATGTATTTTGCCCAGCAGAATCAGCTGAAAGAGTATGGCTTGCCAATCGTCTATGATACTTTTGTGGCAAGAAAGCATGGACCAGTTCCAACGTTGACCTATAAGGTCTTGCGTGGTGTAGAAGGAAAGACTGAAATTTCTTCTGAATTGAAAGACTTTGCCGCTTCTTTGGATATAGAACTATCTAAGGAAGGTCATCAACTTATTTTGGCTTCAAAGAATGCAGTTTGTGATATGGACGAACTTTCTGTTGCAGACGTCAAGATGCTTGATAAGTGGATTGCCAAATGTAAGGATGTAGATTCTTTTGACTTGTCGGACAAGTCCCACGAGGATAAAGCTTGGAAACGAGCGAAGCGTCAAGCTGACAAAACGGGTGAGGACACCAAGATTACTATGTATGACATGGCTGACGCTGCTGGTGCCAGCAAGGCTATGTTGGCAGTTATCCGTGAGCGTCAGTCTGTTCAAAAGGCTTTGGCATGGATTTAAGGGAACTACAAAAGGCTTATCTCGACAATCTTCGTCAAGTTACAGAAGAGAAGTTGGAGATAGGTTCATTAATCAGAACCATCATTTCTGTTGACGAGGGTTTGGTATTTAAGGATGGAAGAAAGCAGAAGCCAAAGAAGTTGGTTATTATAGGAGTCGATAAGTTAAAGAAGGTTTGTTATGGTTCTGTTTTGGTAAAATACCAAGATGAGTCCTAAATCAGCCTATTCAGCCTCATTTCTCTCTGCCCAGTATCTCCTTCATCAGACCGATTACCCTGAATTCTTGAAGTATGACAGTTATGTAGATTGTGGTATGCTTTTTTCCATTCCGTTGGAGAAACTCATGGAAGGAGAGTACTTCGGCTCTCTGACCGATTCAGACCTTCAAGGCATTTTTGATGTTCTCAAAACAACCGAGACTCTTACGAACAAGGAAAAAAAGAGATTCGGTATTATTTAATAAGGTCTTTGTCATAATGATGTATTATGAAAGATGGGGATAAGAATACCGAGCTATGCTTCCATGTTACTATGTTGAAAAATCCGATGAGTTGAAGGAGTGCGCTTAGTCTATCCTTCACCCTAAAAGATAATGCAAACGAGCGCAATGAAAGCTGGCATTCAAATTGCCGAGTGCAGCTTATCTTCTGCAAAACGATAATAAAATAACTTTTTTCAAAAACAGATACGTGTAACTACTTGCAAAATAGTGGGAACGTATTATTGGTGATATACGTTAATCTGGGGGAGATTAGAGCAAGAAGCAAAATCTCTTCCAAAAATTTGGTAGTTTCATCAAAAACTCTTATATTTGCAGGCAAAAAAGGAGATACAATTATGAACACAATAGCAATTGACAGCAATATATATAAAGGTGCAGAAAGTTATGCTAAATTACATAATATTAGTGTGACAGCTGCAATAGAAAAGGCGATTTCTTTGTTTTTGCAAAAGGTACAACCTAAGCAAAAGCTATTAGAAACTGCTGAGTTTAATGATGCTTTGTCTTATGTTAAAACATTAAAGGCAAAAGGTGGCAAGCCGATACCGGCAGATGAAAATAGCTTAGATGCGTTGGTTGATAAAAAATATGCATTATGAGAGTTTTTATAGATACGAATATCTTAATAGATTTCGTTGTAAATCGTGAGGGCTTTTCTGAAGATGCAGATAAACTCTTTGCCCTTGGAATAACAGGAGACATAAAGTTGATGACATCAGCTTTGTCTTATGTTACAGCCATGTATATAGCACACAAGTATGAGTACCAAGATGTAAAAGAAACTCTTCTGGCGGTGTCGAATTTTGTAGATGTTTTGGACTTGCAAGGCAATACGGTAATTGAAATGCTCTCTTCTGATTGGAAGGATTATGAAGATGCAACTCAAAATGCCACAGCTTTGCGAGCTGAGGGAGATTGTATTGTAACTCGTAACAAGAAGGATTTTACGAATTCTTCTTTACCCGTTTATACTCCTGCTGAGTTGTTGAATATTTTAAACCAATAAAGGTGGCGTAGCTACTGCTGTCACAATCCTGAATATTCCTCATTCGAGCGACGACCAGTGCAGAGCGATACTGCAATGAGGAACAATTCTGGTGGGCTTAACCTGCAAGCCCTCTCCATGCACCCACTTTCAGCAATATAATAGCAAGCTGATCCCCGTAACAGCCCAGCGGTCCCATCCCGCACAATCTGGCGAGGGCTTTGATGCCCCGCCAACCTTATAGCGTAGCGGTTCCGAGCACCGGAGGGCGGTTACATCCCTAATCCCTATGGTAGGGATTTAGGGCTTGGGTATTTGGTGTCTTGACAACGATGTATATTCTTTTACCATCAAAAAATGAGCAACAGGTCTATGACCCAATTGTATTTCCTATTTCTGAATTTAAGATTCGATGGGATTATTCTTATTCATTTTTTGCATTTTTGATTTATAATATCATATATTATATTGAAAATATGTTGTCTATACGCCAACAGAATTATGATATAGAAAATTTGATAGAACAAGAACTTGATTCTTAAGTAAAGTTTTTTGTAAATCTTAAATATATAAGCTGAAATGAAAATTAAAATATTCTTTTCTTATAGTCGTGTAGATAGAGACTTCTTGGACGATGTTATCGCTAGATTGGGGCATGATTATGCTATAGTTGATAACTATGTCTTAGAAGATGGGGAAGAGGTATGGCCTGAGATTCGTAAAGCAATAGAAGGTTCTAGTCATTTTGTCTTTCTAATGTCAAATGCTGCATTAAAGTCTGATTGGTGTAATCAAGAACTAAGTTTTGTGAGGGATTTATATGATAATGATGAAATTAAATTTTTGTCATTTAAAATTGATGAAAGTATAAATTTCGAAGATTTGGGACGAAAACGTTGGCTAAAAAATATCGTATCAAACGGAATCTTTAAGCCTAAGATGTTGGCAAGAACTTTGTTGCGAAAAGTAAGATTTGATGTTTGGGAACAATTTCCAGAAATGGAAAAGAAAGCTAATCTATTTATTGGTAGAGAAGCCGAAATGGGAAAATTAACGCAAGATTATTTTGAAAATGTATATGAACCCAAGAAAGCTATAATCCTTTCCGGAATACCACATATAGGAAGAAGGACAATTTTAAAACAGTTCATTTATCGTATTATAACATCAAATGTTCATGCTTGCGATATTGTAAATATAAAGCTAAAAGACAATGATGACTTGTTTGACTTAGTTCTTCAACTGAATGATATAATGGAGCATTATGATTTTGATCAATTGATAGAATTGCTAAATCCTGGTAAGGATGCATGTGTAAAATGTGCTATAGAACTTTTTAATGAACTTCATGAAAATAATGTTTATATACTTATTGAAGATGATAACTGCATTGTTAGAGGCAATGGTAGGTTAACTTCATGGTTCTTAGACGTTGTTAAAAATAGTAATTTGGTATCCCATGTTCATTTCTATGTTGCATCAAAATATACTCCAATAAGTACAGTTAGTCAAACTTTTCCTGAAATATTAACCTATTCAGTCGGTTCTTTGGATAGAAGACGAATGCATACATTATTTAATGCCTATTCTAAAATATGTGATGTCAATCTTTTGCCAAGTGATGTAGAACAATTCTTAGATATAATTTCTGTTTATCCAGAGCATGCGTTTTTTGCAATAGACAATATTAAAAAGACTACGTTCCCTATAGCTATTAAAAATACAAAAAAGCGTGTTGAGCTATTCGATGGAAATTTTATTGATATTATAGCGGAAATTCAGAAAAATAATACGTTGTATAAGTCTTTATTGACTTTGTCTTTATTTGAATTTATAAGTTATGATACATTGAGTGAACTACTAGATAGAGATTGTGTTGAGGACATCGAGACGTTGTATCATTATTCTTTAATAGAATTTTTTGGTTCTAACAGGCAATATATTTGCTTAAGTCACGCATTCGGCGATTATTTAAGGCGTATGAAATTGCGCCTGGCAAAAGACGAGATAAAAAAAATAAAAAACAGGACCCAAGAGATTTTGTTAAATATGGATGAACACCTTCCTGATATGTCTTTTCGTCTATACGCAACAAAAGAACAGATTAGAGAAAATAGTAAGAAGTTAGATGAGAAGTATCTCATTCCATCTTTAGTGCTGAAAGTTGTTACAGAAGAATATTATGAGAGAAAAGATGCAAATGTGATTGCTTTGTGCTATAGGTTGCTTGACAGTTTTAATTGTAATCAATATGATGATATTATGAGAAGTGTACATTATTGGTTATGTTGTGCACTGTGTCGCCAAAAGGATAGTAGATTCTTACAAGAGATTAATTATTTCGATGAAGAATCATATTCTCATTATTTCTTGTTTGGCTTCTATTGGCGTCATAAGCATAAATATGAAAAAGCCGAAAAATTTTATGAGGAAGCTCTCAAAAGAAGATATGATAGTGAGGACATTTCTTATATATCCAAAGCACAACATGAAATGGTTATGGTACAAACGCACTTGGGACATTATTCTCGAGCATTGGCATTGGCTGAAGATAGTTATAATCATGCTAGGACCAATACGTATCATATAGAGTCATATTTCCGCTGTTTGGTTAGGACACCAATGCCAGATAGGCAGGTCTTAAGACAACTTATCACAGAAATGTATCATTCACAAGATGTCCATAAAAAAGTGATAGGTGGAACTATGGAAGCAGAATATGAATTTTATGTAAATGGAAACATTCAAGATTCTTTCAAACGAATAGAGGATATACTTGAAACTACTACAAATAGCTATCGTAATTATCCGTTGAGATCTTTGCGTGAAATGTGCAAAAGTATGGATAATTTAAGTTACTATAGAAAAGTGGTCTCACGGCAAGGAATAGATGAAAATCTATACTTTGACGAGAATGATTAAATAACGTAGTATTGTAATAATTATGGCTATATTTACAAAAGATCAATTTAGAAGTGCAGTGTCTTCATTGTCAGAAAGATATTATTTCCCCAATGTCTTAAATGAAGCACGCAGCTACTCCGATGCGTCTTCTAATCAGAAGACTATTTTCCTGTCACATTCACATCATGATGCAGAATATGTTAGTATGGCTAAAACATTCTTTGAACATTTGGACATCGGTATATACGTTGATTGGGCAGATTCTACTATGCCAAAGAGAACTTGTGGGGAAACTGCTAGAAAAATAAAGGCAAAGATCTACAATAATGAATTCTTTGTTTTATTGGCAACGAATCTAGCGGTTTCTTCTAAATGGTGTAATTGGGAAGTGGGTGTTGGTGATGTCTATAAGGCATATCCGGACAAAATGCTCATACTACCATTGTCTGATAATTCATTTACTTGGCAAGGGAATGAATACCTTCAAACTTATCCATATATAAAGGCTCCAGAATATTCTTTTTGGAATAACGATCCTACAAGATATATGGTTTGTTATCCTGATGGGCATGAAATTTCATTATTGGAATGGCTAAGAAAAGCATAACAGTAAAAAAACAGCATTATGAAATATCAAATACAATTATTAGGCACTCCATGGAATGTAAATGATTTGGCGCAAGTCATTCAAGTCTTTCATGATGTTGAGATTGTTGATGGTGAGCATATTGATAGCAAACTTCCATTGCTGTGCCTTTATTATGGCAGAGATGTGGAAGACGCAACACCTTCAAAAGAAGTGGAGAATCTCATACGGAGTTATATGAATCGCCGTATGATTTTGCCTATAGCTCAGAATCCAGATGATTTTAAGACAAAGTTTCCTGAAGGATTGAAGCAGTTGAATGGTTTTTTCCTCAAAAAAGATGATATGGAATCGCTTTTGCGTTTGAAGAATTATATTGCAACATATTTTGGTTTGCTCGAAGGTAATAAAAAAGTCTTCATTTCTTATCGTAGAACCAGGGCAAACGCATCAAACTTTTTACCTTTTAACATATAGATATTAATGTCGTATCTTATTGAATATTAACTATTTATATTTGCTTATGCCAAAAATATTTTGTATCTTTGTAAAGAATAATTAAACACTTAAAAGTTACAAAATGAGCATAATTAAGTTATCTAAACAAATTCCAGACCCAAGAGTCACAGGACGAACTGTTCATAAAATGGAACATATTATCTATATTACCATAGCAGCAGTACTGGCTGGATGTCAAACATGGGATGATATTGCTGAGTTTGGAAGAACTAAGAAGGAGTTCTTCAAATCTCGTTTGGTAGG
>CEAL01009965.1_pt1 | contig 69406 bp, 65 predicted proteins | sample 557521 | NCBI WGS metagenome assembly CEAL01 (sample SAMEA3182095, study PRJEB8094) | gut metagenome | biome: human; feature: gut; material: Stool; isolation source: human stools | place: Canada | collected 2012-03-06
GTATATAATAGGTTGAGGCTTTGCGGCGCAGGTTCAGCGGGCCGGGCAATACGCCCTCCTGTTCCAATCCCCGTTTTACGGCGTCCTGCATGGTTTTCCACACTTCTTGCAGGTAATCCCATATATCGCTGTCCTCACATTCCTTAACGTATTCCCAATAACTCTTTCCTGTACGCTCGCACCATTGCAGAATCTCTGTCATGCTGCTCATGGAGTACACATCGGGAGTGTTGACCGAGGATGCTCCGTCGTTTTCCTCTGCCAAAGCTCCTCCGCCGATGCTGAATACAGTCCATTGATCTGTTTCCTTCCCTTCTTTATCCACTGCGATGAATTTCATTCCGTTGGGGTGGAAAGGGAGGAAAATCTTAGGTTCCCAAATAATCTCTACCGGGGCTACAGGCTGCAGCACTTCGGTGATGGCAATGTTGGTCATGTGCCCTTTGCCGGTTGCAGCCAGACTTCCGTATAATGTCACTTTGAATGTCGCAGCTTCCGGATGCCTTTCCAAAAATATTTCGGCAGCTTTGCGAGGTCCCATTGTATGGCTGCTTGAAGGACCTGTACCAATGCGATAGAGTTCTTTGATTGACTTCATTTTGGTGAATGATTATTGGGTTATTGGATTATTAGTATCTTTATTTTTAGATTTTTATTTTTCGTTCTTGGTTCTCGTTCAACTTAGGTCTACAACCGTAATTCCTGCTCCGCCGAACTGTATATGTTCGTCGGCGAAATGGCTTATGCCCGGTACTGTCTGCAGATATTGGCGGATAAGTGTACGCAAGATACCCGTACCTGTCCCATGAAGGATGCGCACGCGGGACATTCCCACCAAAATGGCATCATCTATGAAATAGGTGACCGCCTGTAAGGCTTCATCACCACGCATGCCGCGTACGTCTATGTCTTGCTTGAAGTTCAGCTTCTTTTCGTACATACTGTCTTGGGTTTGCGAACTGATGTAAGTGCTTTTGGCAGAAACATCCGCTTGCTTGGGCTGTGCGTTTGTACGCTCCAGCCTGTCCAGCTTGACGGTGGTCTTGATACTGCCGAAAGCGACAGTGGCATTCTTGCCGTTTACCTCCATTACTTCACCCACCGAGGTCTGTCCTTTTATCCTGACATTGCTGCCGGGTACGATTGCAGCCAATCGTTCGGCCTCTTTTCGTGCCTGCTGTTCTGCCGATGCTTGGGCAGAGAGCATGTTTTCCTGACCTTTGTTGGCTTTCTTTTCCTTTTTCCGGTTTTGCTTTTCTTTCAGCTTTTCTATTTTGCGGGCAATCTTCTCTTCCTGCTCTTTTGCGGCAAGAGCCTCCATTGATTGGCGGAAATCGGCCAGTTCCTGACGTGCCTGACGGGTCTTTTCCTTTTCGGCTTGCGCCTCTTTAATGGTGCGAATGGTATTTTCGATACGGGCATTGGCTTCCTGTATCAGTTGCTCTGCTTCTTCTTTGGCTTTCCGCAAAATTTCTTTGCGGGATTTCTGCAGATCTTCTATCTCCGTCTGGTAGCGGGTAATGGTTTCTTCCATATGCTTTTCGCGTTGGCGGATGGTCTGGCGTTTGCCTTCCCAATATCGCTTGTCGCGCACAATGTCTTGCAGATATTTGTCGGCATTGATGTATTCGCTGCCGACAATCTCCGAAGCGTCGGCGATTACATCTTCGGGTAACCCGATTTTGCGGGCAATCTCTACGGCAAATGAGCTGCCCGGATTACCTATCTGAAGTTGGAACAAAGCCTGCATCAGGTGGCGGTCGTATAGTATGGCGCCATTCACTACCCCTTCGTGGTCTTCGGCAAAATGTTTCAGATTCTGATAGTGTGTAGTAATAACGCCGAACGTCTGCTTTTGGTTGAAGCGTTTCAATACTGCTTCGGCTATTGCCCCGCCAATTTGAGGTTCGGTACCACCGCCGAACTCGTCAATGAGGATAAGGCTGCGTTCATTGCAGTTCTTCATCATTATCTTCATATTGGTCAGGTGCGAGGAGTAGGTGCTCAGGTCGTCTTCAATGGATTGTTCGTCACCGATGTCAATGAATATATTGCTGAATATACCGGCATGGCTGCGTTCGTGCATCGGGATTAGCAAGCCGCACTGTAACATGTATTGCAGCAGTCCGACGGTTTTCAGACAGACGGATTTGCCGCCGGCATTCGGTCCGGAGATGATGAGGATACGTTGCTTTTCGCTCAACTCTATATCCAGCGGCACTACTTTCTTTCCATGTTTGGCAAGAGAGAGTTGCAGCAACGGATGAACCGCCATTGTCCAGTCTAAAACCTGTTTGTTTTCAAAAGCAGGTTTCAATCCGGTGATTTGTTCGGAAAATAATGCTTTGGCACGTATGAAGTCTATCTCGGCAAGAAATTCGTATGACAGTAGGATGTCGGGGATAGAGGGGCGCAGCAGGTTGGAGAACTCCACTAAGATGCGGATAATTTCCCGTCGTTCGTCTCCTTCCAGTTCCCGGATGCGATTATTGGCTTCCACCACTTCCGCGGGTTCGATAAATACGGTTTTACCGCTGGCGGATTCATCATGTACAATTCCTTTTATTTTCCGTTTCAGGGCAGGCACTACCGGAATAACCAGTCGTCCGTCGCGCATTGTGGGCGCAACATCCTTGTCTACAATTCCTTCCGATTGTGCGTTGCGCAAAATGTTGTTCAGTGAGCGAGAGATGCTCCCCATTGTACTTACCAGTTCGCGGCGGATACGCGCCAGCTCTGCGGATGCGTTGTCTTTTATTTTTCCATACGGAGAGAGGATACCGTTTATTTTTCCGATGAGTTGTGGGAACACAGTTATGTCTCCTGCCAGCCGTTTCAGACAAGGGTAGGGGGATGCTGTTTCTTCTTCCTCCCCTTCGCTCTTCTGCAGAAAACGTACAATATCGCGTATTGTCTCCAATGACCGGCGAAGGTCGAAAAGTTCCTGTTCATCCAAGTACATTCCCTCCACGCGTATCCGCTTCAGGGACGGGCGTACATCAAAAAAATATTGTGCCGGAAAATTATCTTCCTCCCGGAGTATGCGTACAAATTCAAAAACCTGGTCCAGATGCTCTTCCACTTCACTAAAGCGGTCGGAGAACGCCATGTCTGTCACTCGTTCTTCGCCAAGCGTGCTGAGACATTTTTCTTTCAGCAGTTGACGTATTTGGTCGAAACCTATCTTCTGTTCAAAGTTCTGTGGGTATATCATGGATGCAAAAATACAATTAATTCGTGAAAAAACAGGAAGTATGTTTGCAGAATTAAAAATGATTTGTACCTTTGCACCGCTTAAAAGAGAAGTACTTCTTGAAAAGGAAGTTTTGGAGAGGTGGCAGAGTGGTCGATTGCGGCGGTCTTGAAAACCGTTGTGCTGCGAGGCACCCGGGGTTCGAATCCCTGTCTCTCCGCGGTTAGCATTGATAATCAGTGTTTTAAGAGGAGTTTACCCGGCTTTACATCATAAATGTAAGGCCGGGTTTCTTTTAATGATGTTAGTGTTTGAATGAGTCGTCTCTTTTTATATGCTCCCCCGATGTTATTTTGTTATATGGCAAATAGTTCTATATAATTTTATTTGTTTACTTTTATTGTATTTAGAAAGTTTCATATAGCTTCAGTTATTTAGTTTTCAATAGAAGTAAATCACTTCTATTTTTCAGTTTCTCATTTGTTGTTACTCGTAAATTATATCTTTTGAGCTATATTAATTTAATATTAATCTGAGATTAATTTTATTTGGACTGCTTTTTTAAGGGTTTTCCGTTTCCTTTGTGTTCAAAAATCAAAGTATTTAATTCAAACCAATATTGATAGAATGAAAAGGAATATGACTTTAAAAAGTTTGCTGTTGGTTGTGTGTGCGTTGTCCGGAAATGTTTTTGGACAAAGCACATTGAGTAATGGCAAGTTGGTGTATAATTATCCATTTGCACCAAGTGAGGGTATTGTGAACCGAATGGAAAAGGAATATAGGTCGGAAGTGTGCTTGAATGGTTTCTGGGACTTTCAACCGGTTTCATTGCCGTCAACCTATGTGCAAGGAAAAGGAGTGGCTCCTGAATTATCTTTACCGGAAGAAAAACAATGGAGTGATATTAGGATAAAAATACCTTCACCTTGGAACATAAACGCTTTTGCGAATAGAAATCTTGAAGGGCCAGACCATCGTAACTACCCGTCTTATCCAAAGGAATGGGAACAAGTGAAGATGGCTTGGATGAGGAAAAAAGTTACTATACCTACCGAATGGACTGGACAACAGATAAAACTTTATTTTGAAGCAGTGGCCGGCGCAACGGAAGTTTATATTAATAAGGAGAAAGTTGGTGAGAACTTTGACCTCTTTCTGCCTTTTAGTATCGATATTACAGATAAAGTAAATGCAGGTGAAACAGTTGAAGTATTGGTAGGAGTGCGTAGCCAGTCCCTATTTGAGGATAATTCTACAATTGGGCGCCGTATTGTACCGGCTGGCTCTATGTGGGGATATCACATTGCCGGTATTTGGCAGGATGTGTATCTGCTGGCCTTACCTAAGGTGCATGTGGAAGACATATTTGTGAAACCTCTAGTATCTAAAGGAATACTGGAATTGGAAGTGACTGTGCAAAATAATATGGCAAAAAAGGCTGATTTGCAGGTTCAGGGTGATATTAACGAATGGGTTAATTTAGCTGGAACAGATGTTAACTCCGCTCCGATTCCGGTTTGGAAGTTAGGGAAAAAAGTATTGGAAGTGAAAGCTGTGAAAGTGTCTGTTCCGGCTAATGCTTCTACAAAAGTAGTACTACAAGTGCCTGTATCAGATGAATTGAGATTTTGGACTCCGGAATGTCCTAATCTTTATGCACTGTTGCTGGCTCTAAAAGTGAAAAAACAAAATTTAGATGTAAAATATGAGCGTTTTGGTTGGCGTGAGTGGACATTGAACGGTACTGTTCAATGTTTGAATGGTAAACCGTATCAACTGAGAGGTGACTCTTGGCATTTTATGGGGATTCCGCAGATGACTCGTAGATATGCTTGGGCTTGGTTTACAGCTATTAAAGGTATGAATGGAAATGCGGTTCGTCCTCATGCACAAGTTTATCCCCGTTTTTACTTGGACATTGCGGATGAAATGGGTATTTGTGTGTTGAATGAAACAGCTAACTGGGCTAGTGATGGCGGTCCGAAGTTGGATTCTGAACTTTTCTGGAAAGCTTCGAAAGAACATTTGACGCGTTTTGTTCTTAGAGATCGTAATCATGCTTCTGTTTTTGGATGGAGTATCAGTAATGAAAATAAACCGGTAATTTTGCATGTATTCAACAGACCGGAGCTGATGACTCCTCAGAAAAAAGCTTGGGAGGAGTGGAGAAATATTGTGCGGTTGAATGATCCTACCCGCCCATGGGTTTCGTCGGATGGAGAGGATGATGGCGATGGTATATTGCCTGTCACTGTAGGGCATTATGGTGATATGAACTCAATGAAACGTTGGATTGAAATAGGTAAGCCTTGGGGAATTGGTGAACATAGTATGGCTTACTATGGTACACCGGAGCAGGTCGCAAAATATAACGGTGAAAGAGCTTATGAATCTCAGCTTGGACGTATGGAGGGATTGGCAAATGAGTGTTATCATTTGTTGGCCAATCAACGTTCTATGGATGCTTCTTACAGTACAGTGTTCAACATGGCATGGTATTCTTTGAAACCTTTGCCGCTGGGTAAAAAAGATTTGACTTCAAAACCGGATATCAGCCGGGATGGTGTTTTCTTTACAGAATATAAGGAGGGAGTACCAGGCGTACAACCGGAACGTGTAGGACCTTATTGTACTACATTCAATCCGGGATATGATCCTAATCTGCCCTTGTATGACCCATGGCCTATGTATGATGCTATGCGTGCTGCCAATGCACCAAAGCATCCTGCTTGGTCGTCATATGCTGAGATTGATAAAAAGCAGTATGAGGCTCCGGAAGCGTTTCCTTCTGAGAAGTATAAGGAAATTATTTTTATAGGAAGAAAGGATAGTAAATTGAAAGGTATAATGGATGCACAAGGGGTGAAGTTTTCTACTAAAATAACTGCTCCTGCACAAATGATTTATATTGTAGATGGTACTTATGATCTGCCTGCCGCAGAAAAGAAGAGCATGTTGGTCAATCTTGCTAAAGGAGCCGATGTTTGGATATGGGGACTGACCCCTGAAACGGTAAATGTGTATAATGAGATACTGCCCCTTTCTGTAACGTTGGATAATTTGAAGCGTTCATCTTTCCTGCCGGTTCAGAAATCATGGATACGTGGGTTGAATAATTCAGATTTCTATTTCTGTGAACTTCAGCGGGCGGATGCTTCGGAATATTCTTTGAAAGGGGCCTTGGTAGAGGAAGGAGAGGTCTTGTTGAATGCTTGTAAAACGGATTGGAGAGCCTGGAACAAACGTCCGGAAGAGATAAAGACAGCTGGTACCATACGAAGCGAATATGAATGTACAGCTGCCACTCCTGTATTCGTGAGATATCAAAATGGGGCTTCCTGTTTTTACATCAGTACACTGAAAGAATTTACGAACTCAGAAAAGGGGTACAATACATTAAGGGCAATCTTGAAAAATGCAGGCATTGACTGCCAAGAGATTGAAGTAAAATCGAACGAGCTTTTTTTCTTACGTGATAATCAACTGGTTTTTCCTGCTGCTGTGAGAGATAAACTGATAAAAACAACTATGGGGCGGACTTTGGACATTTATGTGTTTAGTCCTCGTCCTCTGAATGATTTGCTGATAGAGCCCAATATGCCTAAACTGACATTAGTTGTGAAAACTAAAAAATGCCAGCTTTCTATTAATGATGAAGTATATGCAGCTGCCGAGAAAAATAGATATGAAGTTACTTATAAGGAGCTACCTCTATTGCAGGGTTGGAATAAAATAAGTATTGCAATCGGAGAAAATGATAAGAATGAATTCAGTGGTAGTTTTAGGTGTGATAACAGAAATGAATTCCTTCCTTCATTGAAAGCGTCATTTGTAAATCCTGAAGCAAAATAGTAGGTAAATAGATTGAAATTTAGGTATAGCTTATAGATTATCTTAAAAACGCCTTCGCTTTACAGTGGCTATACCTTTCCGCCGTTCGAAAGGTTTTCTGCGGAAAGGTATAGAGATAATCTATGTTCTGCCTTCCGGGCTTGGATTGGGCCGCACTATAAAATATTTTGTGTAAATGGAAAAATGGAGGTCCATCGTGCATTACGACATACCTCCTTATATTTAGGGACATTCAGTAAATAGCATAAGATTAGCCAACTAATTCATACTTAAAGTATTGCAAATTAGTTGGCTTTTTTGTATCTTTAGGTATTCCCCCGAAAATAAGGTTTGGCAGCCAAAACGGGGGAAATCCCCGGACTAAGATATGGCTAAGATACAAAATATTTCAGAGATTCACCCTACTTAGGGCTTTACAGAATTTGATATTCTGGAAAAATATCGCAAGAGTTTTAATGAGAGTGAGCTTGGCAGGCTTCATTCCGTTTTTCCGTTTGAGCGTATGGCAAAAGAAGCAGGTCTGTCGGAGCAGCGTCTAGGACGCAAGAACATTTTCAGTCCTTGTGCAAAGATCAGTCTTATGGTACTGAAGGCCTACACTGGCTTTTCCGACAGACAGCTGGTAGAACATCTTAACGGTAACATACACTATCAGATGTTCTGTGGAGTTATGATAGATCCATCCAACCCTATAACCAACTAAAAGATAGTCAGCGATATCCGTAACGAGATAGCCTCCCGTTTTGACATTGACGCTCTTCAGAAGGTCCTTGCCTTACATTGGAAGCCTTACCTTGAAAACCTTCACGTGTGTATGACTGATGCTACATGTTATGAAAGCCACATGCGTTTTCCTACAGACATGAAACTCCTTTGGGAAAGTATCGGATGGTTTTACAGGCATACCTGCCAGCATTGTAGGGATCTTGGCATAAGACGTCCGCGCAACAAATATACGGATGTTGCAAAATCCTATCTGTCTTACTGTAAGAAAAGAAAAAGGAAAGCTTCAAGGACAAGGATGCTCAAGCGCCGTATGATAAGGCTCCTTGAAAAGCTTATCATGCAGAAAGATGCGACTCATAGGGAGTACGGTGCTTCACTCCGATATACACAGGATTATCAGAAACGGCTTTCCATAGTTGGAAAGGTCTTGTACAGGAAAAGGAAATGTTTGAAGGCAGGAAGGTCAATGACCGTATTGTGAGCATTGACCGTCATTATATACGTCCCATCGTAAGAGGTAAGGAAACAAAGACCGTTGAGTTCGGTGCAAAAGTCAACAACATACAGATAGACTGAATATCTTTCATCGAGCACATCTCGTTCAAGGCGTTCAATGAGGGTATACGCCTTAAGGACTGTATCCGTGTGCAGCAGAAGCTTATGAGCGTTAGGGTAAGATGCGTGGCTGCCGACTCCATATATGCTAATAATGCCAACAGAAAGTTCTGCACGAAATATGGGATATCCATTTCCTTCGTGCGCAAGGGAAGGGCGGCAAAGGACGAGCAGTTGAGAAAGGTTCTCAGAAGTGAACTCTCAAATGAGAGAGCCACCCGGCTTGAAGGTAGCTTCGGCACTCAGAAACAACATTACTCACTCTCAAGAATAAAGGCGCGGAACAGGAAGACGGAAATCCTGTGGATCTTCTTCGGAATACATACGGCAAATGCCGTACAGATGATAGACAAGATCAAAAACAGACTGGATAAAGTTGCATGACATGGTTTTACAGACTGAATCAGAAGAGGTCATCAGACTTCTTCCGCAACATCATGTCTTGCCGGATAAGTTCAGGCGAGAAAACATAGAAAAAATACAATAAAAAGAGCATATGAAGTGATTATGGTCCATCATCTTCATATGCTATCTTAGTTTTTAGGGGCATTTACTGAATATCCCTAATTAATTATATTTTTTGTCATATACTAAATATTTGATTATATAAACGATACTACAAGTCTTTTCTAAGAGTAATATCCTTCCAGTGTAATGAGTACGCTGTTTCTGCTGCATCGTCAAGATATTCTTGCAAAAACTTGAATGGGAAAGGATATGTCATAAGCTCATTCCAACGTCCAAAGCCAAACTTTAACATCTTGCATATTTCCAAAATTTGCTGGTCAATGAGTTCTGGATTTTCTTTATGAAGTATAAATATACGTCGAGCACGAGGCATTTTGTCCATCTTGGTTTTCGGAGTAATCTTCATAGATTCGCTATTAGTTCCTGATATATAAGAATACGAACCTTCTGGATTTCCGTCAATACCATCTGTTTTCCATAGATGGAAACCTATATAACCACGAAGATATTTATGAGCAACTTTTTTTCGTTTGAACATAGCTACAGTTTCACCATTATTAGCAACCTTACTATAAGCTTCATCAATCAGATTCACATCTAAAATTGGTATTTCATCTGTATCGACGATAAAATAGACATTGCCGTCTTTAACTAATGCCATATAATCTCTTGCTCCTCGAATTTTGTCGTAGTCAAAATATTTTAGCTTTTGAGATATAAAATCCTCGAAATCTTCACCTTGATTATCTTGTGATAGTCCATATTGTTCAACATCTATACTTCCTTGATTGTCAATTTTCAAAGACGCTCCATGAACATTACCTTGATTGATTTTGTATCTGATAGCATTCCACCCCTCAAGCATATTTGCCAAAGGCTTTGGCATTATTCTTTTAGCTAAACTATCCTTTACAATTAGTTCAATGAGTATTCTTCTCACACTTGGGGTGTCAAGCAAGTCAAGTTTCTCGTCGCCATAATAAGTGATATGCTGGAGGGCATTTCCGTTGTTTGACAATCTTACCATGGATTGTGAATACTGAGTTACCTCACATCCTTCTTCTTTAGGCTCGCATAGTTTGATTATAATATCGTCCGGCGTTGGTTTTTGGGGAAAAACAAGAAACCCACTCATAATTTCTTGGGCTTCATTCTTGAAATTCGAAATAACCGACTTGGATCCATTTGTTTGAAACGGGTCTTCAAATGAAATGCTTCTTCCTGCAAGATACTCTTGTGCAAGTGCCAAGATTCCATCTTTGGTTTTGCATTCATCGTAATGTATAATCTGGGAATCTGTGAATTTTATATCTAATATTCCTTTAAACGCATCATTAACAGATTCTACGACCTGCCAGATAACATACAATTTTCCGTGAGCATAATCTTCGACATTATATGGCCAATAAGGGACAAGGTTTTTATTATCTTTGAAGTTCTTCTTCTGAATGAAAAGTTTTTTCAAGTCGTACTCACCACTTTTCACGCTTTTAATGATTATTGGTTTTACAGATTGCCCAGACCAAAACTCTCCATCTAAATCTTTGGAAATCTGGAATACGCATGTTCTGTGCCTTAATAGATCTTTTTCATTAAAAGGATTAGAAAACGATGTTGTTCGAGCTGTAAGATTCATGTATTCATTAACCTCTATTTTAAGACATACAAGTTCTTTGCGACTCTTGCGAGCCCCAAAATTCTTGTCGTCACAAACAAGTAACGAGCCATCGTTATACATCATGTTGCTATTCTTTTTCTTTCCAAGAGAATTTATAGCTAATGATGCAATGATTCTTTGCTGTAATTTATCTTTATACTTTTCGAGAGTATTATTCCAAGCTTTAACATCGTTGTATGCTCTAAGACTATTAAGAACTTCTTGCTCTTTCCCTTTGGTGGTTAATATGAAGAATTGAACAGAAGGGAAATGCTGAGCACCCCATCTGTTTTTTATTCCAGTAACAGATATGAAAGGAACATTTCCGAGTTGTTCATAAGCCAAATTCTTCCGTTCTGGATCCGTACTATAATAAGATACTATCGAGTATTTTGCAAAGAACTTGTCTTTATCCCAAGAGACTTCTATTCTATTTGTCGTGATAGGAAGGCTCTTTATATAATTGTCATCTAATATTATCTTTCCCATTATCCAATGATTCTTTTGAGTCTGTCGATTGCACTTGGGATGATATTGCCATCATTGTCAATGATTCCATGAATCTCTGTTACAGCATCCATGGACTCTCCAGTAAGTTGCAACATACTAACAGTAATAAGTTGACATCCTAATCTTTCGCGCTTAATCTTGCGTTTGTCTTTAGTCGCCAGTTCACCCTGTTTATCATTATGCTCCACGAGAGGATTCATGTTCTTAACATCAAATGCAATCTTATATGTTCCGTCTGGATTACAGATGACAAAGTCTGCCAACTCATAGTCGCGACCTTCAAGGTGCTTGAAGTCTTCCTCTTTACAATTAGTGTACTCTAAGACTATTGCCTTGAAAGCTTCTTCACCTATTTCACCTGCATAATCTGTCTTTAATATCTCTGGATGAAGAATTAAGTTACCTGACTTCCAATCAGTAGCATAACCATTTGTTATAAAGTGTTTACGAATAACATCATTCTTTATCAATACATCCAACCTTACTGTGGAAGGGGAGATTGGTTGAGGATATAACTTTCCTTTTCCTTGTGGACAAATGTCGTTCCTGCGATTAGGATCAAAGGAGAAGAAGTATTCGTTGTTCTCATTCCTTTGCCAGTCACCATAGCATTTGCAGATGAAGGTCAATTGTTTATCTTCTTCAACTAATTCGTTATAATCATCAATGACAGGTTTCTTGATGATTGTTTGCTTATAACTCTGATTCATCAACTGGTTTATCTGCACATTATGAGGTACAGATGTGCCTTCTTCAACATCGTCTTCAAAATCATCCTCTCGAACTGGATGTGGAGTATACCTAAGGGCAATACTGCGCATTCTGTCGAGTTGCCTTTTAACGTAGTTGGCATTGTTGCATCTAACAATTTCTTCAGGATTTGCTGCGGTTGAAGGTTCTTTCGGCATTGTAAGGATGTACTCTGCAAGTGTACGGAACTCCTTGGTAAGAGACTTTTCAAGGTTGTCTTTGTTAAAATACTTAGCCATATCCATATCAAACAGAATGTATGTCGTATGTGGTTTGTTTCTTGTACGACACAAACGACCAACAGCTTGTTCAACAACAGTCTGGGCCCATGCAGCCTTGTCTTTACCTATGCCAGGATTGTTCTTGTCGCCAAACCAGAAATTGTTAGAAAGAGCTCTGCATAGCCATGAAGCTACCTCGTTCTTTGAGAGACAACCTCGTTCGTACAGCATCATCAGGGAGAGCATGGCATTATAAAGGCTTTTCTCAAAAGTAAACTCATTGCCGTCCTCACTCATCATCAGATATGCACTTGGACATTGAACATAAACGGCATCCCAGTCTTTCTTTAGTCTTACACCGTTTGTTTCCCAATTGTCACCTTTGACAAAATCAAGACTATCGGGAATTTCATACTGCATGTTGGCGCCAGCTTTGAAACTTGCATATGCAGATACCAACATGATTTTAGAATCCTTGCTTTCGCTGAGTTCTTTGAGAATTGACCCTTCAACCTCTTCCCAATCTTTTGAAATTCTAATATGGTCATTAGACCAGTCGCTCGGGAGTTCATCTTCAAATGGAGTATTTTGGTACTTATATGTTCCATCTATCAGACAGCTTAATACATTTGTTTGGATAGGGTCACCATTTCGATTTTGAAAGAATATCATGCTTCTTATGTCTTCATGGTTAATAAACCAATGATAGGCTTCAATAAACTGGAACAGGCGATAAAGAGGGAAGGAAATACTTTCTCCTTCCTTTTTGGATTTCATGAGTTCTCTCCGAGTACATTTGAACCAGAGCTCGTCAAGACCTTCCTCGCGAGCCTCTTTAGAAAACATCATTTTATACTTTTCTGGCAGGAATGTTTTCTCATCCCTGTTATCTTCGAAAGTATAGTGCTCCAGTGGTTTTATTTCTATTTGATGACCAATTGGATAAGTGTGAGAAACGAGATTATCAAATGTCTCTTTATCATGTTCAGACAAGACATGAACATTATTCCCAATACTCTCTTTAAGATATTCTATGTCGCAGTTACTAATCACGGACGAGCTTGATGCTGTTGCAGAGCACAGCACGACGGAAGTTCCCTCAGTCCTCAATAGATCGAAAATGATCTTCTCAGGTGTAGTGGAAATTTCTCTACAGGAAAGACGAACTCGATGCTGGTTGTCTCGTTCGTCAACTTCTTCCTGATACAATTGAACTCCTTGTGAATAAACGGAGTAATCGGGCAGCTTTAACTTCTCTTCTCTTTTATTGATAATCAGATTCTTTCTGTTTGTCATAAATTCAAAGAGCTGTTGCTCAAATTGGTATTCCGAGTTTGTCTCAAAACGAGAGAAGAGTGTATGGATTTCTCTTTCTCGGGTTGGATAACCTAAATAGTGGTTCTTTGGTAATTTGTTCGCAGAAAGTTCATCTTCTGTTTTTTCGAACTTTTCCACACTCTTTTGAAATGCCTCATTGACTACCTTGCTTAATTGAGCTTTAATGGCTGTGGTATTGCCTACAATCAACGAAAGGAATTTGTTCATTGGCACGACGTAGTCAAATCTTTGTTTTAATTCAATATCATCCTCTGCGTGATGCAACTTAAACTGCTTCTCGCCTTTGTTGTAGCATATGAAGGAATGTGATTTGTCGTTGGATTTAGAGACATTGAGTTTTAGAGCAGGTCCAGAGAAAAATACACCTCGACGATAGTCCTCAAGTTCTTCTATGTCACCCAAGAAAATGTTCTTGTATGGCTCTGTCTTTCCTAGAGTCTTCTCCCAATTTGTTGAGATGATGTTATTAGCTTTATTCAGAGAATCATCGAGTAAGCTGCCATAATATTCGTCTGACACATGTTCTGCCATATCTATCAGTTGCTTATACTGAAGATAACCATTGTAGCCCTTTGAAAATCTATTTTTTCCTCTAGAACTTTCTATAGCTTGATCAATGATAGCATTGCGCATTGCAATTGCGGCTTGGTCTGATTCATCTAGTAGAATCAGGGTTTTCTTTTCTTTTTCTGTAATGTCATGAAGGCTGATTTTTTCACCAAGAATAGGGTCTATGCCGTACATTGCTTTATGTACGGTCATTAGGAGAACTTTTTTCTTTTTATAATCAACCTGAGGGTAAACTTTTGCCAAAGAGGGAAAATCACGCAGGACTTTCCCAATGTCTAAACGACGACCTTTTTTCTGTCGGTTATATACCTTTTTATATAACTCAAAGAAATTTCTAACGTCTCTTCTGAGTTTCGTTTCTCCTTCGGTTATCTGGGCTTGAACAAAATCGTTATTGTTGTTGCCCTGAGTAAGAATCAAATTTTTAACACCTTCGTAGGTCTTTTTGATTTTACTGCAGGCATATCTCAATTCATTATTGCTTCCTTCTGTTTTCATCTCACCGATTCTGTGTTCTATCTGTTCGATGAATCTGCGGAAAGAATCAGTATCAATAGCCTTTTTTATTACCTCTGTATTATTTTCAATAACCAATTTTTGGTCTTCTTTAATCAAACTATCTTGCAAATCAATGAACCTGTCAATCTCTCGGTTCATGCCTTCTACCAACTTGTTTTGAACACAAAGAATAACAATACGGTCAAAATGCTTAGGATAGTATTCACATGTCAGTTTTCCAATCGTATAAGACTTGCCTCCACCTGTTGCTATGTCGCAGATGTGGAGTCCTGGCTTTACATACTTTTTGAAGATACCTTCAACGTGTTTACTCAATTCTTCCTTGTATGTTTCTTTCGCTTGAATCATTCCGGTGATAATGTATGCTGTTAATAATCAATTGATTAATTCTTAAGACGATGCAAAGTGTAACTGCTATTGAATGTCAGTGTTTTATAAAATTGCGGTACAAATGTGGTCTAAGTGTATACTTTTTAACAATTAAGTAACCATAAATGAACCGCTAATAATACAAAGATAATCTTTTTTTGATATGCGTGTTTATTTCTCCCATGAAGTAAGTAAGGTATAATATGAAAAATGGGAGAAAAATTTTTTAGAGGAGGTGACTACATCGTATATCATTACAAATAATATGGGGTGGGGGGGAGCGTGTGTTTTGAATACTATTGCAAAAAATAACTTATACATTACTACTTATTCTTTTTTGTCTTTCCGATTGCAAGTACAATGCCTATCAAAACCGACGTAATAACCAGTGCCGGGCTGATGTTCCATAATATCACTACCAGGACAATTGCCCAAAGAATAAAACCTAAATACATGATATATTCAATTATTTGTTAATGGAATTGGATTACAAAATTAAACACAAAAAGTAGGGATACAAACCAATTATCGATAATTTTATAATACCCGCCAGTAATACGGCTGGCAGGGTATCATAATTCAATCTGTTTTTTGTTACAAAATTATTCTTTTTATGTGTAACTGTAAGATTAAGACTTGATTAATTTGCCTAATTATCCTATTTATTCGGCAACACTATTTTCATGTATGGATTTATCATGCGTTTTTCTTTCAGTATCTTTTCAAGTTTATCTATTCTTTCATGCGCCAACTGTAAATCTTCGGATAAACGTAATAATTGTTGCGCAAGGAAAACGTTCTCTTTCTGCAATTCGTATATTTTTTCTTCCATGATGAAATATTTCTATGATTTATATTTTGTGGTAGTGTCTGCCCAAAATAGGACATACCCACCAGATTAATACTTTATGCTATCTTTACGAGGTTTGCAACTTTGTAGCATCTATATTCTCCTCTTTCCGTATCAAAGTAGGTTTGTACGGTGTCGCTCTTTTTACGGCTGTCTGTACCCTTGCTATCAGGCAACATGCTATCTTTGAGTGTTCCGTATGCTTCACGTATTGATCCGTCCACCTTTTGAAAGTAAAACTTTACTATTCTTTCTTTCATAGCTGCTTTTAACTTAATATTCATCCAAGCTGTTTTAAGGGCTTCACTCATTGAATAACCGTTTCTCTTAACCATTTGCCAAGCGAGGCGCATTACCTCGCTTATTTGGCTTCTAAATACATTTGACATAATCTATTATTTTAGTAGTTATACATTATCTTTTCCCAATAATCAATCTCAGCCTCAAAAGACGTTACACACTCGGCTTTGCTTTCCTCGTATACGGCAAGCACTTCTGTTTCACTCATTGATAATACCGCTTGGTATTCTCTGCACATTTGGTTTAATTCTGTTTTTGTCATAAGGCTTATTTCTTATTGGTTTATTATTGTATTGCAAAGGTAATGTTTTAGATATTACTATGCAAGAAAGTAGTAATGTTTTATTTTTACCTTAACATTAATTAGTAATGTGATTAGCATTACTAATTTAATAATAAGTAATTTTGTAACATTAAAATTTATAGATATGGATAATATTGAAGCATTACTAAAAGAAAAAGGGTTAACAAAAACGGCTTTTTCTGATTTATTGGGTATCAAAAAACAAAATCTTAATGGATTGATGAAAAACCCTACATTGGAAACTATTAAAAAATTTGCATCTGTTTTGGGTGTTGAAACGTGGCAACTCTTTGCATCACCGGAAGAAGTGCAACCAAAGAAAGACAGTCTTTCCGTCAAGTGTCCTCACTGTGAAAAGAGTTTTAATATCAATATCAAGGTTGAGTAAGTGTATCGTATCACCTTGAAAAGTGTATCGGGTGTATCGGAAGCGATACAGCTAAAACCCTTTATTTATAGGTGTTTGCGCACTGTATCGTATCGATACACTTATAGCGATACAGCCGATACAGAGAATGAAAAAGCCCCGTTCCGGTTATATCGGTTTGGGGCTTCATATCCTTACTTAGGGTAAGCAAGTGGTTTAAACAATTTTGGGCAGTACAATACATTTCATTGTTATTGTAATAGAATGAATGTTTGTATAATATGTTAAACCCCGGTCTGTAAATTTGTAATATTGCCAATTGGGGCTTTTCCCATAATATCTTTATGCGAAGTGAGCTTTTTCTACGCAAAAATGCCTCAAAAAATCTTGTTTCCCAGCCAAAAACACGTCATTCAATTGTTAACAGGCTTTTTCTCTACTTTTCAAAAAAGATGCTAACATCAATCTTATTCCTATAAGCGTATCCTAAAAGTTCGTCAGTAGGCACAACGTAAAATGTACCTTTGTTTCTTTTTCTTTCCATGAACCCGGCTTGTATCATTAATTTCGTTACATCTGCTTCTGTAGTACTTTCCTGAAAAAGAGTATCGAGTAGTTCGGCAAAATGCTGTGCCGATAGCCTTATAGGTTTCGCGAGCGATTGTGCAAACCACTTCCTTAATAATTTTAATTTCATTCGTTTAGTCATAACCAATAATCTCCTTTTTTTACTTTTAATCTTATCCTGTGACACGCAATTCGGAAAGTACCTATTTGAGTACGGATAGCTCCCCTTTCAATCATCATTTTTTCAAACTCCGGCAATGTAAGGTAAACTCCTGTCTCTTCTTGAAGAATATGCTTTAAAATATTTCCATTAATTCCCGGTAGAGTTCGTTGCCTAGTAATAATACTTCTTATCCAAACATCTACTTTCTGTATGTCCTGTTCTGTCATAATATAAAGATTTAATTAAATAATATTGGATTCACTCCTACAAAATAAAACTCCCCATTAGGGTCTGCTCTGATCCACTCCGGCACACCGCCAAACAGCTCTTTAAACTTAGATTTCCCAATAGTGCTTTCCGCCATATCATCAACCGATTTATATCCGTTGGCTTTGGCAAAGTATTCATCTACCTTAATCTCTACTATTTGTCTACCGTCTTTCCAAAAGCGGAAACTGATTGGCATTCCTTGAAACTCCCATTGTACAATATCGTAACGGTCTGTCTGTTCTAAGATCTTCTTAAATTCCATACTCAAAATTTTAATTATTAAATAGTTGTTTTTGCTCGTTTACTTCCAAGATTGCAAACTCAATGCGGGGACAATACTTATCCAAATGCTTTTCCGCTTCAATCTGATAGCAAAGTTTATCATCAGTGATTGCATTTACCATTTGCAGACAATCAAGGAGCGTTTTTAGGCTATTATCTAAATCAAAACGAGGAGAACTATGCCACACCCGGACAAACAAGCGGAAACGGCTTGAAATGCGCCTGTTCTTGTAGGTCTTGCACTGTTGCATGAAAGCCTTTTCGTATGCCCGTATCTTTTCATCTTTGATAATGCGCTTTGTTCCGAACTTGCCGGGCACTGCCTGATAGTGGTTTGCTTTGGCTATAATCTGCCCGTTGATTGTTTCTATTTCCATCATGCAATGAGTTTTAAGTCAAACGTATCAATGAGTAATTGTAAAGCCGGATTAGCCTCTATCATGGCTTGCAAGGTCTTTTCCGCTTCGGATAGTTCGTTTCTAACCTCTGTAACGGTGTTTTCAGAAAGATAGCGTATAAGCCAGTCTGCAAGGTCTATCTTGTGGGCTCTGTCCTCATCGGTGGCGTTCTTATTCAGTAGGTCGGAAACTACCACTTTGCAGCCGATAGCCTCAACCTCTTTAGCCTTATTGCTCCAGTACTCGAACCCGTCCACATCCGGAAACATGATAACCGTTCTTCCTTTCAATACTTTCAGCTTTTCAATAGAGAGTTGAGATTTCCCACCCGTAGCCAGCCAAATGTATTCAGGATAAACACCCGAAGCGATTAGCGCACTCTTTTCACTCTCTACCAAAGCGACTATCTTAGTAGGGTACATTTTTAGTAGGTGTTCACCGAATAGACATTGTACTAAGTTGTAATCTTCTGGTAGTAGCTGCTGTTTCTTCATTATTGAGTGAATCCAGTTAATACCTCCACCGTTTTTTATTCTGTGTCCGGTGTTCGGATCGTACTTCATAACCTTACCAGTTCTTACCTTTCCTTTTGTGTCTATCTGCCAGTAGATAATACTACCATCTTTTGTAGCTCCCAAAGCGTAATCCTGCATCAGTTTTTCAATAGTGGGGGATTCAAGTGAATAGCGGTCGAATAACCCACATAGGAAAAAGACAAAGGAACTGTTATAACTGACAGACTTTTCCACATACTGAAAGGGGATATAGCTTGCTTCCCGTTGAGGCTTCTGTATTGGTTTATGCTGCACCGGAATAATAAACCGTTCTTTCTCTACCGGATTATCAATAAAGAACTGCTTTGGTGTGTAATGGTAGCCGCATCCGCTTTCATGGTTGCACCTTCCTACGGTCTTATCTATGACCTGTCCGGTATTTCCATCCAGATAGTAGGCGAACGAATGAGGATCGTTACATTTCGGGCATTTGTGCCGGGATGCTTTTCCTGTGTATTTCTCTAAATATGGTTGATTGAAATTATTCATAATCTTTAGTTTTTTTGTATCGGTGTATCGCAACTGTATCAATACGATACACTTTGTAATTATATTAATTATCAGTAAATTAGATACTGCAATACTGTATCGCTCCGATACACTTACTTTTTAATAATCCTCTGAATCTTACCAAGCGATACACCTAATTCACTCGCTATACTACGGTAGCTCATACCTTGAGATATTAGCTCTTTAACCTTTTCCGTTAGTTGGGAAATATCCCTATCCGTTTGCTCCTTTAGGTGTTCTTTCTCTGCCGCATATCCGATATTCACGAACTGTAAAAACGTTCCTATCTTCTCAATGGCAGATACTATCACATTATCGGCATCATAGGTATAGTTACCGTATCTTACTTTTAATTGCTTGATATATCGAACACTGTTATCTTTGGCACTCTTTCCAATGGCAAAGACACTATCAAAGAAGTTATAGAGTTTCTTACTTCCGGCAAGGTCGTTTTGTGTGATTGGATTAGATAAGCACCTCTTAGGGGTGTGAGCTAGTATAAGCATTGATAAACCGTACTTCCTTTTTAGAGCCATCAGCCGGAACATGAGGGCACCAGCTGCGTCTCCCTTTTCAGAAGCTATACACAGATAGGTAAGGTTATCAATGATAAGCACCTTTGCACCTGATTTTATAGCTGCTTGCTCTATGTTTCCTATAACTGCTTCCTCGAAGTTGGCAGCGTCTAAAGAATCTCTATTGATTTCCACCCTATAAAGATTGTCCGGGAACTGGTTCAAGTCGTTAGCCTCATCGCTATATCGTAACTGAAACTGCTTGTCTGATAACTCAAAATCAAAGTAAAGTACTCTTTGTTTCTCTGCTATGCTTGTCGCAATCTGTACAGCATAGATAGACTTACCCAAATTAGAATCAGAGAATAGGCAATATACTTCGCCCTCGTACCATAGTGTAAGCCAAAGTGCATTTGGGTTCGGTCTTAGTGCTGCCTCTTTTATGGTTCTATTGGCAGTCTTTACCGTAAACATTCCTATTTGCTCCGGTATCTCTGCCGCTAATTGGTCGGCTTTCTGTAATTCTGCTCCTATGGCTTGAATATAGTTAAAACCTCCCATTATTCGCCCTCCCATAAATTAAGCTGCTGATTATTATCTTTTCGGAATAGCGTTTTATCGGTGGTATAATATCCCGCTTTAGACCTCGTGTGTTCGTCCTCTGTCTTATAAAGAAGTTGAATCAGTTCTTTATCTTCCATGTCTGCCACATAACGGCAAATATTAGCCCGTAGTATTCCGGTTTCCAAAGATACATCTAACATGGTTTTAGGATGCTTCTTAAAAGACTGATAAACAATTTGGTATTGCGACTGAAAATCATTACCTTTGTCGTGCAAGTTGAGAGGATGGGTAGTCGCTGAGGCTACCTTTTTTCTTTTATTCATAGCTTAACCTCCGATTCTTTTTGTTTCACAATAATTGTTAGCTTCATCTCTCAATTCGCTTTCGCTTTTTCGTTTACCACAGGATAGCCATTTGTCAATGTCGGATTGCAGGAACCGTAATTTTTTACCTCCCTTATGGAACGGTATTTCTCGTTTGCTTACCCATCCATAGATGGTTTGTTTAGCCGGATGGTCGGGTAGGTAGTCTTTTAGTTCGTCAATGTTAAACCACTTATCTGCCGGAGTTGTCGGAACTTCGTTTTTCTCTAAAAGTTTTTTTTCCAAAGCCTCTACTTTGTTGATGAGGTATGCCATTGCTTTGGGCATAGTTTCAAAGGTGATTACTTCGTTCATTATGTTATACTGTTGGCTTCATTAAGGCTTTCAGTCCCCGCCATGATAGAAAAAGAAAACCACTACCTTTTCATAAGATAGTGGTGCAAAAGAATAAGAAAAAGAGGCTTACCCCTGGGGTTAGACCTAGGGGGAAATATTAGTATTCCTTATTAATATCTATTGATATATCTAAATTTGCATCTTGGAACAGTTTATTTATTTCATCTATTTCATTTTTATGAAATGATTTGTCAAATGTTATGCGGTTATTTGCATCTTTGTATAGCTTTTTATAGCTCTTTCCGGTAATGAATGCTGCTATGCGAATTATTTTGGTTAAATCAGTATTGCTTTTATCAACGTTTATTGCTTTTAAAATCTCCATGATGGTTGCAAGTTGCACTTTACTGGATTTAGTTCCGATTGGTTGGGAAGCTTGTTCTGTTGCAGACTCGCTTTCTTTTGCTGTTTCGATAGAGGATGCTCTTAATTTCTTAAATAGATCAACTATACTTCCACAAACATAATTTGTTGCATCTGCGAGATGATATAAGTGAGTTAAGATATAATCTTTTTCTTCTTTAGAAATAAAACCGCATTTTAATAATTCTAAGAAACATTTGTGTAATCTATTATCACCATCGAATAACATTGCATCTATTTCAAAATCAGATTCTTTTATGTGATATAAATGATTTCTCCATCGTTCACGATAAATATTACAAAAATTATTGATACTAAAAACATCAGTACAATTCGCCCAAAATTCGCATTCAATATCTTTTACACTTGGTTCTTTGTTGATAATAACATTGGCCATGATGTCTAAATATATTTCATTTTTTCGGTATTTTTCTAAATACTTTATCCAATCCTCAATGTTATTTTTTCCTTTTGAGCTAAACGTAATATAAGGTTGTATTTCCCAGTAAGTTTTACAAATCCATTTCGCAAAATCTTGAAAATTGCAATCATGTTCAAACAATAAAAGAGCACTTGTTTCGTCACACTCATAAGCTATTGAATAAGCTATTATCTTTTTTTGTTTCTTATCTTTTTCTGGGATTTGGGGATCACTTGTGATTTTTACTAAATCATCATGTAGCTTATTGAGCTTTTTATTAGGGCTATTTTGTAATTTAGATGCTCTATTTAGGTTGTACTCTGCACTATCCAACACTCTAACCGCCTCATCTATAATTTGGATAAGCCTATCTGTTTTGTCAAAATTGATATTCATATTATTCCAGTGTTAAAGTATTTTTATTTTATCTGCTGCCTCTCTCTTTGCTTCCTCCAGTGTCTTGGCATACACTAAAGTAGTTCCTATATTCTTGTGCCCTAACATTTTCTGAATTGTGGTTATCTGTGTGCCGCACGCCAATTGTAGGGTTGCGAATGTGTGCCGGAAACAGTGGAATATACACGGCAAAGCAAGCAACAGCGAACAGGTATAGATTAAACGTAAACCGTTAGGAATAAGCGATATTTCGGTATTTTGCGAAGTTGAAAAAATGCAAACGACAACGGAATATTGAGGTTGTTCAGTTACCAAACCGTTAGCCGGGCAGTTACCGAAACGGGAACAGGTAACGGAAAGCGATGAAAAGAAATCCCCACCGTTTTGTTTGCGTTAATACACAGTGTTTTGCGCATCAAGGGACGCTTATATGGCAAGTAAATTTGCACTTAAAAATATAAGCGTATGAAAGTAGAAAAATTCAAGGTGCTGCTCTACCTCAAAAAGAGCGGACTGGACAAGTCGGGCAAGGCTCCCATCATGGGACGCATTACCGTCAACCGCACGATGGCGCAGTTCGGATGCAAGCTGTCATGCCCTCCCGAACTGTGGAATCCCTGTGAAAGCCGTCTGAATGGCAAGAGCAAGGAGGCGGTGGAAACCAACACCAAGATTGAGAAACTGTTGTTGGCGGTAAACAACGCCTTTGACAACCTTGTGAGCCGTAAAATGGATTTCGATGCCACCGATGTGAAGAATCATTTTCAAGGAAGTATGGAAACGCAGATGACACTCATGCGAATGACTGATGTTGTCTGTGACGACCTCAAAGCCCGTATTGGTATTGACCGTGCGAAAACTTCTTACTCGACTTATCATTATATGCGTCTGACACTTGGTGAGTTCATTGGGCATCAGTACAAGGTCAAGGATTTAGCATTTGGGCAGCTTACGGAACAGTTCATCCATGACTATCAGGTTTTCGCTATGGAGAATAAGGGTTATGCAATAGATACTGTCCGACATCACCTTGCCATACTGAAAAAAATATGCCGTCTGGCTTATAAGGAAGGCTATGCAGACAAAATCCATTTCCAGCATTTCACCCTGCCCAAGCAGTCGGATAAAACCCCACGGGCATTGAGCCGTGAATCGTTCGAGAAAATCCGTGATGTGGAAATTGAACCGCATCGTAAATCTCACATACTGGCAAGGGATATGTTTCTCTTCGGGTGTTATACCGGGGTCTCGTATGCGGATGTGATATCCATTACCGATGAGAACTTGTACACGGACGATAACGGAGCGTTGTGGCTGAAATACCGCAGGAAGAAGAACGAACATCGGGCAAGCGTGAAGTTGCTTCCCGAAGCGATTGCACTGATTGAAAAGTATCACAGTGAGGACAGGGACACATTGTTCCCTTTACTACGCTGGCCTAATCTTAGAAGACACATGAAGGCGTTGGCGGCATTGGCTGGCATCAAGGATGATTTGTGCTATCATCAGGCGAGGCATAGTTTCGCCTCGCTGATAACGCTCGAAGCGGGTGTGCCGATTGAGACCATCAGCCGGATGCTGGGACATTCCGACATTTCCACCACTCAAGTATATGCCCGTGTCAGTCCGAAAAAACTCTTCGAGGATATGGACAAGTTCATAGAGGCGACACAAGATTTCAAACTAACCCTATAAATCCAACAACAATATGCGAAGCACATTTTCATTATTGCCATATATTAACCGCAGCAAGGTGAGGGCTGACGGTACGACCGCCGTACTCTGCCGTATAACCATTGACGGCAAGCAGACCGCCATAAGCACAGGTATCTATTGCCGCCCCGAAGACTGGAACGGCAGGAAGAATGAGATAAAGACCGTCAGGGAGAACAACCGCTTACGGGAATACCTGCGTCTGACTGAGGAAGCCTATACCGAGATACTTAAATCGCAAGGAGTGGTCAGTGCGGAAATGTTGAAGAACCATATTTCCCTGAATAATATCCATCCGACTACCTTATTGCAAATGGGTGAATGGGAACGGGAGCGGTTGAAGAAACATTCCGAGGAAATAGATTCCACTTCTTCCTACCGTCACTCCATGTATTATCAGAAATACCTGACGGACTTTATAGCGTCAATCGGGAAAAAGGAAATTCCTCTTGAAGAAGTGACGGAGGATTTTGGCAAGTCCTATAAAGCTTTCCTGAAGAAGTGCAAGAATTTCAGCTCTTCCCAAACCAACAAATGTATGTGCTGGCTTAATCGTTTATTGTATTTGGCAGTCGATAAGGAGATTATCCGTGTGAACCCCTGCGAGGACTTGGAGTATGAACCGAAGCCGGAGGCAAGGCACAGGTACATCAGCCGCGATGAGTTCAAAAAGATACTTTCCACCCCGATGTATGACAAGCGTATGGAACTGGCAAGACGGGCTTTCATCTTCTCGACCCTGACGGGACTGGCGTATGTGGACATCAAACTTCTTCATCCCCATCATATCGGGACGAATGCGGAGGGCAGACGGTATATCCGCATCAACCGCAAGAAGACAAAGGTGGAGGCTTTCATACCCTTACATCCCATAGCGGAACAGATATTGTCGTTGTACAACACAACCGATGATGAGAAGCCCGTGTTTCCTCTCCCAAGCCGTGATTCACTTTGGTTTGACATCCACGAGATGGGTGTTGCCATAGGCAAGGAGGAAAATCTGAGCTATCACCAAAGTCGGCACAGCTTCGGAACTTTCCTGATTTCAGCGGATATACCGATTGAGAGCATCGCCAAGATGATGGGACATTCCAACATCAGAACTACTCAGGGGTATGCACGGATAACCGATGATAAAATCTCCAAAGACATGGACAAACTGATGGAGCGAAGAAAGAAAATATCGGCTGGCGAAAAGAAAGAAAACAGTATATAATCATCATAAAATAAAGGGATTATGAGCAGAGAAATAATAACAATCAGTAAAATGGGAGCGGTCACCGTACCGACAGCCCCAGTGTGGATGACCCAGTTCGAGATAGCCGACCTGTTCGGGGTGTTCTCTTGCAATATCCGCAAGATGATACAGGCAATTTACAAGAACAAAGAGTTGAACGAAACTGATACGATGAAGTATATCAAGCAAACTGACGGCATCAGTTATGATGTGTATAATTTTGAAATGATTATAGCCATCGCTTTCAGAATATGTAGCAAAGAGACCCTTTTGTTCAGGCGGTTCGTAATAAATGAAATCTGCACCACCAAGAAAGGAATCCCGGTTACATTGTTTGTTTCCTATGGTAAGAATGGCAACCTATGGTATAGTCGAGGTTCTTCCCGTCAGCCACCTGTTCCCGATGCACGGATGCAAAGGTAGCGTGTGGCTCTGACAGCATTGGCAAGGTCGGGCGGCATAGCCGTTTCGGGCAGAATCTTCCTCAACGGGGTTGAGCGTATTCAGCCCGAAAACCTTGCCCCTGCCAACCACACGCATTTTGGGCATCCGGCAACGGAAACAAGCGACTGACGGGAAATCAGAAGAAAGAGAAGGAACGGCTTACAGACGAAGCTAAACATTGATGCTTCATCCGTAAGCCGTTCCTTTTTTATTGTACCATTGCTGTCGCAAACATAGGGCAGACGGCAAACTGCGCTCTTTCAAGAAAATCAGATAGCCGTCTGTCGGTAGGCGGTACGGTAGCTGTCAGTCAGCATCCTTTCGATGTCGGACTCTCGGTAGAGGATTTTGCCGCCCAACTGAATGTAGGCTATCCGCCCTTCGTTGCGGTAATCCTGAAGTGTTCGGCGGCTCACTTTCAACCGTGCCGACACCTCCTTGTCCGTGAAGAAACGCTCCCCGTTCAGTGTCGGGCGGTAGCTGGCAGTCAGATGCTCTACGTTGTCCAGCAGACGGTCAAGACTGCCCATGAAGTGGATTATCCACTCGTTGTCTTTGTTAATCAGTTCGTTCATATTACTCTGGATTTAGTGGAATTATTGTCATTACTCTATTCGGTTATCAGATTGTCCTGCCTTTGAACTTTGCTTCCTTCCGTCTGTCCTCCACGATGGAGACGATACGTTGCACATCTTCGGGACGGTAATAGGTCTTGTGGTTGATTTGGCTGTATGCCAAAGTCCCATTGTCCCGAAGCGTCTGCAAGGTTCGTGGGCTGATATTGAGCATCCGGCATACGTCCTGATTATCCATCCACTCGCTCATTTTCTTTTCGCCGTGCCGATGGCAGATGGCATCCATACGGCAGACGAAGCGGTCGAACTTGGCGACCAGCTCCTCAAAGGTCTTTCTTTCGATTGATACGATTTCCATATTGTCTTTTTTTAGTTGTTACTGTTTCTTATGCCGCAAAGGAATGTATAATCCGTTACTTGACAATGGGTTTCCCGGAAGTGGTAGCATGTTGCGCTGATACGGTAGTCATTGTCCGTGATACCGACTTTTCCTTTGGCGGCTATCATTCCTTCTCCCGCAAAGAAATACATAATCCGGCATCCGGCAATGGATTCAATTTGGTCTGGCAGCAAGTGGCACAGGGTGGTAGAGGTTGGCACAGGCATGGTTCACCGATTGCCCAATCCGCCCAGTCCTTAGCCCTTAATTCCTATATTTAATAAGGACACCACAGCCCAAATAAGAGCTTAATTCAAAATCACCCGTAACTAAACCTTTTTCCCTTTCGGTTATATACATCCGGCAAAACGGTGAAGTCTGCACCGTTATTTCTATCACCATAAAGCAAAACCATACAAAATTGCCTAAGAGAACCCAAGTGCTTGACAGACTGCACTGAAGCATCTTACTTTGCTCCCGATAATCGGTCGAGGTGCTTACCAAGACCACAGTTAATAACTTAATCAATTTGTTTTTTACAATGAAGAGAGAACCAAGCATTACAGAGCAGCAGGCTCGTGAAATCGTGGAAAAGATGGGACGCAGGGAATCCTACACTCCCAAGTCGATGAATGACATCTACAGGCGTATCGGCCTGGAGCCGGATGAGCCGGAACAGCCCGGCAAGACCGTCACGGAAGAAACGGAGACCGCTATGGCGGATGAACCGTCAAGTGAGGCGGTCGGGGAAACAGCAATGCCGCAGAAGCGTGTCAGCAGCAAGCAGCGCAGGCTGTCGCTGGAGGAGTACCGCGCCACCTATCTCCAAGTCCCCAAGATTATCAACCGCAAGCCCGTGTTTGTCAGCGAGACGGTGCGTGACGAACTGGACAGGGTTGTCCGCTTCCTCGGAGGAAAGGGTATGAGCGCATCGGGGCTGATTGAAAACCTCGTCCGCCTGCACCTCGACACCTATCGGAACGACATCGAGCAGTGGCGCAAGCTCTGACGGGATTACAGAAAGTCGGTTAGGCTGGTGAATACACTTCATCGGCTTAACCGATACCCAAGATGAGTGATTACACTCGGAAAACAATCCGACAAGCGGAGGATTGTTATGTCTTCAAAGACATAGCAAGATATATTTTCAGTTACCCGAATAATTCTAAGTAACTGAAAACACCTTCACCGCCGTGGGCAGAATTATCCTCCGCAGTCGGATAATTTCGGGGTTCATTAATCAAAGATTAAACAATGGACAAGCCATAAAATTGAAAAAATAAGAAGTATGAAAAAGAAGAGCAAGTACGGGAGAAATCCCAAGTTGAACCCGAAGACGCACTGCGTGATGGTGCGCTTCGATGATGTGGAATGGAACAGATTCCTGACGATGTACGAGGAATCTAACGTGTACGCGAAAGCCGTCTTTCTCAAGGCGCACTTCTTCGGACAGAAGTTCAAGGTGCTGAAAGTGGACAAGACGCTGGTGGACTACTACACCAAGCTGTCGGATTTCCATGCCCAGTTCCGTGGCATAGGCACGAACTACAATCAGGTCGTCAAGGAGCTGCGCATCCACTTCTCGGAGAAGAAGGCGATGGCGTTGCTCTACAAGCTGGAGGAGTGCACCATCGACCTTGTGAAGCTGAGCCGGGAGATAATGGAGCTTTCAAGAGAAATGGAGGCTAAGTGGCAACAAAGACGGGATGATTCTATGGTATAGCTGGATGTCCCTTTGGTTCGCAGTTCGGCAAGTGAACGAAGTCCGACGGGTAACTTCATTGCCGACCATGTCATTGTCGGACATCTGTTAAGAATAAGAACTAACTGAAAGGGATGAAAATATAGTAGAATCAAGTATCTGGCTTTCTAACTGATAAATAGAAATCTAGATACTTGATTTACAAACTAAATATATTTGATACTCTTTTTGCAAGAATAGTCTACCTGTCAATCCATTCTTTAAGCCTCTGCGCCTTTTCCTTGCTCACTTGTATTTCCGTCTTCGGATAACCTTTCAAACGGACAATCAACTTTCCTCCAAAATAATTACCGAGGAACAAAACGTGCTCTACATTGATGATATATTGGCGGTTTGCCCGGAAGAAATAGTCCGGGTTCAGTTGGTGTTCAAGTTCATCCATTGACACATTGACCACTTCGGAAGTGCCATTGTTGAGACGAAGATGTACAATCTTGTTTTCTGTTTCGATATGGTTGATGTCCGAAACTCGCACGGTCTTATATCCGTCACGATAAGGAAGCAGGAAACGCTCCCTATAACGGAACTTGCTCTTCTGTAAGGCGTCAAAAAGCTGTTGCAAGTTTTCGTCGGTATAATTCTTTCCGGCTTTGACTGCCTTGTCAATGGCCGCTTCAAGTTCATCCGGATCCAGCGGTTTCAGAAGATAGTCAAAACTGTTGAACTTGAATGCCTGTACTGCATATTCATCGTATGCGGTGGTAAATATGATGGGAACGGTTGCCTGGGCATGTTTAAGAGCCTCGAAACTCAAACCGTCAGTTAGCCGGATATCAGCAAGGATGAGGTCTGTGGTTTTGCCAGATTGAAAGAATTCGACTGTTTCTTTGATGCTGGCAAGCGGACCTTCAACAATAAATGTTCTGTCAATATCGTTCAGCAGCCTTATGAGGCGTTTGGCATTGCGCTGTTCGTCTTCAAGAATCAGTATTTTCATAAGGGTTGATGTTTTTTATGATGGGCAGACTTACCGAATAGAAGTTTTCGGCATTCTCTATCTTGACCTTTTTATCACAAAGTAAAGCATATCGTTCTATGATATTTTTAAGTCCTAAACCGGTTGATTCGATTGGGGACATCAAAGGTCGTTTCAGGTTGCAGACGGTTATGTAATCATCGGACAACTTTATGTTGATAACCAACGGATGTTCAGATGAAAAGCTGTTGTGTTTTATTGCGTTTTCTACAAGAAGCTGCAATACAGCCGGAGGAAGAAAACCTTTGCATTGTCTGACGCCCGGACTTACTTTTGCAATGACCCCTTCGTTGTGGCGTACTTTCATCATATACAAGTATGAATCAAGAAACTTGATTTCGTCGGCAACGGGTATCAGATTGCGGTCCAGATTGGTGATGATGTATCGGTACACTTTCGATAGGTTACTCAGGAATTTTCCGGCAAGCTCGGTATCTTCCTCAATCAGTTCCAGCAGGTTGTTGAAGTTGTTGAACATGAAGTGCGGGTTGATTTGCAGTTTCAGCGAGTTGAGTTGCGACTGCAAGGCGATCTCTTTTTCCTTCATCAGCGCCATTTCGAGTGCTTGTTTCTCGTCGCGCGCCTTGATGTAAGACTGAAGGTAGAAGGAGTTGGCATAGACGCTTGACAGGAAGGTAGATATCATGGCAAAGGTGTATGCGCCTTTCATGTTGAGGAGTTCGTCGAGAAGCCCGTTGTCGGTTTCGTCCCATAGGAAATTGAACAAGGTTATCATACCGAACGCAACGATATTGTTCAGTGCCATTAGGCAGGATGCATAGACCATTCCCCACACGTAGGATGTCCTGAACGGCAATACCCTGAAGACCAGAAAACAGAATCCTAAGGATATGTAGGTAAAAAGCATACACAGCAGAAAATCGACCATGTAATCAGCGATTGTCATTCCCGGCAATTGGTCGATGGTCTTGTCATCGAGTATAAACCACATGACAAGGTAGAATACATAGGAGACGGCAGATAGCAACAGGCCGTTCTTCCAACTCATTATTTTCATTTTCACTTGGGTCATATCGGGTGCAAAGTTACTCTTGATTCGGCAAAGATAAGGCTTTACTCCTTTGGTTGATAGGATAAACAGGCTGAAACGGATAAAATTACTATCGAAACGATAATAACTATTGGTGAAATACACATTGTATTTGTTAAAACCGATCTGCACTTGAAAGATTATCCTTTTTTCGGTCTTAACTGTCAGTTTGGATAGTTCGGACTTTAATTTATCCGCTTCGATACTCTTTGAATTGCAAGAACTTTTATAGGGGTATAATTTTGCATCTCAAAAAAAAGTGTATGAAAATTGAAACAGAACGTCTTGTAATCAGAGACTTTCAAAAGAGAGACGTTGTTGGACTTTTGGAATATCTTTCAAATCCTCGTGTGAATTGCTTTGCCGCCGACCGCCTTTGTTCTGAAGAGGCGGCATTCGTATATATGCAGTATTCCCAAAAAGATATGCAACGCTATGCAGTGAGTTTGAAAAAGGAGGACTTTATAATCGGTGATGTTTTCGTTTTGCGTGAAAATGAAGATACTTACAATGTGGGCTGGCATTTCAACAAACGTTTTGAGGGCAAAGGATTAGCTCGTGAAGCGGTTATCGGATTGTTGGATTATCTTTTTCGGGAGGCGGGTGCACGGCGTATCTATGGATTTGTGGAAGATGACAATATTCGCTCCAAACGCTTATGCGAACGCCTTGGTATGCGCCGCGAAGGATGCTTCAAGGAATTTGTGACATTTATAAACAATCCTAACGGCACCCCGAAATATGAAGATACCCGTGTTTATTCCATTCTAAAAAAAGAATGGAATTCAATCAGTGCTAAATCAATTACGAATAATTAAGAACAAGAAAAGAATATGAACAAGCGATTCATTATCATTAATTTCGCCGCATTTGCCGTCATGCTGTTTCTGTCGACTGGATGCAAGCAGGACGGTAAGCAGGATGCGGTACCGAGTTATCGGGTCATAACAGTATCGTCCATGCCGGTGGAAATATCCGAATCTTATTCCGCCACTATCCGCGGGCGACAAGATGTGGATATCATGCCGCAAATATCCGGCCGCATCACGCGTCTATGCGTGAAGGAGGGCACACGGGTGACGACAGGGCAAGTACTGGCAGTGATAGACCAAACACCCTATCTGGCAGCCTTACGCACAGCTTTGGCTAATGTCAGCGCAGCACGGGCAAAAGCGGAAACGGCACGAATCGAACTGCAAGGTAAGCAAGCCTTGTTTGATGAGAAGGTAATATCCGAATACGACCTTTCTCTTGCCCGAAACCAACTAGCTGTGGCACTTGCCGAACTCCAACAGGCCGAGGCGCAGGAAGCGGATGCACGAAACAACCTCTCTTATACTGAAATCAAAAGTCCGAGTAACGGCGTGGTAGGCACATTGCCCTACCGCATCGGTGCGCTTGTCAGTCCCAACATGGAGCAGCCTTTCACGGTCGTGTCCGACAATGCGGAGATGTATGCCTACTTCTCCGTGTCGGAAAACATGCTGCGACACCTATCCACTCGCTACGGCTCGATTGACAGCCTGATAGCCAAGATGCCGGAAGTGAGCCTGCAACTCAACGACGGTAGTCTGTACAAAGCGAAGGGACGCATCGAGACCGTAAGCGGTGTGGTGGACCCTGCGACCGGAGCGGTGCAGATCAAAGCCCTGTTCCCCAATCCCGAACGCGAACTGCTGAGCGGCAGCATCGGCAACATCGTCCTTCGGAACCCCCAAACGGATGCCATCACCATTCCCATGACCGCCACCGTGGAACTGCAAGACAAAATCATCGCCTACCGACTGAAAAACGGACGGGCGGAAGCTGCCTATCTCACGGTGGACCGCCTGAACGATGGCAACCGGTTTATCGTAAAAGAAGGTCTCTCGGTCGGCGACACCCTCATCGCCGAAGGCGTGGGACTGGTGAGAGAAGGCATGAGCATAACCCCTAAAGACGAAACGAAATGAAGCTACGATTTTTTATAGACCGCCCGGTGTTCTCGGGCGTTATCTCGGTGGTGATTGTGCTGTTGGGCGTCATCGCCATGTTCTCCCTGCCGGTGGAGCAATATCCCGACATCGCCCCGCCCACCATCAATGTATGGGCATCCTATCCCGGAGCCAACGCCGAAACCGTGCAGAAAGCCGTGATAGTGCCGCTGGAAGAAGCCATCAACGGCGTGGAAGACATGACCTATATGACCTCCACGGCATCGAACACGGGAGACGCCTCCATCAACATCTACTTCAAGCAAGGAGCCAATGCCGACATGGCAGCCGTGAACGTGCAGAACCGTGTGAACGCCGCATTGAGCCAGCTTCCGGCAGAAGCCACCAAGACCGGTGTCACCACCGAAAAGCAGCAGAATGCCGAGCTGCTGACCTTTGCCCTCTACTCGCCCGATGACCGCTTCGACCAGACGTTTCTGAACAACTACATGAAAATCAATGTCGAACCGCGACTGAAGCGCATCAGCGGCGTGGGAAAGGCGCAACTGTTCGGCTCCAATTACAGCATGCGCCTCTGGCTGAAGCCCGACCGTATGGCGCAATACGGGCTCATACCCGACGACATATCCGCCGTACTCGCGCGGCAGAACATCGAAGCCGCCACCGGCTCCTTCGGTGCCAATCACCCCACGGCCAACGAATACACAATGAAGTACCGCGGACGCTTGTCCGGTGCCGATGAGTTTGGCGAACTGGTAGTCAAGTCCTTGCCGGGTGGCAACGTGCTTCGGCTGAAAGAGGTTGCCGATGTGGAGCTGGGCGATGAATACTACAACTACTCCTCCCAAGTGAACGGCCATCCGGCAGCCATGATGATGATAAACCAGAAGGCAGGGTCCAATGCGTCGAGCACCATCAACGAGATTCACGAAGTGCTCCACGAACTGGACCGTGACCTGCCCGAAGGAGCGGAATTCGTAGTGCTTACCGACACCAACAAGTTTCTGTATGCCTCCATCCGCTCGGTCATCCGCACCTTGCTGGAGGCGATACTGCTGGTTATCGTAGTGGTATATGTATTCTTGCAGGACATCAAGTCAACGCTTATTCCTGCCATATCCATCTTCGTTTCCATCATCGGCACGTTCGCCGTGATGTCCATGATAGGCTTTTCCATCAACCTGCTCACCCTGTTTGCGCTTGTGCTTGCCATCGGCACCGTGGTCGACGATGCCATCGTGGTGGTGGAAGCGGTGCAGGCGAAGTTTGATGAGGGCTACCAGTCGGCGGTGCTTGCGGCCGATGATGCCATGAAAGACGTTTCATCGGCCATTCTGACCTCTACCATCATCTTTATGGCAGTGTTCTTTCCCGTTGCCATGATGGGCGGCACTTCGGGAGCCTTCTATGCGCAGTTCGGCATCACGATGGCGGTTGCCGTGGGCATCTCGGCCATCAATGCCTTCACCCTCTCACCGGCACTTTGCGCCCTGTTGCTGAAGCCCTATATCGACGAGCACGGCAATACAAAGGACAACTTTGCAGCCCGTTTCCGAAAGGCGTTCAATGCCGTTTTCTACCGTCTGAGCCGACGCTATGTGCGTGGAGTGATGTTCATCCTCCACCGCCGGTGGCTGATGTGGAGCTCTATAGCAGTGTCCTTTGTATTGCTGGTGCTGCTGGTCAACGCCACCAAGACGGGCCTTATCCCCGAAGAAGACACCGGAACGGTCATGGTGAGCATGAATACGAAGCCCGGCACGTCAATGGCGCAGACCGTCAAGGTGATGGAGCGCATCAACAGCCGCCTCGACAGTATCGGCGAGATAGAATACAACGGTGCGGTTGCCGGCTTCTCTTTCAGCGGTTCCGGTCCGTCGCAGGCCATGTATTTCGTGACACTCAAAGACTGGGAACAGCGTGAGGGAGAGGGGCAGTCGGTCAACGACGTCATCGGAAAAATCTATGCCGCCACCTCCGACATCCCTGATGCCACGGTGTTTGCCATGTCGCCCCCAATGATAGCCGGATATGGCATGGGGAACGGCTTTGAGCTCTACTTGCAGGACAAGGCAGGCGGAGACATTACCGCTTTCAAGAAAGAGGCGGACAAGTTTGTCGAGGCCTTGTCGCAGCGGCCCGAAATAGGCGAAGTCTATTCCTCCTTTGCCACAGACTATCCGCAATACTGGGTGGATATCGACGCCGCCAAATGCGAGCAGTCGGGAGTGTCGCCCGCAGAGGTGCTTTCCACCCTGTCGGGCTATTATACCGGACAATATGTTTCCGACTTCAATCGCTTCTCCAAGCTCTACCACGTCACCATGCAGGCTCCGGCGGAATACCGTGTGAATGCAGAGTCCATTCATCATATCTATGTACGCACCTCTGATGGCGGCATGGCACCGTTGAGCCGGTTCGTGCGTCTGACCAAGACCAACGGTCCGTCAGACCTCACCCGCTTCAACCTGTTCAATGCCATCTCCATCAATGGGTCTCCGGCCCGGGGTTACAGTTCGGGGCAGGTGCTCGAAGCCATCAGTGAGACGGCACGCAAGGTTCTCCCGGCAAATTACACCTACGAGTTTGGCGGCATCTCGCGCGAGGAGAGCAAGACAACCAACAATGCCACGCTGATATTCCTGCTCTGTATGGTCCTGGTCTATATGATTCTGTGTGCCTTGTACGAAAGCGTGTTTATTCCCTTTGCGGTTCTGCTGGCAGTGCCTTGCGGGTTGATGGGCAGTTTCCTGTTCGCATGGCTCTTCGGTCTGGAGAACAACATCTACATGCAGACCGGTCTGATTATGATTATCGGCCTGCTTGCCAAGACCGCCATCCTGCTTACCGAATATGCAGGCAAGCGGCGGTCGGAAGGCATGACACTGGCACAAGCGGCATACAGTGCGGCAAAAGTCCGTCTGCGCCCCATCCTGATGACCGTGTTGTCTATGGTGTTCGGCCTTATCCCGCTGATGCTGGCTCACGGAGTGGGTGCCAACGGTAGCCGTTCGCTTGCCACAGGTGTAATCGGCGGAATGATTGTAGGTACATTGGCTCTGTTGTTCCTCGTGCCTTCATTGTTCATCGTCTTCCAATATATCCAAGAACGTATTAAGCATAATTAAATGAAAAAGACAGCAATATATATCATATTGTCAGGATGGATGCTTACCGGCTGTGGCACGTACAGCCGGTATCATCGCCCCGACCTCTCGATGGAGAATCTGTATAGCACCCTTCCGGCAGACGCCGATACCACCACTCTGGCCTCCCTGTCGTGGCGGGAAATGTTTACCGACCCTAAACTTCAGTCCTTGATTGAAACAGGACTTGACCGAAACACAGACCTCAATGTGGCACGGCTACGGGTGGAAGCGGCAGCCTCCGCCTTGCTGACAGCTAAACTCTCCTATCTACCCTCACTCGGACTGAATGCCGAAGGTAATGCCGGCAAGCACGATGGAGCAACGGCAAAGACATATAATGCAGGAGCGACAGCAAGCTGGGAACTGGACATCTTCGGCAACCTCACAGCTGCAAAACGTGGTGCCGCTGCCGCCTTGCAAGGAAGCCGTGATTACCGGCAAGCCGTACAGACTCAGCTTGTCGCCACTATTGCCGACAGTTACTATACCCTTGCCATGCTCGACGCGCAAATGGCAATAAGCCACCGCACCCTTGAAAACTGGCAGACTACCGTGCGCACTCTCGAAGCATTGAAAAAAGCCGGACAGTCAAACGAAGCCGGTGTATTGCAGGCAAAAGCGAACGTGATGCAGCTCGAATCGTCCCTATTATCCATCCGCAAGAGCATCTCCGAAACAGAAAACGCCTTGTTTGCAATACTTGCCATGCCGTCACACTCAATAGCACGAAGTAATCTGGTCGAAGCAGCTTTCCCCGATACCGTCTCTATCGGAGTCCCCTTGCAGTTACTTTCCAACCGTCCCGATGTGCGTCAGGCAGAAATGGAACTGGCGCAGGCGTTCTACACAACCAATGCGGCACGTGCCGCATTCTACCCCCATATCACCCTTTCGGGAACACTTGGATGGACCAATAACGGTGGCGGTATAATCACCAATCCCGGACAATGGTTGCTCAATGCCATCGGTTCCCTGACACAGCCCTTGTTCAATCGAGGCGCAAACATCGCCAACCTGAAGACTGCCCAAATCCGCCAGGAAGAAGCGAAGTTACTGTTCCAACACTCTTTGTTGAACGCAGGCAAAGAGGTAAACGATGCTTTGACCGCATGGCAGACTGCGAAATCGCAACTTGAAATCAATGCTCGGCAGGTGGAAACATTATGCGATGCCGTGCGGAAAACAGAATCACTGATGCGTCATTCCAATATTACCTATCTGGAAGTATTGACCGCCCAGCAATCTCTCCTTGAAGCGGAAGTGCAACAGCTGCAAACTCGTTTTGAACGCATACAAAGTGTAATCAAACTTTATCACGCGTTGGGAGGAGGACGATTTTAATTCGTAAGAGAATAGATGGAATTTGTACGTAAGGCAATAGCATTAAGTCACACTTTCATAATTCTAATAGTAGTAGCCATTGCATTTACTTGTCATAATGAATGGCAGGAAGTGGAAGCATTGGAGGTTGGCAACCGGCATATAGATGAATTCAGGAAGGAGGTAAACCGTATTCATATCCAACTGATAGAGTTTTCGCTATTAGGAGAAACTGCATTGGATTGGGACGAAACGGATTTGGAGAATTACCATGCCCAACGCATTGCATTGGACAGCACATTGTGCCTGTTCAATGAAACTCATGTAATTGGACGTATTGACAGTGTGCGCAGTCTTTTGGAAGATAAGGAACGGCAGATGTTTCAGATTGTTCGGTTAATAGACGAACAACAATCCATCAACAAGAAGATTGCCAGTCAAGTACCTCTCATTGTTCAGACAAGTATGCAGGAACAGCCCAAGAAACCGAAACGAAAAGGGTTCTTGGGCATATTCGGCAAAAAAGAGGAAACGAAGCCGCCGACAACAACAACTACGCTTCGTTCACCCAATAGAAGCATGGTCAGTGAACAGAAAGAGCAAAGCCGTCGATTGTCGGAACAAGCCGACAGTCTTGCCGCCCGCAATGCAGATCTTAACAGGCAGTTGAAGGGGCTAATCTGTCAAATAGAAAATAAGGTACAAGCCGACCTGCAAGGGCGGGAAGACGAAATAGTTGCCATGCGTGGAAAGTCATTTATGCAGGTAGGCGGTTTAATGGGATTCGTCCTTCTGCTGTTGTTAATTTCCTACATCATCATACACCGTGATGCAAAGAGTATCAAACAATACAAGCGCAAGACAACGGATTTGATAGGGCAACTGGAACAATCCGTACAACGGAACGAGGCACTGATAGCATCAAGGAAGAAAGCGGTACATACCATCACCCACGAACTGCGCACACCACTAACGGCAATAACAGGTTATACTGAGCTGTTACAGAAAGAGTGCAGCAAGGAGAACAATGTGAATTTTCTTCAAAGCATACAACAATCTTCCGACCGTATGCGGGATATGCTTAACACCCTGCTGGACTTCTTCCGCTTGGACAACGGCAAGGAGCAGCCCAAACTGTTGCCCTGCCGCATCTCCACAATCACGCATACCCTTGAAACGGAGTTCATGCCCGTCGCCATGAACAAGGGGCTTTCCTTGACCGTAAAGAACGGAAACGATGCGGTTGTACTGACCGACAAGGAGCGAATCATCCAAATTGGAAACAATCTGCTGTCAAATGCCATCAAGTTCACGGAGAAAGGCGGTGTGTCGCTGACTATCGATTATACCAACGGAGTGCTGACACTGATTTTCGAGGATACAGGCACAGGCATGACAGAAGATGAACAGCAACGTGTATTTGGGGCATTTGAACGCCTCTCAAACGCCGCCGCAAAAGACGGTTTCGGACTTGGACTTGCCATCGTGCATAACATAGTGGCGATGCTTGACGGCAAAATCCATTTGGAAAGCGAGAAAGGGAAAGGAAGTCGTTTCACAGTGGAAATACCCATGCAGAAAGCCGAAGAAATACCGGAAAAAGAGATACAGACTTATATCCACCGGGAGGAGAGAAACCTCAATGTTGTCGCCATCGACAATGATGAGGTGCTGCTCCTGATGTTGAAAGAGATGTATGCACAGGAGGGAATACATTGCGACACTTGCACCGATGCGGCGGAACTGATGGAAATGATACGCCGAAAAGAATACAACTTGTTGCTGACGGACTTGAATATGCCCGGCATAAACGGCTTCGAGCTGCTGGAACTGCTCCGATCGTCCAATGTTGGCAATTCACAGACAATCCCCGTGGTCGTGGCAACCGCTTCGGGCAGTTGCGATGCGGAGGAACTTTTGGAACGAGGCTTTGCCGGATGCCTGTTCAAACCATTCTCCATATCGGAACTGCTGGAAATTTCCGACAAGTGCGCCATTAAAGCGACACAGGACGGTAAACCGGATTTTTCCGCCTTGTTGTCCTACGGCAATGAAGTTGTCATGCTGGAAAAACTGATAACGGAAACCGAGAAAGAAATGCAGGCGGTACGGGATGCGGCAATGCGAAACGATCTGCAAGAACTTGATGCCTTGACACACCACTTACGCAGTTCGTGGGAGATACTCCGTGCCGACCAGCCGCTGAAGGTGCTTTATGGTGTGCTTCATGGAAAGGATAAGTCCGATAACGAGGCGTTAAGTAATTCCGTGACCACCGTGTTGGATAAAGGAGCGGAGATTATACAGTTGGCAAAGGAGGAAAGGAGAAAATACGAAAATGGATAAGACAAGAATAATCGTGGTGGAGGATAACATCGTGTATTGCGAATATGTCTGCAATCTGCTGGCACGGGAGGGATACAGTACCGTGAAGGCTTACCACCTGTCAACAGCGAAGAAACATCTGCAACAGGCAACGGATGATGATATAGTAGTTTCTGACCTGCGCCTAAACGATGGCAACGGAATAGACCTGCTGCGCTGGATGCGCAAGGAGGGAAAGATGCAGCCGTTCATCATAATGACCGACTACGCCGAAGTGCATACGGCAGTCGAAAGCATGAAACTCGGTTCGATAGACTATATTCCGAAGAAACTGATAGAGGACAAACTCGTCCCCCTTATCCGCTCCATACAGAAAGAGCGTCAGTCGAGACACAGCCGGATGCCCGTTTTCGCCCGTGAAGGTTCCGCCTTTCAGAAAATCATGCACAGGATAAAGTTGGTAGCCGTCACCGACATGAGCGTGATGATATTCGGAGAGAACGGCACAGGCAAGGAGCATATCGCCCACCATCTGCACGACAAGAGCAAACGGGCTGGCAAGCCCTTCGTGGCGGTGGACTGCGGTTCGCTATCCAGAGAACTTGCGCCGTCGGCTTTCTTCGGACACGTCAAAGGCGCGTTCACGGGTGCGGACAGCACCAAGAAAGGATATTTCCATGAGGCGGAAGGAGGCACGCTGTTTCTTGACGAGGTGGGCAACCTTGCGTTGGAGACCCAGCAGATGTTGCTCCGTGCCATACAGGAGAGGCGGTATCGCCCGGTCGGTGACAAATCGGACAAGAGTTTCAACGTCCGCATCATCGCCGCCACCAACGAGGATCTGGAGGCGGCAGTGAGCGAAAAGCGTTTCCGGCAGGATTTACTCTACCGTCTGCAAGACTTCGTGATAACCGTGCCGCCCTTGCGTGACTGTCAGGAGGACATCATGCCGTTGGCGGAGTTCTTCCGCGAGATAGCCAACAAGGAACTGGAGTGCAATGTGAGCGGTTTCAGTTCCGAAGCCCGTAAAGCGTTGCTGACCCACGCATGGCCGGGCAACGTGCGGGAGCTTCGGCAGAAAATCATGGGAGCCGTGTTGCAGGCTCAGGAAGGTGTGGTCACGAAAGAGCATCTTGAACTTGCCGTGACGAAACCGACCTCACCTGTCAGCTTCGCCCTGCGCAATGATGCGGAGGATAAGGAGCGGATAATGCGTGCGTTAAAGCAGACAAACGGCAACCGGAGTGCCGCCGCCGAACTGTTGGGAATAAGCAGAGCTACACTATACAGTAAACTTGAAGAGTATGGACTTAAATATAAATTCAAGCAATCATAACTGATAATCAGACACTGTTTCACTGAGTGTGCCTGAGCAAAAGCTCTAAAAGAAACAGTATCTTATTCGGTTAATGAAAGAGAAAGTCTGATTCTGATTATATATCGACCAAGAACCCAAAGAATACTTTCGGCATTTAAGCTCCTTTATTGTGGTCACCGGAAGTTTAGTCATAAATATACCGTTTTATCATATTTTCAAAATTTCTTTTAAACTCTTGTACTTCGATAGGAATCGAACGTAAAAAGGGATTAAAAACCTTATTACCATTTCGTCCCCAATATTCCAACTGACCATTAAACCATTTTTTTGCATCTTGACGCCCCAACTCACCTCCTGCATTTATTTGTTCCATAGTATAGTCTCGGAAACATAATTGTTTGGTATATCCATTTGCTATATTGCCCCATAATGGATCTGCATCAGAGAGATTATACAAATAGGATGCCAGCAGTCTTTCAGGAGAGTTGTTCCCTGGCAATATTAAAATGTTATCTGCATTTTTTATTTTCTTAAGATACGCCCTATTCATCCTAACATCTCCATCCAATATGATGATAGAATATGGGTGTTTAAATGCAGGTATGTTTTTATTTACAAGTTCAGTTAAGGTTGAACACGGCAGAGTTACATCTACAAAATCTAATATAGATGCTTTAGTCTTTAAAATAGCTTTAACGAATAATATATTTTCATTATCCTCTGTATATACAGTAATTTTGTTTTTCTTACGTTTTTTTCCTTCTGCAACAACATTCAAATCCAATTTAATACCTTTAAAATCTACATTTTGTTTGATTGTTATCTTGTCATCGACTTTCTTTAGATAAAGAATCTTTACCTACTTAGCTGTTTCTTCTTGTTTACTTACTTCTTGAACTAAATCGTCCATAACCTTAAGAAGAGACATTGAATGAGTAGTAAATAAAATTTGCAAATTAAGTTTAGACGCATATTTGCGCAAAATCTTTAATAGCTCAACTTGAGACGCTGGATACATTGTAGCATCCATCTCATCAATGGCAAGAATTCCACCTTTATATTGTTGGGGATATTTGTCATGCAATCTTTTAAAAGAAAATAATGCCAAGATAATTTTGCCCAGATTATCTTGTCCCATAGAGTTTTGATTCCAATCGTATAATTCAGTGGATACGCCTATAGATTGCTTATTTTTTGAGGTTATTGTTGTTGCAGAAGAAATGGGAGTTTGTACTATTAGAATTTTATTGTGTAATTGTTTAAACTCACTTAGTTCCTCTGGAGTTAATAATGTGTCATCAGTTATAATCTTGGCCTCCTCTGCCATAGGAACTAACCGCTTTAAACTTAAAAAGATTGTGGGAAAGGAGATATATCCATCCCCTTCTTGCCTTGCTCCTTTCTTCCAAAATCGCACATTAGGGTCTCCAGTACGTTTGATGCTTTCGACAGTAAAGTCATCTACTCCTATATCAAAAGAAATGGTCCATTCATGACCTTTAGGTCTATCAAAAATGGGCGATAATCTAAACTTATCTTTGAATGCAGAAATATAGCTACCACCACACAAAGGTTTTTCCGCTCTCATTGGATCCTCAGGCTTAAGAGTGAAGGTTTGTGTTACAATACCCAGTAATGTTGACTTTTGAGTTCCGTTTTGTCCTGCAATTGCTGTTAATTGAGAGCCTACTTCAAAGTCTTCATTTTGGAAGCCTCGAAACCTTTCGATATGAATGTGAGTTATTTTCACTTTGTTGAATGATTAAATAATTTGTGTTTGGGAATAACTATATCGTCACAAAATATCATTATTTCTTCACCTTTTCCTGAGTTACTCGCACTATAATTCAATTCAAAACATTGTTGCCTATATTTTGAATATAGGTTGGTTATGAATGGCACATTATCATAAGAGACAATCCACTTACAATTTACTATTGCACCTATAGCATTTGCGATGTTTTGATGGTCTGTGTCATTATAGTAGTTCAGATAAAGCCCTTTTCCTTTTATATAGTATGGCGGGTCTAAATATAATAGAGTATTGTAAGGTAATTCATCTTTTAATCGTTGCACTAAAGTAACAGCATCGTCATTTGTTAGATGAATTCTCTCCGCGTAGTCTGCTATACGTTGAATCCTTTTTATCAAATCTTCTTTGTTAAACCTCGCATCAATCTTGTAATTTCCAGTTTGGTCGTATCCACCTATGATTCCAGCTTTTAAAATTCCTGAACGATTTGTTCTATTTAGGAAGAAAGTGGAAAACCCTAAATTTAATAAATCAACATTTCTATTTTCTTTATTCTGCTGAAACTCTTTTTGCTTAAACCATGTTTCGACATTTATGGGAGTATCCTTAATTAATTGGCAAAGAGCATCCGTGTTATTAAGAACACTATACCAAAAGGCATAAATAGATATGTCTTTATCGTTTATATATATATCACTAACATATTCATTAAAGAGCAAGGATAAAGCAACAGAACCACCTCCTACATATGGCTCAACATAAGTACCATCAAGCAATGCATTTTCTTTGATTAAACACTGTACGAAATCAGCGACTTTTGCCTTTCCACCGGGATATCTTAAAGGTGATAAAAACTCCATAATGTCATTCTTTATTTATAGATTCCCATAATTGGATAAAAAAACTTTCTATGTTGTCCCATCCTATAATCAAATTGTCTGCTTTAGGATAGAAAAACTCATTATGAACATATGCATTCAAGGATTCAATGGATAGGACTGAATTTTTATCATTTATTTCAGACCTTATACCTTTAGATAAATCATTACTCATTGTTCCTAATTGGGTCATATGATTTAATACTTTACAAACTTTCCCGTTCAAATCCTCTTTGGAAGAACACGCAGTTATAGCATTGTTTTTTACCAAATCATATCTTTCCAAATAAGCATCAACTGACAATTCTAAAAACACTCTCAGCAGTACAGAAGATGCATTAGGACATGTTTTAACTTGGATATGTTTTAACTCCTCAAAAATTTTATTGATTTTGGGGTTGTTGATATGCAAAATCAAAGTCTTGGGCACTAAGCCAGCTCTGTTTCTAGCTTTCTGATTATTAGCCTTTTTTATTTCTCTGCGTTCACTATTTATTAATACCTGCCCTTTATTGTCTACAATATCTTGAACACTCCATTGTTCAGACGCTTCATTAGATAGGTCTGGCTTTTGGTTCGTGTCAAAATTGTCAATATATTGCTTCCTTTTTTCTCTATTATAGATTTCTGAAACTTTGAATTCTGGATTAAGAATATCCGTAACAACTTTTATAAGCCCCTTGACGACTTCTGACACTTCAACCTTTGAAACTAAAGTTCCATTGTTAATTCCCAAACCAAGGTGTTCTCTAACATAAGGGTCTGACATCAAACGTTGCAGGTTGGTAATATTTAGTTTGGATAACGAATCCTTAATCGTATCAGAAACATTATCTTGTGATTTCAATAAAGTGATAATTTGCAATGGAATCGATGATTTTCCTTCTGTCTTCTCCTCGAATCTTTGCTTTTGTTGAGCATTCCAAGTAACTGTACCGATACCATTCAGCTCTCCCGAGTGTTTACGTTTTATCCAAATATCAGCTTCCGTTGGGTTTTCAAAAACAGCGCAAGCAATATTCTTCAATTCAGAAATAGCATTAGGATTTTCTTTTTGCAATTTCTGAAATTTTTTCCTTAAAGAAATGTACTTGTCATCAATTAATGTTGGATTGTTTAATAATTTTAATGATGTTATTCTCCTATTACCTTCGAGTACTATATATTTGTTGTTATCTTCGTTAGGCGTTACAATGATTAAATCGACTGGACTAAGACCATTAGTTACAATATCGTCTACAAGAGAATATAATTTATCCCCTTGGTCCTCTACCATCTTGTCTATCGCTTCCTTTTGTGAAGACAGAGGCTCAAATCTATAATTTTCAGTATTGACAAATAGTGATGTCAATTTTATTGTTTTTACAACCATGGTAACACTCATACTTATTAAAGTACAAAATTACTCATTTTTAGTGAAGTTAGCAGTAATTGAGCAATAAAAATATATGGAATTCACTTTTTGTAGGCTAAAACCTATTATAATCCAATTATAATGCCTATCTTTGTAATGCTAAAAGGCGTTCTTTTGAATTACTGCAAAACGAAGTGGAATACAGATTTTCGCTGGTTTCTAAATCGTTACCTGTCAAACTGGGATATTTTGTAAGCTATTGATTTTTAAGAAAAAAGAAAATACACTATGGCTTAAACAATGAAATGTCACATCCCTTGTTATCCCTGCTGCTCCTAACCATTGAGCCAAAGCCTTGTTAGCATAAGCGGAATAGACTAACCCATCAAATACAAGGTTATCCGGGTTCTGTCTTTCCCCACATAATTGCATCGCTTGTTCTGATATGGGTAACTCATCATACTTGCTTGTCTTTTGGATGGTATATTTCAAAGTATATTTGCCGTCACTCTCTACCAATTCACCCCATTTCATTTTGCGTATGTCCGAATGTCTTAGACCAGTTAGAGCAGAAAACAGAGCCGCACGTTTCAATACTGGGTTAGTGCAAGGAGTTTCTACCAGTTTTTTAAGTTCATCAAGGGTTAAGAACTCCCTGCGTGTTTCCCTTTCCTTTATTCCTTTCAAATCCTCGTTGATGTTCTTGGGCAGATAACCGTATTTATAAGCTGATTTCAATGCTATTTTGAACTTTAAGAAATAGGCTGCTGCTGTGTTATTGGATAATACAACCTTGTCGCTTCTGTGGGTAGGCACATTCAGAAGATAGTCCCGGAAGCGTTCACACCAAAGCAGATCAATGTCGCAAAACCGTTTTATCGTGGAGTTGTCAGATTTCTTGGTATAGTCCTGTAAGTGCTTTAGCGCACTCATCCAATTATTGTAATTGGATTCTTTCTTATCCTTTGCCAAGTCTCGGAAGTAGGCAATAAAATCCCCCTTGCTGCGTTCTTTGGCTTTCAATAGTTCCGCTTCTGCCTCTGTATAGATTTCCGCTTTGCTTAGTTCATTCTGTCTATTTGCACGTATGATTTCCGCTAAACGTATGGTTTCCGCATCCTCTTCACCATATTTATGTGAACCGTCCTTGTTGGTTTGTAGTTCCCCGTTCCTTTTCTTTAGGGGAACAACGTACATGCCTAAATATTCCCTACGCATCGTTTCGCCTGTCTTGGGATTAGGAATGCCGGGGTAATAATCGAGGTAAAGCGTTTCCTTTCCGGTGTTGAGCATCCGAAAGCGTAATGTTACCTTTGTTGTCTTTGATTTCCTCATATCTCTTTGTTCTTTAGTACCACAAATTATCATGTTACGCTGTTTTTCTTCCGTATTATCTGATTATCAGTACTTAATATGTCACCGTAACCGTAACACCGTAACCTACTAACTATTTTTTAGCTTGTCAATATGTTGCTTGCTGTAATACAGCTTTCCGTTAAGCCGTTTCTTTGGTATGGCATACCGGGAAACAAATACCCTCACTGCTTGCTCTGTCATATTATAGGTTTCCATTATTTTAATAGTCGTTATCCAGTCCGCAAGGTTGGATAGGGTGGCATCAAAACCTTTTTTTCTGAAATAGGCATCTATCTTGCTCTTGGCTATTAGAGTACGTGTTCCTGCTTTCTTGGTGGGTATGCACTCTGCATTGATAATCTTTCTTATTCTATGCCGAAGCAAACCGTATTTTTCCGTTACTTCGTCTATGGTGTACCACTCATCAATAGGCTTGCGTTCTCCAGTAGTCAGTACCTCGTAAGGCTCTACGACTTCAAAAAGGGCTTCAATGTCCTTTTTGCGTATCAATGTCGTGCGTTTGGATAACCTCTTTGCCGGAATGATGCCATGTACCACATTCCGATAGATAGTCCATCGGCTTACCCCCATGATAGCGGCTGCATCAGAAATAGAGATGTATTCACGCTCTGATAAATCTACTCTTGCCTGTTCTCGTTTCGTTTGAGATGCTATAGAAGCAGTAAGGGATATGATTTCTTTACGCTTAATTTCCCGGTATGCCTTTCTATTGCAGTCGTGAGAACAATAACGGGCGGTTTGCGTGTATGCTTCAAACTCGCATCCGCAATATTCGCATATCTTCCTTATCGGTTCTTTTGCTCTCATTCCTTTATCCTTTCGCACCATTTTTGTTGCTACACGTTGCTGTACGTTGCAATTGGTAGCAAACGGAGATTTTTTATCTTATGTATTATGTTGTAAATGGAGATAAAATACATGCAAATGTGGTACAAATAATCTCTATTTTGTCTTATGGTACATAAGTGGTACAAATATACAATAAATAAACAGATAATAAAACGAAATAATAATAAATTAGAGAAAAAGAAAAGCCGCTATAATATAGATAATTATAACGGTTTTATGATAAATACTATGTCTTTGTTTATTTGAAGTTATTTTCCGATGCAAAAATGTTGGAATATATTCTGTAATACCATATCATTTGTCACCTCTCCCGCAATATCACTCAAATGGAAAATACATTCCCGAATATCTTGTGACACGAAATCTCCGGAAAGATTATTTGCCAAGCCTTCTTGTACTCGGTGGATAGCTTCTAATGCATTGTTTAATGCTTCATAGTGGCGGACATTGGTAACAATAACGTCATTTTGAGTAATGGTAGGAAGATGTGCAGATGTTATTAGCATTTGTTGCAGTTCTTCGATATGTTCTCGTTTTTTAGCAGATATGACGATTGATTTTACGTCGTCAGGGAAATTGGTAGGGATATCATTCTGTATATTAGCCACCAGATCGACTTTATTATAAACAAGGATGAGTTGTTTGGCTCTACAGCGCGGAAGAAGTTGGCTGGATAGTTGTGTGATTTGAGTTTGGGCATTTGTAGCATCAATCATCCAAAGAACGATTTCTGCCTGGTCCAACTTTTGGAAAGTACGTTCAATACCAAGACTTTCAATTGTGTCGTTGGTTTCACGAATACCTGCCGTATCAATGAAGCGGAAAGTAATTCCACCTATATTAACCGTATCCTCTATCACATCGCGTGTTGTACCATGAATATCGCTGACTATGGCTTTTTCTTCATTTAACAAGACATTAAGTAGGGTGGATTTTCCTGCATTTGTTTCGCCAATGATAGCTACCGGAATGCCATTCTTAATTGCGTTGCCTACACTAAAAGAGTTCACTAAGCGAACAATGACTTTTTCAATGTTATCCGCTAACAGACAAAGTTCGGAGCGATCGGCAAATTCCAATTCCTCGTGATCACTAAAATCCAGTTCAAGCTCAATGAGTGAGGTGAAATGTAGTAACTGGTTGCGTAGAGTGGTAAGTTCTTTGCTGAAACCACCGCGCATTTGGCTCATGGCAAGACGATGAGTCGCTGCGGAAGATGAAGCGATAAGGTCGGCAACGGCTTCCGCTTGACTTAAATCCATTTTTCCATTAAGAAATGCACGTTGAGTGTATTCGCCCGGTTGGGCCATACGGCAACCATTCTTAATCAATAGCTGTAGCACTTTTTGTAAAATATAGGCTGAACCATGACATGTGATTTCTGTACTGTTTTCACCTGTATAGGAGTGAGGAGCACGAAACAAGCTGACAAGCACTTCATCTATAATTTCAGAACCTTCATGAATCCGTCCCAAAGTAAGCGTATAAGGTTTGCTCTCCTCCAACCTTTTATTGCTAATGGCAGGGGTAAAAATACGGGATGTGATTTCGATAGCTTCTGGTCCGGAAACTCGAATACATCCAATAGCCCCTCCCTGGGCAGTGGCTATGGCACAGATAGTATCTTGGTTCATGATTTTCAGTTTGTTTTTATTCGACAAAGATAACGGTTTATCATAAAAAAATGATGTAACTTCTTGGCTTTTATTGTAACTTTATATAAATCAATAACTTTAGATGAAGCATCTATATAGGCTGGCTATAACTTCTATTAGAAAAGTAATGATATGGATGCAAAATAAGATGATTTTAATTTTTTGTAGATAGATGGTCTGTTTAAGAAATTTAAACTTCCTGAGCAGGATGGTGCATAGTAATAGAAAAGTGTGATTAGGCATCACAGCCTATGCCTGTTGTTGCCGTAATGGAACATTTATATTATACGGAACAACAATAGGGCATAGCAAGCTGGATGTTATAAGATTATTGGAAAGCTTTAGATCGCGGTCTGAAAGAAACGTTCAAGGCTTTGCGTATAGTCTTTTAAATTCGTTCGAGTACCTTAAGAATCAGGTGATCAATAGTGTTTTTATATCCTGTATTGGCTTCTTTTATTAATCGGTTGGCAATTACCATGCAGACCGTCATGGCTTTATGTCCCATTAGGCGGCTGAGGCCTGCCAATGCGGAACTCTCCATTTCAAAATTAGTGATTTTGTAGCCATTGTATTCGAATTTTTCGATTTTCTCATTTTGATATGGATCTGCTAATGGCACACGTAGCTCACGTCCTTGTGGACCAAAGAAACCACCGGCTGCAATGGTAACACCACGCACCATGTCATCTCCGGCTATGCGATCTATCAGCTCTGCACTTGCATCAATAACATAGGGAGCGGGAGCACACATATTGCCCGACCAGCCCATATGATTGAGGAAAGCACGTTCAAAAGGAAGGTCGCAAACAGAGTTACGTCCGGCATAGAAGTTCAGTAAGCCGTCGAAACCTATCGATTTGGCAGAACAAACGAAGGTCCCTACGGGGGTATAAGGCTGTAGGCCACCACAAGTGCCGATGCGTACCAGTTCTAATTGGCGCAGTTGTTTTTTTTCTTCCCGCGTTTGGAAATCAATATTGGCTAGCGCATCCAATTCATTCATGACAATATCAATATTGTCGCAACCAATACCGGTGGAGACAACGGTGATACGTTTGCCTTTATAAGTACCTGTAATTGTTTTGAATTCGCGACTCTCTACTTCACATTCTTTATTTTCGAAGTGAGAAGCAACCAGCGCTACCCGGCCGGGATCACCTACGAGGATTATTTTATCTGCCAGCCATTCGGGCTTTACATGCAAATGGAAAACGGAACCGTCTTCATTGATAATTAGTTCGGAAGATGCAAAATACTTTTTCATGTTACAGGATATTATGATTGTTTATAAATAGAAAACGTCGGTAACCGGTTTCTGTTCACCAGTTCCGACGTTTATATCAATCGCTTTACCGGTTATTTGCTTAATGGTTGGTTGGATATGCCTGTTGTCGGTTTGGCAATGTTTTCGCGCATCGAAGTATCGGCTTCGATGTTTTTCATGCGATAATAATCCATTATACCTAAATTACCATTACGGAATGCTTCTGCCATAGCCTTAGGAACTTCTGCTTCTGCTTCAATAACTTTGGCCCGTGCTTCCTGTGCTTTGGCTTTCATTTCCTGCTCACTGGCAACTGCCATGGCGCGACGTTCCTCAGCTTTGGCTTGAGCAATGTTCTTGTCTGCATTTGCTTGGTCTATTTGCAAAGCGGCACCAATGTTTTTGCCTATGTCAATGTCGGCAATATCGATAGATAGAATTTCAAAAGCGGTACCGGCATCCAATCCTTTGCGAAGTACCAATTTGGAAATAGAATCCGGATTTTCCAGAACAGATTTATGATTTTCGGAAGAACCGATAGATGATACGATACCTTCGCCAACACGAGCTAAAATAGTATCTTCTCCGGCACCACCCACCAATTGCCGGATATTGGCACGTACAGTTACACGAGCTTTGGCAATCAGCTGAATTCCATCTTTTGCCACAGCCGTAACAGGTGGGGTGTCAATAACTTTAGGGTTTACAGACATTTGAACTGCTTCGAACACATCACGTCCGGCAAGGTCAATGGCAGTAGCCATTTGAAACGGCAATTCAATGTTGGCTTTGGAAGCGGATACCAAAGCATGCACCACTTTCTCAACGTGACCTCCTGCAAGGTAGTGTGCTTCTAATTCGTCACGTGTGATGTTGCTTAGACCGGCTTTATGTGCTTCAATCAAACCCGGCACAATGATGTAAGGCGGTACATTACGGATACGCATCAGAAATAGTTGGACCAGTGATATGTTTACCCCCGAAACTTTAGCGGATAACCATAGGAAAAACGGTACGTAATGGAAAAACAGTACCAGAAAAATAATACCACCTACAATAATGAAGGCAGTGAGATACATTGTGCTTGGATCCATGATTTTAGTTATTAGTGATTACTTATTATTTAATTAATTATTGGTGATTTATGATTTACTTTTTCTTCTCCACAAGTATTACTCCGTCTGTAATGCGGTTTACTATAATAGGAGTTTTCTCATTCAGAAAACCATCTGTGGATTTGACTTCTACGATATCGCCGTTTATTTCAGCATATCCGATAAGAGCAAGGCGGGTCGTTGTAACACCTGTGTCGCCTATTTTCACTTTCTCTTCGGCGCTTCGGTCTATCTTTGAAGTAATATTCTTTTTCAAGGCTATCTTGTCTAAAGTTTTGGAACGCATAAACCATATCAGCGAGCCAACACAGGCTATGGCAGATACGGCAAGTGTGATGAAGCCTGCTGTTGTTCCTATATTGGTAAATGCATAATAATTGGCATAAATGATGCAACCGCCTGCCAGAAAACCGGCGATGCTGATACCCGGTACTATGAATAATTCCACTAAGAACAGTATAACTGCTGCTACGACTAATACTATGATAATGAAGATGTCCATAGTTTTTCTATTTAATGGTTTGTTTTTCTAATTTACGCACTTGGATAACAGATTGATCTATTTCCGTGGCCAATTGTTGTACACGTTTTTCCAAGTCAAGTATAGCTGGAGCCATTTGGGTTTTTTCGTTTTGATTGGCACGAGAATATTGGGTACGTATATTTTCCAGTTTACTCTGTTGCTGATGATAGCTTTCTTTCAATTGAAGATATTTTTTGAATTGTGCTTTTGCCTGTGGAGAACGGAAATCGGTCGCATAGTGATAGATATGCTGGTCATCAATCACAAATTCGAATTCATGGTGTTTCTTTATTTCCGGCTTTTCCTGCATCACTTTTTGTAACCGGCTTTGGGCATCAGCCACTAAGTTCTCATCTGTCCATGTATCCTTAATGGAATGAAGTTGGGCAAGTTTTATCAATTTGCCTTTATCCATGTTTTCATAGTTGTATACCTGTTTGGATGATGCCGGAATGAATACATATATGCAGACTTTATCCTCCGGCTGATAACGGTCTGATGCAAACCAGCCTAAGTTATTGAATTCGTCTATAACATACATATAATCGTTGTAGGGGGAGTTGAAAGGCATGCCTACATTCTCCGGAGCCAGATAGGTGTCTGTATTCATGTTATAGCGCGTTACAAAAATATCATAGTTTCCCATAGATGCAGGACCGTCTGCGGCATAATAAATAGTGATGCCGTCTGCCAACACATAAGGATAGTTGGCATTCATTGATTCATTGATACTGCCGGGAAGCATGTTGCCTTTGCCCCATTCATCCATCATCTTGTTGCGTGATAGGATGTTGAGTGTGCTGTCTTTCTGCAACTCGCTATAATAGATTTTATTTCCCAATTCTGTTTCGTACACAGTGCCACCCTTGCCATTGGAGTTTTTAAAGTAGGTGTCATACATAAAAAGTTTGCCGGATTCAGGGCTGATTTTGTATGCTTTGAGAAAATCTTTTTTGTCTACCACAAAACTGTCAATGAAGCAGACTTCCTCTACGCCTTTTAGCATACGGAGGTTTGCTTTACTTTTTTCCAACAGTTTTTCCGCTTCGGCTGTAGGGCGTCTTCTTTTGGTCAGTTCGGCAATATATTCTTCGAAAGTGTTGACTGCATCTTCAAATCGGTAGGTGGCATTATAGGCCTGTGCCAAATAAAGCTGCCCACCGGCAGCCCGACGTTTTACGGCTGTTTCTAAATACTTGATAGCTTCCTCCGCTTCCCCTGTGTTTAAACAGCACACGCCATACCACAGATTATAACTTCCGTTGTTAGGCTGTGATTTGACGAATTTTTTAAAAGCTGGTTTGGCTTGGTCATATTGGCCTTTCTCATAGAGCGCTTTAGCTTGTGTAAGGGTTTGCGCTGAAATATTCATTCCAAAGAAACCTAATAACAAAAGCAGTATATATTTTTTCTTCATATATGAAAATCTTTTTAATGAGTTCAAAAATACAAATTTATCGGGAATAAAGCGGTTTTCTGTGATTCTATTATGTTAATTCTTCTTTAAATGATTCTTTTCAACTACTTTTGCAGCCGATTTTTAAATGATTTTTATGGCACAATTTACAGAGGAAGAAAAGACTTTGCGGCGTATTGAAAAGCGGTTCGGTAAAGGAGTGGTGGAATATGGGCTTATAGAAGAGGGCGATCGGATTCTTATCGGACTTTCCGGAGGAAAAGATTCTCTGGCGCTGGTTGAATTGTTGGCGCGTCGTTCCCGGATTTTGAAGCCGAGATTTTCTGTTATTGCTGTTCATGTGGTAATGAAGAACATTCCTTATCAAAGTGATGTGGATTATCTCAGAAATTATACGGAGTCATGTGGGATACCTTTTGTTCTGTATGAAACGGAGTTTGATGCAAGTACGGACACTCGTAAGTCACCTTGTTTTTTATGTTCTTGGAATCGGCGGAAAGCTTTGTTTACTGTGGCAAAGGAGCAAAAGTGCAACAAGATAGCCTTGGGACATCATATGGATGACATTCTGGAGACCTTGCTGATGAACATTACTTATCAGGGTACATTCAGTTCAATGCCGCCGCGATTGGTAATGAAGAAGTTTGATATGACAATCATCCGGCCCATGTGTCTTGTGCATGAGGCGGATTTAATGGAACTGGCAGAGATAAGGGCATATCGGAAACAAGTGAAGAACTGCCCTTATGAATCGCAGTCAAGCCGGAGTGCGATGAAAAGAATTTTGCACCAACTGGAAGAAATGAATCCGGAAGCCCGATATAGCTTATGGGGGAGTATGAGTAATGTGCAGGAAGAGTTGTTGCCGAGGAAATTAAAATAAGATTAAAAAAGTTAGTAAGTAACCTCATTTAAGTAATCATTATATGAAAGCTTTTTATACTATTCTACTATTGATTGTATCCAATGTCTTTATGACATTTGCTTGGTACGGGCATTTGAAATTGCAGGAAATGAAAGTAATTTCCAATTGGCCACTTTATGCTGTAATTTTGTTTTCGTGGATGATAGCTTTGGCAGAGTATGCATTTCAGATTCCGGCAAATCGTATTGGTTTTATCGGTAATGGCGGTCCTTTTTCGTTAATGCAGTTAAAAGTTATTCAGGAAGTGGTGACACTTATTATTTTTACGATATTTACCACTGTTCTCTTTAAAGGAGAGTCTTTGCATTGGAATCATTTTGCGGCATTTGTCTGCTTGGTATTGGCGGTGTATTTTGTCTTTTATAAATAGAGGATTGGATTAGCGGATCTCTTTCCGCTAATCCAATCCTCTATACTATTATTTTCCTGTGATATATTTGTTCATACCTTTCGTGTAGAACATTTGGAATTCCCCCTTGTCATCCGTATATATGAAACATGCGTCGAGATCGGGGTGAGCATTGGCAAAACGTTCGGCCTCTTCCAGTCCCATGACCATGAAAGCGGTAGCGTAGGCGTCGGCGCTCATGCAATCCCGGGCAATGACTGTTGCCGACAAGATGTTATGTTGTACAGGGTATCCTGTGCGTGGATCTATGGTGTGAGCATATTTCTTTCCGTCTTTGTAGTAATAGTTCCGGTAATTGCCTGAAGTGGCGATGCCCATGTCGGTCACTTGCAATATGGTTTGTAACTCTTGATTTACGGCAAGTGAGTCATCTACCGGCTTGTTGATGCCGATGCGCCATAAACTTTTCTTCGGGTTTTCTCCGCGAACCACTACTTCACCGCCTATATCCACCATGAAGTTACCGATGCCTTTTTTTTCTAATAATTGTGCAATGACATCCACTGCGTAACCTTTGGCTACGGCGCTACATGAAAGCATGATGCGAGGGTCTTGTTTGATAACCTTCCCTTCGGCAGATAATGAAACTTTTGAATAACCTGTAATATCTAATAGGCTGTCTATCATAGCTGAATCAGGGAATGCACCTTTCTTGAATCCGAACCCCCAAGCATTGGCCAACGGAGCTACTGTAATGTCAAAGGCCCCTCCGGTCTCTTGGGATATCTCCATGCTGCGGCGGAATACGTTAATAAAGAAAGTGTCGGGGATGATGTCTTCGTTTCGGTTGATACGCGTAATGGTGGCCGTATCGTTGAAAGGGGATAACGAACCGTCAAAACGTTTGAGCTCTGCTTCAATTTCGGACTTCAGATCGCTGTCATACTGGTAAGTTATGTTATATACTGTTCCAAAAATCAGCCCGCTGGCGGTTCGATAAGGGATGGCACGATTGTGTCGTGCGAGTATTCCGATAGTGCCTAATACAAGCAAGGCAACCCACAAAAAATTCCGTTGTACTTTCTTGTCCATAATATTTAATGCTAAGTTAATAACCCTCAAAAGGATAATCCTTCTCCGGCTTTCCTCTGTTCTCTATTGGGATTTGGGGCTTTCTATTCTTGATATCAACTGCAAAACAGGTGCTCTATCAATATCTTTGTGCCTATGATAATAAGGATGACGCCACCCCAGAGTTCTGCGCGTAATTTGCGGGCAATGCCACATCCGAAACGGATACCGAACATCAGTCCGACAAATGATAAGGCAAATGATACAAATCCTATGATGCCGATAGAAGGCAGTATGGATGAAAAACTGCGGACACCCAGAAACGCAAATGAAACACCGACTGCCAGGGCGTCGATACTGGTGGCTACCGCTAATGCCGAAACCACTTTTAGGCTGGTAGGGTCAAATTCATGTCTGCAATCTTCATCTTTGAAAGATTCCAAGACCATACGCCCTCCAAGAAAAGCCAGAATAGCAAAAGCTATCCAATGGTCTATGTTTTCAATGAGATGGCTGAAAAAGCTGGCTCCTATCCAGCCAAGTAGCGGCATGAGTGCCTGAAAAAAAACGAAAGCCAGTGCCATTATCAGCATCGGACGCATCCGGACACGTTTCAATATAATACCGCTGGCAATAGATACTGCGAAACAATCCATTGCAAGTCCTATGGCAAGCAACCAGATTTCTAATCCTGTCATTGTTTTAGAATGGTAATTTATAGATTATTGTATAAGTGACCCCTGTGGTGTTTCCGTTGTATTTGCCATAACCCGGTACGTACCATGGGTCTCCATATTCGGCAACGGAAGCACTCAGACGGAATTTGAAGCGTAATGCCCAGCCCATATACAGGCTTTTCCACACATGTGCCCGTATGCCGACACAAAATTCCGCCCATTGCATTGAACCTTTCATTCCTTTATGGTCAAAAGGCAGACTGCCTCCCCAGATACCGTCTATCAGGTTCGGATTGCCTAAGCTGCCGCCGTATTCAGGGTCGCTGACAGCCAATGATTCCACATCGTATTTGAAGCTGGTTGCTGCATAGCGCAGACCCACAAGTATCATGTGGCCATGTTTCTTGTTATAGAGTGCGTTATAATCCATGCCGATGCGAAAATAGGGAGCGCCGGTTTTATAATGTATTCCTTTGTCGCTCCAGGTATCTGTGTTGCCATAGCCTAATTCTACCGTTGGGAAAAAACGGTTTTTGAGGCTTACGTCAACCGCTACCTCGCTACTGAAAAAGTCACTTCCAAGCAGTTTGCCTCCGGGACCCCATAAATCTGCGCTGATGGAGATGCCGTTGTAGAGAGGGTAGTGCACCTCCTCCTTGGCATCCTTTTTTTCCGTTTTGGGCGGAGTGGTTGCCGGTGGGGCGGAGATATTACTGTTTTGTGCCTGCAATGGGAGAGACAGCAGTAAACAGAGTGCCAGACTAATAGAATAGTTTAAGATTTTCTGTACCATAAATTCCGGCTTCTTTATTTACAATGCGAATAGAATCAAGACTGTGACGGCTGTAATTGACATCTTTAATGCTCTGTTTCATTTGATAACCGCAGTCCATTGACAGGAAGTAAGGCGTATTGGTTTGATAAACAACGAGTGTATCTGTCAATGTTTTGCTGTAACGGAATACAAGTACGGTGGAGTCGGCGGTATATCTTAAAGGAAGTGAGAGGTCATGCACTTTCTTCTGGTTGTTGATGATAATGGAATCCGTACCGAAAGCGGTGACAGTCAGCGAGTCCAACGTATCATTGGAAACAACTTCTGTTTCGGGGTCTAATGTGTAGAAGTAACACTGCATCATGGCTCGTGTGGCCATTGAGCAGTCCGCTTCTTCCGAACAAGATATTACTACGCTAAGGATAGGGAAGAGAAAGGCTCCGGTTATGATGAATTTGACTAATGCTTTCATGGTTAAATCATTTTCTCGATTTGATACTTGTTACGTTCCGGCGCATTGCGGGATATCAGTTCGCCGAGGAAACCTGCCACAAACAGTTGGGTTCCGATAATCATGGATGTTAATGACAGATAGAAATAAGGGGAGTCTGTCACAAGTCGGTATGGCATGCCTTGATTCATGTAATACAGTTTGCTGGCGCCGACAATAATTACGGCAATGAATCCGATGAAAAACATCAGCGATCCCAATATGCCGAAGAAGTGCATAGGCTTGATGCCGAAGGTGGAAAGGAACCAAAGGGAAATTAAATCCAGATAACCGTTAAAGAAACGGTTCCAGCCGCCGAATTTGGTTTTGCCGAATTTTCGTGCCTGATGATGCACCACTTTCTCGCCGATCTTCTTGAAACCGGCATTTTTGGCGAGGTAGGGTATGTAACGGTGCATTTCACCGTACACTTCTATGTTTTTTATCACCTCTTTGCGGTAGGCTTTCAGGCCGCAATTAAAGTCATGCAGGTTTTTTATGCCGGAAACCTTACGTGCGGTAGCGTTGAACAGCTTGGTCGGTATGGTTTTTGACAAGGGGTCATATCTTTTCTGCTTCCAGCCGGATACCAGGTCGTAGCCTTCTTCCGTAATCATGCGGTATAGTTCCGGAATTTCGTCGGGACTGTCCTGTAAGTCTGCGTCCATTGTAATCACGACATTTCCTTGCGCTTGGTCAAAACCGCAATAGAGTGCCGGCGACTTGCCATAATTACGGCGGAATTTTATTCCCCGTACTTTGTCCGAGCCGGCTTGCAGCTGCTCTATTATCTGCCAGGAGTGGTCGGTACTTCCGTCGTTAACGAAAATAATTTCATAAGAAAAGTTATGAGCTTTCATTACCCTCTCAATCCATGCAAACAATTCCGGAAGAGACTCTTCTTCATTATATAAAGGAATGACTACTGAAATATCCATTTGCTTATTTATGATTTTAACTATGTTACACTATGCCTGGTTTATCTGAAATCTGCCGTCGCTTGTCATTCTTTCTTGCGTTTCATTACGAATAAGGCGGTGGGAAGGGCCAGCAGCGAACCGCAAAACACGTTCCATGACACCAATTGCATGGTAATGTCTATGGGGGTGAGCGATTTCACATTGTCCAATGTCTCTTGAAATACATCGGTATAGGCTTCTATGCCGGGTACGCCGCTTTGTTTCAAGATATCAATTTGTGATTCGTAGGCATTGATGACAAATCCGTGGTCTATGAAACGGAAATAAATGTAATGTGCCATTGCCGTCAATAATGCGGCGAACATGTACATGAACACTGTGAATATCCATGCGTGCAGGAAACTGATGCTGCCGCCGCATGCTGTATTACGGTACATTCGTACGTAGTAATACCCCATAAACGGAACGCATATCGTAAGTCCCATAAAGAGGAAAGATAAAAACGGAGTTGTCAGGCCCAAAGGGAAAAGGATAAATTTTAAAATCCAATATCCGCCCAGATAGGTGCCGAACAACATTGCATATTGCATGTAACCTTTATTTTCTGCCATTTTTCTTAGAAATATGGCGCAAAGTTATAAATAATATTGGTTGTAGACCCTGTATTCTTGTTAAAGTTGAAAAAAGTTAGGGCAAGGTATTGCGGATTTAAAAATTTTATCTACCTTTGCACTCGCAAAACGGGTAAGTCCTATACGGCCAGCTCCCTTCGAATCCTCCAGGGCTTGATCGCAGCAAAGGTAGTTGGTTGTAGCGGCGCGATGTAGATAGCTTACCCACCCGCCTCTTTAGCTCAGTTGGCCAGAGCACGTGATTTGTAATCTCGGGGTCGTTGGTTCGAATCCGACAAGAGGCTCAAAAAGAAAAGAGATGTATCAGCTGATACATCTCTTTTCTTTTTTATATCTCATTACTCACTATCCTTTTTTGATTCTTCTGTATCCATATATGGCGTTATTCCCCAGTTCCTCCTCGATGCGTAGCAGTTGGTTGTATTTGGCCATGCGGTCCGAACGGCTCAAGGAACCGGTCTTGATTTGTCCGCTGTTGGTGGCTACGGCAATGTCGGCAATGGTGGAGTCTTCCGTTTCGCCCGAACGGTGTGAGGTAACGGTGGTGTATCCATGGCGGTGTGCCATTTCGATGGCATTCAGAGTCTCTGTCAGGGAGCCGATTTGGTTTACCTTGATGAGTATGGAGTTTGCGCATCCTTTTTCGATGCCCATGGCGAGAAAATCCACATTGGTGACAAACAGGTCGTCACCCACCAACTGGCAGCGGTTTCCGATGCGGTCGGTCAGTTTCTTCCAGCCTTCCCAGTCGTTTTCGCTCATTCCGTCCTCGATAGAGTCTATCGGATATTTGTTGATCAGTTCTTCCAGATAGTCCACCTGTTCGCTGGCTGTACGTTTTTTGCCTTTCTCACCTTCAAATTTGCCATAGTCGTAAATTCCGTCGTGATAGAATTCGGAAGAAGCGCAGTCCATGGCAATCATCACGTCTTTGCCCGGTTCGTAACCGGCAGCTTTAATGGCGGCAATGATTGAGTCCAAAGCATCTTCTGTTCCTGCCAGGGCGGGAGCAAAGCCGCCTTCATCGCCGACGGCGGTGCTGAGGCCGCGGTCGTGCAGCACCTTCTTCAAGGCGTGGAACACTTCTGCACCCATGCGCAGGCCTTCACGAAAAGAAGTTGCCCCTACCGGGCGTATCATAAATTCCTGAAAAGCAATAGGGGCGTCACTGTGCGAACCGCCGTTGATGATGTTCATCATCGGAACAGGCATCACGTAGGTGTTTGTTCCGCCTATATAGCGATAGAGGGGGACGTCAAGATAGGCTGCGGCTGCTTTGGCTACGGCAAGTGAAACGCCCAGGATGGCATTGGCGCCCAGATTGGACTTGGTTTTTGTGCCGTCCAGTGCCAGCATGGCATGGTCGATGCTCATTTGTTCAAGGGCGGACATACCGATCAGTTTGGGAGCGATGATGTTGTTGATGTTGTTGACAGCTTTCAGCACACCTTTGCCGCCGTAGCGTTTTTTGTCGCCGTCGCGCAGTTCCAAAGCCTCATGCTCGCCGGTGGATGCGCCGGAGGGTACGGAAGCCCGGCCGGTGAAGCCCGACTCCAAAATCACATCAACTTCCACAGTGGGGTTTCCTCTTGAATCGAGGATTTCACGTCCGATAATCTTTTCTATTTTCATCTTCTTCTGTTTTAAGTGTAAATTCTATGAACAATAACAAACGAAGGTGGAAAATGGTTCGGACTTTCCCTTATGGCTGTGATTTTAAAAAGTTCGCCCTACGATGCTTCCGCCCAATGCAGCGAATATGCCCAGCAGGATACTTAATAGAGTATATGTGGCGAACAGTCCGTAGAATCCTTGTTTCATCAGGATCAATCCGTCATTGGAGAATGTGGAAAAGGTGGTGAAGCCGCCGCACAATCCGGTGGTCAGCAACATGCGTACTTCCGTAGATAGGTTGAAACGTGCGGACAAGGCATAGAACAGCCCTATCAGAAAACTTCCGGTTATGTTGACGGCAAACGTGGCCCAGGGAAAGGAGTAGGGCACTATCCGTTCGTGAAGGGCCATTTGTACGCAATAGCGTAATAGGCTGCCGGTGCCGCCGCCCAGAAATACGGCTATCAGTATTTTAGTCATGATGCTTGTTTTTTTTTGAGTATGTTTCAGGTTGCAAAGGTAATGAAGGCAGGGGAATTTCAACCAATCTTCGGGTGGGTTTTATGGGGTGGATGGAGATTTACTAAAACGTTGGGGGAGATTTAGTAAATCATTGCCGGAGATTTAGTAAATCGTCGGAGGGGTTTGAGTAAGCAGATAAAGAGAGGGCCGGGCAGGCGGTGTATTCGTTGGGTGAATACAGCCGGTTCCGGCTGTAAACCGAACCTGAGGGTTTAAGCGCTTAATTGTAGAGAGCATATCAGAGTCGGGCATTGATAATCTGTGATTTATCAGTCCGGATTGTAGAGATTGCCCCTGTTTCTTTCAAATTCCTTTCCCGCCTGATTTTTACTGTTGTAGAGATGCCTTTTTGTTAACTGTTTGCTGTTTAGGCGTTTACGCAAAATGGTTGTAGATGCCCTTTCCTTGCGTTTCCGTCATTCTCCCCCTAACTTTGCAACATCGGATTTGAGAAACAAATGCAGAACTGTTGAGGCCTCGCAGTGAACTTTCGCTTCTTGAAAAAGATAAAGGGCTCCGGCCTGTTACATTATTATATAATAACCTTTTAAAACATTAAAAATTATGGGACTTCAGTATGTAGTAGCTAAACGTGTATTCGGTTTCGACAAGGATAAAAATGTGAAGTATGTAGCCAAATCCGTAGGGTCAGGCGAGTTAGGCACTGATAAATTGTGTGCCAAAGTGAGCCGTATCCTCGGTATCCACAGGAAAACGGTGGATTTGGTGGCTGCCGGCCTTGTAGACATCATGTCGGAAGAAATAGAGGACGGAAAGACTGTCCGTTTAGGAGATTTCGGGCTTTTCCGCCCTTCTTTTGTGGGAAAATGCGCCGATACGCAAGAGGGGGTGACGGCAAGCAATATTGTGCGTAAGCGTATTCTCTTCTTTCCGGGAAAGGCCTTCAACGCGATGCTGGACAAGATGAGCGTCACCCGGATGGCAATGCCCGATACGGATTATACCGACGGCAGCCAGGGCAATGAAGGCAAGCCTGAAAATCCGGATATATCCGGTGGAGGTGAAGAAGAGGATCCTTTGGGATAAAGCCGAATCCTCCGAACCGGTAAGAAGATGAAGATGAGAATGAAGGGCAGTGGTGTCCTTCATTCTTATGCAAACGTTTTCTGACAAATTATCCGGATTTTATGCGATTGCTTCCTATATAATTCCTTATCCTGCTTATATTTGTGGCACGATAACTAATTAAAATACCATAGCATGAGAAACATGAAGACTATTTTCACTAAACTGGCCTGCTTCCTGCTCGCCCTTTTCATGAGCGGCGCAGCAATGGCCGAGAGCATTACTTCGCCTGACGGCCAACTCCGATTGAACTTTTCGGTAAATCCCCAGGGTGAACCTGTTTACGAACTTTCCTACAAAGGAAAAGCGGTTATTAAGCCTTCGAAACTCGGTCTGGAACTGAAAAATGATCCGGGATTGATGAACGGATTTACTTTGGCCGGTACCGAAACCTCTACGTTTGATGAAACCTGGGAACCGGTGTGGGGTGAAGTAAAACAAATCCGTAACCACTATAATGAAATGGCCGTAACGCTGAATCAGAAGGCGCAGGACCGCAATATCATCATTCGTTTCCGCCTCTTTGACGACGGTCTCGGCTTCCGTTACGAGTTCCCTTTGCAGAAGAACTTGAACTACTTTGTTATCAAGGAAGAACGTACCCAATTTGCTATGGCGGGCGACCATAAGGCGTTTTGGATACCGGGCGACTACGATACGCAGGAATATGACTACATGGAGTCCAAACTTTCCGAAATACGCGGATTGATGGAGGAAGCTGTCACAGGCAACGCCTCGCAGACACAATTCTCTCCGACAGGTGTGCAGACCTCCCTTCAGATGAAGACGGCAGACGGATTGTACATCAACCTGCATGAAGCAGCTTTGGTGGACTATTCTTGTATGCACCTGAACCTGGACGACAAGAACCTGGTTTTTGAGTCCTGGCTGACCCCCGATGCAGTGGGTGACAAAGGTTATATGCAGGCTCCCTGCAAGTCGCCATGGCGTACGGTTATTGTCAGCGATGACGCACGCGACATCCTTGCTTCCAAGCTGACTCTGAACCTGAACGAGCCTTGTGCCTATGAAGATGTTTCTTGGATTAAACCGGTGAAATATGTAGGCGTATGGTGGGAAATGATTGCCGGCAAAAGCACTTGGGCATATACGGACGAACTGCCCTCCGTCAAGCTGGGCGAAACGGACTATTCCAAGACAAAGCCCAACGGACGCCATGGCGCCAACAATGAAAACGTGAAGAGATATATCGACTTTGCGGCTGCCAACGGTTTCGACCAAGTGCTGGTGGAAGGTTGGAACGAAGGCTGGGAAGACTGGTTCGGACATTCCAAAGATTATGTTTTCGACTTTGTAACCCCATACCCCGATTTCGATGTAAAGATGCTGAACGCTTACGCCAAGAGCAAAGGTGTGAAGCTGATGATGCACCATGAAACATCTTCTTCCGTCCGCAATTACGAACGCCACATGGACAAAGCCTATCAGTTCATGGTGGATAATGGCTATAATGCAGTGAAAAGCGGCTATGTAGGCAATATCATTCCGCGCGGAGAACACCACTACGGACAGTGGATGAACAACCACTATCTCTATGCCGTAAAGAAAGCCGCCGATTATAAGATTTGTGTCAACGGCCACGAAGCCGTACGCCCCACAGGGCTGTGCCGCACCTATCCTAACCTGATTGGCAACGAATCGGCCCGCGGAACCGAATATGAAGCCTTTGGCGGTAGCAAGCCGTTCCACACCACATTGCTTCCCTTTAACCGTCTTATCGGTGGCCCGATGGACTACACTCCGGGCATTTTCGATACCAAACTGGATTTTATGGGCGATTTGCCTCATGGGCAGGTGCAGACTACGCTTGCCAAGCAGCTGGCTCTTTATGTCACCCTTTACAGCCCTTTGCAGATGGCTGCCGATTTGGTTGAGAACTACGAGAAGCATATGGATGCTTTCCAGTTCATCAAAGATGTTGCCGTAGATTGGGACGACAGCAGGTATATCGAAGCGGAACCGGGTGACTATATCACCGTAGCGCGCAAGGCGAAAGGTACCGATAACTGGTTTGTTGGCGGCATTACGGATGAAAATGCCCGTACTGCCAACTTTACTCTCGACTTCCTGACGCCGGGCAAGCAATATGTGGCTACTTTGTATGCCGATGGCAAAGATGCCGACTACAAAGAAAATCCCACTTCCTATCAAATAAAGAAAGGCATTGTGACCAATAAGACAAAGATGTCTGTCAAGGAGGCACGTAGCGGCGGTTTTGCTTTGAGCTTGATTGAGGCTGCTCCTGCCGATAAGAAAACTGTGAAGAAATGGAAATGATTAAGGTAAAAAGAGTTTCCGATTAGGCATTAGTTGGCTCCCTGCCGGATTTGAAGTCCGGCAGGGAGCTTTTTTATAAACTTCACTTATCCGTCCGAGGTGCTTACACCTTTGATTGCAAACTGAGTTATTCTTCTTGTTTGCTCTTCCTGCATCGGGCTTGCCTGCGAAAATAAGTTTTTTTAGAAATTGTATTGGCAGAATATGGCGCTAACAAAGAAACTTCTTTGTACCTTTGCACACGTTAATAAAATAACTAATAACACAAGGAACTTATGGGAGGTTTTTTCGGAACAGTCGCCAAAGCAAGTTGCGTGGCAGATCTGTTTTACGGTACGGATTATAATTCGCATTTAGGGACAAAACGTGGTGGCTTGGCTACTTACGATCAGGAAGAAGCGGTGTTTAAGCGCTCTATTCACAATCTGGAAAGTACCTATTTCCGAACGAAGTTTGAAGATGAATTGGATAAATTCAAAGGAAATTCCGGCATTGGAATCATCAGCGACACAGATCCTCAACCTCTCATCTTAAATTCCCACCTCGGTCGTTTTGCCATTGTAACGGTTGCCAAGATTGTGAATCTGCAAGAACTGGAAGCCGAACTTCTGGAACAAAACATGCACTTCGCCGAATTGAGCTCCGGCAAAACCAATCAGACAGAACTTATAGCCCTGCTCCTGATACAAGGCAGAAACTTTGTGGAGGGCATCGAAAATGTATATAAGCATATCAAGGGTTCGTGCTCCATGCTGCTGCTTACGGAAGACGGCATTATTGCCGCCCGCGACCATTGGGGGCGTACTCCGGTCGTTATTGGTAAGAAAGACGGAGCTTATGCCGCAACAAGCGAGTCGAGCAGTTTTCCGAACTTGGGTTACGAGATAGACCGCTATTTGGGACCGGGAGAGATTGTCCGTCTGCATGCCGATAGGGTGGAGCAAATGCGCAAGCCCAATGAAGGAATGCAGATATGTTCCTTCCTGTGGGTTTATTACGGTTTTCCTACTTCGTGCTATGAGGGCAAGAATGTGGAGGAAGTGCGCTTTTCCTCCGGTCTGAAAATGGGACAGACCGATACCTCGGAGGTGGATTGTACTTGTGGAATTCCTGACTCCGGTGTGGGTATGGCGCTGGGATATGCCGAAGGAAAAGGCGTTCCCTATCATCGGGCCATTTCGAAATACACGCCTACATGGCCTCGCAGCTTTACTCCCAGCAGGCAGGAGTTGCGCTCACTGGTGGCGAAGATGAAGCTCATCCCTAATAGGGCTATGCTGGAAGGTAAGCGCTTGCTGTTCTGTGACGATTCCATTGTGCGTGGAACCCAGTTGCGCGATAATGTAAAGGTGCTTTACGAGTATGGAGCCAAAGAAGTCCACATACGCATCGCTTGTCCACCGTTGATATACAGTTGTCCGTTTGTAGGTTTCACTGCATCCAAAGGCGATTTGGAATTAATAACCCGTCGTGTCATCAAGGAACTGGAAGGGGATGAAAATAAGAATCTTGAGAAGTATGCCACTACCGGTTCGCCGGAGTATGAGAGAATGGTAGAGGTTATTCGCGAACGTTTCGGGCTTTCTTCCCTAAAATTCAATACTTTGGAAACATTGGTGGAAGCCATCGGACTTCCTAAGTGTAAACTGTGCACCCATTGTTTTGACGGTAGCAGTCATTTCTGATTGACAAATTGCTGCTGAAGAATAAAAAAGAGGCGTGAATTGCTTGGCAGTTCACGCCCCTTTTTTTAACTTTACGGCAGTAAAATAGTGATTAGGGTTTAGTGATAAGTGATTAATGCCGTTCGGATAAAGAAGGAGGGCGCGGTTGTTGTCTACGGACCGTTAATCGTTCATCACTGATCGCTAACCCCTAATCATTAATCACTAACAGCTAATCACTATCATCATGACTTTAGTAGAACGTTTTTTAAAGTATGTAAGTTTCGATACGCAATCGAATGAGGAGAGTGGGGTAACACCGAGTACTTCAGGGCAAATGGTGTTTGCTAAATATCTGAAGGAAGAATTGGAGGCTTTGGGCTTGGAAGAGGTCACGCTGGATGAGAACGGTTATCTGTTCGCCCCCCTTCCTGCCAATACAGATAAGTCTGTACCTGTCGTGGGGTTCATTGCCCACATGGATACAAGCCCCGATATGAGTGGTAAGGATGTCTCCCCGCGTATTGTGGAGAATTACGATGGCAAGGATATTGTTCTTTGCGAAGAGGGGAAAGTGGTCCTTTCGCCTGCCCAATTTCCCGAACTGCTCGACCACAAAGGGGAAGACCTGATTGTTACCAACGGAAAGACCTTGCTGGGTGCTGACGATAAAGCCGGCATTGCCGAGATTGTTTCGGCGATGGTATATCTGAAAGAGCATCCCGAAATCAAGCATGGCAAAATCCGTATCGGTTTTAATCCCGATGAGGAAATCGGTTTGGGAGCGCATAAGTTCAATGTTGAGCAATTCGGTTGTGAATGGGCCTATACTATGGATGGCGGTGAAGTGGGTGAGTTGGAGTTTGAGAACTTCAATGCTGCTTCTGCCAAGATTGTTTTCAAAGGGCGCAATGTGCATCCCGGATATGCCAAACATAAGATGATAAACTCTATCCGCGTGGCCAACCGGTTTATGTCTATGCTCCCCAGTCACGAAACACCGGAGCATACCGAGGGATATGAGGGATTCTATCATCTCATCGGCATTACGGGGGAAGTGGAGAAAACCACTGTTGCTTACATCATTCGCGACCACGACCGGAGTCGTTTTGAAAACCGCAAAAAGGAATTTGAACATCTTGTCCGTAAGATTAATGCGGAATATGGCGAAGGTACAGCCGTACTCGAACTGCACGACCAGTATTATAACATGCGCGAGAAGATTGAACCGGTAATGCATATCATCGACACCGCCTTCAAAGCAATGGAAGCAGCCGGCGTGAAACCGCGTGTAAAAGCCATTCGTGGCGGTACGGACGGTGCGCAGCTGTCATTTAAGGGGTTGCCTTGTCCCAATATATTTGCCGGTGGCCTGAATTTCCATGGACGTTACGAATTCGTTCCTGTTCAGAGCATGGAGAAGGCTATGAAGGTTATTGTCAAAATAGCTGAACTTGTTGCCGCCGATAAATAAATCTTATTTTTTAACTCATAAATCACTGACTTCTACCATGAAAACCACTCCGTTTACAGAAACACATATCTCGCTGGGGGCTAAGATGCACGAATTTGCGGGATACAATATGCCTATTGAATATTCCGGCATCATCGATGAACATCTCACTGTTTGTCAAGGTGTCGGTGTGTTCGATGTCTCCCACATGGGAGAGTTTTGGGTGAAAGGTCCGCATGCATCGGACTTTTTGCAGAAAGTGACTTCTAATAATGTGGCGGCGCTTACTCCCGGTAAGGTGCAATACACCTGTTTTCCAAACGAGGATGGAGGCATTGTGGACGACTTGCTTGTTTATCAGTATGAACCCGAGAAATACTTGTTGGTTGTCAATGCTTCCAACATAGAGAAGGACTGGAACTGGTGTGTGGCCCATAATACGGAGGGAGCTGAACTCGAAAATGCATCCGACCGCATGGCGCAGCTCGCAGTGCAAGGGCCGAAAGCTGTTGAGGCGTTGCAGAAGTTGACGCCTATCAATCTTTCCGAGCTTCCGTACTATACTTTTACGCATGGTGAGTTTGCAGGAGAACCGGATGTCATTATTTCCAATACCGGCTATACCGGTGCGGGTGGCTTTGAACTTTATTTTTATCCGGAAGCAGCCATGAAGATATGGAATGCTGTATTTGAGGCAGGTGCTGAGTTTGGTATCAAGCCTATCGGCTTGGGAGCTCGTGACACGCTTCGTCTTGAAATGGGGTTCTGCCTGTATGGAAATGATTTGGATGATACGACCTCGCCTATCGAAGCCGGATTGGGGTGGATTACCAAATTTGTAGAGGGTAAGAACTTTATCAATCGTCCGATGCTGGAGAAGCAGAAAACGGAAGGTACGGTACGTAAGCTGGTAGGCTTTGAGATGATAGACCGCGGTATCCCCCGTCATGGTTATGAATTGCAGAGTATGGAGGGCGCCCCCATTGGCGTGGTTACTTCGGGCACGATGTCACCCACGCGTAAGGTTGGTATAGGAATGGGGTATGTAAAGCCTGAATATAGTAAGATAGGTACGGAAATTTGTATTGACATGCGCGGACGCAAGCTGAAAGCAGTGGTGGTTAAGCCGCCGTTCCGTAAAGGCTGATAAAGAAGTAACAAAAAAAGGGAATCTGATATAGATTCCCTTTTTTCTGCTTTTAAAAAACAGATTATTTCTTGCGATTACCGTAACGGCTCATGAACTTATCAACACGACCGGCTGTGTCAACCAACTTAGACTTACCTGTATAGAACGGGTGAGAAGTGCTGGAGATTTCCAGTTTTACCAATGGATAAGTTTCGCCTTCGAACTCGATAGTCTCTTTGGTATTTACTGTAGAACGAGACAAGAACACGTCACCGTTTGACATATCTTTAAATACTACCGGACGGTAATTTTCAGGATGAATACCTTTTTTCATTTCGATATTTGTTTTTTAATTTATATTCTGTTACTATTTTGGTAATAAATAGTGTAATGGTCTTTTTCAGAGCGCAAAGATAATGCTTTTCTATGAAATGAAAAAGGTTTTTGAAAAAAAAATCAGGAAGTTACCCGGAACTTCCTGATTTAAAGAGAGAGTCTTTTTATTCAAAGGTCATAGTCGCTTTGAACTCTTCCCCATGCTCTTTTGCATTAACTTGCAGGGTTTTCGGATAATCACCTTCGAATGTATAAGCAAAAGTAAAGAAACCATTGCTATTGTCTTTGTTCAGGTTTTCCGGCAGTTTACCTAAGATGCCTATCATTGCGGCAAGCCAGTCTCCGAAATCGAACATATCAAAAATATCGGGTGAATAGGTGGGGATTAAAAATCCGCCTTTGTTTTTTTCGGCGGTATAAGTATAAGCGGATGAATGAGTGTCATAGGTGCCCGGAGCCAAAGCCTTGTCGTTGTCATCAAATTTGTTGTCCTGATTATGGTCGTGCACATATACAGTATTGCCTTCGTTGTCTTGATAAGACTTGTCGGTACAGATATGCTTGGAACCACTAATGGTAGATGTGACATTGCCGTTCTCCCATACTGCATTGCAATAAGCGGTCATTTCTCCTCCTTCATATCGGCGTACGGAAATGAGCTGGCGGGCATTGTTGTAAGTGTAACGTTGCGTAATGATGGCTTTGCCTATCTTGACTTGAAGATCGGTTGCAAGTCCGGCAGTATTGAGAGTATAGGTAC
>CEAL01017452.1_pt1 | contig 63447 bp, 50 predicted proteins | sample 557521 | NCBI WGS metagenome assembly CEAL01 (sample SAMEA3182095, study PRJEB8094) | gut metagenome | biome: human; feature: gut; material: Stool; isolation source: human stools | place: Canada | collected 2012-03-06
GAATTCCTATTGTGAAGAAATTTTGTTTGTGATAGAATATTTATATAAGATATTTTGGGTAAGCGGGAAGTATTTTTAATTTGACAGCAGGTTCAGGAGAGTTATAGGAGCTTTATATAGTAATGAATAATAAATAATGAATAACGAATAATTATGGAGTCGCCTGCGGCGATTATTTTAAATGGTGTTGCAGGTTAAGGAAAGCTTGCGAAAAACTGACAAGAAAAGATATAAGGGGGAACAGCAAGCTTGACTGCAAGAAGAATAACACAGAACACAGCAAGCCACGCAACAGAGGTAAGAAAATATGGTACTTGAAATAAACGAAGAGATCTATCTGTATACTTTTGCGGGTGAAGAGGATTTCGGCTCAGCAAAAGCAAATCAGATATACGGAAAAACGACATACCTTTTTGACCTTGATACGTTTACCGTATGCGAGAGCGGAACCGACGAAGCAATGGCGGCGGAAAGGACAATTGTTTTCCCGGCGGTGACACGGGCGCAGGCACAAAGAGAGTATATAAAAGCTCTTGACAACAAGCGCCTGAACCATATTTTCAGAAATCTTGACGGTAAGGCGTATTGGGATATGTTCTGAAAGTATTTTGATGACGGCGCGGATAAGTTCAATGCGTTCAATATGTTTGAAGACCGTTTACGCATACAGAAAATAGTTGAGTGGTGCGATGAGAACAATATTCCTTATTACATAAACAAGAAAGACAAAGTTATAAAGGATATAATGGAATACGAAATGTGAATTACACGATATGTCAAGAGGGGAAAATATGACTTACACCGTGAAAATCGAACAGACAAATGCTTATCCAAAGCGTATGAAATACGTTTCTAAAACAGATTCTTTCATCGAAAAGGACTGCGACAGTCTTTCGTATGTGCGTAATGTACTTCAGCCTTACGGAAAAGCGATTGCACGATATGTAAATCAAAGAGTGTGCTGAGATTATAAATTGAAGCAGATATAACGGAGAAAATATATGAGCAAAATATGTCCCAACTGCAAACGAGAAATAGATGAAAACGTAAAATTCTGCCCGTTCTGTGCATCTTTCACAGGTGGAACACCGCAGGAAAAGAAGAAAAGCCCTGTCGGTGCGATAATAGGCGGTGCTGTCGGCATACTGACGCTCGGTGCGGCAAGCCTTGCAGTTTTTGTGTTTGACGTGTTCGGAATGTATGGTGACAAGGCAGAAACTTTTTACGGCACAGGCGACAAGCTGTTCATACAATCGGTGACGCCTGTGTGCATTGACGGAAAGTGGGGATATGCGGACAAGGATGGTAAAACCACGCTAAAACCGCAGTATACAGCCGCTTATGCTTTTAACGAAGATACTAACGATGTTGCGCCCGTGGCTGTTGACGGAAAGTTTGGATATATCAAAAAGGACGGCGAGTTTGTAGCACAGCCGCAGTACAGCTTTGCAGGGAGCTTTTCGGACAAGGGTCTGGCTAAAGTCGTTGACGAAAACGGCAGGGTCGGATTTGTAGACAGCAGAGGACGAAAAGCGTTTGACAGTCAGATGTTCGACTATGCTTCGGATATGAACGACAGCGGTTATGCCTTTGCTTACAACCTGCTCATGCCTGAAATCACGACCGGAACGGAAAGCAGAAACTACAACGAGATCATATACAGCCTGCTGAGTTCCGACGGAAAAGTGACCGAGCTTGAAAACGGCACGGGAATATCGGCTTTGTGTGATGATAAATATATAGGTTTCCGACAGGCACAAAGCAAAGACGAAACAACGCTTGACTTTACAAGGGAGTATGCCGTGTTCTCGGCGGACGGCACACAGCTTACCGACTATTACGACCGCATAGTAAAAAGCGGAAAACTGCTTATAGTATGTGACGGTATCGATGACGACAGCAAGCTGTATAAGGCAAAGCTACTGAAAGCCGATACGCTTGAACCTGTCGGCGGTGAATACCTCTGCGGTGCAGGTGTGAAAGCGTATGACAGCGGTGCGGTACTGCTTAAAAAAGACAATAACAGCTTTATCAGGGAAGTCCTGCTTGACGATAACGGCAATGAAATTTTCGTGTCATATGACGGCTCGCACATTGTAAGCGGATTTGATCTGAGCGGTTATGCGTGTGTTTACGAAAAAGGAAAATACTGCGGATATACTGCAAGCGGAAAGCAGTTTGAAAGCGACTTCCAGTTTGGTGAGTTCAACTGCGGACTTGCGCCGTTTTACGATAATGCGAAAATAGGATATATCAATACAAACGGCGAAAAGGTGACGGACGCCCGGTTTGACGGCGCAAGCGGATATTATGCGGACGGCTATGCCTATGTAAAAAGCGGCACTGAGTATTCCGTTATAGATATGAGCGGAAACACCGTTATAGGAAAGCTCGGCTATGCGGTGGACAAGCTGATGTTTGCCGATACCGTGCATAGCTGGTACGACCCTGCGGACTTTGAGGGGTTTGACGGGGAGAATATGTTTATCGGAGAATACTATTTTGCCGATCTAGTAAGCAATATAGAAAGCAATAAAACGTATGACGATATATACAGCGATATGACGCTTGTGACCAAGGACAAAAAGATACCGGGCGGAACATACAGAAAGCTGAATAAGGATTATTACATAGATGACGAGTATTTCCTTGTCTATAATATATCCGGGCAAAACAGGAGGATTATTACGCCGGACAGCGACTGTTCCGAATATGATGAGATAAAAGACGAAATAACAAATGCATCGGTGATCGATACCGATTGTGCAAGGCTTGTAAGATATTCGGATGAAAACAACACCATGGCAAAGGATATATTCGGCAACCGTTTTATACTGGGCGGTTCGTCCGAAAAGACCGGTATGTCGGAATATACATCCTGTAGTCTGACGGGAAAAGAATGGCAAAACCAGGTGATGATATATGATAGCAGCTTGGATCCCGTGCTTACGGTTTCTTCGCGCGAAAACTTCGGCGTAAGCGAATATGGAGATATGCTGTATGTTTCATCGTATAAATCGGAAATGCAGACAGACCTGAAAATAAAATACTATGCGCTTACCGACAAGAACAACGGACACGTTTTTATATCTGATAACAAGGCGCTGAATATGGTCGGTAATGATTTTTACAGTGTGAAGTCTTCGGGCATTCTGTCAAACTACTACACGGCTTACGGAAAGAAGATCGGCGAATTTATATATGCAAGAGCATACGGCGACAGGCTGATGTGCTTTGACTATGATAAATATTATATCTACGACAAGTACGGTCAGCTCCTTGCAGAGTATGAAAACAAACCCAGAATAAGCGAAAACAGCGGAAGTGTGGTCGCGAGAAACGCAGACGAAAGCTTCACCTGCTATGACAGGGATCTCAATGTTATTCTCAAAACAAAGCACGACATACAGCCGCTTGAAAACGGATATATGGCTTATTGTGATGCTCAGAACGGCAAGATCGGCTTTATTGATGAAAAGGGAGATGTTGCAGTCGAAGCAAAACATGAATTTGTCAGTGCAATGTCGCCGGACGGATATTTTGTGACAAAGATCCGCAGGGATTTTGACGAAATATATTCGGAAGTATACGCAAGAGGTCTTATTGATGTAATGATATATGACCGAAACGGCAATGCGGCAACAGAAAATATGGGCGGAATGTACAACGCGGGAAACAGCGCAACGGACGGATATGCGCCGCTTGATTTCTATGTGGGAGCAAAGTACTATGAGAATACACCCGTTATACGGGATAATATACAGTATTACATAGCGCTTGATCTGAGTGGAAAAGATGACCGCTATATAGATATATACGGCAATTATCACTATGAGGAGTACGCAGTAAGCGATATCGGCGATTCTTATATGAGTGCAAGTACAATTGGCGATACATCTGCGACGCTGAGTGTACTTATGTATGACGAAACGGGCAGAAACTCACGGTCGGTAAGCTATTATCTAAACCTTGACGGCACGCCTTTTATAAAGGGCGACAGGACGCTTACCCGACTGTCAGGCTTTATCGCAGGAGAAAACGCAGACGGCAATTATAATATTTACGGCGAGCGTGCAAAAGTGCTGCTCAGCAATATAAAAATAGAGAAAAGCAAATATACGGATTATTGGCAAAATGAAATATATATTATAAAAGCAGGCAACAGTATGCTTTTCCAAGATGCAAGCGGAGCAAGGGTGTTTGACTTGACAACTCAGAAACTGCTGTTTGAAGATCCGTACAGAGATGTTTACTTGATAGCGGGAAATCTTATTTATTATATAATAAACGACGAGTATACGAATGAAACGGTTTACAGAAACCTTGACAACGGCAAAGAGTATCACACTAATATGTATTCAATAGATTTTATCGGCGTTGATTATGAAAAGCCGCAGGAAAGAATAGAATTTCCTTTGAAATATGTAAAGTGCGGAGAGATCGTATACGGCGGAGCCACTGCTTATGAAACAGGATATGATTCTATAAGCGTGTATCAGATAGACGCAAATATGGAAGAGAGCCTTGCGCATACCTATACGGCGGGTGAGGGCGAGTGTATCTTTAGGCTTTACGGCGAAAGAGTGACGGAAGTGTACGGACTGAGAAGTAACTATGATGAAGAGAACGAAACCGCGACCTGGACGGTTTTCAACGTAAAGAATGATAAAAGCGTAACAGTGGATAATGTAATTGAAATAGAACGCTTGCGTGAAAACAAGATGTCGATATCCGCATGGAACGCCGAGCATGAGATAGTAAGATACCACCTTGGAACAGACGATATGGTACTTACGGAAGAAGATTCGGGAGAACAGTGATATGAGTAGAACGTGTCCGAAATGTAAACGTGAAATAGACGAGAATATAAAATTCTGTCCGTTCTGTGCGGCGTTTACCGGAGATAAAAACGATCAGAAGAAGAAAAGCCGTATCGGAGCGATAATCGGCGGTATCGCCGGGGCGGCCGTGATATGCGGCGCGGCGGTCGCTGTGTTTGCGTTTGATATTTTCGGGTTATCCAAAAATGAGCCCGAGGCGCTTTACGGAAGCGGTGAGAAGCTGTTTAATATGTCGCTGTCGCCTGCGAAGAGCGGGGATAAGTGGGGATATATCGGCAAGGACGGAAAGTTCGTAATTAGTCCGCAGTTTGACTGTGCATATCCGTTTGACGAAAATGTAAACGGAAATGCCGCAGTAAGTAATGAAAGCGGCTACGGCTTTATAAACAACAAGGGCGAGTTTACAGTCGAGCCGCAATTTAAGCTTGCGTCATATTACAGCGACAACGGCTTTTCGGCGGTGACCGATAATGACGGATATATGCTGTATGTTGACAGCAAGGGCAGGACGGTGTATGACGAGAAGCATTTTACATATGCTCAACCCTTTGAAAGCGGAGCGCCGTATACCTTTGCATATACCGTTATGACGCAGGACGCTAACGATGATAAGGGCGAAACCGTCAGCGATATCACAGATGAATATTATCTTCTGTCGACGGACGGAAAGACGGTGACCGGGCTTTCTGACAGAATGGGCATAGACTGCGTGTTCGGAGAATATTATGTCGGGTTTACAAAGAATGTCAACGAGGGCAGCAATGACTTCACCAAAAGAAGCTATGCTGTTTTCTCGGCAGATGGTGAGCAGAAGAGCGAATGGTATGACAGGATATTTGTAACGGATGAGTTTGTGCTGATGTGCAAAACGGACAATGAAACACGGATATATAAGGCGGCAGTATACGACAGAGAGCTGAATAAGTTAAGCGATGAATATTACTGCGATAGAAACCCTGAATTTGCCGACAGCGGACTTGTGCTGATAAAGCGTGACGGAGAGCGCTTCAGGAAAGTGCTCGTAAATAAAAACGACGGTAAACTTGGCGAGGTTTACGTTGCGGCGGACGGCACGGACGTGATAAGTGCGTTTGACAGGAGCGGCATTGCCTGCGTATATGAAAAGGGCAAGTACTGCGGGTATACGGTCGGCGGCAAGGTCTTTGAGTGCGACTATGCGTTTACGGCTTTCAACAGCGGGCTTGCGCCGTATTATGACAACGGAAAGATCGGATATATAAACGCAGGCGGCGAGGTAGTGATAAATGCGCAGTATGATGCGGCATCGGAGTTCTATGCGGACGGATATGCGTATGTGTTTGCAAACGGCGGATACGGCATTATCGATACTACCGGTAAGGCTGTAGCGGGAAATCTGAGCTTTGCTCCGACAAAGCTTGTAAACAGCGGTATAAACCACGGTTGGTATACGCCGAAAGATTTTGAAGGGGCTGAGTATTATAAAAATGCAATAAATTACGGCACATTGGCTGTAAAGACGGACAGCGGTAATGCCGATTATTTTGACAAGAAATATGTGAATAAGCTTGTATATGCGGCTGACGGAAACGAGATAAAGGAAAACTCCGAATTGCTGAAAGGCTACGGCGAGTTTGAGGACGGATATGCCATATTGGATAAGAACGGGTACTATCTTGTCGACAGCAAGGTAAATGTAATACCGATACCGTCGGACGGAATTGATAAGCTGTATACGACAAAAAACGCAGACGAATATTTTTACGGCGTTGTGGGTAGCGGCAGTAAAGCCCCGCTTGCTATGACCGATGTCAACAGGAACACGATAACGCTTTCCGACTATGACGGACTGTACAGCGGCAATGACTGCCTGTTCTTAAGCAACAGCAACAGTGAAAACCTGTATCACAACCGATACAGAGTGTATAACGGCAAACTATATCAACCGCTGACGATAGAAACAAACAATTATCTCGGATTTTATGAGAACACTGAGCATACAGCTTTGCTGTCCTGTACATATTACGGCTCTGTTGATATGAATAGCGAGAGCCGGCGTGTTATTGACAGCGAAACCGGAGAATGTCTGCTGAGCTATAAGCAGGACGGCGGTGCGCTCGAATATATGAATGGATATTTTATCTGCATCAGCCGTGACGGTATGTCGGACTACAGTGACGCTGACGGCAATGCATATCTCGAAAAAAGCGGAAATGAGTATTATACCGTATACGGAAAAAGAATAGGTGTGTTTATTTCGGCTTCTGCCTGTGATGATAAGCTACTGGCTGTAACAGACGACGGAAAATTCAGAGTGTACAGCAGATACGGCGAACTGCTCGGAGAATACAGCTATGCGTGCATGAACGAAAAGTCACAGTATATTGTCGTAGAGCGGGACGGAAAGTATATCTGTCTTGACAGGAGAATGAACGAGGTGTTTGACTGCGGATATCCGTTTAATCCGCCTGTAAACGGATATGCGGCTTATGCGGATATCAAAAGCGGTAAGATAGGATATCTCGATATGACGGGTGAGGTAGTGATACCTGCGTTTACGGAGATCGCGGCTGACTTCTCGGCTGACGGATATGCAAGGGTCGCAGAATACAGGGCACCGGACGAGTCGGAAGAGGCAGAACGGTTTACCGATGAAGTGCTGATAGACACAAGCGGCAAAACAGCTTATGAAAGCAAAAATACAGCGGTCGGGGCTAACGGCTTTGTTTATGACGGCGAGTACTTCAAGACTGTATATTCGTTTGCCGGGGGCTATGAGTATTTTATAAGCTACTGCAAGGAGAACAAAGAACAGCTTAAGCTAAATAGCTATAGTAACATAATGCAGTATTGTCATCTGAAAAACGACGGCAGTATTACCGACTATGCGGGTAATGAGCCGTATCAGTTCACGGTAATGAATAAGAAGTCAAAATTCTCTGCCGACATGGACAGAATGTATGATGGAACGCCGATCGTGTATATTTACCGCTCAAGGACGAATAATGAAGTGACGAGTTCATATTACGGACTGGACGGAAAAGAGATAAAGTTTGACAGATACGGCGACAATGATATTTTACTGGACGGATATTTCTGGCAGGAGGTTTCGGACGAAGAAACAGGCAGGAAAAAGCTGTATATCTATGATACTGACGGCAGTGAAAAGTTCAATGTGACTGCGCCGGAGTATTACCATTATGCCAGCGCAAAGGAAGACGGCGGGTATGTATTCGCATTCAGATATCGTTATGATCCTGATACGGAGTTTCCGCCCAAGGAGTACAATAATCTTGTTGCAGACGCATATTCTTCTGACGGGAAGCTTATTGCGCAGTGCGAAAACGTTTTGCCTTTTGCTACCGGCGCTGTTGAGGGAAACAAGGACGAGATACGCTTTGTCTGTCGGACGGAAGATGAAAAGTATGAGGAGAGAATATACTCCGTATCGAAAGGTGAATTTATCAGTACAAAGCAGGTCGAAATAGGCGATTATGTTTATGCATAGAAATGAGCGGCGACTGATTTGAAATTGCATACTATGCGATGAAAACCGCTCGCCGGATATAGGCGTTGTGATACGCTTACAATAGTTAAGTATTATCCGTGGGCGATATACATTTGTGGTTATGACAGTGATGTGCGCTGTATGCGCGGACAGAAAACGAAGAGGTGATACGGTAAATTTATTCCGGCGGTAAAGCAAATAAAATGCGATTTTAACATAAAAACGCTTGACAAAGGGAAAATTTGATTGTATAATCAATGTGTATGATATTTAAAGGCTGTGACGAGGACAGTAGTGCGGATATAAAGCCAAAGCGAGCCGACGACGGTGAGAGGTCGGTGCAGAGTTACCGTATGAATATCACCTCCAAGCTGCCCGCCGAAATTGCCGTTTAAGGCAAGAGTAGAACGGGACGTTTTTCCAACGTTAAAAGGAACGCATTTGACGGAATGACGAAACGGTGGTTATAAAGACTGTTATGAAATTATAGTCCTTATCCTTTTCGGAGGATAAGGACTTTTTTATTTTCCGCAAACGCAAAGAATAAATAATATGCAATGGGCAGACCCCCACCCCTGCCCCCTCCCCACGGGAGGGGGTGAATGTGGGGCTATCGCCCTCACCCTACTTGGGGCTTCGCCCCAAACCCCATATAGCTTTTGGTTTTTGCCGAAGAGATCTATATGGCAGGGTAAATTGCAAAACAGGAGGAGAAAAGATGTCACTTTACGAAAAAGTACCGACCTCGGTAAATTTTGTCGAGAGAGAAAAGCAGACAGAGAAGTTCTGGCACGACAACGACATATTCCGCAAGAGTATGGAGCAGAGAAAGGGCGACAAGACCTACACATTCTATGACGGTCCGCCTACGGCTAACGGTAAGCCGCATATCGGTCACGTTCTTACCCGTGTTATCAAGGATATGATTCCGAGATACCGCACAATGAAGGGTTATGACGTTCCCCGTAAGGCAGGCTGGGACACACACGGACTGCCTGTTGAGCTTGAAGTTGAGAAGATGCTCGGCCTTGACGGCAAGGATCAGATTGAAAAGTACGGACTTGACCCGTTCATTACAAAGTGTAAGGAAAGCGTATGGAAGTACAAGGGTATGTGGGAGAATTTCTCACGCACTGTCGGCTTCTGGGCTGATATGGACGATCCGTATGTAACATACGACAACAACTTCATCGAGTCCGAGTGGTGGGCATTAAAGCAGATATGGGAAAAGGGTCTTTTATACAAGGGCTTCAAGATAGTTCCCTACTGCCCCCGTTGCGGAACTCCGCTTTCAAGCCACGAGGTGGCTCAGGGCTATAAGGACGTTAAGGAACGTTCTGCGGTCGTACGCTTCAAGGTAAAGGACGAGGACGCTTATATCCTCGCATGGACGACAACTCCCTGGACGCTTCCCTCAAACGTTGCACTCTGCGTAAACCCCGATGAAACCTATGTAAAGGTAAAGACGGCTGACGGCTACACATATTATCTTGCAGAGGCTCTGTGCGACAAAATTCTCGGAGGCGACAAGCCCACAGCCCCCTATGAGGTAGTTGAAAAGTATATCGGTAAGGATCTTGAGGGCAAGGAATACGAGCCTTTATTTGACTGTGCCGTTGAGATATGTGAAAAGCAGCACAAGAAGGGCTATTATGTAGTATGCGACAACTATGTAACGCTGACCGACGGTACAGGTGTCGTTCATATTGCTCCTGCATTCGGTGAAGATGACGCTAAGGTCGGCAGAAAGTATGACCTGCCTTTCGTTCAGCTTGTTGACGGCAAAGGTAATATGACCGCCGAAACACCTTACGCAGGCGTATTCGTAAAGAAAGCCGATCCTATGGTGCTTAAGGACCTTGACGAAAAGGGCTTGCTGTTTGACGCACCCAAGTTTGAGCACAGCTATCCGCACTGCTGGAGATGCGACACTCCTCTGCTGTACTATGCAAGAGAATCATGGTTCATCAAGATGACCGCTGTCAAGGACGACCTTATCAGAAACAACGAAACGATAAACTGGATACCCGAAAGCGTCGGCAAGAACCGTTTCGGCGACTGGCTCGAAAACGTTCAGGACTGGGGTCTTTCAAGAAACAGATACTGGGGTACTCCTCTTAATATATGGGAGTGCGAATGCGGTCACAAGCACGCTATAGGCAGTATAGAAGAGCTTAAGTCAATGTCTGACAACTGCCCCGACGATATAGAGCTTCACCGCCCTTATATTGATGCAGTTACGATAAAATGCCCGCACTGCGGCAAGCAGATGAAGCGTGTTCCCGAGGTTATCGACTGCTGGTTCGACAGCGGTTCTATGCCCTTCGCACAGCATCACTATCCCTTCGAGAATAAGGAAAAGTTTGAACAGCAGTTCCCCGCTGACTTTATCTCCGAGGCAGTTGACCAGACAAGAGGCTGGTTCTACTCACTGCTCGCTATCTCAACGCTTTTATTCAACAAGGCTCCTTACAAGAACGTTATAGTTCTCGGCCTTGTACTCGATAAAGACGGTCAGAAGATGTCAAAGTCAAAGGGCAACGCAGTAGACCCGTTCGAGTCACTGGCTGAACACGGCGCAGACGCTATACGCTGGTACTTCTATACAAACTCTGCTCCGTGGCTTCCCAACAGATTCCACGCAAAAGCAGTAAACGAGGGTCAGAGAAAGTACATCTCTACTCTGTGGAACACCTACGCATTCTACGTTCTGTACGCTAATATAGACAATTTCGACGCTACAAAGTATACGCTTGACGCTTCAAAGCTCAGCGTTATGGATAAGTGGCTGTTATCAAGACTTAACACCGTTGTAGGTGCGGTTGACGATAACCTTGCAAACTACCGGATCCCCGAAGCCGCAAGAGCATTACAGGATTTCGTAGACGAGATGAGTAACTGGTATGTCCGCCGCAGCAGAGAGCGCTTCTGGTCAAAGGAACTTACACAGGATAAGATAAACGCATATATGACGCTGTACACAGCGCTCGTAACCATCGCAAAGACATCTGCTCCGATGACTCCTTTTGTATGCGATGATATATACAGAAACCTTGTCTGCTCGCTTGACAAGAACGCACCCGTAAGCGTACACCTGTGCGACTTCCCCACAGTAGATGAAAAGCTTATCGACAAGCACCTTGAGGAAGAAATGGACACAGTTCTGACCGTTGTAACGCTCGGACGTGCCGCAAGAAATGCCGCTAACATCAAGAACAGACAGCCTATATCAAAGATAATGGTAAAGGGCGATAAGACGCTTGAGCCTATGTATGCGGATATCGTAAAGGACGAGCTGAACATCAAGGAAATCAGCTTTATAGATAACACCGACCACTTCACAAGCTACACCTTCAAGCCCCAGCTCAAGACGCTCGGCGCTCGTTTCGGCAAGCAGATAGGCGAGGTCAGAACAAAGCTCGCTGAGGTTGACGGTCAGAAGGCTATGAACGAGATCCGTGAAACAGGCGCTATGACGCTTACCCTATCAACAGGCGATGTTCAGATTGCAAAGGACGACCTGCTTATAGACGAGCATCAGAAGGAAGGCTATGCGGTAGTGACCGACAGAGGCTACACGGTAGTTCTCGATACAACTCTTACACCCGAGCTTATTGAAGAGGGTAACGTAAGAGAAATTGTAAGCAAGATTCAGACAATGCGTAAGGACGCAGGCTTTGAGGTTATGGATCATATCGTTATCTACTGCGACGGCAGTGACAAGGTAGCCGAGATACTGACACGCAACAGGGACAGCATCTCAGAGGATACTCTTGCTGACGATATAGTAACCGGCAAAACTGACGGATTTACAAAGGAACAAGATATAAACGGTGAGAACGTAACTTTCGGTGTAAAGAAAGTATGAGTTTCAAGCAGACACTGACAAATCTTTTCGGACATAATGCCGTTAAAAAGGCGCTCATATGGGTGCTGGTCGTGGCTGTTGCGGTTATAGTCGTGGTTACGCAGTTTGCTTTTCCCGTAAAAGCGCAATATGCGTACACACGGCTGTACAGCTACAGCGGACAGAGCTTTGACAATATGATAAAAAACGTATACGATAAGCTGAAGGACGGCACTCACCTTGACAGTGGGTCTACAAGCAAGCTGCTCAGCGACACGGATTTTGATATGACAAAGCCCGGGAACTATCTGCGGTTTGAAATGGTGTTTGATTTTACGAACATAGGTATGTACAAGATAAGCAATATACAGTTTTCGATTGACGATATACCGTATGACAAGCAGGCTTTTGTACTTAAAGAAACCAATGTTGCGTCAATCGACCGTTTCAACAGCAGTAAGGTTTCGCTCGTGTTCGTTATAGACAGATCGGAACTTACCGACGAAGAGATAACAAAGGCTGTAAGCTCGCTTAAAATCAGCTATAAGTTTGACAGACCTGAACTTTTTTCGTCCGGCGGGGAGATTACACTGCCTGAAACAGTAATACTGCCGTTCGACGATGTTACAACAGGTGAATAAAATGGCGGGGATTTTAAATAAAATACCGCAGAAGCAGAAAGGCGTGCTGTGTATTATCAGCTCCGCCTTTTGCTTTGCGTTTATGGGAGCGTTTGTAAGACTGGCGGGCGACCTGCCGTCGGTGCAAAAGAGCTTTTTCAGAAATCTTGTCGCTTTCATATTTGCGGCAGTGATACTGATAAGGCAGAAAGGCTCTTTCCTGCCTCATAGCAAAAGTAACATCGGCGCGCTGCTGATACGCTCGGTATGCGGAACAATCGGCATACTTTGTAATTTCTATGCGGTGGATCATTTAGCACTATCGGACGCAGCTATGCTGAACAAAATGTCGCCGTTCTTCGTTATCGTATTTTCGGCACTGTTTCTTCGGGAGCGGACAAATTTAGTGCAGACGCTCGGCGTAATAGTCGCATTTGCGGGAAGTCTGCTTATAATAAAGCCGAGCTTTGCAAACCTTGCTCTTGTGCCGTCACTGCTGGGATTTCTCGGCGGTATGGGCGCAGGTGCGGCTTATACGGCTGTAAGGTGGCTAGGAATAAGGGGCGAGAAAGGACCGTATATCGTGTTCTTCTTCTCGGGCTTCTCCTGCCTTGTAACACTGCCGTTCCTACTGTTCGATTTTCACGTTATGACGTGGCAGCAGTGGCTCGTCCTGCTCGGCGCAGGACTTGCGGCGGCAGGTGGACAATTCAGCATCACGGCGGCATATAAATTCGCTCCTGCAAAGGAAATATCGGTATATGATTATTCGCAGATTATATTCTCGGCGCTGCTCGGATTTATAATGTTCTCGCAATTGCCTGATATATGGAGCTTGCTCGGATATGTGATAATATGCGGCGTAGGCGTTGCGATGTTCCTCTATAATAACCGCAGGGATAAAAAATCCGTGACGGAAAATTAAGAACTGTTAACAGAAAATATTGACACCGGTGTACTGATGTGGTATACTGACAAAAGATACACAAGTAAGGAAAGTGTGTCACTTATTGAAAAAAGAGGTATGTTATTATGAAAACAGCAGCACAGGTATTTATAATCATCGGTATGGTTTTTGGATGCTGGATGATACTTCCGCTTATTTTCGGCGGTATTGCATTAAGCCAGATGAGCAAGGGTCAGAGACCTTCAACAGGTATGAGCGTATGCGTTCTTTTATTCTGCAATATGATAGGCGGTATTCTCCTGCTTTGTGCAAAGGACGAAGATTTTTACAAGCCCAATATGATGAACAACGGTTACAACCCCAACATGAACAACGGTTACAACCCCAACATGAACAACGGTTATAACCCCAATATGAACAACGGCTACAATCCTAACGTGAATAACGGCTACAATCCTAACGTTAATAACGGCGGCTATAACAACGCCAATTACGCCGCTCCAAACAACTACAACAACAATAACTACGCTACGCCTGATAACAATAACTTCAATAATAATAACAATAACGGCGTTCAGCAGTAAAAGGTACATAGTATTTAAACAAAAAACGGCAGAGCATAAGCTCTGCCGTTTGAGTGTGTCGCATAGGTGGAAAGATTATTATTCCTACATATATGAATAAAAATGAAAAAGGTAAAACAAGCGGATTTGCTAATACTGTGGGAAAAGCCGGAGCGGATTTTAAAAGGCAGTTTACCTATGATACATATATGGAGTTTATAAAAGAAGCCGGATATGAGAATGTGAAGTATTCATTGGTTGAAGGAAAGATTCCGTGTGCGATTGCGGTTATTACGAAATAGTAATCGGAGCAATTTGAAGTTTACAGCGAGGTGAATGTAATGGAAATATATAATAATGGAGAAATTCCATATAAACCTGATGGTACTGTTAATAATGGAAAATTGCGAGAAGCGATTTGGAAAGCGGCAGGTGTTAAAGCACCCGATGGAATGTCACTTCATGAAATGTATGAAATGAGTAATGGAAAAATCACCGTTACGATTATGGATGAAGTTCTTCATAGTAAACGCGTATTTGGACATAATGGCGGTGTAAGCCATGCGGCAAATATAATTAATACGATAAATTCAGGTACATTTGCTCAAACAGAAAAACGCCTTGCTATAGAAGGATTTACCAGGATTGTTCCAGACATTGTATGGAATCTTGGTAATCAATTCTACGCTTGGGCACATTAAAGGTGAGATTATGTTTTTTGGAAAGACAAAGAAAAAAAATAAACCAACTACAATTGAGCATCCTGTATTAGGAACTTTGATTAAAAAAACAGATTGGTACACAAAGAAGAGCTTTATCATTACATTATGGGATAAAACTTTTGACCTGTATCTATGTATATACTCAAATCAAAAAGATGCTGTAATTTCATTTGAACAAGAAGAAGCAATCAGATATTATCTTGATAATCAGATTCAAATCGAACGAGATATTCAAAAAATGTTGTTGAATTTTTTTCACACTTCAGATTGTTCTTTGATTGAAAAGAGTATACAAATTGAAGGATTGAATTTTACAAGGAATGGAGCTATCAGCATTGGTTTAATATCTGATTTTTCTGATGAGTTTCTTGAAAAACATATTGGAGAAGATGTTATTTTTACAGATTCTTTTGGGATGTCAGTTTATCCGATTAAGGCAGTGCTTCCAAATGAGAAAGTATATTACAACTTCAATAATAAATACGAAGGAGATTAGAATCAGACTGTCGAAAAAGTCAAGCAGAAATGCTTGGCCTTTTCATTAATATGTGATATAATAAATATGGTGATGAAAGGTGCTGAAAACAGGAAAACAAGAAAGACATCAGATAGAATTTGTATGTATGGACGAGCTGATACCGGAAGACCATCTGCTCAGGAAAATAGATAGCGTGATAGACTTCACAAAAATCTATGAAATAGTTTCGGATTTATACTGCGAAAACAACGGAAGACCGAGCATAGACCCCATAGTGTTGTTTAAAATGGTATTGATACAGCATATCTATGGGATACCTTCTCTGCGTAAAACAGCTGATGAAATAAAGGTAAACGTGGCATACCGTTGGTTTTTAGGCTATCTGCTGAATGAGCAGACACCGCACTTCTCGACAATCAGCTACAATTTCAAAAACAGATTTACAGCTGAAACAATAGAAAAGGTATTCTATTGGATATTGAACGAAATCGAGCAGGCAGGCTACCTTACACCTGAAACAGTATTCGTTGATGGAACACATATCAAGGCAAATGCCAATATGAAAAAAGCGGTTAAGAAAGCCGTTCCCAAGGCGGCTAAAATATACGAAGAAAAGCTGATGGAAGAAATCAATGAAGACCGTGAAGAACACGGCAAGAAACCGTTTGATGACACCAAACCGCCGAAAGAAAGAATCGTTAATGAATCGACCACCGACCCCGAATGCGGAGTATTCCACAAGGGCGAACACAAAAAATGCTTTGCATATACAGCACAGACCGCTTGCGACAAGAAAGGATATATTCTTGATGTGACAGTCAATCCCGGAAATGTACATGACAGTGTAGCTTTTGACGGGCTATATGCAAGACTTACAGAACATTATCCTGAAATACAGAATGTCGTAGCTGACGCAGGCTACAAAACCCCTTGGATATGCAAAGAAGTAATTGATGATGGAAGAACACCGATTTTACCATACACAAGACCTGCAGGTGTAAAAGATTATTACAGACCATCCGAATATGTATATGATGTTTATTATGATTGTGTAATTTGTCCTGAAAATCAGGTGCTGAACTATTCAACGACGAACCGTGACGGCTACAAGGAGTTTAAAAGCAAAGGCTACAAATGCGAGAATTGTCCGACAAAAGATAAGTGTACTAAAAATGCAAAGAGTGAGAAAACAGTAACAAGGCATATATGGAGCGAGTATATCGAAATGGCGGAGGATATTCGGTGTACTCCGAAATACAAAGCAATATACATACTGAGGAAAGAGACAATTGAACGAGTGTTTGCAGATGCAAAGGAAAAGCACTCGATGAGATATACTCTTTTCAGAGGCTTGGCTCAGGTAACAAATTGGGTCAGGCTTAAATTCGCTGCAATGAACCTCAAAAAATATGCGATCCATAGCTGGAGAAAGCGCATATTTTCCTCTTTTTCGCTGTTATTGAGCGTAATTTCTATTCAAAGGCATAATTTGGCATAAATTAAACCCCGACTTGCTTGCAAATCGGGGTTTTTCTACAGTCTGAAACGGCAGAGCTTATGCTCTGCCGTTTTTGCATAACAAAAGCCGCTTTTTATCACTGCGGCTTTTTTCTTCTTATTTTACTGTCAGTTCGTTTATTATCTCATACAGCTTTACAAGCTCGCCCATCGTAAGCTGTTCTGCCCTTGCGGTAGCCGGTATGCCGCTTTCGGTCATCTTTTCCGCAAGCACCGCTTTCGGTATCTTGAAATATGCCGAAACGGGATTGGCAAGCTGTTTTCTGCGCTGAGCGAAAGCCTGCTTTATCACCTCGAAGAAAAGCGGCTCGTTATCGACCTTGTACGGCGGTTGTTCATACCGTTCAAGACTTATGACCGCACTGTCAACATTGGGGGAAGGCATGAACGATCCCCTGTTTACCCTAAACAGCTTCTTTGGCTTTGCGTAATAGTTTATAGACGCTGTGATTGCACCGCACTCACGGCTTCCTACTGCGGCGCATATCCTGTCTGCCGCCTCAAGCTGTACCATTACGGTTATCGCTTTTATAGGCAGCTTTTCCTCTAGCAGCTTCATTATTACGGGCGATGTTATATAGTAGGGCAGATTTGCACAAACTATCACATCCATATCGGGAAACTTCTCGGCTATCAGCCTATTAAGATCGGTTTCCATAACATCGGCAAAAATAACCTCAACGTTGTCGTATTCTTCGAGCGTTTCGTCAAGAATGGGCTTCAGCCCCGTGTCTATTTCAATAGCTACGACCTTTTCACAACGCTCGGCAAGCTCCCTTGTCAGAACGCCGATACCCGTGCCTATTTCTATAGCGCCGACATTTTTTCCTGCACCGCCCATTTCGGCGATTTTCGGGCAGACGGTCGGATTTATAAGAAAGTTCTGCCCGAGCGACTTTGTGAAAGAAAAGCCGTGCTTTTCAAAAAGCTGTCTTATTGTTGAAATGTCGGTAAGTTTCATTCTTTGTTTCCTTCGCTTTCTTTTGTAAACATCTCAAGCACCTTGAACGCCTGTTGAAGATTTGCCACGCCGTATATGCTTATTCCGTAGTTTTCGCTCTTGTCAAGATTTTTAAGCGAGGATTTCGGCACAATGCACTTTGAAAATCCCATTCGTGCCGCCTCACGCACACGTTCTCTTATATGCGACACCGCTCTTATTTCTCCTCCAAGACCGACTTCACCGAACATTGCTACATCATCGCCTATCGGAATATCACGAAGTCCCGAATAAAGAGCAAGAGCAATCGCAAGGTCGCTTGCAGGCTCATCTATTTTAAGTCCGCCTATAACATTTATATATACGTCATATCCGCCGAAGTTGTAGCCTGTCCTCTTTTCAAGCACGGCGAGAAGAACGCACAGCCTGCTGTAGTCGAAGCCTGTCGTCATTCTGCGCGGAGCGGAGAACGAGGTCTTGCTGACAAGCGCCTGCACCTCTGCCAGTATAGGTCGTGTACCCTCGACGGTACAAAGCACGGTTATACCGCTTACCCCTGCGGGTCTGCCGAGAAGAAGCATTGCAGACGGATTTTCTACCTGCTCAAGCCCCTTGTCCTGCATTTCAAATACGCCTATTTCGTTGGTCGAGCCGAAACGGTTCTTTGCGGCTCTTAATATCCTGTAGCTTAGCTGTTTGTCGCCCTCAAAGTACAGTACCGTGTCCACTATATGCTCAAGCACCTTAGGACCTGCTATACCGCCGTCCTTGTTTACATGACCTACAAGAAACACGGCTACCTCAAGGCTCTTTGCCATCTGCATAAACGCCGAGGTACATTCTCTTACCTGCACAAGACTGCCGGGAACGGACTGAAGCTCTGTCAACTGCATTGTCTGTATCGAGTCGATTATCACAACATCGGGCTTATTCTCACGCACGCCCTCTATTATAGTATCGCAGTCAGTGCAGGCGCTGATATAAAGCCCGTCGCTTGCAACACCCAGCCTGTCTGCACGGAGTTTTATCTGACGTTCGCTTTCCTCGCCGGATATGTACAGCACAGTCTTATCCTGCGCAAGACAGCCGCATATCTGTAAAAGAAGTGTCGATTTGCCGATACCGGGGTCGCCGCCAAGCAGAACAAGCGAGCCTTTGACAAGACCTCCGCCGAGTACCCTGTCAAGTTCCGACATTCCTGTTTCATATCTTGTTTCATCACTGAACGAAAGGTTGTTTATGCTTGCAAGCGGAAGTCTGCCGCCGCCCGTGCTTTTTGCAAGGCCACGGGATTTTGGCTGTATAAGCGTTTCTTCAAGCGTGTTCCATGCACCGCAGGCATTACAGCGTCCGCTCCACTTAGGGTATTCCTGACCGCACTCACTGCATATATATACTGATTTTGATTTTGCCATTTTTTCGTCCTTTCCGATGAATTACTGTCCGGAGCTTGTAATATCACCGCTGCTTTCGGGAATACTGCTAGTTGAAATTTCCGTCCGACCTGCATTGTCCGCTGGCTTTGAGGTGAGATATGTAAGTATCCCGTTGTATATAGTATAGGCTACCTTACGCTGATAGTCGGTATCCGACAGATTTGCCGCATCATCGGGATTTGAGAGAAATCCGCATTCTATCAGCACAGCGGGTATCTTTGTGTTCTTGAAAAGATACAGCTCGTCGCCCTCCTGCTTTATCTGCCTGTCGTTGCCCGGCTGTATCGTCTTGAAATTATCCTGCATTATCTGCGCTATCATACGGTTATCCGGGTTATTTGACGTGTAGAAGATCTGTGCACCGAAATATTCAGGCTCGGTGAACTTGTTCTGATGGATAGACAGGAAGAGGCAGTCGCCGTACTTGTTTATAATATCAAGACGGTTCTTCATATCGGAAACCTTCTGCTCCCGTGTGCCTTTTACGCCTTCATCGTGTATTGAAATATCGCTGTCACGGGTAAGCACTACATTGAAGCCCGACAGCGTCAACATATCGTCAAGGTCACGCACTATAGCAAGATTGATATTCTTTTCAAGCTCTCCGTTTATGCCGACCGCACCGCTGTCTGTTCCGCCGTGTCCTGCGTCAAGTACGATGGTTTTCTTATTTGCAACGTGCGATGTAGACGCTCTCACGCTCATCTGCGAATAATCGGCAGTAGCCGCTATAACAGTGAAACAGCCGAGCAGAACTATAAGTGCGGGTACTCTTGTTTTAAGCCGTTTGAATTCAAAGCGTTTCATGTTCAGTTTCATATTGTCCGACCTTTCGGTAAATTTTTGTACATTATATGAAACGAGCAGTGAAATAATGACAGGCTTAAAAACCGTTTGGAGTTTGTGACATTTAAACTGTTGCGATTGTAACGTGCATTTTTTGCTAAAGCAGTATGATAAAATATACAGCCAACACCGCTGGAAACAGTTTCTATGTTGATAGGGTATTAATAACTTCGTGAGTGTATCGGTGCAACTGCACTAACATTAACCTTTCAAAAAACGCTACTAACCTAAGATATATGTACTAAAATTGCGGACGTGTAGCGTTAAGCGTTCCTGAACTTACAGGATATGCAATGTTCAGGTGGTTATACGAGTTTAGCCAACACCCTAGCGGGGTGTGGGTGTGGGTAAGGAAAGAGGGATGCACGTCTGAGCATCGCAAAAGCAATGCTCCCGCTCCTCTCGTCGCTCCAGAGGAATAACTGATTTGGGAGAGAACCTAAGGGACAGGGAGAGGGGCTGCCAAGTCCCTAGTCCTGTTCCCTTTGGTCCTTTCCCTCGTTAATAGCAGCAACGTTATCACACAGAATAGCGAACCCGAGAAGTGCTGTCCCACAAAGAGAACTATCGGTAGCCTGCTACTATAGTAAAAGCATCTAACATTTCCGCTAAGCGAAAACAAAAACCATAAAAATTATATATCGTTATTATACCACACTTCCACCACACCCGCAACTTTATCTCCTTTATTTTTAATGAATAGCCGAGAAATTTTGAGTTATCATATTTACGAGTGAATTTAACGGCGTTTAAAAACAACTAAAAACAGCGTGAAATATATGTAACCTAACGTAAATTAATTTTAGTTAAACAAAATTTGTAAGTGTGAAAACAGGTTACACCGATACTTACTTAATAAAATTGTGTAACGCTGTTAAGTTAGTGTGAATTTTGTTTTTAATGCACATAATAAGCAATTATTATTTATGTGTTTTAGCTGAATTTCCTATAGCCTTATTGACTTTTAGCTAAAACGTTGTATAATCTTAAGTAAATTAAGCAAGCGGAAACAGCTTAATAAACATAAGCTAAATTCATCAATTATCAACTAAGGAACGGTGGCTAAGCACCGTCCGACCAGAAAGGAAATTATCACATGAAAGCAAAGAAGATACTCGCAGGTATCCTTGCAGCAAGCACAGTAGTATCGCTGGCAGCCTGCAACAGTAACAACACAACATCATCAACAGGCGACGCATCATCTACATCGTCAAAGGCCGATGAGAGCAAGAACGATTCTACAACAGCAGACAACGCTTCTTCAACGGCTCCCTCCGGCGACAAGATCACTCTTAAGGTTCTGACACACCGTACAGACCGCAAGGATGACGGCTCGCTTGACAAAATGACAGACGCTTTTGAAGAAAAGTACAACTGCACGGTTGAATATCAGTCATTCAAGGACTATGCCGGTGATGTTTCTACAATGATGAGCACAAAGGAATACGGCGACGTTCTGATGATCCCCGATACAGTAAAGCTCGCAGATCTTCCAAACTTCTTTGAACCTCTCGGCAAGTACGATGAACTCAAGGATAAGTACAAGTGGGCTAACCAGAAGATGTATGAAGGTACAGTTTACGGACTTGCACACTTAGGCTCAGTAAGCGGCGGTATCTGCTACAACAAGAAGGTATGGACAGAAGCAGGCATTACAGAAATGCCCAAGACAGCCGATGAATTTATCGCTGACTTAAAGAAGATCAAGGAAAAGTTCCCCGAGGTTATTCCTTATTATACAAACTTCAAGGAAGCAAGCTGGACAGCTTCACAGTGGTCAAGCCTTGTTGTTCCTTCATCAGGCAATCCTGACTTTGAAACAAACCTCATCGTAAACAAGGAGGACTTCTTCAAGGAGGGTCAGCCTTACTACAACGTATTCAAGCTGATGTATGATATATATTCAGATTCTTCTCTTATTGAGGGCGACCCGATGAGTTCTGACTGGGAAGGTTCAAAGCTTATGATCGCTAACGGCGAAGTTGCTACAATGACAATGGGCTCATGGGCAGTTTCACAGTTCCAGCAGGTCGCTAAGGACAACGGTCTTGATCCCGAAAACATCGGTTATATGCCCGCTCCCTTCTCTAAGGACGGCAAGCAGTACGCACAGTACGCAGCAGACTACTGCATGGGCATAAACAAGAACACTTCCGACGACAAGAAGGAACTCGGCAAGAAGTATATCGAATGGTTCATCGCTGAATCAGGCTTCTCAGAGGCTGAAGGCGGTATCAATACTCTTGAAGGCAGCAAGCTCCCTGACTACCTCTCAGCATTTGACGGTTGCGAATTCTTCACAGCAAATGCAGCTCCCGATGGTCTGACAGGCGTATTCAACGCTATCGACAAGGATTCGGAAGTAGGTATCTGGGACGGCGACTCAGCTAACTTCAAGCTCCAGCTCGCAGAAGCAGCATTCGCAGGCAAGGGTGATGACGGCTTTAAGGCTATCGCAGACTCCGTTAATCAGAAATGGGCAGCTACAAGAGATGCAAATGAAGAGCTCGCTGCTTATATCAAGAATAACGGCTAATTAACGCTATCGTATTTTCTTCATAGATACTCCAAACACACAAACCTGTACGGAAAGGCGAAAGTCTTTCCGTATAGGTTTATATGGGAGTAATTAAATTTTTACTAAAATTAGAAATTATTTCTTGAAAGGACAGAATTATGGCTACTCAAGGCGTTACCGCAGTTCAGAAACGACGTACACTCGGACAGTGGCTTAAAGGCTACACCGGTCAGAAATATATGACAACTGTACTGTTTCTGGCATTACCCGTTGCACTGCTGATACTTTTCACTGTCATTCCCGCAGTGAACATGGTAATATTCAGCTTCCAGCAGCGTGACCAGCTCGGCGTAAATGTACAGTGGGTTGGATTTAACAACTATAAGACGCTGTTCACCGATATGTCGTACTTATCAACGCTGATAAACAGCTTGTACTACTTTGTCGGATCGTTTATACAGCTCGGACTTGCACTTTTCATTGCAACTCTGTTATGCTCGAAAATCAAGCTCGCAGGACTGTTCAAGGGAGTTATCTTTTTCCCTTATCTTATGAACGGCGTTGCGGTTGCACTTATCTTCCAGAGGTTTTTCAGAGGCGATGACGGCGGTACACTCAACACCATAATCTCACTTTTCGGAGCAGATCCCGTAAAGTGGCTGTCAAACGGTGCTATCAATAACTGGTGTCTGGTTTTTGCGTCGGTATGGCGTTATATCGGATTTGATATTTTGATGTTCATCGGTGCTATCCAGTCGATTTCTCCGGATATCTATGAGGCGGCTGACCTTGACGGCGCTAACGCATGGCAGAAGTTCTGGCACATAATTTTCCCGAGTATCAGAACGATTATCGCATTACAGCTTATCCTTGCCATCAAGGGTGCGGCTTCCGTATTTGAGATTCCGTATATCGTCACAGGCGGTAAGATGGGAACTACAACATTTGTTATCAAGACTATCGAAACCGGCTTCCAGTATCAGAAGATCGGACTTGCGTCCGCAATGGCTATCGTGCTTCTGTTTATCATAATAGTTATCACGATAATCCAGAAGATATTCTTCAAAGAAGAAAAGTAGGTGAACTCATGACTGACAATATCAAAACAAACGAAGTCGCAGAGCAGACCTCGTTCAATATGGAAAAGTACCGTTTCAAGGAAACACCGCACGGCGTCAGAATTTTTATAAACGTACTGAAATATGTTATTCTGGTTGTAGCGTGCCTTATGGTTCTTGTGCCGCTGGTAGTTGTACTGCTGGGTTCGCTGAAAAGCCACCAGGACTTCCTTAAAAGCGGAGCTTTCGAGCTTCCTAAAGTAGTGGAACTTGAAAACTTCAAGACAGCTTTCATTCAGGGCAATGTAATGAGAGGCTTTATAAATACGGCTATAATACTTGTATTCTCATGTGCAGGTACGATAATAACCGGTACAATGACAGCCTTTGTTGTACAGCGTTTTACAATGGTGTTCACAAAACTTATAAAGAATGTATTCCTTATTGCCGCACTCCTGCCCAATATCTCAATGCAGGTCACAGTATTCCAGGTAGTGCACGCACTCGGTCTTTATGATACCCTCGCCGCACCGATCATACTTTATATCGGTACGGATATAGTTTCAATCTATATCTTCATACAGTTCCTCAACAATATATCGGTATCTCTTGACGAGAGTGCGATACTTGACGGCTGTTCATATCCGAGGGTTTACTGGAGCATCATCCTCCCCATGCTTCGCCCCGCAATAGCGACCGTACTTGTAATCAAGTTTGTAAGCATATACAACGACTTCTATACAGCAAACCTGTATATGCCCAGTGACGGACTTCAGGTCGTATCTACGGCGCTGTATAAGTTCATCGGACCTTACGGCTCACAGTGGGAGATCATCTTCGCAGGTGTTATCATCTGTATAATACCGACGTTGGTAATCTTCCTTTCAATGCAGAAGTTCATTTACAGCAATCTTGTTTCAGGTTCTGTAAAGGAATAACCAAAAACATTTCTCCTTATAAATGTAAAGCAGCAGCGCCCTGTCGGAAAGCAGGGCGCTGTTGCCTTTTTTTATTCTATTGTCAACGCTTTGTCGGGAATAATCGCTGTTATCTTAGTCAGCGGTATGCCCTGTACCACAATGTTTTTAGGATTACCGAATCCGAATTTGCCATAAAGACGTTTTGCACCGTCAGACTGCGGGTGATCATCCCTGAATGTGACTATTGACAGTTCATCTCCGATATCAAACTGCGCCATAGCGGTTACCATAAGCCTTGAGGCTATGCCTGAGTTTCTGTAATCGGAGCTGACCGCAATATAGTCAAGCGTCTTATTTTTCTTTGAAAAAATAACAAATCCTACTGTTTTATCTTTGTGCGATATGATGTATATTTCTCCGAGCTGCATCTTTTTCTTTATAAGACGTTTCATGCGTTCGCTGTCGTAGTCTGCAAAGCAATCTCTGCAATATTCCGCCAGAGCCGTTATGCCGTCGGTTTCTCCCTCGCAAGGTAAGCGAGGAAGAGTAAGCGATACGTTTTCAAGATCCAGTCCGAACATAAGCGCGGTTACTTTCATACTCTCTCTATGAGTGCCGGCAAGCCAGCTTTTTTCATCACGCAAAAACAGATTGCCTATGCCATATGTCATGATTATCGCAAGCTCATCAGTGCTTATAAGCGGCTTTGCGCCGTAACTTATCAGCACTTCTATTATGCGCTTTATATATGGGACCGATATCTCAAGCGAGCGGTCGCGTATATCTCTCAGAGTGCTCTCACGCATTTTTTCCATATATTCTGTACGGAACCTGTCGGCTTCTGCGGTGAAAAGCCCGAATGCGTCGGTAAGTGCGGTATACGGCGCTCTGACTGCGTTTTGGGTCATAGCGGTTATTTTCTGTTTGTAGTCAGTGAAAAGCGATTCTATAAAGGCGCTGTATATATCGTCCTTTGACTTGAAATAGTAGTAGAACAGACCGACCTCAGCACCTGCTTCATCCATTATCCTGCGAATCGAGGTGCCCTCAAAACCGTCGGCGATAAAGCACTTTGACGCAGCTTTGAGTATATCATTTTTACGGGCGTTATCCTTTACGGCTTTCTTTTGCATTTCAACACCTTCTTCCAAAAATTCCTACAAGAATTATACCATTGATATTCATAAAAATCAATAGGAATATATACAAACCGTATATTAATATTTTTGCCGGAGTGATATTGCGGATATAAGCAAAAGAAAGGTGGAAAAGTGAAAAATACAAGGCTGTTTCCGGTGAAATTTTCAGGCAGTAAGAGATCATTACGATGAGCTTTGCGGCAGATTGGCGCAGAAATAATCCTCCTCCCTTAATTATCCGTCAATTGACTTTTAACCTTACAGGTGATATAATTATGTAGAATTTTAACGGATTTTGTCGAAAGACGGAGGTAGAATCATGGGAGCTTTAACAGACGCATTGAAGAATTTCGGACCATTCGTGTCACCGCTTATATTTGCCTTGTTCCCGGTGTGTCTTACCCTTCTTATCATATCGGTGGTGTGGTCAAAAAAAATACTGAAAAGCATGAGCGTAAACAACGAGATCGACTATAAAAACACCTCGTTCAACTGGATAAACTTCTGCTACTCTGCTTTTATTGCGCTTGTATCAATATTTCCTCTGCTGGGTATGCTCGGAACGGTGCTTGCGTTATTGTCGCTTGATATAACGGGCGGAGCAACTGAAGAGCTTAAAGCGAACTTCTTCTTAGCGCTTGACACCACCGCATGGGGACTTGTGTTCTCGATTGCTTTCAAAGTAGCAAACTCATTTTTACAGACTACGATCGAAACAGCAATTGAAAAAATCGATGTGCTTGTAAAAAGTCATTATACCGGAAAAGAAAGCAGTGAAAAATGAAAAAACGACAGATAAACCTCGACTTCACTTCCCTGCTTGACGTTATAATGATTATCCTGTTCTTCTTTATAATCTTCAGCAGTCTGGAAACGGACAACCTGAAAAAAGATCTTGAAGATAAACAGCAGCAGGTAAGCGCCGAGCTGGAAGAAGCAAAAGTGAAAAACAACAAGGCAGACGAGCTTCTTGATGAAGCACAGAAGAAAAACGAGCAGGCAGACAAACGGCTTGAAGAAGCAAACTCAGCTGTTGACAGAAGCGGCGATAACGCTGACGCAATAATGGATTTCAGTGAGAACAAGAACCTTAAGCTGCATCTTGATATGAACGGCGAGAACGGCTGGACGCTGAAATTTGCCAAGGGTGAAGAAATAGTAAAGGAAATACCCAAAGCAGATATAAGCGTAATGACCGATGAAGTTCGGGAACTGTTCAAGGAGCAGGGATACAAGGCAGATAATACTATTCTTATAGAATTTTCGTATGACGCTACCGAGAACGGTACGACCTCGGCATATCTCGACACTATGAAAATAATAAACACGTTAAAAAACGAATACGAACATTTGTTCTACTCCGAAACCGACGTTTCAGTATTCAGGGAGTAATACGGAGGAATTTCAATGAAAAGAATCAATAATAAAGGCGCTGTACCTATAGGGCTTATTATAGCACTGGTGGCAGTGGTTGTTGCGGCAGTGGTATTCTTTGCTTGCAAGGGCTTTGGTCTGGGCGGAGGAAACGGCAACGGCGAGGGCTCTGATGTTGCGGATAACTCTGATGCCGTATCGGTCGTAGAGAAGCTTGAATATATCAATGTTACCGTGTCGGGCAACGAATACATATACGACAACAAAAAGGTCACGCTTGACGAACTGGTCGACAGCATAAAGTCGCTCGACAGGAATTTACCCGTAAAGATAGCAGACGAGGGCTCTTCGCTCAAAGCGTACAAGGAACTTAAAACCAAGCTTTCGGAAAACAATATCAGCTTTATAGAAGCGGAATGATCAAAAGAGGTATGATATGAAAAAGTTTATTATAGTATTACTGGTACTTGCCGTGTGCGGCGTTGCAATTTATTTTGCATATCCCGAAATCAGTAAAATGATAAACGGCGGGCAGAATACGACTTCTTCCGTAACAGATTCATCGGCAAAAGTCAGCAGTGCGGATAGTTCAGATACAACGGAAAGTTCATCAGACGCGCAGACAAGCGATGTTTCATCCGAGGGCGGAAACCCCGGCAATCCCGATAAATATGCAATGGAAATCACAATTTCCGAGGACAAGTATTTTGTGGATAATCATGAGATAAGCTTTGACGAGCTGAAAACAAAGATCGACGGGCTTGAAACGGGAGCCGTAATAAAAATCAACGATGAAAATTCAACGCTCAAGGCTTTCAACGCCGTAAAGGACTATCTTACGAAAAAAGAGATAGCTTATTCGGTAGAATAAGAATGAATTGAAAAATCCCCGGTTCTCAAGACAAAAACCGGGGATTTGTTTATTCAGTTTACTGCTCTGTTATCCAGGGTGTGCCGTCCTTGTTTGTGAACTTGCCTGTGCAAACCTGAATAAGGTCTACCAGCCAGCCTATACCAAAGCAACCGCCTGTAAGAAGCCAGATAATACCTGTGCCTATCTTACCTGCCATAAAACGATGTACACCAAGTCCGCCGAGGAAAACCTCGATAAGTATTGCCGCAGTTTTGTTCATAATAAAATCCTCCTGTATCCGATCAGCCTAAAATATAACCGTATTTACAGTACTTATCAGCGCTGTAATACAAACACATTTTACCATACTCACGTTTATTTGTCAATAGAGTGGCGTATAACGGTCGAAAAATGGCGTAAAACGGCATAAAATCTATGCTTGACGGCAATCAAGATTTAACAGGAGTTAAGCATATTCCGCCGAAAAGTATTATACTTTGAAAACTGCCCTGCCTTCTCGCTCGATTCAGCTTGTCTTATATCCGCTTGTTGTGATCTCGGCTATAAGCGCACCGGTGTTATCCGTAACCGAAACACGATAATAACAGGTCGTTCTTCCGTCACGGACGCATTCAGCCGTTGCGATGAGCTTATCGCCTTTGGAGGCTCTTAAAAACGTTATATTTGCGTTCAGCGATACAGTGCCTAATTTCTCATGGTTTGACGCTACCGCAAAAGCAAAATCGGCAAGGGTGAAAATCGCTCCGCCCATAACCGTTCCTGCCGCATTGCGATGGCGTGGTTCTATCTTCATACCGACTGTAGCTGTGTTTTTCCCTACAGCTTCAATCACTGCGCCGTTTTCCGTAGCAAAACGGTCTTTTGCAAAAAACTCACAGATTTCATTCAGATCTTCCATCTTATTATTCTCCTGTGTAATTTTCTATCTTTGCGTATTGTGTGAAAATGTCGGGAGTAATATTCGTCAGCGTGTCAAGCATACCAACATACAGCGAGCCTGTACCCTTCGCCGTTTCACTTGCGATCTCGCCTACCGTTCCGATAAGCGCCGCCGCTGTTACCGCCGCCTCAAAACTGTCCTCGGTACAGCCGCACAGTGCCGCTACAAGTCCGGACGCAAGACAGCCCGTGCCGGTAATCTTGCTCATCATAGGCACACCGTTTGAAACAAGCGCTACCCTGCCGCCGTTTGCTATGACATCGGTACTGCCCGTTACCATAACGGTACAACTGTAACGCTTTGCCGCTTTTTTGGCAAGTGATATTTTGTCCTCAAGCGTTGTTTCGACACTGTCCACGCCCTTTTCAGCCTTCATCGTAATGGGACTTGTCGAGAGCAGTGCGGATATTTCGGAAGCGTTGCCTCTTACTGCGGCGAATCTGAACTGACGCAGAAGCTGCATAGTACTTCGTAATCTGTTATCTGTAGAGCCTGCGCCTACGGGGTCAAGCACTATCGGCTTTGCCATATCCGCCGCCCTCTGTGCGGAAATCAGCATTGCACGAAGCCTGTCCTTGCTGAGCGTACCCATATTGAACAGTACCGCAGATGCCTTTGCGGTTATATCCTCAGCGTCAAGCGGGCTGTCCGCCATAACGGGAGATGCGCCTGCCGCAAGAAGTCCGTTTGCAACGGTGTTTGCGGTAACATAGTTTGTGATGCAATGTACAAGGGGATTCTTCTCCCTGAGTATATCAAGCAATGCGGCACAGTTTTCTGTTGTGATATTTGTCATGAGATATGCTCCTTTTAATAATGCTTAAATTACATAAATATCCCTGCAAGCGCCGTATAGTACATCAGTGTAAGCGGCAGTGTGACCATCGAAAGTATGGTGCTTACCGCAAATATCTCCGCACTGTAGCCTGCGTCCCTGTCATAAAGCAGGGCAAACATTGTACACATAGCAGCGGCGGGGCAGGCAGTAGCGAGTATGTTTACGCCTGCTACGGTCTGATCTATCTTAAACACAAGGCAGATAACGGTAAGCAGTGCAGGAAGCAGAAACAGCTTTACAAAGCAGGTGTAGTAAAGTCTTGGCTTTTTCAGCGCAGGGAGCAGCTTTACCGTAGCTATAGTTGAGCCTGCTATTATCATTGCGAGCGGTGTATTTATGTTTGCAAGGTGCTGTGCCGTTTCAAGAATAACATTCGGCAGAGTGAAGTTGCAAAGGAACAGGATAATACCGATTATTGTAACGATGATGCTCGGAGATAACAGCGACTTTATCATCTGCTTAAAGTTCGGCTTTCCGCCCTTCATAATAACAACTCCGTGCGTCCACGAGCAGAGATTGAACATAGTAACGTATGCCGTAAGGCAGAATACGCCCTCAGCGCCGTACACTCCCTGTATCAGCGGTATGCCCATAAAGGCGCAGTTTGAGTAAAGGCAGCTGAATCGCTCTATCAGCTGGCCCTCCCTGTCCTTACTGCGTATTATCAGCGGAACAAGTATAAACGCTATGACGTAGCTAATTATCGCTATGAGAAACGATAAAAGCAGTGTGTTCAGCGTTTCGGGGTCGAACGGCTTCTGATAGGATACCAGAATAACCATAGGTGTTGCGAAATTAAGCACAACGGTTGAAAGCTTTTTGGTGCAGGCATCGTCAAGCAGCTTCAGCTTACGGCAGAGTATGCCGACACCTGCGAGCAGTGCCATTATAACGACCTGCTCGATAATTGCCCAGTTCATAAGTTTACCTCTTGTCTTTTGTTCTTTTTATTTTTCTTTGAATAATTATACTACTTAAAATCGGTAAAATCAATGTTAAAATACTGTAAACAGGGGAATGAGCGGTAAATTTCAGTGTTTTTCACAGATAAATTTCATCTGTCGGATGTCAATCGGTGATATAGCAATACTGCACAAAAACCGACAGCTAAATTTGTGCATAATACCGCCCTTGAAATGAAAACGATTTACTGATATAATGAAGTTACGCAAAGGAATTTAAAACCCGTGAAACAGTTTGTTTACGGGGAATATAATATCAAGGAGGACTTTCTGATGAATTACGGACATTTTGACCTTGAAAACAAGGAATATGTCATCACAAGACCCGATACTCCGTCGGCATGGGCAAACTACTTAGGCTCACCCGAATACGGTGCTATCATTTCAAACAACGCAGGCGGCTACAGCTTCGTTAAATCCGGTGCAAACGGACGTGTTATCCGTTACCGTTTCAATGCTGTTCCCAACGATCAGCCCGGCAGATATGTATATATCAAGGACGCTGAGGACGGCGATTTCTGGTCGGCTTCGTGGGCACCCGTATGCAAGCCCCTCGACAGCTACAAGAGCGAGTGCCGTCACGGTACAGCCTACACTGTCATCACCTCGGAGTACAAGAAGATTAAGTCTGAGGTTACATACTACGTTCCTATGGACGCTACTTATGAAGTATGGGCTGCAAAGGTGACCAACACAGATACAAAGCCCCGTAAGCTGAGCGTTACAGGCTACTGCGAGTTCGTTAACGATCCCAACTACGAGCAGGATCAGGTCAACCTCCAGTACACCCTGTTCATCACAAGAACATACTTCAAGAATAAGTATATCCACCAGATGCAGAATGAGATATACAACCCCAACAGCGGACGTTTCTTAGGTCTTGCTTCTGCTAAGGTTGACGCTTACTGCGGCGACCGTGACGCTTTCGTAGGCTCTTACAGAACATACAACAACCCCAAGGGCATTGAAGAAGGCTTAAAGGGCGACTTAAACTACAATACAAACTCCTGCGGCGCACTCCAGAGCGACATCGTTTTACAGCCCGGCGAAACAAAGGTACTCACTTATGTTCTCGGCGGTCAGAAGACAGAGGCTGAAATTGAGGCTATCATCGCCAAGTACGAGAATGAGAACGCTGTAGAGAAGGATCTTGCAGAACTTAAGAACTACTGGCACTCAAAGCTCGACAATCTGCAGGTAAATACTCCCGATGCAGACTTCAACAATATGGTAAATGTATGGAACGCTTACAACTGCTTCATCACATTCATCTGGTCAAGAGCCGCATCATTCCAGTATTGCGGTCTGAGAAACGGCTTCGGCTACCGTGATACTGTACAGGATATTCAGGGCGTTATCCACCTTGCACCCGAAATGGCAAAGAAGCAGATCGTATTCATGCTCTCTGCTCAGGTTACAAACGGCGCAGGTCTGCCCCTCGTTAAGTACGATCACAAGGCAGGACAGGAAAATCACCCCGATGAAAACGATGAAAACAGCGTATACGCTAAGCAGACAGGTCACCCCTCATACCGTGCAGATGACGCTCTGTGGCTGTTCCCGACAGTTTACAAGTACATCTCCGAAAGCGGCGATCACGCATTCCTTGACGAAGTTATCTCGTATGCAAACGACGGCGAATCCGGCACAGTATACGATCACTTAAAGAGAGCTATAGACTTCTCGATGAACCACCTCGGCAACCACGGTATGCCCGCAGGTCTTCACGCTGACTGGAACGACTGCTTACGTCTTGGCAAGAAGGGCGAATCTACATTCGTAGCATTCCAGCTCGTTTACGCTGTAAAGATCTTAAAGACATACGCTCTTGAGAAGAACGATGCAGAGTACGCAAAGTACCTTGATGAAGTAAAGGCTAAGCTCGATGAGATACTTTCAGCTTGCTGGAACGAGGACAGATGGATAAGAGGCTACAAGGAAGACGGCACTGTTATCGGTCAGAGAACAGATCCCGAGGCTTCAATGTGGCTCAATCCTCAGTCTTGGTCGGTTATCTCCGGCTTTGCAAGCAAGGAACAGGCTGAAAAGGCTATGGACAGCGTAGAAAGAGAGCTTAACACTCCTTACGGCGCTATGGTTATGTATCCTCCTTATGTTAAGCACGGCTTTGACGGCGCTCTTATGCAGTGCTTCAACAAATGCACAAAGGAAAATGCAGGTATCTTCTCACAGCCTCAGGGTTGGCTGATACTCGCAGAGTCAAAGCTCGGTCACGGCAACCGTGCATATAAGTACTGGAAGGAAGCAGCTCCCGCAACCTACAACGAAAACGCAGAGCACAGAGTTCTTGAGCCCTATGTTTACGGTCAGTTCGTTGAAGGTAAGGACAGCCCCTTCGCAGGTCGTGCTCATGTACACTGGCTGACAGGTACGGCTTCTACCGTTATGGTAGGTACTACAGAGGGTATCCTCGGTCTTAACCCCGAAACAAAGGGTATCGTAATCGATCCTTCTATCCCCTCAGAGTGGAAGGAATACACAATGAAGAAGACATTCAGAGGCAAGAAGCTGAATGTTACCGTTAAGAACCCCAACGGCAGTGAACACGGCGTTAAGAGTGTAACGGTAAACGGCGAAAAGATTGAAGGCAAGCTCATTCTTGACAGCATCTTAAAGGCTGAGAATGATATTGTTATCGAGCTTTAATCGGCAGAATAAATAATAACAGCACCCCCGTTCAGTTGAACGGGGGTGCTTATTCTTATACTGTCTTATTTTAGCTTATTTTAGCGGTATGACCACATCGGAGCAGAACACCTTGTCCTTATGATAGAAGGTTGCCGTACCGCCGTGTTTTTCGGCTGTGAACAGCACCGATTCAAGCCCTATGCCGTTACCGCCCTTGGTGGTGGAATAATAGTGTCCGCCCTCACGACGTACTTTACCGTTAAAATTATTTTCAGCTACTATGTAAAGGTTGCCTGACGCATCGTCCGCCTTTACCGAAAGTGAGATTCTGCGATCGTTGTTTTCAGGAAGCATAAGGCTTGCGTTTACCGCATTTTCAAGTATATTGCCGACTATACAGCAAAGCTCATCGTCGGACAGCGCAGTCTCCTTGTTATCGCCATCAATCCGCAATCTGAGAGTAATACCGTGTTGATGTGCCTGCTCTTCAAAGTGGCACAGCAAGGCGTTGAGTGCATAGTTTCCGCAGTAACGCACAGGCGATCTGCTCGGGAACGTATCTATATAGTTATCAAGATAGCTTTTCAGCTCCTCTATATCGCCGTCCTCGGCAAGCGTCTTTATTGCAATGATTGAGTGCTTAAAATCGTGACGTATGCGTGAGGTGTCCTCAAGATATTTCTGCTGGGCGTCGTACTGCTTCTTCTGCATTTCAAGCACACTTATATGCTCTCTGTCCTTGCCGGCTTTCAGCAAAGCGGACGCTATGAAATAAAACACAGTATACATCAGCACGAGCATAATGAACATAAGCGTTGTTATCAGGATATAAACCAGAAAAACACGGTTAAGATAAAGCGTCTGATAATGCACGGGCTGTACCGTAAAATTGAATCCGATAAACATAAGCGACATTACTATCGAAATCAGCCATACCCTTCTGTACGGAAGCCCGTTTATAAGATGAGAGCCGTATTTTGCTACCGGATAAGCAATAGCGGCAGTCACTGCACAGGATATTCCGAGCTGTATCAATGCGCCGTCGGTGCTGAAGGTCGGCACTCCAAGCTCAGGGTGTATAACTGCATCGCACATTATCGCATAGTTCTTGCAAAAACTTATTATTGTAAAAGACAACAGGAATGTTGCAAGGCACTTGATGATATCCGTATCAACTATAACCCTGTAGGCAAAGAACAAAGGCACCAGCAGAATATAGAAGACTACCCTCGGATCTACAGGGAGCAATGCCGTTACGCCCGAAACTATCATCGTCACCATAACAAGCACGCCTAAAAACAACGGGAGGACATTTTTGATGGAATATTTCATCTTGTCCTTCATAGGCAGTAAGCAAAGCACCGTCGCAGGTACGATTATAAGGCAGGATAACGCCTCATTTATAAATTTACTCAGCATCTCGTTCATCTGACCGTCACCTGTTCCTTCTCAAATTCGCTGTGAATACGATTCAGAACAAAACGTGTATAGTCGTTTTTGATCTGCGTCATCTTACGGCGGCTTATCGGTACGGTGTCACCGTTTATCATCAGAAAATTTTCACCGTCAAGGCGGGCAACGTTCGCAAGCGACACAAGCACGCCTTTGTTGCAGGAAATCACTCCTTCGTATTTTGAAAGCGATTCTTCCATTATCTTATGCGTGGTACGAATCTTCAGCGGCTCGCTTCCGACAAGATATACATTCACATAATGTCCTGAACACGAAGTATAGACAAGCGATGACAGCGGTATCACCGTACCGTCGGGGAGCGCCGCAACGCTTCTCCTATTCTGCATCTGCTGTGCAAGCGTTTCTGCAAGCTGTCTTACGCTATCGGAACGTATAGGTTTCAACAGATAGAAATTTGCTCTCAGCGCATAGCTTTCACTTGCAAACTCGTTGCTTGTGGTGACAAACACAAGCATAACATTCTTGTCTATCGCTCTTATCCGTTTAGCGGTTTCAACGCCGCTCATTCCACCCATATATATGTCAAGAAAAATCAGATCGTATCTGCCGGCGGAAAACTGCCTGAGCAATTCCTCGCCGCTTGTATATTCGTCTATATTGCCTACGTTCAGCCCCACTTTTGAAAACGGAGCGATTATTGCCGATGACAGCTTTTCACGCTCTGAGTTAAGGTCGTCCGTAATTGCTATTCTGAGATCCATTGGTTATGCACCTTCCGCTTTGCTTGGTTTACATCGCTGTAATTATGTTCTGTTATTATTATACTATATTTCCGCTTTTTGCGCAATAAAAATTTCGCCCCGTTACTGCCTTTTCAAGCCCGATTTGCGCCGATTAAAGCCAATTTGTTGTTACAGCTGAACGTTATTGTTATAATATTTATCGCAAAACATCAAACAGGAGGTTCCTATGGAAAACGAGAACGAGAAAAAGACAGCCGACACTGCTGTCAAAAAAAAGCCGGATATGGACAAGCTCACCGAGCTTATAATAGTAATAATGCTCGGTGTCACTGCACTGCTCACAGCGTGGGCAAGTTGGATAGGCTCGCTTCACGGCGGAAATCAGGCTACCAACTACGCCACCAGTAACAATTTAGCGTCCGAGGGCAATTCGGAATACAACGCAGGCGTTCAGCAGATGAATCAGGATATGATACTCTGGAACGATATAAGCTCATTGCAGATTGAAATCGTCTTTGCGCAGAACAATAATAACGAGGCTGAGCTTGCAAAGCTGTGCAATCAGCTGTTCTACAAGATGGCGGAAAACGTAAGTGAAACAATGGCGGCAAAGATCGACTGGAACACTGCCGACAACAGCAGCAGCGATCCTCAGGCAACGATACTTGCGTGGCTTGAAAAGGAAAACAGTATGAGCTCGCCTTTCTTTGACGAGAATTATGTCGACAGCTATTTCACAAAAGCTAACGAGCTTCTTGCACAGTCGCAGGAAGTGCTTGAACAGGGACAGAAGGATAACTCTCACGGTGACGCTTTCGGACTTGTAACGGTCATCTACAGCGTTGTACTGTTCTTACTCGGTATTGCAGGTTCTTTCAACCACAAGGCAAACAAATATGCGGTGGTTATTATAGCGCTGGTTGCATTTGTTATTGCTACGGTATATATGTTTACACTGCCTATGCCCACAGGCTTCAGCATCACAAGTTTCTTCAAAGGCTGAACCGATTAATGCCAAAATGCAACCGATTTACGCCAGTTAATTGAATTAAACCATAACGGTGAGTATAATTTGCTAAGGTTGGAAAAACAACCGATATTACATAATCAGAGGCGGACATACCGCAAAGAAAGGAATAATTATGAAAAAAGTAATCAAGTCGGTCATTGCGCTTGCAATGGCAGCAGTAATGGTAATGGCACTCGCAGCTTGCTCAGGCTCGGCAAAGGATAAGATGAAGGGCGACTGGATCTACGAAACTATCGCAGGCGATTCTGTAGCAGACTATGCGGCTAAGCTCGGCGTTGACGAATCAGCATTCGCATCTGTATGGACATTCACAGATGATAAGGTTATAATAAAGTCAGTTGCCGCTACGGAAGAACACAACGTTCAGTACAAGAGCAACGGTGCAGAAGTAATGGAAGTAGGCAGCACAGACAAGATCCAGATGAGCGTAAAGCTTGAAAACGACAAGCTCTCTTTCAAGCTCAAGGGTACTGACGGCAAAGAGTACGACTACGTTATGAAGAAGGGCACTATGGAAGTAGGCTCATCTACAGCAGTAGAAGAATAATTTCAAAACAACAACTCCTTACAGTTTGTTTTCTTTACCGCTACTCAAACGGTAGCGGAGTTCTTTTCCTTCAGACAACGGTATCGGTCAAACCGATACCGTTGTCTGTTTCTATAAAGATAAAACCGCTGTCGTGGGACAGCGGTTTTATTTATGCTGATATTTTAGCGTAACGCTCGGACGTGAGAATTTCAAGCATTGTTTTATAAGGATTAAGCTCGCCGCTTGCCACCATCGAGAAAAGTCTGGGCGAACAGCCCGAAACGAGCGCAACACCGTTCTCGTTCATTGTGACGGGCTGCTGAACGTTTCTGCTCTCAACGTTCCAGAACACTATCTCGGGGAGCGTATATCCTTTTTCGGCATATTTTCTCCTTGCATTTTCAAAGTTTGTCGTGCCTGAGTTCTCCACGCATTCGTCAAACTCCATATCCGAGATTATGTATAACCGTTTTGGAAGTTCTTCCTGCGGAAGATCATACTTTACGGCGGTTTTCAGCAAAAGATTGAACACAGCCGCTAAATTCGTGTTCGCGACTTCGCTATACCGACGGCAGTAACGTACCTTTTCGGCAATATCACTGCCCTTTATTTCGACAAGCTGAGGTCTTTCAGAGAAGGTTATAAAATGATTATGGAACCTGCCCTTGTTTCTTTCGGCGAAATATATTCCGAGCGACAGCGCAACAGCAATCGCTCTGGGATACATCGAACCCGAACCGTCAATCACGGCAAGAGCGTTTTCATCGTTGCCGAAATCTTCGAGGGCGTTCCACGTTACGTCCATTGCGTTGCGTTCATCTGCGGACAGTCCGTCTGTACGCCAATTGAAGCACGGAGCGATAACGTCATACGGGGTCAGTACGCCTGTGTGCATTTTCGCTTTGCCGTTTTTCACATTGTCGATATAATCGCAGTAGCGGTCAAAGTCGTTTTCATAGAATGCGCCACGGTATTTCAGCATTGCGAGAGCGGGCAGTTTTGAATAGTCAAAGGTATAGTCCTGCACACGCAGGCGGTTTTCAACTATATCAATCTTTTTTCTCAGTGCGACAACTGTTTTACGGTACTGCATTTCGCTCATTCCGAGCAGACGTGCAAGACGGCGTGCCGTGCGTACTGTTTCCTTGTTTGATGCGTTGACGGAAGGGAGCCATTTTGCAAGAAGCGACACTCCCGTGTCAGACGCTATATCCTTTTTGAGCTGGCCTTCTATGATCTGCAAAGCGTCCTTTTCGCAGGGCGTACCGATAAGGCACAGCATATCGTCATATCTGCCGTACTCAGCGATATACGCTATATTTCTGCGTACACTCTCAGGCTCATATTTTGCAAGATAGTTCAGTATTACACGGAACACTCTGCGTTCGCCAAGACCCTCACGGGCATCACGGGCGAAGAAAAGCGTTTTTACGGCAAGATTCTTATCCTCGGCATACGCTTTTATAAAGCGACCGATTATATCGCTTTCAGGGGACTTGCGGATAGCGCCTATTGCCGAAAATAAATCAAGACAGTGAGATTTTGTACTAATGTAGGTCGATGCGCCGTTTTCGGTCAGGGTCATGTTCGATTCTTCTTTTAACTGTTCAAGCATTGTGATTTCCTCCTCTGCGGCGCAGAGCAGGTTACTCACACGCCTTGAAATTATATATCGGTTTCAGCACTTCGATAACATCTACCGACTCTCTGATAACATCAATAATATCCGACAGCGACTTATACGCCATAGGCGCTTCGTCAAGCGTTGAATTATTGACCGAGGTCGTGTATATGCCCTCCATGCTCTTCTTATACTGCTCAATGTCGAGCGTTTCCTTGGCCTTTGTTCTCGACATAATCCTGCCTGCGCCGTGCGGTGCGGAACAATTCCAGTCGGGATTGCCCTTTCCTCTCGCAAGCACGCTTCCGTCCCTCATATTTATCGGGATAAGAACAAGCTCGCCGCTCTTTGCAGAAATTGCGCCCTTGCGGAGTATGCGCTCCTTGGTATCAATGTAATTGTGTATCGTATGGAACGCAGACACGGCAGTAAGTCCGCACCTGTCAAGGATTATCTCAGCCATACGCTCACGGTTACGCTTTGCAAAACGCTGACATATCTCGACATCATAAAGATAATCCTCAAGGTAATTATCGTAAAGATAGCAGAGATCTGCGGGCGTATCGGGGACTTTCGCCTGCCACTCTTTTTCCATTGCCTTTAATGCGGACTGAATTTCGGTGCGTCTGCCCTGCTCCTTATATGTCTTTATAAGCTCTGCTTTCTTTTCAAAAAGCTCGCCCTTACCGGACGCAAGCTCAATTGCAAGGTTCTGATAATACTCAGCTACCTGCTTGCCTAAGTTACGGCTGCCCGAATGGATAACAAGGTACTTGTTACCGTCCGAGGAAACGTCTATCTCGATAAAATGATTACCGCCGCCAAGCGTACCGAGGCTTCTTTCAAGCCGTTTTGCCTGTTCAAGATGTCTGTAGCAACGAAGTCCCGTAAGGTCAAAGCGTTCATAACGTCCGTCCCATACGTTTCTTCCGCTCGGTATGTAGTGTGCGGCTTTATCTATCTTACTAAGGTCGATTTCCGCCTTTCCAAGCTCTGCTGTGTACATTCCGCAACCGATATCCACACCTACGACATTTGGTACTGCTTTATCGGTTATCGTCATTGTCGTACCGATAGTGCAACCCTTGCCTGCGTGTACATCGGGCATTATTCTGATTTTTGAGCCTGCGGTGAACTCATAGTCGCACATTCTGCGTATCTGTTCTATCGCTTCGTCCTCGACTACTTTTGCGTAACATATTGCTGTGTTGATTTTCCCTTTGATTTCAAGCATATCTCTGCTCTCCTTTCTCAAAAAATAAGAACAACGTCCCTTATAAAGCTATAATGAAAATCGGCAGGGACGCTGTCGTAACAAGACGCAATCAATAAAAAATGTACGGACTCTCACCGCACGGTAGCCTGCTCAAAGACAGGTGCCGTTAGGTCGGCAAAATGTGTTTAAAAAACACGGTATAAAATGCTGCTGTATGCGTCTTTACAAGGCACTGTTATTTTCCATATATAAATAATATGAACTGCTGTCTGTGCCTTAAACATTCTGCAAGGCACTGTTTTTAACCTCATATAAAAACTGCTGTCAGTGCCTTTTGTCTGCGGTGAAGCTTTCCTTCATCGCATGAGTTTATTATACAGGATAGGATTTGGTTTTTCACGGAAAAAAAGCTGCGAACTGTATTTGTTCGCAGCTTTAATATGATTATTAGCAGTTAAACTGAGCTTGCGATACTGCCTTTTGTCGGATAGAACTTCTCGGATTCGCTATTCTATTAGATAACGTTGCTGCTATTCACGCGGAAGACAACCAAAGGGACTAGGGCAAGGGACTTAGCCGCCCCTAACCCTATCCCTTAGGTTTTCTCCCTCGTGGCTCCCTCTTTCCTTACTCACACCCGTACCCCGCTAGGGTGTTGGCTAAACTCGTGTAACCTCCCGAACATTGTATATCCTGTTATTGCAGGAACGCTTAACGCTACACGTTCGCAGTTTTAGTACAGATATCTCAGGTTAGTAGCGTTTTTTGAAAGGTTAATGTTTGTGCAGTTGCACTGATACACTCACGAAATTATTAACACCTTATCGGTACAAAAACTGTTTTTAGCGGCGATACTGCATAAATGTTTATACTGCGTAACTTAAATCAGCATTGCCTTTAACACCTATTTGGAATGATTATACAATACCGCTAACGGACATTCATTTCGCCCCGCACCTTTTCTGCTCTTCCAGTCTTTCCTTTATCAATCCGACAAAGCTATCAGGGCTTATAACTTTAACGCAAGGGCCGAAGGACAACACACGGATAACTATCTCCGTTTCATCGGTTGCGTAATATTTCAGATGAAGCAGATACTTATTATCGTCAACACGCTCCGCCTGCTTTTCAAAGTGTGCAAAGTGGAGCATTACACGCTCGAGCGCATTCCGCTCGTCATTTATCTGCAGGGTAAGCTCTCTTATCTGCATTGTTTCCGGCTTTTCGTTCCACGGACCTGTGCCTGTGTACAGCTGACAGTTTATAATCCTGCCGAGGTTTAACTGTCTGTACTTACAGCCGTCCATTATTACTCTTATCTTATCGTCCTTTTCCGAATATTCAAACCCTTTGGGGAAAAATCTCAGCGTTACTTCCTTGCCATAGCGGTTATTCAGCCTTGCGATTATCGGCAGATTGTTCTTTATGGCATAATATATCAGCCTGAACCGTCCGATATAGCCCTCATCGCCAAAATCATCGCCGTCCGAGTATTTATCGTATACTTTATAATCGTCCTCGGTGAAAAGCGGCTCGACATCGGATAAGTCGGGGAACTGTACATCAAACAGCCTCACCCTCTTATCAAGCGATACGGCTTTCAGCCAGCGTTTCTGAAGCAATGTCAGCGGAATTGTCGGCTCGTGCTTTAAAAGCGGTCTTAAATCGCCGTCAAGCAGTTTCCACTTTCCGCTTTTAAGCGACGGCATTATAGTCAGCACGCTTTCGGAAAATGCGTTTTCGCTCACGATACGGTCAAGATCCTTCTCTGTCGTATTCTTATCGAATGCGGCGGTGATTATCCTTGCGACCGTGTTATAATATGCCGAGTAAAGCTCACTGAATATCATCGCTTTCACCTCCGCTGTCAGCCGTGTTATCTTCTATGCCGTATATTTCATACATTTTCTCTATATCGGCTTTAAAATTATTTTCAGCTGTTCTGTCCGAAAAATTGAGCCTTGTTATACGGCAGATAAACGTGCGTATCCACGGTATCATTTCGGTAGTGTCGAACACATCGGCGGAGTATCTGTAATGGTTGTCGTCGATTTTTTCAACCGTACCGCACCGCTTTTCACGCTCAAGGCGGTTTACGATATACTGCTCATCATCGGCTATTCTTATATCAAACTCAACGTGCTGAGTGTCTTGTTTATCAAGCCTGCCGTTTACGCCCCACATACAGCTTTCAGCCGCATTCAGCTTCTCCCTCAGCTCGTCAAACCTTTCGCACGGTTCGCCGATTTTTACATCCGATATGTAATCAAGCCGATACGAAAACAGCCTGTTCAGCTTTATATTATAGGCTATAAGGTGCTGTCTGCCGTTCTGTGCGCTGATATAAATTCTCAGCGGTACAAGCCCTACTGACATCGGCTTGTCGCTGTGTCTGCCGAGATTTTCCACAGTGACACAGCTTTTCTTCTGCATTGCGTCAAAAAGCATAGCCGCTATATCGCTGTCAAGCGCCTGCGTGATATAGTGGTGCTTGAATGTGAAAAGCTTTTCGTGCGGCGGTAATTTATCCGAGATAAACGAGCCGATAACACCGCACGGTGCGGTTTCCCCGAAAAAATCGACAACATCGCATAGCTGTGACACATCAACATCGGGCGAACGGCTGTAAAGCACCTTTCTGCCCTGCTTTTCGGTTATGATAATGCCCTCGGCGGTGTATTCCTTGAGCTTTTTTCTAAGGGTCGATTCGTCAAACGTAAAATCCCCAGACAGCAATGAATCAATCTCATCTACAAGCTCCGATAAAGTCAGCTTTATTTCGGGAGTGTAAAGTATATCGAACACGGCGAAGTGCAGAGTTATATCCCCGTCCGTAAAGCTCTTTGCTTTCCACGTCTTGTAGAAAGGGTTTTTGCAGGCGGTGCGGCTGTCTACCGACAGAAATACATTCTTGCCCTCGGCGGTTTTTGCAAAACGCATATAATCTCCGAGCCAGCTTTCTACCCTGCGCCGTTCATCGTCATACGAGCGTGCGCTTTTTCTGTCATAACCGCTCCTGCTCTTGAAGCCGAATACATAGAATTCACGCATATATGAACGTATTTTCTCAAAGTTCTTTATAAGCTCGCTGTACGCCATATCCGCTCCTTTCGGCATAGTAAGATATACCCGACCGCAAAGTGCAGTCGGGTAAAATGCTATAATATTCTTGTTTTAACTCTGTGTTGCCAAATCAAGCACAGGTGCAGTTCCGAGTATGTAACCGTCAGCGGTCACTCCGGCTGTACTGCCGTTCCACGCATAAACATCTGTGTACACGCCGTTTTCATCTACCCATGCGTTTGTTTCTCCGAACTCCGGCAGATTCGCCAAGGCGCTTATATCATTCATATCGGGTGAAAACCATACCGAAAGGCACATACCCTGAATGCAGTTTGCACGGAACACTCCGTTTTTAAGTTCAGGAAACGTGTCACGCAGATGAATGCCGAGCAGTTCTTCGCCGTAGCTTGTCGAGGATACAGTAGTTTCGGGTCTTATAATCGCAGTGCTTCCCCACGAAACCGTATCAGGAGAAAATGCATCGGGATGTTCTACTGCGTTCACTGTCCACACTCCGCCCGTAACCGTAACGGTAAATACCTCACGGCTCCCTTCCGATATACGCATATAGTTTTTACTGTAAGCGTCGGCTTTTGTAAGGAAATATGCAATGGATTTTTTCAGCTCCGACGCGGTGCGGTTTGCCGATGTTATCCGTGCCGACTGTGTAAACCCTAATAATGTAGGAACAAGTATCGCCGCTATAACAGCAAAAATTGCAATTGTGACTATCAGTTCCACTAAGGTAAAACCACGTTTTTTAAGAATATTTCCGGTTTTTTGCATATACTTCCTCCGATATAAGTTTATTAAGTTAATAATAACATACCTTTCAGAGAAAATCAATAGATATATGCCACAGTTTCGGATTTTAACTGTTATGCCGCTTGTTTTGCTTGTAATATTCGTGCTGTGAATGCACAAGCCCGAACTTTTCCACCTCAGGCGGCACATTGTCTGTCCAGCCGACATAGTATGCCGTTATATCGGTCAGATCATTTGTTATGCGGTCAAAAACCTTATATTTGTTGCCGTTCTCGTCACGGGCAAATGTAGTATACATAATTTCGTTTTTGTGGTTTTTTTCGCAATAAGCAACATAATCATCGGTTGTACCGTAATTCATATCATTCTTGTCTACGCCGTACAGATCCGGCGCCCCGAACAAGTGGAGAATCTCATGTGCTACAACAGCAGGCGCAAGCACAGTACCTTTGTACTCCATCGGCAGAAATGCAGTTTCATAAGGATAGTCGTTGACTTTATTATAATATCTTACCACAAACGCTGAAGAACTGCTGTCTGATTCGGGGTTAAGAAATATAATATATACCATGCTATCGAGGTCATACTTTTCTTTCAGCGATTTATTGCCTATTTTTTCATCTATATATTTCCACTGAACAGGCATTGATTTTTCTCTGGCTTTTTCAACATTTGCAGATTTGTCGTCAAACCTTGTTCTGTAATATAAATCACTTTCTTCGCTTCCAGCAAAGTAGAATTTAACGTGTTTATTATATTTTTCAGCCTGTATTTCCAACCAATCGGTAGCTATAGCTACATAATTTAACGCATCATCTCGCTTTTTTAAATCATCTGCATTGTCAAAATTCCATTTGCCGTTCAGATCATCGGCAAAAATTGATATTATACCGATATTGCCCTCAAGTTCCGCCGCCGAACCCAGGTTCTCCAGTTTTATCGCTGTTGTCCGCTCAATCGAAATCGGTTCACTGTCAGTTCTAATTATACCGCTTGAAATTACACTGATAGTTATTACAGCTACAGATATTACTATTGCAATCGCACATACAGCAACAAGCAATTTATTCTTCATCGCTACTCTCCATAGTAAAAATATATCCCCGACAGTCACCCGTCGGGGATATATGTATTAACAGTTGTTAATCAGCAAATCAGATTACGGTGTAGCTGTTGAAGATGCAGCTACGTTGTCCTTAGTAACCTTGGGGTTTGTACCGATGATATCGCCGTCGATAACGCCATCTTCGTTGCCGTCAGCCGCAAAGTTAGCAGGCTTGATTTCAGCAAAGTCTTTAACACTATCTGATGAAGAATAAGCTACCTGTGCGCATACACCGTTCTTGATAACGATGATAGCAGAACCTGCCTTGATTTCCTTAAGGTCATTCTTAAGTGCATTAGCGATTGACTTGCACATATCGGATGTTCCCCATTCATCGCCGTTTGACTTCTTACCGCTTACATCTAATGTAGAAGTAGTATCTGCTGAATCAGAAGCAACGCCGCCTACTGTAAATGTGGGGTTAGAACCATCTGCATTTGCAATATCTACATCCCACTTGCCGTCACCCTTAAGTGTGCAACCCTTTGTTTCCATAGAAGAAATTGTGTTTGCAACTGTCTTTCTGATAGAAGCTGCTGTCTGGTCTGCAGATGTGATGTTAGCAGACTTAACGTAACCGATCATTGTAGGGATCAGGATAGCTGCGAGTACGCCGATGATAGCGATAACAACGATCAGCTCAACGAGTGTGAAGCCTTTCTTGGCTTTCAGTTTCTGTAATTTCTTTATCATGGGAAATTACCTCCTTGAAAAATGTAAAAGTTTTTTTATGTTTAACGGTCTGCGCCGTTAAATCCAAAATTCCCCGTGGGTCTTCAGAATAAATATATGCCGAAGAATTTCTTCTCAGCACCTTTTCTGTTACCCTTGGTGTTTTCTGTACACTAAGAATATCATACTCCATTCAAAAAAGCAATAGCCAAATTGCTAATTTTTGTGCTAATCTTCAATTTTAGTGAATTTTAGATATAAGCGTTTTCTTTTTGTGGTACATTTTGCACAATGTTTGTGTAACCGGGTTACACAAATATGGATTTGCTCTCATATTATGCTGTCGTCAAGCAGAAAATCCACTATTCCTATATTAAGAACACCGCTTTCGTTATACCAACGCTTAGTTATATCATGACGTACTATTATCTTCGGAAAATAATCGCCTGTAAGCGAAAACGGCTTGTTCTCCTGCATCGTCTTTTCCTCATCGGGCAGCGCAAAAGCCGACTGGATATACAGCTTTTTTTCTCCGTCATTTGCTATAAAGTCAATTTCCCTTGCGACCTGCTTTGGCTTTCCGTTGTCGTCCTTTTCGCTTGAATACACCACTCCGACATCTACCATACAGTCACGGATAATCAGCTCATTATATATGATATTTTCCATTATGTGCGTCATTTCCTGCTGTCTGAAGCCTATCCGTGCATTTCTCAGTCCAATATCCTCGCAATAGTACTTGTTCGGATAATCAAAATAGCCTTTGCCTCTGACATCATACCGCCTGCACTCGCTGAATAGATATGCATCGGTCAGATTATCAATATACTGCTTTACCGTATTATTGGCGACCGCACCTTCGCCCTTCAGCCTCTGCTTTGAATTAAGGCTGTTAGCAATGTTTGTCGGGTTTGTGAGCGAACCTACAGACGAGCATAACAAATCAAGCACTGCCGACAGAATATCCTCACGCTTTATTCTCCTGCGCTCAACTATATCTTTAATGTAGACCTCCGAAAACAGTGTTGCAAGATAGTTCATCTTTGCTTTATCGGTAGGTCTTGACAGTACGAGCGGCATACCGCCGTAGAACGCATAATTGTCAAACGCTTCATACTTATCTCCGCCCACTGCGGAATAATACTCTGCAAAGCTCAGCGGATGCACTCTTATTTCATCGCTCCTGCCTCTGAACTGTGTGAGTATATCCGCCGACAGCATTTTTGAATTGCTTCCGGTGACGTATATATCAAGGTTCGGCATTGAACGCAAGTCGTTCAGAGCATCATAGAACGTAATCTTTTTACCGTCCTTATTATATGGATTCGGCACTTCGTCCGACATCTGTATTTCGTCCACAAACAGATAATACTGCTCGCTGTCCGTCCTTACCCTTTCACGCACGGCTTTAACAAGCTCCAGCGGATTTCTGTACCGTATATCGCTTGCAAGGTCAAATGCGTAGGAAAAGATATTTTCCGGCTTTGTTCCGTTTTCAAGCAGATATTTTCTGAACAGCGTACCGAGAAGATATGATTTTCCGCAGCGGCGTATTCCCGTTATTACTTTCACCTGTCCGTCCCACATATATGATATTATCTTTTCAAGATACTTGTCACGTTTTATCTCCATAATACACCTCCGCTGAAAACTTACCATAAAAATTGTGCTACTTTTCAATATGATTATACACCGTTTTTAGAAAAAAGGCAAGGGCTGCTTTATCTTCACTGAAAATTTTGTCGAAAATCCGACCAAGTTTTCAGTGAAACCACACTTATAAAGCAAGAACCCCCTCCGGCATATCGCCGGAGGGGGTTCTCTATATTAGTTTAAAACATTATGGAGCTTGCGATTAAACTGTTTCGTCAACGCCGTAGTAAGCATTGAGGTACATCTGCTTGATCTCGCTCATCAGCGGGTATCTGGGGTTAGCGCCTGTGCACTGGTCGTCGAATGCCTGCTCTGTCATAGCGTCAAGTCTGTCTAAGAAGTCCTTCTCATCAATACCGTAGTCCTTGATTGTCTTCTTGATGCCTACAGTTTCCTTGAGCTGTTCGATCTTAGCGATGAACTTCTCGAACTTCTCTTCGTTGTTCTTGCCTGTTACGCCGCAGAATTCAGCAACTTCAACGTATCTCTCAAGAGTATGGGGGTGATCATACTGTGAGAATGTACCCATCTTTGTGGGGTTGGGAACTGCGTTGAAACGCATAACGTGTGTGATAAGCAGAGCGTTTGCAATACCGTGAGGCAGGTGGTGGAAAGCACCGAGCTTGTGAGCCATTGAGTGGCAGACACCGAGGAATGCGTTAGCGAATGCGATACCTGCCATAGCAGAAGCATTAGCCATCTTCTCTCTTGCTTCAACATCTGTCTGACCTTCAGCGTAAGCTCTGGGCAGATACTCGAAGATGTTCCTTGCAGCCTTGAGAGCAAGACCGTCTGTGTAGTCTGTAGCCATGATTGATGCGTAAGCCTCGAGGCAGTGTGTGAGTGCGTCAACACCTGAAGCACTTGTCAGACCCTTAGGCTGTGTCATCATGTTGTCTGTATCAATGATTGCCATGTTGGGCAGTAACTGATAGTCAGCAAGAGGATACTTAACGCCTGTCTTTTCGTCAGTGATAACTGCGAAAGGAGTACACTCTGAACCTGTACCTGAAGATGTGGGGATAGCTACGAAGTAAGCCTTTTCGCCCATCTTGGGGAATGTGTAAACTCTCTTACGGATATCCATGTATCTCATAGCCATATCGAGGAAGTCAACATCGGGATGCTCGTAAAGTACCCACATGATCTTACCTGCGTCCATAGCAGAACCGCCGCCGAGTGCGATGATAACATCGGGCTGGAACTGCTTCATCAGCTCTGCACCTTCCTTAGCGCAAGCGAGCGTAGGATCGGGAGCAACGTTGAAGAATACTGTATGAGAAATGCCCATCTGATCGAGCTTATCTGTGATAGCCTTTGTGTTGCCGTTATGATATAAGAAGGAGTCTGTTACGATGAATGCCTTCTTCTTGTTCATTATTGTGCCCAGCTCATCAAGAGCAACAGGCATAGAACCCTTCTTGAAGTAAACCTTCTCAGGAAGTCTCAGCCACAGCATATTCTCTCTCCTCTCAGCGACTGTCTTGATGTTGATGAGGTGCTTAACACCAACGTTTTCGGATACGGAGTTACCGCCCCATGAGCCGCAGCCCAGTGTTAATGAGGGGAGAAGCTTGAAGTTGTAAAGGTCACCGATACCGCCGTGTGAAGAAGGTGTGTTAACGAGGATACGGCAGGTCTTCATTCTGTTGGCGAATTCGTTGATCTTCTCACGCTCTGTAACAGCGTTGCAGTACAGAGATGATGTATGACCGTAACCGCCGTCAGCAACGAGCCTTTCAGCCTTTGCAACTGCGTCTTCAAAGTCCTTAGCCTTGTACATAGCGAGTACGGGAGAGAGCTTTTCGTGTGCAAACTCTTCTTCGATGTCTACGCTTTCAACTTCACCGATAAGAACCTTAGTCTTGGGGTCAACCTTAACGCCTGCAAGCTCAGCTATTGTAGCGGCCTTCTGACCAACTATCTTTGCGTTGAGTGCGCCGTTGATAAGGATCGTCTTTCTTACCTTTTCTGTTTCTTCGGGATTTAAGAAGTAGCAGCCGAGTGATGCAAATTCCTTCTTAACCTTGTCATATATCTTGTCGAGTACGATTACTGACTGCTCAGAAGCACAGATCATACCGTTATCAAATGTCTTTGAGTGAACGATTGAAGCAACAGCGAGCTTGATGTCTGCTGTAGTATCAATGATTGCGGGTGTGTTACCTGCACCAACGCCGAGAGCGGGCTTGCCTGATGAGTAAGCAGCCTTAACCATTCCGGGACCGCCTGTAGCGAGGATTATATCAGCGCTTCTCATAACTTCGTTTGTGAGGTCGAGCGAAGGAACGTCGATCCAGGCGATGATGCCCTTAGGTGCGCCTGCAGCAACTGCAGCGTCCAGAACTACCTTAGCGGCAGCGATTGTGCTCTTCTTAGCTCTGGGGTGGGGGCTGATTATGATACCGTTTCTTGTCTTAAGACAGATAAGTGTCTTGAATATAGCTGTTGATGTGGGGTTTGTTGTAGGAATAACTGCGGCAACAACACCGATAGGCTCTGCAACCTTCATTGTACCGAAAGCCTTGTCTTCTTCGATAATGTCGCAGGTCTTTGTGTTCTTGTAAGCGTTGTAGATGTACTCGGCTGCGTAGTTGTTCTTGATAACCTTATCTTCAACAACACCCATGCCTGTTTCTTCTACTGCCATCTTAGCGAGCGGGATTCTCATCTGGTTAGCGGCGATTGCTGCTGCCTGGAAGATCTTATCAACCTGCTCCTGTGTAAAGGTTGCGAATTCCTGCTGTGCAGCTCTTACTTCTGCCATACGAGCCTTGAGAGCGTCAACATTGTCAACGATCAGCGGGCTTACGGGAGCAGATTCAGCTGTCTTGTTGCTTACGATTTGCTTCTTAGCCATTTTGTCCTCCTGAATGTTTTAAACTGTTCTTTCTTATTGTACCGTTTTTGCGGTCTGCTATTATAGTTTACCGCAGGGTCGGCGGTTTACCCATTTGTTATTTTTTTAACAATATCATTATATCAATTTGAAGCGCATTTTGTCAATCTTTTTTTCTATGAAAATGGCTAAAATAAGACCGCCGCTTTTGTGCATATTGTATAATTGGTTGTGCAGAGGGTGGTTTATGAGGAAAAAAGCGGTATCGCTCAGTCTGTTGTGCAAAAAACAGCCGTGACTTAACCGCCACGGCTGTGCATTGTTTAATTGTAATCAGCTCTTGAAATGATCCCCGTATTTTTCTTTCATATTAGCCCATCCATAAATATAACTGTAATGAAACCAATTATATTTTTCATTCTCCCCCAGCGATTCCGGTTCTTCGTCACCAAGATTGAATTTCTGCGCATAAGAATAGTAGTAACTGTTATCATCGATTGTATCTACGATTTTAGTTGAGTTCACATAGGCAAAATATGATTTGTCTTTTTGCATAGGAAATCCTACGCTTAAATTCAGTACCGGAGTGTCGCTTTCTTCAACAAACTTATAGTATGCCTTGTACTCGCTCTCCATTTGCTGATATTTTTTAACTTGAGCCTGCATTTCAGTTATATATTTTTCATTGGCTTTATCTCCATTTTTTAATTCCTCATCTATTACATTTTGCAACTCGTCCAATTTATCCTGTAAAAACTTTAATGTGTCCTGATTTTTAAGTTTATAATAGCTATATAAGTCGCGGGTGATATTGTAATCTTCTTGAATATAAATAATGTCTCCGACTTGAAAATCCGGGTGATACGAAAATGTATCGATTATTTCCTCAACGATAACAGGAGTATAAACACCCAGCATATAATCATTACTTGCATTCATATTGTCGAGCTTGGAAATTTTATCAATATACTCTTGTCCGCTTTTGCTGTATTCAGAGGATTTTACCGTAACATCGCCGCACTTGTTTTTCTCAGAAAAATACAAGCTTTCGCCCGCTATTCGGCACTTTATGGCAACCGGCCAGTATAACGTGCCGAATATGATATTATTCGGAATCGGATTTGTCGGATAAATGTAAATATCATCAACCGCTTCACGTTCAGAATATATTGATACAGAATTAACCTGATACTTATCATTTTCATAGGAAAAAGACAGATATCCTTTGCTATCTTTTATAAAGCCGTCTTTTTCGTTGCTAAGTTCAATAGCTGTGCTGTTTTCAGTAGCCGAGCTTTCAACCTTACTTTCGTTTTTGCTGTCCGTGACTGAACTCTCCCCCGGCGGTGTAGTATCGCCTATACTGCCGGTTGCAGAGTTACTTGTACAGCCATATAGCATAAGTGCGGATAAGATGAGTGCTGTTGTTTTGGTTAGTTTTTTCATGGCGTTTTACCTCAATTTTGTAGTCCCGCGTTATTTCTTGAAATGATTCCCGTATTTTTCTTTAAGTATCTTCCACTGATATTGGTATGCATAACTTGCCACAAAAACTTCCTTATCTCGTTTTTCCGATATATATACAGAAGGCTCATTTTTTTCTAAATCGAAAAAGATAGGATAAGCGTTATTGTAAATATTTCCATCAACTTCATTCGGTGTGCTGTCGTTATCAGCAAAAATCAGATAAGATTGTCCTTTCTGCAAAAGAACAGGATTCCATTCGGTTTGAATATATTTTCCGTTCGAGTTCTTTAAAGCGTTGTAATACTCCAATTGCTCATCATAATACTTTTTATCACTTTCACTGTGATTACTGCTGTCAAAATTACCTGATTTATCATCAAATTGCCGCCTTAATTCCTCCTCAGCTTTTTGTACAAAATTAAGACTTCTTTCGTTATATCGTTCTGTTATCGAATAAGATTCACGGATATATAATATATCCCCTTTTTTGTATACGCATTTTTTGTTATCCGAATCGACAACCTCTTCTACAATAACAGGCGTATATATAGAAGATAAAAACGGCTTCACGATCAGCGTTTCTCCGCACTTACCGTCATTGACAACATAACTGTCACCCGCTACCCTGCATTTTAATGCAACAAGTTCAGATGAATTAACATCTATGGTTTCTTTATACAAGTCTTCAAGATTCGGCTCGGGCGGGGTATACATACTGTATATAGGATAATATGAGCTTTTGTATATATATTCGTTAATAATTTCGTATTTATCCTCGTCATACGAAAACGTTTGATACCCCTCGATATTCTTCACAAGATTTTCTTTTCTTTCGTTGCTCGAATTATCCGTTTCGGAACTGTTTTCAGTAGCCGAGCTTTCGTTATTGCTGTCCGTAATCGAACTCTCGCTTGGTGGTGTAGTATCACCCACACCGTCATTTGCAGAGTTACTTGTACAGCCGAAGAGCATAAGTGACGATAAGATTAGAGCTGTTGTTTTAGTTAAGATTTTCATGATAGATTACCCCCATTTTTTCTTCAAACTCAATTTGTCATATAAAGTAATAGTTTTATTTATATCTCCATGTTTTCTTCTCATTATAGACATAACGTAAAATGCATTATCATTGTTGCCAATTTTTTCGTCTGCGTGGCATAATTTCAACGCATGACCTACTTCATGCATAACTACTGCTTTTTGGTCTAAACTGCTTAAAGAATTGAAACTGCCAATATCTTGATTTATGAATATTACACCGCTCGACAAATTTTGCGTTGCGTTATAATTGATATCATATACAGATTTAGGATAACTGTTTAATGAAGCGTTACCAATAAAAATTCCATAAGTATCAGAAGAAGCGTTTTCAATTCCCGAGGAAGATAATTTTTTACGAGCGAGAATAACATTCAATCCTGAACTTGGCGTTGTATTGGGAGGATATGCTTTTACAGATATGTTGTTGCTTATTCCATTCCATGCCTCGGCAGAATTCGCAAAGTTATTATAATCAGTTTGACTGTTGAATAAAATGTTTAGCCTATATGTACCAGATTGACCTTCATATTTTCCCTTCCAACTTGATGGATAATTACTATTTACCGTGGTTAAAATTAGTCTTTGACTAGAATCATCTGTTAGTACGAGACCTCCATTTGAATTTTTGCTTAACCATTTATTATTATACATATTTGTTACACAGTATGTATCGTTGGTTATTTTTTCAAACTTCCAGTTATAATAAAGATTAGTTTCATTAGTGCATTTCAACGTAATTATGTTAGTACCAGTAGTGGTGCACAACGCGGGTTGAATACCGTCTTCACCATATAATGTATATATAATATAACCACCACTTTTGGATTTTTTTACGATCCAAGCTTGGTTGCTATCAGAATAAATTGTAGCATTATTTTCTTTTGCTGTGATAATAATTGCTTCAAGCACATTTCCTTTTGTGTTGTAAGCTATACAATTCTCACTATCCGTCTTAAACACATACGCCATACCGTCAACCAAAGGATTCCATTCAACAACAACTCTCGGTTTGGAGCTGCTGTACTCAGACAAATAGAATGAACGGCGCAGTGACGAATCTGTTACATTTGTATTAGTTATTACAACACCTTTTTTAATATCTTTTTTGGAGTTTTTGCTGTTAACTGCCAACTTAGTAAAATCAAATGCATAAGAACCGCTTTTGGATATTTTAGTTGTGCTCATTACAGAGCCGCCGGCGCTTGTGTTTGCATATGTAGGTTTTGTTTCAGCCCAACCCGATGTCTGGCTTGAATATCTCACCTGTAATGTTGAAGTACCTGAATTTCCCGTGCCCTCATACATATACAGCTTTGCGCTTTCAATTTCATTTGCTTTAAGGCTCTTGTATGTTGCGTTGCTGTCAAGTCCGGGAAAGCGCACAATAAGTCTGCCTGCACCGTAGGTGCTGTCCTGATAGCCTACCGTTCCTATAGAATAAGAGCCGAAATTTGTTGTACTTTTCTTGCTGTATAAAGGTGCATCAAGTATTGTCTTTGAGCTTCCGCTGCCGCTTGAGCTGAGTTTTATGGTCGGGTCTATTGTAACCGGATATACCGCTTCGTTTTTCAGCCATTCATTATCAAGAGTAATAGTTATCGTATAGTTTCCATCGGCATTTTTTACTGCCGTATATCCTGTAACATATCCCTGCGGTACTATCGTGTTTTCGCCGTTTGAGCTGTCAAATAATATAACCTCACTGACAGTACCGACAACCTCATTTATTTCATCGTCAACTATTGAAAAATAACCTTCCTCTTCTCTGAGAACAAGACCGTTCGTATCAACGTCAAAAGAAAACTCATTCTTTCCGTTATATCTGTCAAGTATGATATTCTCTTTTACCCCGTTGAGCTGTGCGCTGTATTCTATCGTTGTATCTTTTCCGAACACATCGGCATATTCAACAATATCGTGTTCGTCATATTTGTTTTCTGTTTCGGTTATAATATCCGATACATCCGCCTTATCCGAATCGACAGGTGACATTTCAATAGTATATTCGTTGCTTTTAACGATAATGCCTGTTTCGCCGTCGAGCTGTTCGGGCATATATACATTTATGTCGTTTTCTGCACTTACAAAAGCGTATCCGTCTTTATCCGCTTCTGACAGCTTAGTACTTTTGTCGCATACAGTACCGTTTTCGTCGGTATACTTTACCGGCTCATCAAAGTAATACATAGTTTTTGAGCCGTCTTTATTCTGGAATACTATCGAATAGTCGTCCGTTTCCTGTGCAAATAAGCGGTTTGCGTGTTCTTTTTCCTTAATGTCCTTTACAGATATGACTTCCGGTATCTCATAGTCGTCAAGCTCCTTATCTGAAAGCTCGACAAGGCTCAGATCGCCCGGCTTTAAGTCTTTGAGCAGATTTCTGTCCGCTTCTTCTATACTTTCTTCGCTTGTACTTTTTTCGTTATCGGCGTTTCCGTTTTCTTGCGCATATACAGGTATGCTTGTTGAGAGTAGTGAAATCGCCAATAGTAAAACAGTGAATAAATGTTTTTTCTTTTTCATAAGTACCTCCGTTAGTTTTAAAAAAGGAAACACCTTTTCTATTGTTAGAATATCATTTATACTATGCAACATCAAGGCTTATCCCGATATTTTGTGAAATATAGCCAACAAAAATTGTCATAATAGCCAAACAGCGACTTGCCCTCGCAAGTCGCCGCTTCTCATCTCACTTAACCTCAACAACAACATCTGCACCTATTCCCGCCGCCTTTATTACACCGCTTTTCTCTGCGGTGTCGGGCTCATATGGTTTTCCGTCCCTTATATAAGCTATACCGCACTTTCTGCCGTTACTCTGAATATCGGGGATATTCTCCGCCGGGATATGCACCTTTGCGGTCGCTCTCCACAAATTAATATCAAGCACTCCGTTTATCCTGTCAGCCGTTATGTCCATATCGGATTTCGAGGTAAGCTCTATGCTTCCCGAGCTGTCTTCTATAACAACGCTGTCCGCCTCTCCGTCATATTCAAGCCGCCTTATATCAAGCGAGCTTACGCACAACAGTCTTGCCTGTGCGGATATTTCACAGCAGTCTGTAAACTGCTTCGGTAGCAGTATCTTCACCGATACATTCTCCTGTGCTTCATACCTGCTCATATTATCCTTGCGCAGGCACTCTACATCAAGCTTGTTTTTACGGCTGTCGAGCCTTACCTTGAATACCGAGCCGATATCCTCTGCCGTTTCCGAAGAGAATATAACGTGCAGCTTCTCGTCATCACCGCCGGATACGGTGATATCACGCATACTTCCGGCATTTATATCAAAGTGTGTGTTGACATCTATATCATATGCCGTTTCGCTCGTGTACTGAGCCGCACCGCCTTTTTCCGGCAAATTTCCGCTTACAAGCTCGTCAAGTGTCACCTTGAATATCTCCGCAAGTATGGTCATATTTTCGATATCGGGAAGACCCTTTCCGGTTTCCCACTTTGTCACCGCCTGACGTGAAACGCCTATACGCTCCGCAAGCTCTTCCTGAGAAATGCCTTCATTTTTTCGTATCTGCTTTAACTTTTCGCTGAAATCCATATATGTTTCCTCCTTGATTTGCCGTGTTTTTTAACAGCCCGATTATAACCCTTTTTCCGCAGTAGCCGCAATAAACATCTGCTTACAATCGTTATTTTTCTGTGCTACTTTGCGTTGCATATGAAAAATCGGCATAGCAAAGCGGAATGTGAAGCCACATTCCGCCGATGATCTTCATTAAAACTGCAACAGCATAACAACAAGCGCTATTATAAACACAGGAGAGAATATCGCAATCAGTTTTCTGTGCTTATGCTCTCCTCCGACCGGAGCAAGCCTTGCCGCTCCGCAGAATGCAAGCAGTACCGCCACGAACGGTGCCGCAAAGTAGGAGATGTTCACGATAAGGTTTCCGAGCGCCGCCGCCGCATTTACAAGACCGTCCCATAAACCGCCGATGCCAGTGAGCTGTTTCTGATACGTTATGACCGTCACAAAGAAGTTATTTATCAGATGAAGCACCATTCCGGGGATTATCGTATCGTATCTTACCGCCATAAGTCCGAAGATTATACCGCTTAAAAACGCATATGCGAACTGATCGAAGTTACCGTGCGCCAGTCCGAACACCAGCGCCGACAGGATAATCGCTGGCGTATCGCCTATGGGTTTCAGCGAACGGAGCAACAGATGACGATAGATTATCTCCTCAAATACCGGCGCCGCAAACGCCGTGAATATAAGCGTTACAATGCCCGATGAGAAGCTCGACGGCGCAATAGCGTCCATCACATTCTCTATCTTATCCACACCGAACAGCAGTTGCAGTATATAGTTTATACAGGTGGTGATATTGCTTCCCCACATTGCAAAGGCAAACATCGCAGGTATGAATATAAGCGGATAGTACGACTTGTTCTCATACTGCGTGTCAAGCCGTTTCAGCGGTCGGTACTTTTTGTACAGCACCCCGAATGCCAGCAGCTTCGGAACATATGTCGATATATTGCTGAAAGTGTAATTCAGCACGGTGAAAAGCGTACCGCCCGTATCAAGCCCTGCGCCGACAAACGAGCGTAACAGCATTACCATCGCAACGAATATGACTTTCTGAAGCAGTACGGATATAATCAGCGCGATGCCGACATCAAGACACAGCCTGCGTATATCCGAAGGCTTAAGGTCGTCTTTCGAGGTCAGAATATCAAAGCTCTGCTGTCTGTATCTGTCCGCTATAATACCGGTAAGGCTTTTCTGCATTTTAACAGAGTCCTTTCGTTAAATAATCATCATAGCTATTATATACGCCGTGCACAGAATAAATCCCGCAATAAACAAAGGTTCTTTTGCAACAGCGATGAGTTTCTGCTTTTTGGTAAGTGCGGGATAGTTGTTTACCGGTCGGTAAAGGCGATTGTTCTTTAGCTTTCCTATCGCCGCCGCTATGCCGACTACAGCTATTGTCAGTATAACAGCAAGGTAAATCATCAGCGCTGTCATAAACGCCTGTTCGCCGCCTGCAAGCCCCTCTCCCTGCTGAATATGCGTAAACGCCGATATAAAAGTTTCACTGCTTACAGCCACGATCGCTATTCCCGCAATAGAGTTGAATATGGCGTGCATTATCATTGTAGGCACAAGACTGCCGGTCGCATATCTCACATATCCAAGGCAGATACCGACAATAGCCGTATAGCAGAACTGATGTATATTACCGTGCGCCATACCGAAGCACAGCGATGAAACGAGTATCGCAAAGCCGTTTCCGTAAGGCGCAAGCGAAGACTGTATAACTCCCCTGAACCAGTACTCCTCAAACACCGGTGCCAGCACTGCCATCTGTATGAACAAAAATGCAAGATACCACGCACCTCTTCCCGTTCCCGAAGAAACTATCGGAGTAAGCGTATCCTCGACCGCCGAGCGATTCTGTACTATAAAAAAAGATATTGCCATCACCGCAATGTTTGCCGCCTGACCCGCTCCGTACATCGGTACGAACCACGATACAGCCTTGCCGAGCCTTTTGGGTTTCTTGTAAAGACTGCCGTCAAAGCGATATCCCAGAAGCTTTGATGTAACCGCTATCGCCAGCACATAAAGTATAAGTATATTGGCAAGCGCCTGCACAGAAGAGGTTATCTGCGCATCGCAGTCAGCCATAAGCGCCCCGATGAGCACAGTTACCGCATCGGCAACACACCGTGCCGCAAATATGACTATTAAAGCCAGTCCTGCCTTTTTGCAGGCTGTCCTGAAATCAGCGGCGCACATCGAGAACTTCTCCCGTTTCCAGCATTTCCTTTACATAGCTCGGCAGAGCAAAGCAGCCCTTGTGAAGCTCTGTGTTATAATATCTTGTCTTAATTCCGAGTGAATTCCAGTGCTGCTCATCAAGATCCTTTATCGGATCAAGTCCCTTGCTCGCAAAGCCGAACAGCCAGTGTCCGCTGGCATACGTCGGGATATGAGCCTGATAAACGGCGCACACGGGGAACACCGACTTTATACGCTCGTGTGCCCTGCACATAGCCTTTGCGTCATTTACATAGAACGGACTTTCGTGCTGATTCACAAGTACACCTGTATCGGTCAGCGCATTGTAGCAGTTGCCGTAGAACTCGGGTGTGAAAAGCCCCTCGCCCGGTCCGAACGGGTCGGTAGAATCGACTATTATAAGGTCGTATTCGCCCTGCTTGCGTCTTACAAAACGAAGTCCGTCGGTAAAATGTATATCAAGTCTGGGGTCGTGCATCGAAACGGTCATTTCAGGAAAATATTCCTCACAGACCTCGACGACCTTTTTGTCTATCTCAACAAGGTCGATATGCTCTATCGTGCTGTAACGGCACAGCTCCCTTACCGTACCGCCGTCGCCTGCGCCGATAACAAGCACATTCTTTATATCCTTCTTTACCGCCATAGGAACGTGAACTATCATATCGTGATAGATAAATTCGTCCTTCTGCGTTATCATTACATATCCGTCAAGCGCAAGCAGTCTGCCGAATTCGAGCGACTGAAACACGTCTATACGCTGATACTCGCTCTGTTCACTGTAAAGCTGTTTGTCAACTCTTATAGAAAATCTTACACTGTCGCTGTGATTTTCCGTAAACCAAAGATCCATTTGTATTACCGTCCTTTCAATCTGTAAACGCATAAGTCAATGTGGTACGGCGGACGAATTTATTCGTCCAGTATCATAATATTCTTTATTTCGAGGTCCTGTGTACCCGTAAGGAAACAGCCCTTATCCCCTGCATATTTTATATATGCGAGAATTTCGCCTGTTATCTGTTCACCCGGTGCAAGTATCGGTATTCCGGGCGGATAGCACATTACAAATTCACCGCTTATCTTGCCGGAGCTTTGTTCGATCGGTACGCTTTTCTTGTTACCGTAGAATGCGTCCTGCGGCGACAGCTTTACTATAGGATTGATATACTCGTGGTCAAGCATACCCGTCTTATCCTTTGAATAGATACGCTTTATGTCGTTGAGCGCTCCGATGAGCCTGTCGAGATACAGCTCCCTGTCGCCTATTGAAACGTAAGCGAGTATATTTCCTATATCTCCGAATTCTATCTGTATGCCGTATCTGTCACGCAGAATATCATACACCTCGATACCCGCAAGCCCTATATCCCTTGTGTGTATCGACAGCTTTGTCACGTCAAAATCATAGAACGCACCGCCGTCGCACAGCTCCTTTGAGAACGCGTAATATCCGCCTATCTCGTTTATCTCGTCACGCATATACTGCGCATAGGACTGCACCTTTGCGAATATCTCCCTGCCGTGAAGCGCAAGGTTTCTTCTCGATATATCAAGGCTAGACATCAGAAGATAGCTTCCGCTTGTCGTCTGCATAAGGTTAATTATCTGCCTTACATAGCCCTCGTTCACCGTGTCTGCTGTAAGTAAAAAGCTGCTCTGCGTCAGCGAGCCGCCGCTCTTGTGCATACTTACTGCGGCAAAATCCGCACCTGCCTTCATTCCCGCAAGCGGCATATTGTCACCGAAGTAAAAATGCGTTCCGTGCGCCTCGTCCGCAAGAAGATACATTCCGTGTGCGTGTGCAAGGTCGGCTATCTTCTTTATATCCGAGCATACTCCGTAATAGGTCGGGTTGTTTACAAATACCGCCTTTGCGTCGGGGTTTTCGAGTATTGCCTCTTCAACATCCTCGACCGTCATTCCCAGCGGTATGCCCAGCTCCTTGTTTACTCCGGGATTAACGTAAACAGGCACTGCTCCGCCGAGAATAAGTGCATTGATAGCACTGCGGTGTACGTTACGCGGCATTATTATCTTCTCGCCACGCTTTGCTACGGCAAGCGCCATAGCCTGCACTGCGGCGGTCGTTCCGTTTACTATAAAGAATGCGTTCTTTGCGCCGAAAGCCTCTGCGGCTATCTGCTCTGCCTCTTTTATGACGGAAACCGGGTGACAGAGGTTATCGAGCGGCTTTGATGAGTTAACGTCCACCGTCATACATTCTCTGCCTAAAAATTCCGTCAGTTCGGGGTTGCCCCTGCCCATCTTATGACCGGGTACGTCAAAAGGCACTATGCGCTTTGCCCGGTATTCCTTTAACGCCTCATATATAGGCGCACGCTCCTGTGAGAGCATATCATCAGTCCTTTCGGGAAGGAAGTAATGTTGTCAGAATATCAAATTGATATTTTTGTAGGGGAGGGGCTTGCCCCTCCCGCAGATTTATTGATTACGTCTTTTGCCGGTTCATCAGTCAAAAGTGTGAGCTCCGCTCACCCGTAAATATTCATCCCCGAATATATCTCTATCATCTCACGCCTTAGGTTCTCCGTAATTCTCAGTCGCTCCTTAGGCGGAATGTCATATATATCCGTATTGAACAGGTAGTTTTTCAGATCCATCTCACGCACCATAAGCCTTGTGTGGAATATGTTCGCCTGATACACGTTTATATCTGTAGCGTCATATTTCGTCAGCGTATAATCGTTGATAAAATCCTGTATCGAGGTTATATCGTGGTCGAGATACAGCTTTCTGCCGCCTACATCACGGGTAAAGCCTCTTACCCTGTAGTCTATCGTTATAATATCTGAATCGAAACTGCCGATAAGATAATCCAGTGCGTTAAGCGGAGAGATTTCGCCGCAGGTCGAAACGTCAATATCTACCCTGAACGTTGAAATGCTGTTGTTGGGGTGATATTCGGGGTAGGTATGCACCGTAACGTGCGACTTATCAAGGTGCGCCACCACTGTTTCGGGTATCATAGCAGAATTACGCTGAGGATGAAGCGGTTTTCCGTCCACCATTCCCCTGTTGCACGACTTGTCTATCTCCATACTGTCCGTAGCCTTTTCACTTATCAGCAGTGTTACGCTCGCACCCTGCGGATCGTAATCCTGCTTTGATATGTTAAGCACATTCGCACCGATTATATCCGTAACATCGCACAGTATGCCCGTAAGTCGTTCGGAATTATACTGTTCGTCAATATAGTCTATATATTCTTTCTGCTCTCTTGCTCCTTTAGCATAACAGACATCGTATATGTTGAAGCTAAGAGTCTTTGTGAGGTTGTTGAAACCGTACAGCTTCAGCTTTTTTTCCAACAGACACACAACCTTTCGGAAAAATATCTGCAATAAACGCAGCTAATATAATAATATAGTAAAACTGCCCTCTTGTCAATAAAAACTTGTGTAAAGAAGCCGCCGACGGCTTTAATGCTCATCGGCGGCTCTGAATATTATTCTGTTTAATTTGAGATTACACGTTATCCTGACCGGGAACATACTCAAGACTGTCGTCTGAAGTTGTAACCTCTGCAGTTTCCTTCGACTTTATTTCTCCCGAAGCATCATTCTTATCCTTGAATACAAACTTCAGCAGGATAGGAGTTACTACAGTAGTGATAACCACCATAATTACTATAGGACCGAAAAGTCCGCTGCTCATAAGTCCCATATTAAGACCCTTATCCGCAACTATCAGCGCAACCTCGCCACGGGAAATCATTCCCACGCCGATTTGCAAAGCCTCTTTGTTCGTGTATCTGCATATCTTTGCGCCAAGTCCGCAGCCGACAACCTTTGACAGTATAGCGACTACCAGCAGTACAATGGCGAATATGATGATTGTAGGTGTCATATTTGTAAGCGTTACCTTAAGACCTATGCTTGCGAAGAAGATAGGCGATAACAGCAGATAAGACATTGTATCAAATCTGTGTGCGATATACTTCGTCTTTGACGTACTTGAAATTACAAGACCTGCAACGAACGAGCCTGTAATATCGGCAACACCGAAGAATTCCTCGGCAACATACGCAAAGAGAAGGCAGAGCGCAAAGCTGACAATAACATAACGGCGCTGATTTTCTTCCGTTCTCTGTGTCCACTTGTTGAATACGAAGTGGAAGAATACACCGAACAGCAGAGCGAATGCGAAGAAGCCGAGTATCTTCAGTATTACTATACCGATATTTCCCGACTCGGGATCTGCAAGAGATGTAATTACCGTCAGTGCAATGATACCGAGTACATCGTCTATAAGAGCCGCACCGAGTATTGCGTTACCCGCTCTTGTGTTGAGCTTTCCGAGTTCTTTAAGCGTTTCGACAGTGATACTTACCGATGTTGCGGTAAGTATAACACCTACGAAAACATCCTGCAGGAATGTCGATGTCGAAAGAGTTGGATCTGCCGTACCGAACAGGAACGCTGTAGCGGCACCGCCGACCAGAGGAACGATAACACCGATAAGAGCTATTATCGAGCTTGCAAGTCCGCACTTCTTCATCTCACGGATATCCGTTTCAAGACCTGCGACGAACATAAGCACGATAACACCTATCTCCGACAGATTGCTGAGTATCGGAGCGTTGTCAAGAGATACAAGGTTAAGACACACAGGGCCTAAAATAATGCCCGCAACCAGTGCGCCGACTACCTGAGGCAGCTTTATAACCTTTGACAGCAGTCCGAATGCTTTTGTGAAAATGAGGATTATCGCTATATAAAGCAGATATGTGTAATCCATAATTCATCTTCCTTTCCGTTTGTTCTACTTTTTCTTTTCGTCACAAAGGCTATATCGCAGCTGTGCGATATAGCCCCTGTTTTTTCTGTATGCCCGTATTATAACACCTATTTAGAATATGTCAATCCGCCTCGAATGTTAAAACAAAATTTTTCGTCAAAATCTATAAATTCACCAAACAAAATTGTTATAAGTGGATAATTTTCTTGACAAATTTCCATGAATTTTTTGAATGGCTCGTTATTCATTTTTGCAATACTATTATTTGTAAAGCTG
>CEAL01013293.1_pt1 | contig 62990 bp, 51 predicted proteins | sample 557521 | NCBI WGS metagenome assembly CEAL01 (sample SAMEA3182095, study PRJEB8094) | gut metagenome | biome: human; feature: gut; material: Stool; isolation source: human stools | place: Canada | collected 2012-03-06
TTGTCCCCCAACATGTTTCTTTATTGAGATATGAAGGGTAACTTCATTTGTGACTATAGACATAAGTAGTCAACTACAAATATGACTAAATATTAAGTAAGTCAACGTGAATTATAAATAAGTAATAACTGAGTCAACTCATATTATCAATAATGCGCAGAGTGGTCAACTAAAATCGTTAAACCACATTGAAATCTCTGTTCAAAGGCTTTGAACGGACATTCAAAGTCTCTGAACGCACATTCAAAGGCTTTGAACGCACATTCAAAGGCTTTGAACGAAACTTTTATAGGCTCTGAACAGAACTTTTATAGGCTCTGAACGAAACTTTTACAGGTTTAAGAAAAAATTTATATAGTATAGGAAAAAAACCGACCTGTACGAATGGAATTACGCAGCACGCCCTGAAAGGGCAGAAGCTCTTAGCCCAGGGCAGCGCCCTGGGTATAATGTCAGTCAGCAATGCGCCCTGTAAGGGCAAAAGCTTTAAAATACACCTAATAAAAATGAAAAATCCGTTGCGATATGTAAAGCTTTTGCCCTTACAGGGCGACAGGTTTGCGTTCATGATAACCCAGGGCGCTGCCCTGGGCTAAGAGCTTCTGCCCTTTCAGGGCGTGCTGCTTATAGGGGCTTTCAGCCCGTGCCAACCGTACACGTCGAATCATGTCTTTTATAGCAGCAAGGCAATTAAAGACAAAGAGGAAAAAGAACGTGTGTACAGGTCAAATCATTTTTTATAGCAGCATATTACTGGTCAGGATTCTCGACGAAACCCTGGTACTCAGGGACGAGCCCAGACATGATAGCATCGTAACTCTTTGTCATCTGGTTCTTGATATTCTCGGCACCCTTGCCTATCGGCTGGATGGGCTCGTGAATAGTAAGACGAAGAGGATGCCAGAAAATCCAATACATGTCCTTCATGCGCGGCTTCACATCGAAACTGCCGTTGATGGTGAGCGGACAGACGGGCAACTGCAACTCGTCTGCCAACATGAAGGCTCCTCGACGGAATACACCCATGTGACCTGTGAAGGTGCGGGCGCCTTCGGGGAAGACTACCAATGACATTCCTTCCTGTAGTTCCTCGCGGGCCTTGTCGTAAGAGGCGCGTATCTTGGAAGGGCCGCTCTTGTCGACAAAGATGTGATGGGCATACTGGCATGCTATGCCTACCAATGGCACCTTGCGGAGCGCCTTCTTCATCATCCACTTGAAGTTACGGCCTAAGAAGCCATAAATCAAAAAGATGTCGAATGACCCCTGATGGTTGGCCACGAACACGTAGCTCTGATTCTTCTGCAGATGTTCCCTGCCTTCTACCTTGACGGGCAGCAGGAGAAGACGGATCCACAACTGCGACCACAACTTGCCAGGATAATAGCCCCAGAAATGGCCATTACCCAACATACAGCCCAAGACTGTGATGACACTGGTCAAAATGCTTGCCACCAAAAGGATTGGAAGACAAATCAACAACTGATAAATGCGATACAGATACTTCATTTGTGATTCAATATTTTTTGAGTGATTCTTTTTCGTGGGAACTTATATTTTTGAGAAGTTTGAGAGCTTTGACCATTACCCTCCCGTCCGCTTCAGTGTGATAACCACAATCTCGGCGGTGGAACCGACACGGATGGGAACCACACCACCTAAGCCGGCGGTGGTAAAGAGCTGACAGCCCTCGCGCTCATAGAGGCCATAGTCATAGGGAGCAAACATCGTGGGACGTAATCCGAACACGGATATTTGTCCGGCATGGGTGTGGCCGCTCAGAGTGAGCTGCGGTGCCACCAACACCTCGCCTTTCCTGCCATACACCAGGTTGATGCGCGAAGGAGCCATGTCCTCCCACTGCGTGGGGATGTGCTGAAGCATCAGGACGAAGTGGCCTGGACGGATGCCCCGAAGCGCCTTTGCCACATTGGCATGAGCAGGTTTCTTGAAGTTTTCTGTGCCCGCAACATAGATGGAGTCAGAACCGCGATGCACCACGGCGTGCTCGTTGAGAAGCAGATGCCATCCCATCTGCCATTCCTGCCGGCGAGTCTCCTGCTCCTGCCTGAGACAGGTGAGCGAGTCGGCATTCACATAATAGCTGTAGTCATGATTGCCCAGCACACTGTATACGCCGTCCTTGGCACGCAGGGAGGAAAGCATCCTGACGTAAGGCTTGAGCTCGGACGGACGGGTATTCTGAATGTCGCCAGTGAAACAAATCATATCGGGATGCAGGGCATTGATGCTGTCGACATCACGCTGTGGCAGATCGCTGCGCCAACCATAATAGGATCCAGCATGGAAATCGCTGAAGAGGACAATGCGATAGCCGTCGAAACTGGCAGGAAGCTGGGGCACAGCTATGGTGACGCGCTTCACCTCCAACTCACGGAAGCCATAAGTGAAGCCATAAAGGAAAACGCCGACGGACAGGAGACCCATGACAAGACCTATGAGCCGACCCCAGTTGCGCCTGCCCTTGAGTGCCTTCATCACACACCAGCCTACAAAACTGAACAGGGCATAGACGAAGACGGGAACGGCAAACAGCGCCATGACGACAAACCACACGTCGACAAGCACCGGACGGTCGGGCACGAAGTTGGGCTGTAGCGCTAAATAGCCACTATAGCCAATGACGACGGATGCCGGAAGCCAAAGCAACAAGCGCCTCGCCAAACGGCTGCGGCGCAACTCATGACAGAAGCACCACAGATAAGGCAAAAGGGTGCCCAAGAGAATCCATATATATATGCGTGCTATCATTTCTTAATCAAACTACTCTGTAAATAACGGCGCATCAACTCGACGGGGATGCCACGGCGACGCGCATAGTCGCGCAACTGTTCTTCGTCAATCTTGCCCAGGTCGAAATAATGGGCCTGAGGATGGGCGAACATCAGTCCCGACACACTGGAATGGGGCATCATCATGCCGCTCTCGGTAAGCCGGATGCCAATCTGCGACATGGTGAGAAGCTGGTCGAGCTCAAAGTTGACGCTGACATCGGGCAACGACGGATAGCCCACGGCAGGACGGATGCCCTGATATTCCTCACGATGAAGCTGCTCCATCGTGAGATGCTCATGGGGAGCATAGCCCCAGAAGTGGCGACGAACCTCTAAATGCATCTTCTCGACCGTGGCCTCGGCAAGGCGGTCGCTCAGCACCTGTGCCATCATAGACTGATAATCGTCGCCCCTGAAAGCCTCCAGCACTCCTGCCTCGACGGAGGCACAAAACAACCCTACCCTGTCGCGCACGCCGCCTGAAAGAGGACGCACGAAATCGGCAAGACAGAGATTGGGGCTTCCGGCAGCCACTGGATGCTGCTGGCGCAACAGAGGAATGCGGGTGAACCTGGCATCGGCTGTGTCATCTGCATAAAACAGCAGGTCGTCCATGTCGGCATTGGCTGAGTAAAGGGCAAAGATCGCATGGGTGTGATAACGCCCCTGCCACGACTGCATCATGGCGGAAGCCTCATCACGCAGCCGCTGTTTCTCGGCCAAAGGCTTACCACTCATGCCCCAGGCATGATAGAAATAAAGCCAGTTGATGTAGGGTACTACTTCGTCTATATCGTATGTGAGGACCTGCGGGTGCATCCTTTAAACATTAAACATTAAACATTCCCTCAAGGCATTTGTATTAACTTCTTAACGCCTCCTGAATTTTGCTTTTAGATTTAACTTCTGAACAGAATGGGCTGTCCCTTAACAGAGGCATCGAAGGCACCCTTGTCGTAGACGAGACGACCATTACAGAAGGTCTGCTCCACTCGCCACTGGAACTCGTGGCCCTCCATAGGACTCCACCTGCACTTACTCTGAATCTGGTCGCGAGTCAGTGTCCAGGGAGCATGGGGACGAACGATGACGATATCGGCCTGATAACCCTCGCGCAGGAAACCACGCTTCTGTACTTCGAAGAGACGAGCAGGCTGATGAGCCATCAGCTCTACCATCCGCTCGAGGGTAAGCACGCCATCGTCTACCAGTTCGAGCATGGTGACCAAGGAGAACTGAACCATCGGCATGCCCGAGGCAGCCTTGGCGCAACCTCCCTGCTTGTCTTTCCACTCATGGGGAGCATGGTCGGTACCTATGGTGGCGATTCTGCCGTCAGTCAGAGCCTTGCGCAATGCCGTGCGGTCGGACAGGGTCTTGACGGCAGGGTTGCACTTGATGAGCGCCTTCTTGGTAGCATAATCCGCCTCGGTGAAATAGAGGTGGGCAATGACAGCCTCGCCCGTCACCGAGGAACCTGGCGTAAAGAGGTCGAGCTCGCGAGCCGTTGTGACGTGAGCGATATGCAGACGAGTGCCATACTCATGGGCCAGCTGCACAGCCAGACGACTACTCTCATAGCAGGCCTGCTCGCTGCGTACTGCGGGATGGAACTCCACCGCGGGGTCGTCGCCATACCGCTTCTTGAAGGCTGCCATATTGCTGTTGATGATGTCGGTATCCTCGCAATGAGCCATCAAGGGCAAGTCGAGATCGTGAGCTGCCTGAAAGATGCGGCGCAGCGACTCAGCCTTGTCGACAAGCATATTGCCAGTGCTGGAGCCCATGAAGAGCTTGATACCGGGAATGCGATGACGGTCCAACTGGGAGAAACTCTCCACATTGTCATTGGTGGCGCCATAGAAGAAGGCATAGTTGACATGACTTTTTTGGCTGCCGAGAGCCGTCTTGTCGGCCAGGGCTTCGAGTGTAGTGGTCTGAGGCACCGTGTTGGGCATGTCAAAATAAGAGGTGACGCCGCCAAAGGCTGCGGCCCTGCTCTCACACTCTATGTCGGCCTTGGCGGTGAGTCCGGGCTCACGGAAATGCACATGGTCGTCGATCACTCCTGGCATAACAAAACACCCCGAGGCATCGACTGTCTTGTCGAAACTGCCACGAGGTGCTTCTTCGCCATTATAAATATGTGTTATCTGTTCGCCATCGACAACGAGGTATCCTCGGAATGTCTTTCCCTCGTTGACGATAGTTCCATTTTTAATCAATGTTTTCATACCTGCTTATTCTTTTTTTTCTGGAATGGTAGGACGCGCCAGGTCGTTGGGTGTAGGTGCTGGCGCTGCTTCAGGCGCAGGCTGGGCTGACACGGCAGGTGCTCCGGGCTGCATATCGCGGGTTCCGTTCATGATCTGCTCGTTCTCCTGAGCCTTCTGATAATAGTCCTTTACATAAGAGTCGTTCTTGAAATGGTCGGTGGCCTTGCTCATGATGTCCTCTATCCATGGGGTGAGCATGGGATACTGATTGCCCATGGTGACGAGGAAGAAGACGCCTGCTCCGAGCACATTGTCGAAGTTGTCGGTCACGAAAGTAGTCACCAACTTGTCTTCCTGTTCAGCCAGGCGGTTGGCCTCAGCTGTGAGCTGACGGGTCACGACGTTCATGTCGCTTCCGTTCATGATGGCCTGGTCGTGCTTATGCACAAGTTCGCGCTGCTGGTTCTGCAGCTGCTGATATTTCTTGAAGAAGCCAAACAACTTGTCGTTGAGAGGGCTTCCGCTTACCACCTGCTGTGTATCGTCAAGCTTGACCGTGATGGCTCCGCTCTCCAGGACAAGGGGCAACACGGGCTCATCGTCCATAAAGATATTGGCCATTCTTACAGAATCAAGTGTGCCGTCGAAATGGAACTGTCCGTGAACGACGTCACAGGAGTCAACGCTCTTGAACTCTGCGTCCTTCAAAACTTTCAGGTAGAGCATACGTCCGTCCAACGTGCTAACATTGGAAGTTCCGGTTATGTCGTAACTGTTGGCACACGATGTCAACGCCAATAAGGAAATAAATGCGTAAAATATCTTGTTCATAAGCTGTTTTCTATTTCGGCTAACAAAAGTACAATGTTAAATTGAAGTACGAAAATAAATTTATGCTATTTAATTGAATATTGCATGTATTTAGGTTTTATTTGCATTCTTCCTTTTTCAATTCATGCGAAATACGGTGTGTGGTGTACAATTCGATGAGGGCTGCCACCAACAGAAACACCACCCACTTGTTGTAGAAATAGGTGATATAGGTCTCGTAGTTGGAAAACCAGTTGCGGGCAAAGGCATAGACTGTATCTACCATCGAGATGCCCGACAGCACGAAGAAGATGTCGGCCACTGCCTGAATGCGCTTCAGACGGTGAACCACCTGCGACGAGCCTTCATAGAGTTGCATCGATTGCATCACACTGAAAGCTACCGTGCCCAAGAGGAAAAGCCAGCTGGTGTAAAGGGTCAGCTGGGGATAAATTATATAACCAAAGGCGAAGCAGCCTGCGCCTATCACCATCAACACTCCTCCTAATATAAAAATAAATGTTTGAATCTTATTCAGTTGTTTCATTGTCTTGTTCGTTGTCATTATTCGGTAAATCAGTACTCAGCACAAAAATATCCTCGTCATCAGCCTTCATGAAATAGCGCTCACGGGCTATCCGCTCGTAAGCCCTGCCGCCATGGTTCATCTCATGCCACATCTGGATGTCATTCTGATAGAGAGTGGTGTACTTGTCTATCTCCAACTGCAGGTTATGGATCTGAACTTTATATTTTATATGCTGCATGATGCTGTTGTCGTCGATGAAACCGACCACCAGCACGCCCACCACAATCACTATAAGATACTTATAATGAGAGAGGTAGTTCCATATTATACTCAATCTTCTGCTCATTAATTTATGAATTTGTTTGCAAAGATAATATTTTTTTGTTATCTTTGCATCATCATTTAAGAAAAAATAATGGAAGAATATATTGTTTCTGCAAGAAAGTACCGTCCGATGACCTTTGATTCGGTTGTAGGACAGAGCGCTCTGACCACAACGCTCAAGAATGCCGTGAAGAGCGGCAAGCTGGCTCATGCCTATCTGTTCTGCGGTCCAAGAGGTGTAGGAAAGACCACCTGTGCACGCATCTTCGCCAAGGCCATCAACTGCGAGCACCCCAAGGAGGACGGCGAGGCATGCAACGAGTGCGAGAGCTGCAAGTCGTTCAACGAACAGCGGTCGTACAACATCTTTGAGCTCGACGCCGCCAGCAACAATGGTGTGGACCACATCAAGGAGCTGATGGAGAAGACGCGCATACCGCCACAGATCGGAAAGTACAAGGTGTTTATCATCGACGAGGTACACATGCTCAGCTCTGCAGCCTTCAATGCCTTCCTTAAGACACTGGAGGAGCCGCCACAGCACGTCATCTTCATCCTCGCCACCACCGAGAAACACAAGATTCTGCCTACCATCCTGAGCCGATGCCAGATATACGACTTTGAGCGCATAACCGTGCCCAACACCATCAACCACCTCAAGATGGTGGCAGAGAAGGAAGGCATCAGCTACGAGGAGCAGGCGCTGGCAGTAATAGCCGAAAAGGCAGACGGAGGTATGCGCGACGCTCTCTCGATATTCGACCAGGCGGTGAGTTTCTGCCAGGGCAACCTGACCTATCAGAAGGTGACAGAAGACCTCAACGTGCTGGACAGCGACAATTACTTCAAGCTGATAGACTGTGCACTGGAGAACAACGTGCCGGAGATGATGCTCCTGCTGAACGGCATCTTGGACAAGGGATTCGACGGCGGCAACATGATACAGGGTCTGGCACAGCATGTACGTAACGTGCTGATGGCGAAAGATGCCAAGACGCTTCCCCTATTGGAAACCAGCGAGGCTCAGAAAGCCAAATATCAGCAACAGGCTCAGAAGGCGCCTACACCTTTCTTATATAAGGCGCTGCAGATAGCCAACAAATGTGACATCAACTACCGACAGAGTTCAAACAAACGACTGATGGTGGAGCTCACACTGATAGAGATCGGACAGATCACCCAGCCCGAGGACAAAGACATTCCGAGTGCGGGGCGTACGCCCAATAGATTAAAATCCCTGTTTCAGAAAATCATAGCCCAGCTGAAGCCTGCCATTCAGGGTGCAGGTGCTGAGCTTAAAGGCAACGGTGAGGAGAGCAACGAAAAAACTCCTCAGACTGCTGTCCAGCCCCTTCACGCTTCGGAAAACGAAGCTAACAACGAGGCTGCCGATAACAAACATCAAGTAAAACCCATCAGCAAAGGCACCGTCAAACTGGGAACCATCGGCATGACCTTCAGCAACCTGAAGAAAAACATGGAGATGGTAAAACAGCAGTTGAACCCTACCGCCGACGTGAAAGCCATCAGAAGCACTGATGATTCCGAACAATGCGAATTCAACGAAGACGCCCTGCAGTATCAGTGGACGGGCATGTGCGTACGCATGGCACAGAACAACAAAGAACTCATAGGTCTGTCGCACCGTATGCAGGCCATCAAGCCCAAGCTGACAGAATGCCCCAACATAGAAATTGTCGCCGACAACCAACTGTTGCTCGACGACATGCAAAACATTAAAAACAGAATCAGAAACACACTGGTTCGGGGTTTGCACAACACTAACATCGTCATCTCCTACCGACTTTCTCACAAAGAGGAAGTCAAGAAGATTCTCAACAAGAGAGAGGTGCTGGAGAATATGAGAAAGGAAAACCCTGCCTTGGACAAGCTTTGCAATACGCTGAAGCTGGTGATGACATGATGGTTTATCGGGAGTTAAAGGAGTTAAGACAACACATTTCCTCAAATGCTATTGTCTTAACTCCTTTAACTCCTTAAAAAAATCTCCTTAAATCAGCGACATTCCCGCTTTCTCACATTCCTCGCGCATTTCCTCAGGCCATATACTTGCCTGAATCTCGCCGATGTGAGCTTTATGCAACAGAACCATACAGAGACGGCTCTGGCCGATACCGCCACCAATGCTCAATGGCAACTTGCCGCCAAGCAACTGCTTGTGGAAATAGAGTTTCTCGCGGTCTTCCTTGCCTTCCAACTTCAACTGGCGCAACAGACTCTCCTTGTCCACACGAATACCCATGGAACTCAACTCGAAACTTCTGCCCAATACAGGATACCAGATCAGGATATCGCCATTAAGACCTGGCAAACCATTCTCAGCCACCGTACTCCAGTCATCGTAGTCGGGAGCTCGGCCATCATGCTTCTTTCCATCGCTCAACTTGCAACCGATTCCCTCGATGAATACGGCACCATACTTCTCGCAGATGGCATCCTCACGCTCCTTGGGAGTCTTGTCGGGATACATATCCAACAACTCCTGGGCATGAATAAAGTGAATCTCTTTGGGCAGGAAAGGCTTAATCTGTGGATAATGCTCACAGGTGAGATACTCAGTGCGCAAAATGGCAGCATAGATGCGACGAACCACATCGCGAAGGAAAGCCAACGTACGGTCTTTCTTCTCGATCACTGCCTCCCAGTCCCACTGGTCTACATAGAGAGAGTGAAGGTTGTCCAACTCCTCGTCGGCACGGATGGCATTCATATCTGTATACACGCCATAACCTGGCTCTATCTCATACTCCGCCAAGGTAAGGCGCTTCCACTTAGCCAGCGAGTGAACCACCTCAGCCTGGGCGTCTCCTAAGTCCTTGATGGGGAAGGTTACAGGACGCTCCACACCGTTGAGGTCATCATTGATACCTAAACCTTTCAACACAAAGAGAGGTGCTGTCACACGACGAAGACGCAACTCTGTAGCCAAGTTCTGCTGGAAGAACTCTTTTATCAACTTGATTCCCATCTCGGTCTGACGCATGTCCAGCAATGCCTGATAACCGATAGGCTTTATTAGCTTACTCATTTTTTGCATTAGTATTTAAAATTCTGTGCAAAGATACAAAAATATTATCATACTGCAACTATTCTGAACAATATTTTTATATTTTGTTAATCATTTTATCCATTTCCCTTTCTTTTTGTATAGACTTTATGCACTTTTTACTAACTTTTCCGACTTTTCGGCTCTCATACCTCACCAAATGACGAAAGAAAGCAACCTGTACTCACTTTATTCATTCAAAATTTGGTCAATTCAAATAAAATCTGTATTTTTGCACACGTATATGCCAACGTACAGCACGTTTCCTATACCTTATTATATATAAGGGCTCCGTAGCTTAGCTGAATAGAGCGTCAGATTCCGGTTCTGAAGGTCCTGGGTTTGAATCCCAGCGGAGTCACTAATTTTATTAAAAAACTGCAGTTTCACAAGGGTGGAAGTGAGAGAAGTTAGAAAAGTTAAAGAAGTTACAGCCATATCCTTTACTGCCAAAGTATCAGCAAAAGACCATTGCCTTAACTCCATAACCGCTAAACTCCAGAACTTCTGAACCCAGCGAAAGTTCTATTTTCAAAAATTATGGACTTAGTAGAAAGATTTATCAATTACACCAAATTCGACACACAGTCGAGCGAAGACTCCGACAGTGTGCCCAGCACTTCGAAACAGTTGGAATTTGCCAAGTACCTGAAAAAGGAGTTGGAGGACGAAGGACTCAGTGATGTGGAGATGGACGACATGGGTTACATCTACGCCACACTGAAAGGCAATACCAAGAAGGAAACACCTACCATTGGCTTCATTTCACACATGGACACCAGTCCTGACGCAAGTGGCAAGGATGTCAAGGCAAGAATCATACGCAACTATGATGGAAACGACATCGAACTGAGCCCAGGCATCATATCAAGCGTGAGCAAGTTCCCTGAGCTGAAAGCCCATAAGGGCGAAGACATCATCGTCACAGACGGCACCACTCTGCTGGGAGCCGACGACAAGGCTGGTATTGCCGAAATCGTACAGGCGATGTGCTATCTGCGCGACCACAACGAAATCAAGCACGGCGACATACGTGTAGGCTTCAACCCTGACGAGGAGATCGGTATGGGAGCTCATCATTTCGATGTAGACAAGTTTGCCTGCGACTGGGCTTACACCGTTGACGGCGGCGACTTGGGCGACCTCGAATACGAAAACTTCAATGCCGCTGGTGCCAAGATCAAGATCAAGGGTGTGAGCGTGCATACCGGTTATGCCAAGGGCAAGATGGTGAACGCCAGCCGACTCGCCGTAGAGTTCCAGAACATGATTCCCGAGGACGAGACGCCAGAGGCTACCGAGGGCTACCAGGGTTTCTATCACCTCATTGGCATCGAGAGCCGATGCGAGGAAGCCAAGCTCAGCTACATCATCCGCGACCACGACCGCAGCAAGTTCGAAGACCGCAAGAAATTCATTGCCGACTGCGCCAAGAAACTCAACGAGAAATACGGCGAGGGAACCTGCACGGCCGAGATCAACGACCAATACTACAACATGAAGGAGAAGATAGACCCCAACATGCATGTCATCGACATCGTGCTGAGAGCCATGCAGGAAAGCGGAGTTCCTCCTCGCGTGGAACCTATCCGTGGCGGAACCGACGGAGCACAGCTCAGTTTCAAAGGTCTGCCCTGTCCTAACATCTTCGCCGGTGGTGTCAACTTCCATGGTCCTCACGAGTTCGTCAGCATACAGGTCATGGAGAAAGTAGTTCAGACCATCGTCAAAATAGCAGAAATAACAGCCGAATACAACGACTAATCATAAGAAGTAAAGGAGCTTCATGATGCCAACAAAACCTAAACACCACATCAGGTTCTGGCTCATGAGCTCCTTTGCTTTTAGAAAGTAACTCAACTTTCACAAAAGGGGAAGTTAAAGAAGTTAAATTAGAAAGTCATGGCAGAAATTCCATTCCTCGTAAAAGACCTCGCACTCATCCTGATGGTAGCAGGAATTGTTACCCTCTTGTTCAAGAAACTCAAGCAACCCCTTGTGTTAGGCTATATCGTGGCAGGTTTCCTGGTCTCTCCCCACATGCCCTACACCATGTCAGTGATCGACGACAACGACATTCAGACCTGGGCAGACATCGGTGTCATCTTCACCCTGTTCTCGCTCGGACTCGATTTCTCGTTCAAGAAGATCGTGAAGATGGGAGCATCGCCCATCATCTCCACCGTCGTCATCGTGTTCTGTATGATGATGCTGGGCATCAGCGTGGGTCATGGATTCGGCTGGAACAAGATGGACTGTATCTTCCTCGGAGGCATGCTTGCCATGAGTTCCACCACCATCATCTATAAGGCCTTCGACGACATGGGACTGCGGCAACAGAAGTTTGCCGGTATGGTGATGAGTGTGCTCATCCTGGAAGACATTCTTGCCATTGTCATGATGGTGATGCTTTCGGCCATCGCAGGAGGAAGCACGCCCGACGGCGAACAGATGTTTGAGTCGGTCATCAAGATTGTCTTCTTCCTCATCCTGTGGTTCATCGTGGGCATCTTTGCCATCCCACTCTTCCTCAGGTCTGTGCGCAAACTCATCAACAGCGAGACGCTTCTCATCGTGTCCCTCGGACTCTGCTGCGGCATGGCGGTGCTGTCCACCAAGGTGGGATTCTCCAGTGCTTTCGGTGCCTTCGTCATGGGCAGCATCCTTGCCGAGACCATTGAGGCAGAGAAAATCATCAAGCTGGTAGAGCCTGTTAAAAACCTCTTCGGAGCCATCTTCTTTGTGTCGGTGGGTATGCTGGTTGATCCACAGATCCTGGTCGACTATGCCCTGCCTATCCTTGCCCTCGTGCTCACCATCCTGATAGGTCAGGCTGTATTGGGAACCTTTGGTTTCATGCTGGGCGGTGAGTCGCTCAAGTCGGCCATGCGATGCGGCTTCTCCATGGCTCAGATAGGCGAGTTCTCGTTCATCATCGCCTCGTTGGGATTGTCTTTGGGTGTCATCAGCAAGTTCCTGTATCCTGTGGTCGTGGCGGTTTCGGTCATCACCACCTTCCTTACACCTTATATGATACGCCTTGCCACGCCAAGCTACCAGGTCATGGAGAAGCATCTGCCCAACAAGTTGATCACAGCACTCAACCATCTGGCGACCAACCGCCCATCCACCACACAACAGAGCAAATGGAAGGCGCTCCTCAGACAGATGACTGTCAACACCGTGGCCTACTCCATCCTGAGTGCGGCTGTCATAGCCTTGATGTTCACGTTCGTACTTCCCTTAATGCGCAACCTTCTGCCAGGCTGGCGACTCCACTGGTACGCCAATGCCATCACGGGCGTGCTCACCGTCATCTTCATAGCACCCTTCCTGCGTGCCATCGTGATGAAGAAAAACCACAGCAACGAGTGGAAACGACTGTGGGTGGAGAGCAGCATCAACCGCATACCGCTCCTCTCCACCATCGTGGTGAGGTTTATGATAGCCCTGGGCTTTATCTTCTATATCTGCAACTTCCTGAGCCGGTTTACCGATGCGCTGATGATCAGCATCGGTATTGTGGCGGTATTGCTCATCATCGTTTCCAGAAGAACGAAGAAACGAAGCATCAAGATGGAGCGTCTGTTCATCCGCAACCTTCGCTCACGCGACATCGAGGCACAGGTGAAGGGCACCAAACGACCTCTCTACGAGGGACACCTGCTCGACCGAGACATCCACATCAGCGAGTTTGAGGTGCCTGAAGACTCTACCTGGTGCGGACACACACTGAGAGAACTCAACCTGCGTCAGCGCTTCGGCATCGACATGAGCAGCATCTATCGCGGATCAAGAAGAATCAATATCCCCAACGGCGACACCACTATATTCCCCTGCGACAAACTGCAAATCATCGGCAATGACGAACAGACACAGAAGTTCAACAACGCCCTGCAGACTGAACTTGTCCCCGAGGACTTGGATATAGAGAAAAGAGAGATGAAGCTTCGCCAGCTGGTAATCAGTGGAAAGAGTGAGTTCTGCGGCAAGACCTTGGGCGAAAGCGGAATCCGTGACAAATACGACTGTATGGTTGTCGGACTGGAAGAAGGCTTGGAGAGTCTTACCAAAATTTCGCCTTCCTACACCTTCCAGAAAGGCGACATCATCTGGATCGTTGGCGAAGAGGCGGCCCTGCAGAAAATCATGAATAAGAATTAGGAAGGGAGAGATTTCAGGAGTTAAGGGAGTTAACTCCAGAATAAATCTCCTTAATTTAGTAAATGCGTGGTCCAAATATAGCTGTACCCACACGAACCAAAGTGGCTCCATGCTGGATAGCTATCGGATAGTCATGACTCATGCCCCAGCTGCGCTCACAGAACGCATCATCATCGGCAAAGTACTTGGCTTTCACCTCATCGAAGAAGCGAGCTGCCGTGTCAAACTCGCGGGCTATCTGCTCGGTGTCATCCGTATTAGATGCCATCATCATCAGTCCACAAATCTGCACATGCTCCATTGAACGCCATTCTCCTTCTTCCAACAAGGCACGGCAAGCGTCCAATGTCAGTCCGTACTTGGTCTCTTCCGCAGCAATATGAAGTTCCAACAACACCTTCACCACCCTGTCGTGCTTGGCAGCCTGCTTGTTGATTTCCTTCAACAACTTGAGACTGTCCACAGCTTCTATCATACTGATGTAAGGCGCTATGTACTTCACCTTGTTGGTCTGCAGATGACCGATGAAATGCCATTCTATGTCTTTGGGCAGGTCTGCCACCTTCTTGGCAAGTTCCTGCTCATGACTCTCTCCAAAAATTCGTTGTCCCTCTGCATAGGCAGCCGACAAATACTCCTTGGGATGAAACTTGCTGATGGCGACCAGACGAACACCCTTAGGCAGCTGGTCTAACACCTCATGCAAGTTTTTTGCTACATCATACATTATATTATAGTATTAATGAACTTTAGCAAGTTTTTATGCTTCTTCGTACTCAGGCTTGTCGTTCTTCTCTTCCTTGTTTTCTCCAGGAACAGTATGTTCAAACACGTCCATCACCTTGGTCTCAGCCAGAGCCACAACATCATAATCGTTCATGGTCTTACCCATCACCTCGTCGATATAGCGCAGGGCACGGGCAAGCGACTTGGCCTGCACCAGGTAGTTGACGGTGGTACGCTTCTCCTTCTCGGTTTTCTCATCAATGGTGATAAACGACAACTTGGCCTTGTACCATTTGTCATCGCCATCCATATCACTAAAGAATACCTCACCATAAGCAGCCTTGCTGATGCCCGACACCTTAAATTCGCCAGACACATAGACAGCCATCTCGTCGGTGATACGACTCTCAGCCTCGGTAAAGCTCAGCGCATCTACTACATAAGCCTCGGTAACTGGCTTCTCGGAGCCATCCTCCTGTGCCTTGGTGTATCTTACTTTGGTTTCAAACCATGTACTCATTCTTGATCTCATAACGATTCGTTTTTAATTGGTCATTAATATTAAAATAGAACTCGCGCAAGTACAGAAACTATCTTCTTGAGAAGTTATTTTTTTTAAGAAGTTAGAGAAGTTAAAGAAGTTATCACTCCCTTCGGTCGTTAGAAGTTATAGCCAATAGCCTTGGAGGAAATGTTAAACATTTTATTTCATGTCCACAAAAGCATTTGCCTTAACTCCAGTGATATCTCCTTAACTCCAGAGAAATCTCCTGGACTCCCAAAAGACTCCCTCTTGCGAAAATTCTGTATCTTTTTCGAGATGCAAAGTTATAAAAAAGAAAGCATAAGAACAACACAATGCTACAGAATTTAATAAAAAATAAAAAATCTGTCGTTTCTTTTCTCAAATATCACTGAAATTTCTTACCTTTGCATCCGAAAGCAAAACAAGCACATTTGTATTTGCAAAACTATTAATATAGAAAACTCAACTTTCGCGCGTGCGGGAAGTTAACTCCTGAACCTGCGAAAGTTCAACAGAAAGTATTAAAGATGCCTGAAATATCAGTACGTGGACTTGAAATGCCAGAGTCGCCTATCAGAAAGTTGGCGCCTCTTGCTGCCGCAGCAAAAAAACGAGGAGTCAAGGTGTATCACCTCAACATTGGTCAGCCCGACCTCCCTACTCCTCAGTGTGGTCTTGATGCACTGAAGCACATCGACCGCACCATCCTGGAGTATTCTCCCAGCCAGGGCTATCTTAGCTATCGCGAGAAACTGGTGGATTACTACAAGAAGTTCAACATCAACATTACTGCCGACGATATCATCATCACAGCAGGAGGTTCAGAGGCTGTGCTCTTTTCATTCATGAGTTGCCTCAATCCTGGCGACGAGATCATTGTGCCCGAACCTGCCTATGCCAACTATATGGCATTCGCCATCTCGGCAGGTGCCAAGATACGTACCATAGCCACTACGATAGAGGAAGGCTTCTCCTTGCCTAAGGTTGAGAAGTTCGAAGAGCTTATCAACGAGCGCACACGCGCCATCCTGATCTGCAACCCCAACAACCCTACCGGATATCTCTATACCCGCAGGGAGATGAACCAGATTCGCGACCTCGTCAAGAAATACGACCTCTACCTCTTCTCTGATGAGGTATACCGTGAGTACATCTATACCGGAAGCCCCTATATCAGTGCCATGCACCTCGAAGGTATCGAGCAGAACACCGTGCTTATCGACTCTGTATCGAAGCGTTACAGCGAGTGCGGTATCCGTGTGGGTGCCCTCATCACCAAGAATGCCGAGATACGCAAGGCGGTGATGAAGTTCTGCCAGGCTCGTCTTTCTCCACCCCTTATCGGACAGATTGTAGCCGAGGCCTCTCTCGATGCGCCAGAAGAGTACTATCGCGATGTGTACGATGAGTACGTAGAGCGACGCAAGTGCCTCATCGACGGACTCAACCGCATACCCGGTGTCTACTCTCCTATTCCTATGGGAGCCTTCTACACCGTGGCCAAACTGCCTATCGACGATTCCGAAAAGTTCTGCCGTTGGTGCCTTGAAGAGTTCGAATACGAGGGCGAGACCATCATGATGGCTCCTGCCTCCGGCTTCTATACCACTCCCGGTGCAGGCAAGAACCAGGTGCGTATGGCTTACGTACTGAAAAAAGACGATCTGGACCGTGCACTCATAGTACTTGCCAAGGCTTTGGAGGCTTATCCAGGACGCGTTGAGGACGAAGGAATATAATATGCATTTTCCATTACAACATGCATTTTCCACTTTTCATAGCTAAAAGATTATACAGCGAGCAGGGCGACAAACGAAAAGTTTCTCGCCCTGCCATACATATTGCCACTGCCGGAGTAGCCATCGGACTTGCCGTCATGATTATCTCCGTCTGTGTGGTGCTGGGATTCAAACACACCATCCGCGACAAGGTCATCGGCTTCGGAAGCCATATACAGGTGGCCGACTTCCTCACCCTGCAGCAGATGGAACAATACCCCATCGTCATCGACGACTCCATGATCGACGTCTTGAAACATATTCCCGATGTGGCTCACGTTCAGCGCTTTGCCATGAAGGAAGGAATCCTCAAGACCGACAGCGACTTCCTGGGCGTGGCATTCAAGGGAGTGGGTCCCGAGTTCGACTCCACCTTCATCCACAACAACATGGTGGAGGGAAGCATTCCTCATTTCTCCGACAGCGTGAGTCACAACCAGATTCTTGTCTCTCAGTTGATGGCAGACAAACTGCACCTGAAGTCAGGACAGCGCATCTTTGCCTATTTCTTCGACAACAACAGTGTACGCACGCGAAGGTTTACCATTGCGGGCATCTACCAGACCAACCTGAAGAAATACGACGAGACCATCGTCTTCACCGACCTCTATACAGCCATCAAACTCAACGGATGGGAAAGCGACCAGGCAAGCGGAGCCGAGCTTTCCGTCAACAACTTCGACAACCTTGACATGGTAGAGAGTCGGGTAATCAGCAAGGTGAAAGGCACAGTAGACCATTATGGCGAGACCTACAGCAGCGCCACCATCAAGGAGCTGAACCCACAGATTTTCCAATGGCTCGACCTCATGGACCTCAACGTATGGATCATCCTCGCCCTAATGCTCATCGTGGCAGGCGTGACGATGATCAGCGGCTTGCTCATCATCATCCTGGAACGCACCTCGATGATAGGCATCCTGAAGGCTTTGGGCGCACGCAATAAGACCATACGCCACACCTTCATGTGGTTTGCCGTCTTCATCATCGGCAAGGGAATGCTCATCGGCAATGTCCTGTCTTTAGGAATCTTAGCGCTTCAACAAGCCTTCGGCATCATCAAGTTGGATGCACAGACCTATTATGTGAGCACCGTTCCCGTAGAGATCAATGCCTTGTATATCGTGGCGCTCAATGTGGCAACACTCCTCATCAGCGTCTTCATGCTGGTGGCACCCAGCTACCTCATCTCACATATCCATCCAGCCAAATCGATGCGATATGAATAATCACAACAGCATTATAGCCCACATTCATGGGCTATAATGCAAGAAAAACCACTTTTTTTCCCTTTTTATTCATTTTGTGCACATATTTTTTTGTTGTGTGCAGAAATTAATGTATCTTTGCACAAAATTTTGTAAACTGTGCAATGAATTCAATACCAAGTTTCAACTCGTATATTGAGCAAAGCATCATCAACAATTGGCATTTGGATGCTCTTACCGATTACAAAGGAGCAACACTGCAATATCATGATGTAGCCAGAAAGATAGAAAAGCTCCACATCCTGTTCGAGAACAGCGGTGTGATAAAGGGCGACAAAATAGCTGTTTGCGGACGAAATAGCAGCCAGTGGGCAGTAGCCTTCCTGGCCATTGTTACCTATGGTGCCATCGTGGTTCCCATACAGAATGAGTTCAAGCCCGAACAGATTCACAACATCGTAAACCACAGCGAGAGCAAGATGCTCTTCGTGGGCGATGTAGTAGCCACAGAAATCAATGCCGAAGAGATGCCCTCGCTCGAAGGTATCGTCTATCTTCCCGATTTCTCGCTCAACCTTTCCCGTTCTGAGAAACTCACTTATGCCCGCGAACATCTCAATGAAATCTTCGGACACAAGTATCCCAAATATTTCCGCAAAGAACATATCAAGTATCATGTTGACGACCCTGAGGAGTTGGCAATGATCAACTATACCAGCGGTACTACAGGTTTCTCTAAGGGAGTGATGCTGCCCTATCGTGCCCTCTGGGGCAACTTAGACTATCTCATGGACACCGTAAAACCCAAGATAGGCAAGAACTGCAACATCCTCTCCACCCTACCCATGGCTCACATGTACGGGTTGATGACCGAGTTTATCTTCAATATCGTATTGGGCAACCACATCTTCTTCCTCACCCGCCAGCCCAGCCCTACACTGATTTCCGAGGCTCTCAACGAGACGAAGCCCGACATCATCTTCGCCGTGCCATTGGTGATCGACAAGATCGTAAGAAAGCATGTGTTCCCACGCGTGCAAACCAACTGGGTCAGACTGCTTACCAACATGCCAGTACTGAGCAAGCGCATCAAGGAGAAGATACGCGAGTTTGTGCTGGGCGAGTTTGGCAAGCATCCTTACGAGGTCGTAGTAGGCGGTGCGCCTCTCAACAAGGAGATAGAGAACTTCTTTGTCAGCATCGGCTTCCCCATCGCCATGGGTTACGGAACCACCGAGACAGCTCCCCTCATCACCTTTGCCCATCAGGACGACTACGTGGCAGGAAGCTGTGGCGTAGCTGTGAAGCACATGGAGGTAAAGGTGCTGAGCGACGACCCACAGAACGTGCCTGGCGAGTTGGTTTGCCGTGGCATCAATGTGATGAAAGGATACTACAAGAATCCCGAGGCTACCCATGCTGTCATCGACAAGGACGGTTGGTTCCATACTGGCGACCTGGCCACCATGAGCGCCGACGGACATTTCTTTATCAAGGGACGCAGCAAGAATATGCTCTTAGGTGCCAACGGACAGAACATCTACCCCGAAGAGATAGAAGACAGACTCAACTCGATGGCATTGGTCAGCGAGAGCATCATTGTTCAGCGAAACAACAAACTCGTGGCGCTGATCCACCCCGACTATGACGAGGCTTCATCCATGGGCTTTACCGCTGAGGACCTGGAGCACATCATGGATCAGAACCGTGTGGAGCTCAACTCCCAGATGCCATCGTTTGCCAAGATTTCCAGCATTCAGATACACGAGAACGAGTTTGAGAAGACTGCCAAGAAATCCATCAAGCGCTACCTGTATCAAGAGGCAGCCTCATAAACCACTTAGACAATTCTATTAGAATACAAGCATATGGAGATACCAAGCTTTAATGCACTTATCCAAAAGAGCATCATCGACCATTGGGACATGGATGCTCTTACCGACTACAAGGGAGCTACCTTGCAGTTTCACGATGTAGCACGCAAAATAGAGAAATTGCACATCATGTTCGAGAATTCTGGCGTAGTAAAAGGTGACAAGATTGCCCTTTGCGGTAGAAACAGTGCCAACTGGGCAGTGGCCTTCCTGGCAACTCTTACCTATGGAGCTGTCGCCGTGCCTATCCTGCACGAGTTCATGCCAGAGCAAATCCATAACATCGTCAACCATAGCGATGCCAAACTGCTGTTTGTGGGCGATGTCGTTGCCACACAGATTGACGCTACCAAGATGCCCGGATTAGAGGGAATCATTTATATACCCGACTATTCTCTGGTGGTATCACGTACCGACAAACTCACCTATGCACGCGAGCATCTCAACGAGATGTTCGGTATCAAGTTCCCTAAGTATTTCCGCAAGGAACACGTACATTATTATATTGAGGAGAACCCAGACCAGATAGCGCTCATCAACTACACCAGCGGTACTACAGGCTTCTCCAAGGGTGTCATGGTGCCTTACCGTGCACTCTGGAGCAACTTCGACTTTGCTATGAGTGTATTGCCCAAGGAGATCAAGGCTGGCGACCCTATCATCAGCATTCTTCCACTGGCTCACATGTATGGCATGGCGTTCGAGTTCCTCTTCGAGGTTCTTTCCGGTTGCCACATCTTCTTCCTCACCCGCATACCAAGTCCGGCTATCATTGCCGAGGCTTTCAGCCGCATCAAGCCAGCCATCATCATTGCTGTGCCGCTCATCATCGAGAAGATTATCCGCAAGAAGGTGTTCCCCAAGATTCAGAACAACCGCATGCGTATGCTTCTCCACATGCCTGTCATCAGCAAGAAGGTGCGCGAGAAGATATGCGAACAGGTGACACAGGCCTTCGGAGGCAACTTCTACGAGATTATCATCGGTGGTGCAGCCTTCAACAAGGAGGTGGAGAGCTTCCTGCATGGCATTGGTTTCAAATACACCGTGGGCTATGGTGCCACAGAGTGTGCGCCTATCATCTGCTATGAGGACTACAAATATTTCGTACCGGGTTCTTGCGGCAAGGCTGCCAAGAACATGATGGTGAAGATCGACAGTCCCGACCCCGAGAATGTTCCTGGTGAGATCCTGGCAAAGGGTCCTAACGTGATGTTGGGATACTACAAGAACGAGGAAGCCACACGCAACACTATCGACAAGGACGGATGGTACCACACCGGCGACCTTGGCACAATGGATGGCGACGGCAATGTCTACATCAAGGGCCGCAGCAAGAACATGCTCTTGGGTGCCAGCGGTCAGAACATCTATCCTGAGGAGATCGAGGACAAGCTCAACTCTTTAGCACTCGTGAGCGAGAGTGTAGTGATACAGAAGGGCAACAAGCTCATTGGCTTGGTACATCCCGACTACGACGAGGCTCAGACACTCAACTTAGGCGAGAAAGAGCTGATGGATATCATGGAGCAGAACCGCCAGGAGCTCAACACCATGGTTCCTGCCTACTGCAAGGTGACAGAGATAAGAATCCACAAAGAGGAATTCGAGAAAACTCCTAAGAAGAGTATCAAGCGATTCCTGTATACTGAATAAAGGAGTTAAGGAGTTAAAGGAGTCAAGACAATAGTCTTCTCGCTAAAAAGTACGACCTATACTTATCTTACAAAGCAGCACGCCCTGAAAGGGCAGAAGCTCTTAGCCCAGGGCAACGCCCTGGGTATAAAGGCATTCAGCAAGGCGCCCTGTAAGGGCAAAAGCTTTATTATTGCCTGAAGTTTTAAAGCTTTTGCCCTTACAGGGCGACAAGTTTGCGAACATAACAACCCAGGGCGTTGCCCTGGGCTAAGAGCTTCTGCCCTTTCAGGGCGTGCTGGTTCTGTGAGCTTCGATCATTCTGTTCAGGGCGTGCTGCTTCTGTGAACTTCTGACCCTTACCTTCGGTCGGTGACCGTTGGTTTAGGGCATGTGGGGCAAATATGCGAAATTTCAATAACCAAAAAGTCCTGCTTCATCATTGTGAAGCAGGACTTTTTGATTATAACTTCTTTATAGCAACACACCCGAACGGATGCGGGACAATGTTTCGGGAGTCATTTGCAGATAGCTGGCAATGTAAGTCAATGGAGCACGCAACACCACCTGAGGACTCAGTTCGCACAGACGCTTGTATTTGTTGGGCGCAGTCTCGAAACGCATCAGGTCGGCATGAACCTGCGACTGGATGAGACTCTCCTCCAGAATCTTACGATACAACATCTGAATGTTGACATTGCGGATGGCGGCAGCCTCCAGTTTCGACTTAGGCAAGATATAAACCAGGGTAGCCTCAAGAGCCTCCACCTGAAGACGAGTAGGCTCCTCCTTGAAAAGACTCTCGATACACATAAAGATGGTATGGTCGACGCCCAGATGCTCGGTCACCTCTTTGCCATTCTTATTATAGAACTGGCGCACAAACCCCTTCTCGATATAAGAGATACCACGACACACCTCACCTTCCGCAAGGATCATCTCGCCCTTGCCGTATTTCACTGGCTCCAGGATGCCCTCCAGGATGTCGAGCTCGTCGTGAGTCATCGTACTGTACTTACGCGCCAACTCCCTGGCAATATCACGCTTGGGAGTAATCGTCCTTAAATCATTCATTATTCTGCCTCCTTGATTTATGTTGCTTGATAGCTTTTATCTTACTTGAAATGATTAGTCGAGTTTCAATACGGCAAGGAATGCCTTCTGTGGCACTTCCACATTACCGATCTGCTTCATACGCTTCTTACCCTTCTTCTGCTTCTCCAACAGTTTGCGCTTACGGCTTACGTCACCACCATAACACTTGGCTGTAACGTCCTTACGCACCTGCTTGATGGTTTCGCGTGCCACAATCTTGGCTCCGATGGCAGCCTGGATAGCGATGTCAAACTGCTGACGGGGTATCAGGTCTTTCAACTTCTCACACATTCTGCGACCAAAGGCAACTGCATTCTCACGGTGGGTCAGGGTACTCAGGGCATCCACAGGCTCACCGTTGAGCAGAATGTCGAGCTTCACAAGGTCGGAAGGACGGAAGCTGTCTATGTGATAATCGAAGGAAGCATATCCCTTGGAGATGCTCTTCAGCTTATCATAGAAGTCGATAACGATTTCGCCAAGAGGCAGCATGAAGTGCAGCTCCACACGGTTGCCACTCACATACTCCTGCTTGATGAGCTCGCCTCGCTTGTCGAGACAAAGCTTCATGATAGGACCAATATAGTTGCACGATGTGATGATGGTGGCGCGGATATAGGGTTCCTCGATATGGTCGATCATCGTTGGGTCGGGCAGTCCCGAAGGATTGTGCACCTCTTTCTCGCCGCCCTGCTTGTCGTATACCATATAGGATACGTTGGGCACGGTGGTGATGACGTCCATGTTGAACTCGCGGTCGAGTCGTTCCTGTATGATCTCCATGTGGAGCAGACCCAAGAAGCCGCAACGGAAACCGAAGCCTAAAGCCACAGAGCTCTCCGGCATAAAGGTGAGACTGGCATCATTGAGCTGCAGCTTCTCCAACGAGGCACGCAGGTTCTCGTAGTCGCTGGGGTCTATGGGATAGACACCGGCAAAGACCATAGGCTTCACCTCCTGGAAACCGGCAATGGCTTTCTCGCAGGGACGTGCAACATGGGTAATGGTATCACCCACCTTTACCTCAGTGGCGTTCTTGATACCCGAGATGATATATCCCACCTCGCCTGTTCCCAGCTCGTTGCGGGCTATCATGTCCATCTTCAGCACGCCGATCTCGTCGGCATCATATTCCATTCCTGTGTTGAAGAACTTCACCTTGTCGCCCTTGCGGATGGTTCCGTTCTCTATCTTGAAGTAGGCGATGATGCCACGGAAGGAGTTGAACACAGAGTCGAAGATCAGTGCCTGCAAAGGTGCCTTGTCGTCACCCTCGGGATGAGGCACACGGTTCACCACAGCCTCGAGCACATCCTCTACGCCCTCACCTGTCTTTCCTGAGGCACGCAGAATCTCCTCGCGCTTGCATCCGATGAGTTCTACAATCTCGTCCTCCACCTCCTCGGGCATGGCCGAAGGCATGTCTATCTTGTTGATGACAGGAATGATTTCCAAGTCGTGCTCTATAGCCATATAAAGGTTGGAGATGGTCTGCGCCTGCACACCCTGTGTGGCGTCAACTACCAGGAGCGCTCCCTCGCAGGCAGCGATGGAACGTGAAACCTCGTAAGAGAAATCCACGTGTCCCGGAGTATCAATGAGGTTGAGGATATAGGTTTGTCCGTCATTTGCCTTGTACTCCATCTGGATGGCATGGCTCTTGATGGTGATACCTCTCTCTCGCTCCAAATCCATGTCGTCGAGCATCTGACCCTCAGTGATCTTGATGGTCTGTGTCTTCTCCAACAATCGGTCTGCCAAGGTACTTTTACCATGGTCTATATGTGCAATAATACAGAAATTTCGTATTTTGTTGATATTCTCCATAAAATATTTATTCTTTAGGATGCAAAATTACCTTATTTTTAGGAGAAAACCAATTTTTTCGCGCTTTTTTTTCGCATTTACTCAACTTTAGCAAGTTCAGAAGTTAGAGAAGTTAGAGCTTCTGACAGAAAAATCAGGGTCAAATGTTGCAGGATTACGAATTTTGCAGTAACTTTGTGACAAAATTCAAAAACGAAGAAAAAAAAGATGAAAAAGATTTTATTCGGTATCATGACTCTTGCCCTCATGGCATCATGCACTGAGAGCATGGTAGACAGGGCTGTACGCGAAGCCCGCGAATACACAGAGAAGGTATGTCCCACCCCTTACATCAACGACAGCCGTACCGACAGCGCTGTGTTTGACAAAGACTCACGAACTTATATTTATTATCTCAGCTTGCGCAACAAGGCTGACAATGCCGAGGCGATAGCCCTGAACCGTAACAAACTGCACAATCTGCAGAAACAGGCACTCGACAACAACCCGGCGCTCAAGAGCTATAAGGAAGCCCACTTCTCCTTCCGTTTCATCTACCGTTCGGCTTCCAATCCCCAGAAAATTTTGTTGGACGATACGTTCAAGTACTAAAGCTTGAACATATCGCCATACTAAATTAATATCCCATTTGCTGAAGGGCAGTAGCCAACTGGTCTGGACAACTGGTTGGCTTGTTGCCGCAGGTGATGCCTTTCAGTCGGGCTATCACGTCCTTGGCCTTCATGTTTCTTATCAGAGCGCATACGCCCTTGGTGTTGCCGTCACAACCACCAATAAACTCAGCATCCCTTACTGTTCCGTCCTCATCCACACTGATGCAGATGTACTTTGAACAGGTGCCGTGTGTCTGATAGGTCACCTTCTGCAACTTATCCTGATTTTCGTTGTTAGAATTAATCATAATGTTTTCTCCTTATTTTAAAGCTTTTGCCCTTACAGGGCGCATAGTGAAATAAACACAAAACCCAGGGCGATGCCCTGGGCTATGAGCTTCTGCCCTTTCAGGGCGTGCCGATAAAAGCAGCGCTGAATTGGGTTAATCCTTTCAGGGCGTGCCGATAAAAGCGGCGCAGAATTGAGCTAATCCTTTCAGGGCGTGTCGATAAAAGCAGCGCAGAATTGAGCTAATCCTTTCAGGGCGTGCCAGTAAAAGCAGCGCTGAATTGGGCTAATCCTTTCAGGGCGTGCTCGTATGATTATTTAATTTTCGCCAAGCGCCCTGTAAGGGCAACCCCTCCTAGCCCAGGGCAACGCCCTGGGTATAAACGGCAATGCCCTAAACGCCCTGTAAGGGCAAAAGCTTTAAGACAAAACTTAAATATCATACGAAAAAGAATGCTTATTCTGCCTCCTCAGAAACCTCTGGCTTCATGTTGGTATAGACGGTCTGAACATCGTCAAACTCCTCCAGCTTCTCCACCATCTTGTCGATAGTCTCACGCTCCTCAGGAGTAACGTCCTTCAGGTCGTTAGGGATATAGGTAAACTCAGCACCGGTCACCTCGAAGCCCTCAGCCTCCAAGTGCTTCTGGATGTCGCCGAAGCTTGTAGGAGCACCGTAGATAGTGACCTCGTTGTTCTCCTCATCCTCGTCGAACTCATCCTCTACACCATAGTCGATCAGGTCGAGAATCATCTCGTCCATATCCATGCCTTCCTTCTTCTTGAAGGTGAACACAGCCTTGTGGTCAAAGAGGAAAGAAAGTGAACCTGTGGTACCCATGTTGCCATTGAACTTATTGAACACTGAGCGCACGTCACCTACGGTACGTGTGGTGTTGTCTGTCAATGTGTCAACGAAGATGGCAACACCGTGAGGACCATATCCCTCGTAAGTCACCTCCTTGTAATCGCTTGTATCCTTGCCACAAGCGTTCTTGATGGCACGTTCGATGTTATCCTTAGGCATGTTCTCACGCTTACAGTTGGCGATGATAGCACGCAAGGTAGGGTTGTTCTCTGGCTCTGGACCGCCAGCCTTTACTGCAATTGCAATCTGCTTACCTAACTTAGTAAATGTCTTGGCCATGTGGCCCCATCTTTTCAGCTTTGTAGCCTTACGATATTCAAATGCTCTTCCCATTGGAATAAAATTTAATATGTTTTGTTGTTATACTTATTATATGATGTGAAGGAGTTAACTCCAAAATTATCTCAATTCAGCATTCAACTTGCCTGTGAGGTTGGCAATGAGTTTCTTCATGATGGCATCGATCTGCTTGTCGTTGAGAGTCTTCTCCTCGTCCTGCAGGATGAAGTTCACTGCGTAGCTCTTCTTGCCCTCTGGCAGGTTCTTGCCCTCATACACGTCGAAGAGAACCACACTCTTGAGGAGCTTCTTCTCTGTCTGACGGGCGATCATCTCTATCTGCTCAAACTCCACACTCTTGTCGACCAGGAGTGCCAGGTCGCGGCTTACAGAAGGATACTTGCTGATATCGGTATAGGTGAGGCTCACCTTCTTGATGGCCTTCATCAGGTTGTCCCAGTGCACATCGGCATAGAACACGTCCTGCTCGATATCGAAAGCCTTCTTCAGCTTCAGGCTCAGGATACCCATCTCTACCAATACCTTTCCGGCACGGGTCTCATACTGCACACCCTTTGAGAAGATATTGTTGTCGCTGTGCTTCAGCACCACATTGTTCTGTGGCATACCCACACGGCGCAAGATGTTCTCCACCACAGCCTTCAACTCGTAGATGTTGCTCTGCTCGTCGGCATGAGCCCAGTTGCCTTCTACGCGCTTACCGGTGATGAAGAGCGAGATGTGACCTTCCTGGCTGTAGCCCTTGATAGGATTCTCGGCATCCCATTTCTCCTTATTATATAAATAGGTGTTGCCCACCTCGAAGAACTTCAGGTTTTGGCTCTTGTGGTTGATGTTGCGCGACACACTCTCCAGTCCACCGAAGAGCATGGTCTGGCGCATCACTCCCAGGTCGGCACTCAGAGGGTTCATCACCTTCACGGTGTGCTCGTCGGGATATGCGTTGAGCTCGAAGTCGGTATAATAGCTTGCCTTGGTGAGCGAGTTGTTCAGTATCTCCATGAAGCCCTCGCCTACCAGCTGCTCTGCCACGATGTTCTGGGTGTGGTAGTGCTTGTCTTCCTCACCCTGTACGGTGAGCGAGCTCTTCAGCTGGGTAGGAATCTCCACGTTGTTGTATCCGTAGATACGCAGGATGTCCTCCACCACATCGCAAGGACGCTGGACGTCAACACGGAAGGCTGGGACGAGGAGGTCGAGGCCCTCGGCATCTTCCTTCACAATCTTCATCTCCAATGAGGTGGCGATATTCTTGATGGTCTCTGCACCGATCTCCTTACCGATGAGACGGTGTGCATACTCATAGTTCAGGCGCACAGGGAAATCCTGGATAGGCTCTGGATATACGTCCTTGATCTGCATGCTGATCTTTCCGCCTGCCAACTGCTTGCAGAGGATGGCAGCCTGCTTGAGGGCATAAATCTGTCCGTTGGGGTCTACACCGCGCTCAAAACGATAGCTGGCGTCGGTGCTCAGTCCGTGACGGCGGGCACTCTTGCGAATCCATGTTGGATGGAAGTAGGCACTCTCCAACACCACACTCTTGGTGGTGTCGTAGGTTCCCGAACCCTTACCGCCAAAGATACCTGCGATACACATAGGCTCCTCGGCGTTGCAGATGCTCAGGTCGTGCTCGCCCAGGGTATGCTCCTCACCGTCGAGGGTCACAAACTTGGTTCCCTCTGGCTGGGTGCGTACCACGATCTTATGTCCTGTCACCATGTCGGCATCAAAGCAGTGCAGTGGCTGACCGTAAGCCATCATGATATAGTTGGTGATGTCCACAATGTTGTTGATAGGACGCAAGCCGATGATGTTCAGCTTGTCCTGCAGCCACTTAGGACTCTCCTTCACCTCGCAGTCGGTGATGCTCACACAGGCATAGCGCTTGCAGGCTTCGGTGTTCTGAATCTCCACCTCGATAGGCAGGTCCTCGTTGTCGACAACGAACTCATCGCACGAAGGACGATGCATACTGGTCTGATATCCGTTCTGCTTCAGCCACGCATAGAGGTCGCGTGCCACTCCCCAGTGACCCAGGGCATCAGCTCGGTTGGCTGTGATGTCTATCTCGATGAGCCAGTCGCTCTCCAAGTGATAATACTCTGCTGCTGGCTGACCTACGGGAGCATCCTCTGGCAGCACGATGATGCCGTCGTGAGAGGTTCCTACTCCTATCTCGTCCTCGGCACAGATCATGCCGAGACTCTCCACGCCGCGAAGCTTGCTGCGCTTGATGGTGAAACTCTTGTCACCGTCGTAGAGCACGCAGCCCAGGTCGGCTACGATGACTTTCTGTCCTGCTGCCACGTTGGGGGCACCGCATACAATCTGCTGGGGCTCGCCCTTGCCCAAATCTACAGTAGTGACATGGAGGTGATCGCTATTGGGATGCATCTCGCATGTCAACACTTTACCTACGTAAAGACCCTTCAGTCCACCCTTGATGGACTGTACTTCTTCCAAAGCATCGACTTCGAGACCGCAAGAAGTCAGCGCGTCCGCTGTCTCCTGGGGAGTAAGGTCGAAATCGACGTATTCTTTAAGCCATTTGTATGAAACGTTCATTATAATGATTTTTATTGTATTCTATAAAACTTTGCAAAATTACAAAAAAAACTACATTTAGACGAAAAAAAATTCCTATATTTGCAGAAATTAAAGATTAAATGAAGATTTCTGGCGCAAAGACAGTCCTCAGAAGGCGAAAGTTCTTCAATTCGTGCCCCACTCAGGCTCTCTGCTTGATGCTTGTGTCGGGCATTGTCATTGCGCACTTCCACGTCGTCACCCTTCCTCCCTCCTACTGGCTGCTCATCATGCTCGCCGCCTCTGCCTTCTCCATCTTGGTGAAGAACGAGCTGCACAAGTCACTCCTCATCCTCGCCGCCTTCCTGCTGGCTGGCGCCTTGCTCACCTCTCTGCAGGAAGAGCAGAACCGGCAACCCGCAACGACGCATTCCTACAGCCATCTGTCGGCGCTCGACCGCACCCGCCTGAAGGCTCTCAGTCTGCGAAGCGAACTCACAGAACGCATTGGCAGCCAGCATCTTGCATCGCAGCAGCAAGCCATCATCACCGCCATGACACTGGGCGAGAAAGGCAGCCTCAGCAAGGACACCCGACAAACCTTCAAGGCCTCGGGTGCCAGCCATATCCTGGCCATCAGCGGACTGCATATCGGCATCATCTTTCAGCTCTTCATCCTCCTGGCAGGAGGCAGAAAACGATGGCGGCTCATCGCCGTACCCATCAGCGTGACTGCCATCTGGGCATACGTGTTCCTCATCGCCCTGCCTGCCAGTGCCGTCAGGGCTGCCTCAATGATCAGCATCTACTGTTTCGCCCTGCTCACCAGACGCAACTCGACGGCTGTGAGCAACCTGACTCTCGCTGCCATCGTGATGCTCATCATCCAGCCTCTCCACCTCTTCGACATCAGCTTTCAGCTGTCCTTTGCCGCCGTGCTGTCCATCCTGTTGCTCTACAAGCCCATCTACAGCCTTCTGCCTGCCTCAGTCACCCGCCACAAGCCCTTGGGCTGGGCATGGGCAATGGTGGCGGTATCGGTGGCTGCTCAGGTGGGAACCACACCGCTGGTGTGCTATTATTTCGGCAACATCGCCTGCTATTCCGTACTCAGCTCGTTTGTCGCCATTCCCGCTGCCACGGTCATCATCTATGTCAGCCTGTCGCTGCTGCTCTCGTTCTTCCTCCTGCCGGGATTCTCCCTGCTGCAGGGCGGACTGGCATACCTGCTGAGCCTCACCACCTCTGCCACCCAGCATGCCCTGCAGCTGATAGTCATGCTGCCGGGAGCCTGCATAGAGGGGATAAAAATAAGCATCCTGCAATTAGGCCTCATCTATATTGCCATCATTGCAGGATGCTTGCTTATTCAAAAACTTCGTCGATGCCTTCTTCACCGAATTCATCTTCCGTCTTACTCGCACAGGGATTATAGTCAGCAGGAATATCAAACTTCTCCATCGGACTGAAGCCCAGCGTTGGGTCGGCATAAACCTTCTTCATGAAGATGGCCCAGATGGGGAGCGCCATCGTGGCTCCCTGTCCCATACTCATGGAGTCGAAGTGGATGTCGCGGTCCTCGCCTCCCACCCAGCAGCCTGTCACCAACTGCGGTGTGAAGCCAATGAACCATCCGTCACTGTTGTTGTTGGTGGTTCCCGTCTTCGCTCCTATCTGTCCCTCCATGTTGTAGCGGTATCTCAGTCGTCCCGCCGTACCCTGGTCTACCACGCCCATCAGCATGGTAAGCATCTTCATGGCGTTGTCAGCGCTGATCACCTCGTTCATGCGGGGCTGGAAAGTGGCTATCGTGTTGCCTTCGTTGTCCTCGATGCGGCTCACAAAGAGCGGCGAGGTCCTGATGCCGTGGTTGGCAAAGGCGGTATAGGCGCTCACCATCTCCGACACACTCACCTCGCAAGGACCCAGACAGAGACTCATCGAGGCATGGATGTCGGGATTGTTGATGCCGTAATCGCGCAGCAGCTGCACAAACTGCTGTGGGTTCAGCTTGCTCATCAGATAAGCGCTGATCCAGTTGTTACTCTGTGCCAGACCCCACTTCAGCGGAACCATCTGTCCATAGCGCGAATGGTTGGCGTTGCGGGGTGTCCAGCGTCTGCCTGCCACGATATAGGTCTGCTGACGGTTGGGCGCCATGTCGCAGGGGGTGAATCCGTTCTCCATCGCCAGACTGTAGAGGAATGGCTTGATGGTGGAACCCACCTGTCGGCGTCCCAGGCTCACCATGTCGTACATGAAGTGTGTATAGTCGAGACCGCCCACATAGGCTTTCACGGCTCCCGTCTTTGGATCCATGCTCATGAAGCCCGAACGCAGGAAACCCTTGTAGTAGCGTATGGAGTCGAGCGGACTCATCAGGGTGTCGATGTCGCCATGATAGGTAAAGACGGTCATCTCCACCTTCTTTCTGAAGGCGTCGTGTATCTCCTCGGGCGAATAGCCTGCCGCCTTCATGGTGCGGTAGCGCTCGCTCTGGGTGACGGATCGGTTCAGGATTGAGCGTATCTGATTGGGCGTCAGCTTGTCGGAGAAGGGAGCACTGGGCTTGGGCTTGTTCTCACGGTCGAAGGCGGGCTGCAGATAGCCTGCCACATGCTTGTAGACTGCCTCCTCGGCATATTTCTGCATACGGCTGTCTATCGTGGTGAACACTCTCAGACCGTCGGCATAGACGTTATAGGGTGAGCCGTCCTTCTTGAAATTCTTGTTGCACCAGCCATAGAGGGGATCTGTGTCCCAGGCTATTGAGTCGATGACAAACTGCACTCTGTTCCACGAAGGATAGTCGGAGCGCACGGGACGCTTGGCGGTCATATACTGGCGGAGGAACTCGCGCAGATAGGTGGCTGTACCGTCCTTATGGTCGGTACGGTGGAAGTCGAGGGTAAGGGGTTCGGCAGAATACTTGGCATACTCCGAGCGGTCCATATAGCCTGCCTTCACCATCTGCTGCAACACCACGTTTCTTCGTTCCCGGCAGCGGTCGGGATAGCGTACGGGGTTGAAGAGCGAGGGGTTCTTGCAGAGTCCGATGAGGGTGGCTGCCTCGCACACCGTCAGGTCTTTGGGCTCTTTGTTGAAGTAAGTGTTGGCAGCGGTCTTGATGCCCACCGCATTGTGCAGGAAGTCGAAGTAGTTGAGATAGAGGGCGATGATCTCCTGCTTGGTGTAATAGCGCTCCAACTTGACGGCTATCACCCACTCTATGGGTTTCTGGAAGAAGCGCTGCACGGTGCTGCTGGCCGTCTCGCTATACAACTGCTTCGCCAACTGCTGGGTGATGGTGGAGCCTCCTCCGGCATTGGCTTGTCCCATGATTCCTCGCTTCACGATGGCTCGGCCCAGGGCACGGAAGTCGATGCCTGAGTGCTCATAGAAGCGCTCGTCCTCTGTGGCAACGAGTGCCTCTACGAGGTGGGGCGACATCTTGTCGTAAGGTATCACGATTCTGTTCTCCTTGTTCAGGTTCCAGGTTCCCAACACCTTGCCGTCAGATGAATACACCTGTGTGGCAAAGCGGTTGATGGGGTTCTGCAGGTCCTCTATCTCGGGCATATAGCCTATCAAACCATTCCAAACGGCTACAAAGCCCAGGATACAGAACAGGATGCCTGTACCCAACAAAGCCCATAATATGTGGATGAATCGTTTTCTCATTTATTTCTTTATCAGTTTATCTTGCAAAGATACACAAAAAATATCGTAACACAAAAGAAATTAAGAGAAATCCGCATTTTCAAGAAAGTTTTTCGATCTCTGCCAATACTGCCGTTATGCCGGCCAAAAAACAAAAATAGGGGATTTGAAGCACTTTTTCTAATCCATTTTTCTCGCATCCCCCTTATTATTAATACTTTATACCATTTTTCTCGCGTTGTTTATATATAAATGTTGAAACGAATCGGCACGGCAGCAGTTTTGGTAGTAATAACTGTTCAAAAAGGGTAGTAATTTCTGTTTTCATCCACTTTTTTAGTTGTGGATTTGGTCGGGTTTAGCGAAGTGCATCCACAGGGGATGCGCCCTTTTTTGGAGTGCCCAAATCCCCTGTTTTGGGCCCCGCATCCCCTGTTTTGGGGTGGCAAATCCCCTCATTTCTCCACTTTTTTCGTTTTCTTTTACATCAATTTTGTGTTTTTCTTCATGAATTTTGCATATTTTCCCATTTATTTGTCAAATTTTCTGCTTGCGCAAACGCAAATTGGCAGATTTCGGGAGTAATTTGCTGTGTTTTCCGATGAACATCCCATGCAAAATTCGCCATAATATGCGTAAAAATCCCTCAATGAGGGATAAAAATGATTAAAATCATCCCTCATTGAGGGAACTTTTCTGAAGAATTCATCCCCCATTGAGGGATTATTTGTATCTTTGCTGCAGTTTTAAATGATATTCATCTAAAAGAAAGATATGATAGACAATAAACTATATGAATACATGGCGGAGCTGCTGAAACGTACTCCGCTTGATTTCATCAGATATAAATATGATGAAATCAACTGGAATGGACGATTAATAGGTATTGTGGGGCCGAGAGGCGTTGGAAAATCCACCATGATACTTCAGCGCATCAAGCTATCCAAGGAAGGCCATCACCTGTATGTGTCGGCCGACAATATCTATTTTTCAAATCATTCCTTGGTTGACTTCGCCGACGAGTTTATCAAGGAGGGTGGTACACATCTTTATATAGATGAAATTCACAAGTATGCCGGATGGAGCAATGAACTGAAGCAAATTTACGACATGCACCCATCCCTGAACCTTATCTTTACCGGTTCATCGGTATTGGACATCAAGAAGGGAGAAGCAGATCTGAGCCGTCGGGCACTGATGTATATGATGCAAGGCTTGTCGTTCAGGGAATACCTGCAACTTTTTGAAGGAATCAAGACCAGAGTTTTCAGTCTCGACGAAATACTCAATCAACAGGTAGAGATTCCGGGAGTGGAACATCCATTGCCAATTTTCAGAGCGTACCTCGACCATGGCTATTACCCATTTGCCATAGAGGGAGATTTTACGCAAAGAATGCTGCAGGTGATAGACCAGACGGTAGAAGTTGACATTCCGCAATATGCCGATATGAGAGCTTCAACAGCACGCAAGCTAAAGCGCATGCTCGTTATTCTTTCCGGGTTGGCTCCCTACAAGCCAAGCTTAGAGAACCTTGCCACAGAAATCGGGGTAAGCAAGAACAACGTTCCTGATTATCTGGTCTATCTGGAACGTGCAGGAATGATAGGTCTGCTCAGAGATGATACTTCGGGAATGCGCAATCTTGGAAAGGTAGAAAAAGTCTATGTCGATAACCCAAGCCTGATGTCTGTACTCAACCCTAATCCCAATATTGGAAACATAAGGGAAACTTTCTTCTACAATCAGATGAGAGAAAAACAGGATGTTATTTCCTCCAGGATTTCCGACTTTACCATTGGTGACTATACCTTTGAGATTGGCGGAAGGAAGAAAGGTAAGAAGCAGATAGAGGATATAAAAAACGGACGTATCGTAAAAGACGATATCGAGACGGGGCATGGAATCATCATCCCTCTCTGGTACTTCGGAATGAATTATTAACTGAGTACACTTCAAGACAGTAATAAACGTAATTTACTCAATTTTCGCATATAATAAAAGGTCTATACACCACTTTTCATCGTGGCATATAGACGGAGTCTTCTTACCCGACTTGCTGATGTAGCTCGGATTAATGGCATTACCCAATATATCCTCCTATACGATTGATATTACCCAGCACGCCCTGAAAGGGCAGAAGCTCTTAGCCCAGGGCAACACCCTGGGTATAATGTCAGTCAGCAATGCGCCCTGTAAGGGCAAAAGCTTTAAAATACACCTAATAATAAAGGAAAATTCGTTGCGATATGTAAAGCTTTTGCCTATAGTTTTAAAGCTTTTGCCCTTACAGGGCGCCAGGTTTGCAACCCACAAAAACCCAGGGCGATGCCCTGGGCTAAGAGCTTCTGCCCCTTCAGGGCGTGTTGCTTATATGAGCCTTTTGGGCGTGCTGCTTACATGGGCTTTTTGGCCTTTATGGCGTGCTGCTTATATTGGCTTCTTGGTTCAGGGCGTGTGGAGCTTATATGCGAAACTTGAGCAAATTACTTATTGCATATAGTGGAATTACATCTACGTGACGACAGGCATTTTGAAATTCTTTATCAATGTATTCAAACTCTCCAAAATTCTCTAAGGATGTACGGACAGCATGATGAAGCGCTTTCTTCCTCATGAATAGCCATAAACTTTGCATGCTACCTCTGGTAGCGGCTTTCACTTCTATCGGTAAAACCACACCGTCCTTGGCTTCCAGATAATCAATTTCTGCATTGGCTCCTTTTGCCTGATTCTGCCAATAATACATCTCTGCCTTTTGGAAACAGTCTTGGTTTTTGACGAGTTCCAAGCCTGCGAACATTTCTGAAGCCGCTCCTTTATTGACAAAATCAACATCCGAAGCCAAAAGGACATTAGCAGCAGGAATACCCAACATTGTTTGCATCAGCCCCAAATCTAAGAAAAGGTATTTCCTATAGCTGCAATTCTCTTCTGCGCCAAGTGGAACTCCGTTTCCATCACTATGGGTCACTGGCTTTATGAGTCCCGCCAATGTCAATAGATGAAGTGCATCTTTGATGACCGTAGAATGGACATCATCGGCAACCTGCCTATAAACAAACTTACTGCCAGACTGCAAAGCAACTGAACGCAAGACCTTTCTCAATAAAGCTGGAGATATGCGCGACTTATACTTGGCAAAATCATCCTGGTAGGTATCCAGAATGTCATTATGAACATGAGCGCATTCCAAGTAACTATTAGTCTCTATCCATTCTGTAACTGCGGCAGGCATGCCACCCACCAGATAGAAAGTCTTCAACTGATCTACCAGTTTATTATGAACGGCATCAGGAAGCGGAGATGAGGATGAAGCCTGTTGCTTGTAGCTAACCGTAGTATCCAAACCCTGTGCCATGAGAAATTCATCAAAGGAAAAAGGGTACATATATAGCGAACGTATTCTCCCCACACCAAAGGAAGGTAGTTCCTCTAAGGTAAATTCCAACAAAGAGCCGGCAGCTATGACATGCAGTTCCGGATAATCCTCTTTGAAATAACGGAGCGACATGATTGCTTCCTGGCTCACTTGTATCTCGTCTATGAAGAGCAGTGTTTCACCAGGTATTACTGGAATGCCGGTAGTGGCACTTATGCCTTCGCACGTTCTATGCACGTCTATATCCTTTGAGAAGAGTCCTCTTATGGATGGTTGACTCTCTAAATTAATCTCCACAAAGTACTTAAACTCTTTGCCTAACTGGCGTACTGCGGAAGATTTTCCTACTTGTCTGGCTCCACGTATCAGCAACGGCTTTCTTCTTTGAGATACCTTCCACTCCAGGAGTTTTTTATCTATATTTCGCTTGTAATATATCATTTTGTGTAATTTATTGATTCTCAGTGCAAAGATACAATATTTATCCAAAAGTCGTGGCAAACAATAGTTAATTTTCTCCAAAAGTCAAGGCTAACAACAGTTAAATCTATCCAAAAGTCAAGGCTAAACACCGCATTAGCTACAGTGACAGTAAAAAACGTAATTTACTCAACTTTCGCATATAATAAAAGGTCTATACACCACTTTTCCTCGTGGCATATAGACCTTTTTTGATATATCAGGCTCTGCTTTCGCCTTTGCGAAACTTACTTGACCATGATCTTATACGTCTTGCCGTCTCGCTTCACGATGTTCAGACCCTTCTGCAGACCATGGGTGCGGAGACCCTTCGCATCGTAATATTCAGCGTCGGCATCACGGCTGATGGCGTTGAGGTGATCAATGGCGGTGCTGCCATCGTTCTTTCCGATGCTCAGTTTAGCAGCTGTCGTAAGTGATGCGTCGGATGGATGGAGGTATGCACGCATCGGTAGGATAGTGGCTGCATCGTGGAAGTCGCTGACGCGGCAGAACTGGTTCTCGCCAATGACGTAGTCGCTTGCCGCAAGATTCTCACCACTGATCTGAATGAACGAACCTACGAGGTTGACATCGGAGCTGGTTCCTGACAGTGGGGCAGTAACGATGTCGGCACCGACAGCAGAGAGGCTGAGCACCGTCTCGCCCTCCTTCATCTTGAAGAGTACCGGAGTGCCGGCAGGGATGACGCCCTCTGCGCAACTCTCTATGGTGATGCATTCCTTAGAAGCATCAATGCCTGTGAGACGATAGAAGTCACATTCTGCTTCCTGGCTCAGGTCGATGGCGAAAGGCAAGCAGAGTGTTCCCCAGGCTGCGCCCTCAGGGATATTTCGGCTGTAAGAGATGGTCTTGGGGTGAACGCCTCATAGTCCTTGAAGTCCTCGCCGTCGACGAGTGTCAGGTCTTCGGCAGCCACAAACTTGTTGTTTGCATCCTTTGTCACCACGATGTTTCCAGCCTTGTCGGCTACATACTTGTGCGCTGCGCATTTCTCGTTGCGGCAGCCCATGTTGTAGATATGCTCGTCGGCGTCATGCTCAGGACTGGTCAAGGTGGCAGATGCTACGTGAACCAATTCATTCTCAGAAGAACTGTTGCTATATGAGGAAATTGTATTGTCGCAGTAACGGAATGATCCATGATATACTGTATTACCCTCAGCAGCTGTCAGTACAGGATAAGCATCTGTGCCGAGTTTCTGATACCACGCCAGTTCGCCTTCTGATTTGCTTCCATTGAGCAGGTAAGCCACTTCACCGCTCTTCAGCTGCTCAGGGGTGAATGCCTTGACCACGTCTGCTTCATTCTTACCTTCAGGATAGGTCAATGAGCCATCTCCGATAGCCACGACTGCATCACCCGTCAGTTCCGTTCCATTGATGGTCATCTTAGCACTGCTGTTGTATGCCAAGATGCCAGAAGCAGAGCTGGAAGCATCTGCAATGTATCCGACAATGAGGCCATTACAATCTGCATAGTTAGCAGTAATATTGCCAATACCCAACACATTGTTAATATTGCATATATTAGCATATCCTATCAAGTTTCCGACGCGAGCATCTCCCGTAATATTGCCATTATTGGCACTGTTCTGGAGGCTTCCTTCACCAAAATATCCAATTATACCTCCAACGAAATCCTCCGTGCCTGTTATCTCACCATAATTGGCGCATGAAGTGATGGAATTTTCTGAATCGAAGCAGATACCTACAATACCACCAACAGAATGTAAACCCTTCACTATTGCATGGTTTTCGCAGTTGCTGATGTTGCCATTAGCTCTTCCTGCTATTCCGCCAGTCTCATATTTTCCTTCTACCGAACAGTTTCCTGTGGTCTTGATATTTTCAATCACACAAGAACCTGCACATCCTGCCAAAATACCAGTACTACTATTATCATTGCCCTTCACCTTCGCATTGTCGAAAGTGATGTTCTTGATGCGGCAATCAGCAGCATAGCCAAAGAAACCAATTTCATCAGAGGTGGAGCTGATGAAGAGATTACGGATTGTCTTCCCGTTGCCGTCGAACGTTCCTTGATACTGCTTAGAATAGTTACCGATAGGAGTCCAGTTGAGCTCTGCTACCTGCTTTTCGGCATCAGCCTTATGGCATACAGTGCTCATATCAATTTCTTCCACATCATCGGCAATCTTTGCGCAGGCACTTGTCTTACCTACATTCACGTAGTCACGGAACCACTCCAGATGCTCTGCCGTCTTCAGTATGAAAGGTTCCGCCTCGGTTCCTTTACCAGTCACGCCTGCAGGTAGTTGATTACTTATCAAATTTACATAGAGCGTGACGTTGCCTTTGATGGCATCGCCATCATGCTCTCTGGCACCGATATAATAAGTGGTGCCTTTCTTTACATCGTAGGTGATTTTGAAGTCTTTACCATTACCACTACCTTTTTTAATCAAGTATCTATCCGTGCGGCTGTCCCATAGGGCACCATAGGTGTCTTCGCCGTGGCTGTCTGCCGTTACCAGCAATGTTCCCTCTTCTGGGGCTGTAAATTTATAAAGATTGTAACCGCTGATTTTCGTCCTCGAACCAAATACCTTTTCGATCGTTATGTTATTGTTGCCCAATTTAACGAACTGAATTTCTTTCTGGCACTTCGTGCACTTGTCGTTCTCATCATAGTTGTGACCAGTGGCAGTCTCCTTAATAATGTCACTTACTCGTTGTGTCAATCTTTCATCAAAATAAGTCTCATTACAAACATCACATTCCCAATATTCAATTGTGCCATCTACTGTGCAGGTAACATCCACTGATTCGTGATGTATGATACTATTGCCATGCTGCATCGTGAATGTGCCCTCCTGTGCTGGCTTTGTATTGCTATATTTACCTGTACCTTCCAACTCGCCTGAGCATTTCATTGTCAGAGGACGATCCGAATACACCTTATTCGTAGAGCCAAGTAAAGGATAATCGTCGGTGTTCAGTTTTTGTCCCCATTTTGCACTTTCCGAGGCATTTCCCTGGAGTATAAAAGCAACCAATCCACTCTTCAACTGTTCTGCAGAAAATGCTTTTACCCTAAAAGCAGAAGGCAATGAGCCTTCTCCGATAGCCTTGACAGCTTCACCTGTCTGCTCAGTTCCTTTGATGGTAAGTTTCGCATTGCTGTTGTATGCCAAGATGCCAGAAGCGGTGCTCCATGGATTATTGCTTTCTCCAACAAGGAGACCGCCTTTTTGATCTGTCGCAGTAACATTGCCAACGCCAAGCACATTGTTCAGATTGACTGCTGCAGCAAATCCTATCAGGTTTCCGACCTGGGCAACTCCCGATATATCGCCATAGTTGGCACTGTTCTGGAGGCTTCCTTCACCATATCCAACTATGCCGCCAACATTATTTGTACCATTCACCATTGCACGGTTTTCGCAGTTGCTGATGTAGCCCGCTCCTCCTCCTGCAATTCCGCCTGTATTTTCTGTTCCTTCTACCGAACAGTTTGCCAGGATTTTGATGTTTTCAATAGTACCCTCAAAACCTCCTGTCAATATTCCTGTACCAAATTTATTAGTGTTCTTCACCTTCGCATTGTCGAAAGTGATGTTCTTGATACAGCCATTTTTAGCATAGCCGAAGAAACCTTCAAACATAAAGGTGCTATTGATGTATAGATTGCGAATCGTCTTCCCGTTGCCGTCGAACGTTCCACAATACATCTTGCCATTACCGATAGGATCCCAACTGAGCTCTTCTGTATTCGTGGCGGCATCAGCCGCATGGCAGAACTCTGATAAGTCAATATCATCAGTCAGCATGGCTGAAGTAAATTGAGATTCTTTGTTCACATAGTCGCGGAACCACGCCAGTTCGGCAGCTGTGGATATCTCATAAGGATTGTCTACTGAGCCATTACCTCTGGTAGGCTTCGTCTGTGCCCATGCCCCCTCATAAGGCATGAGGATAGCCATCACGAGCAGCAGCATCGTGACGAGCCAATTCGGTTTGTGTAATTGTTTCTTTTTCATACACGTTTTGTTGTTAATAATTAATGTAAATATTTTATCTTGTATTTCTGTTTGTGAATTTATCAAGAGGGTAGGGTGCTTTCCTCTATGATGGGAAAGACTGCGCCATCAAGACCACTGAATTGTCAGGGCGAAGAACACTCATAGAAATATAAGTGGCTTGTCTACATGATGAACAGGTATGCCGAACTTGCAGTCTGGCATGGCTCCTATTTCGCAATCATGGAGCAAATATACAAAAATAATTTGGGAAAAGGTGTCGCATTCCCCTGTCTATGTGTCGCATTGGTAGGGAATGCGACACCTAAAAGGGGTTTTTCCGATAAAAATGTCTCTTTTCTCTGGTGTTTTTCAAAAATCAGTAATTTCCGCTTTTTTATCATCCGAAGCTGTTTCTATAGCCGGGTAGTCTCTCTTTTTGGGCCCTCAGAGCTTCCCTTAGCCCAGGGCAAATGAACTCACCCAGCACGCCCTCCTGTATGATTGATATCACCCAGCACGCCCTCCTGTATGGTTGATATTACCCAGCACGCCCTGAAAGGGCAGAAGCTTTGTAAATTGTCAGGAGTTTTAAAGCTTTTGCCCTTACAGGGCGCCAGGTTTGCGACACAAAAAATAACCCAGGGCGCTGCCCTGGGCTAGGAGCTTCTGCCCTTTCAGGGCGTGCTGCTTATATGAGCTTCTTGGCCTTCAGGGCGTGCTGCTTATATGAGCTTTTAATTATCCAGCACGCTTACTCATTTTAACTAAAAAACAGCCTAAATATTTGGAAGTTACTAAATTTCAGAGTATCTTTGCAAAAGAATAAAACGTATAAAGACAAAGGAATAAAAACGTATCCCTGCAAAGGAATAAAAAATGCGTATGAGACAGGTAGAAGAAAGATATACTCCGCAGGAATTGAGGAAGTACGAAGCCTGTAAGATAGCGTATCGCGACATCAAGAATTCCGTAGACACCGCCAAGCTTGAAGGTATTGCTGAAGGATTGGTAAAGAAAAGCCTTCATCCTGCGTTGGCACAAGACAAAGGCGTATAGGAAAGGATGATTAGGCAGTGTTTCGCTTCACATAGTCTTTGATGTCTTTACTTTTTACTAATGTCATCATCAGGTTGCTTACGAAGATTTGAGCGATAAACCGAAATATTTGTGGTTACATCTTTTCCTCCTACTCGACCATATACTTTTATAGTGGCTCGTGCGCCTAAGAAGCCCGTCGGCAAATCTTCATCTTTCAACTTGGCAAAGTGAATGCGAAGTGTCTTATTGTCGGTATTTTTCACAGAGACACCAACCTCTTCCTCGGTGGCAGAGATATTTTCCCCTTTATTGTTTTTTACTATTCCAAAATTGCAATCTAATGAATAGTTAATATTGTCGCAGTTAGTGCATGTCAGCTCTAAATCACCATCAATATAAGTGTACGAATAGATGAAGTATTTCGATACCTTAGGGTAAAGAGTATAACCTATTTCTTCGGGATAATAGCTGACCCTTATATATTCAGGATTAGTGTTTGAAGTAGCATTAAACAAAAGGGGCGAGTCTTTCACTTCATCGCAACTGCTTAATATCACAACAGTAAGCAATGAAAATAGCATAATTAAAAGCTTGTTCATATCTATAATTTGTTTTGAATTCTTGTTCGCAAAGGTACTGTTTTTTTCTCATTCAAGGAGTGATGTAGCAATTATTTTATTCCGCTTCATTATATTTTTCTAAAGAAATTTGTAACGTACATTATTTCGCCTCGTCAAACTTCTTTATGAGCATAGTCGGATCTTCATAAAACTTGTCTGTATCAAGCTCCTTAATAATAGGCTTCATTTCAGGAAAGTCTTTGAAGACAATTTTCAACATTGCTTTCACACCAATGGCAGATGACATCCAAAAAGCTCTGGCGACATCCTCACCCTTAACCTTAAAATAATAAATGCATCCACCTCCAGTTATTTGTAAATTCTTGGTATTGGTCTGAGTGGTAATTGGATGCATATATGCAGTAGCTCTCTTTCCCTCATATAAAGGAATCATAAATACAGGTTCTTTGTATGGTTTTGGACTTTTGACCCAAACGCTCGGCATAGTTTTTTGCGCCATCAGAGGAACGAATGTAATCCATTCTTTTCCTTTCTCGTCGAAATACTTTACTTTTTTTATCTCAGACGATTTGTAATCTTTATGCTCACCATTCTTTTTATCTTTAACACGGATTTCACTTCCATTGTCGTACATAAACAAAGATTTAGTGTTTCCACTCACTGTTTGACCATTGTTCAGTGTCAACTTGATGTTCTGTGCTTGCATTGTAAATGCAAACAACAAGGCAAATAGCATTGTTAAAATCTTCTTCATATTCATTCTCGTTTTATTAGGTATAAATTATTATTAGATTGGCAAAAATAGCATTTGTTTGCAGAAATACCAAATGTTTAAAGACTTATTAACGTAAAATATTGGTTATCTCACTCCACCAATAGCAATTGGGTATAAATCGTGCTATGGAAACTTCTCTCAGCCGGTATAGAGCGTGTCGAAGGTATCGGTGCCGTCGGTTCGGTGTTCGAGAAGGTCTTCTTCGGACTCGGGCTGCTTCTCCATAGACTTGTTCTTGCGGAAGCCGTTGCGCTCGAACTCATGGACAACCACCCAATGGAAGTCCTGGTCGTTCACGGCATAGTTAGAGCCAAGGGCTGTGGCATCATAGTAGTAGATGACCATCTTGTTCGGGTGTGAAGCGTAATAGGTGCAGAAGTCGGCGACGAGTGCAGGGATTTTCAATTCCGCTATGCGCCGGTGACCGTTGGTTCAGGGTGCCAGGTTTGCGACTCCCCAAAGCCCAGGGCAAATGAATTCAAGCAGCACGCCCTCCTGTATGGTAGATATTATCCAGCCCGCTTACTCATTTTAGCTAAAAAACAGTCTAAATATTTGGAAGTTACTAAATTTCAGAGTATCTTTGCAAAAGAATAAAACGTATCGAGACAAAGGAATCAAAACGTATCCCTGCAAAGGAATAAAAAGAAATGCGTATGAGACAGGTAGAAGAAAGATATATCAGCTTGCTGACCGACTTCGGCTTCAAGCGAATTTTTGGAACAGCAATAAACAAGGATTTGCTGATTTGTTTTCTCAACAGCTTGTTTGATGGCAAACAGGTTGTGAAGGACGTTTCGTATCTCAACCCTGAGCATGTGGGAGACGTCTACACCGACCGCAAAGCCATCTTCGACGTATATTGCGAGGGCGAAAACGGCGAGAAGTTCATCGTAGAAATGCAGAATGCCTATCAGGCATATTTCAAGGACCGCTCCCTGTTCTATTCCACATTCCCTATCCGTGAGCAGGCACCAAAGGGGAAGGATTGGGACTTTAAACTCAACTACGTATATACCGTTGCCCTGCTCAACTTCGACATGAACGAGGAAGCCTTCGAAAAGGAAAAAATCCGCCATAGTGTACAGCTGTGCGATACCGCCACTCATAAAGTGTTTTACGACAAGCTGGAGTTCATCTATGTAGAAATAGCCAAGTTTAACAAATCGCTGGAGGAACTGGAGACGCTTTACGACAAGTGGCTCTATGCGCTGAAGAATCTCTACAAGCTTACCCAGCGCCCTAAGGAGTTATGCGACAAGGTCTTCGACCGCCTCTTCGAGGAAGCCGAGATTGCCAAGTTTACTCCGCAGGAATTGAGGGAGTACGAAGCCAGCAAGATAGCATATCGCGACATCAAGAATTCCGTAGACACCGCCAAGCGTGAAGGTATTGCAGAAGGAATGGAAAAAGGAATGGAAAAGAAAAGTCTTGAGATTGCCAAGAAGATGCTGACAAAGGGCATGGATGAAGCGACTGTGATGGAAATAACGGGGCTGTCGGCAGAACTGATACAGCAGCTGAAAGCGGAGATGTAGATGATAGATTCGCAAGACTGAAAGGTATCTTTGCTCCGAAGTTTAGATAACAATAAACATCAGTTAATCATATTATAATTGTGAACAAGTTACCTATTATAGTTTTGGATTTTTCGGGTGTATATGATTTTGAGGCGTTTGCTTCAAGTCGTAATATCATCCGCGTAGATTGTAAGGACCTGAAAGGAGTGGACTGCTATTGTGATGATGAAGGCAGGGAGAAACTTCATCGCAGGTTGGCCCCATACCCTTCTAAAGCCATTCATTTCCTGGACTCAGGAGATTTCCATTATCTTACCGAATACTGGGTGTCACGGCTGCAGGAACCTTTCTCTCTGATAGTCTTTGATCATCACCCGGATATGCAACAGCCTCAATGGGAAGGCTTGGTTTCGTGTGGCGGTTGGGTGACGGATGTCTTAAAGTCCAATCCTTTTGTGAGACACATCATCCTCGTTGGCGTATCCGACGAACTCATGTCTCAAATACCGGCTGCACTCAGGAGTAAGGTGCTGTTCTACAGTGAGTCGGAAATCGACCATCATCAGGCTTGGCCCTCCAAGGCTGGTAAACTGATACATGAACCCGTATATATCTCTATCGACAAGGATGTGTTGAGGACTGATGATGCCGTCACCAACTGGAGCAATGGCGACATGACCCTTATGGAGCTGCAGGCTGTTCTGCGTATCGTCTATGCTCACGAGAGAGTGATGGGAGTGGATATCACTGGCGAGTGTTCCAATATGCTTGATTATGCCACTGAAGTGAAGGATGCAAGTATTGACAATGAGGCCAATGAGGAATTGATTCGGATGATATTGTCAGAGAGGCAGAACAGGGAGGAGTGACACGTGTCATTTTGGCATTTCAGAGGGGAAGTAATTGACAGAAATCAATTTTTCAAGCCTTTTAAGAAGAAAAAGACAGAAATGTTGTGTGCGAACACAAAAAGGTATTACCTTTGCACTTGAAAAGATTGAATAACGATAATTAAAGTAAAGAAAGGGTAACAATTATGATGATTTTTGGAATGACATTGGTAGTTTTAGCTATCACATTTGCTGAGATTGTAGTAATCAACAAAAAGATGCATCTCGGTGAGTAATATGGAACTAAAATAAATTATTAATTTTACATAATACGAAAGGCAGTTGCAGGCTATGGTGCTTGCAACTGCCTTTTTTTGTCGCCCCGCATAGAGAATGCCCTATGGTGGGGAACTTCCGTATATGCGAAACTTCTCTTATTTCTTATTCCTTGCTTTCTTCAGTCGGAGGACAGTAATGAAGCATCTTTTTTAAGGGTATTAACATTAATTAATGATATGTATAGAGGGAAAATAAATAAAAAATGCATATATTTGCAATCTTTAATGGCCCTTCCTATGTTAACGTATTTACGTACTATGGGGGCACAGAGGTTTAGTGCTAATAATTAATAATTATCGTATGAAGAAAATTTACTTACTCATTTGCGCCGTACTCTTAGCACAGGGAGCTATGGCTATCGATTATGAACAGCTGAAGAAGAACAGCAAGATTAATGCGATGAGCAAGATAGAACTTGCTAAGTTGCAGACACAGGAAGAAAAAGCTGTGGCACAAAGTAAGGCTACAGGCAGCAAGTTGAAGGCGCTCCAAAAACAAATGGACAATCGCACGCTGCGTGCCATCGTCAAGATGACACCAGGAACTGATGCTGCCATCTTGACTGACGACGGCATCACGGTGACATCAGTGGTCAATCATTTCGCTATCGTCTCCATGCCTTTGGCGCAGCTGGAGCAACTGGCTGAACGTAGCGACGTAGTGACCATCAGCTTTGCCAAGCGCAGAAAGCGTATGCTCCTCAGTAAGGCGCATGCTTCGACAGGAGTAGACAAGATACACTTGGGCACTGGGCTGACGCAGCCTTACACGGGTAAAGGCGTAGCCATTGGCGTGCTCGATGGTGGTTTCGACCCCAATCACATCATGTTTCTCGATGCTCAGGGTAAGAGTCGTTTCAAGATGATAGGCTATGCGGCTAAAGAGGGTGACAATCTGACTTATCTCACTGCGCCCGAACAGATTGCAGCTTATCAGACAGACGACAAGGAGGAGACGCACGCCACGCACGTGAGTGGTATGGCGGCTGGCAACTATCAGGGAAGTTCCTTCCAGATAAAAGGTGTGGCACCCGAGGCCGACCTCTTGATGGGCCCTATTCCTTACTATGAGTCAGACTATGAGATGTTTGACAAAATGGTGAATTGGTGTAAGGAAAATGGCGGAAAGCGTTTGGTGGTGAACATGTCGTATGGTGCTAATGCAGGATCGCATGATACGACTGACCCTGAGGTGGCTTTTATGGATGAGTTTATCAAGAAATATGATGTGGTGAACTGTATTGCTGCGGGTAATGAAGCCGACTACGACATCGTGCAGCGACGCACCTTTACTGGTACTACCGGTGAGGCGATGAAAGCAGCTTATGTTACAGATCTTGATGGCGATGGTGAGATGGATGTGACAGATATTTACAACTATTTCACTGTGACTCAGCCCGAGAAGCAGGTAGAAATTGATGTGGTGCTGTACAATGTCAATACGGGTAATATCACCAATTCTAATACTTGGCATTTTGTAAACAGTACATATCCTAATGGTAGAAAATATACATATAAAAATAACTCTTTCAAAGGTTCGGTTTCTGTAGCAGCCGAGGATATCGGTAATGGCATGAAGGGCTATTTCCTCAACATCTCTGACCTTACTTTCATCAATGATAATTATGCCTTAGGATATGTAGTAAGAGCCAAGGAGGGACAGACCGTCACCAGTTACTTAGAGAGTCCCACGATGTTTGATACTGATGTCAAGGGCTGCAACCAAGACATTACTCACGACGGCACCATCAACAGTATAGCCTGTGGCACAGAACCGATCGTTGTGGGAGCCTATAACACGGTGAAGAGTTACAAGGCGATAGATGGAAGCACTTATGGCGTGTATGAGAACTTTGGTAATGTGAAATATGGCAACAAGGTGGGCGACATCGCTTTCTTCTCAAGTTATGGCAAACTGGCTGACGGAAGAGAGCTTCCTCATGTGTGTGCTCCTGGACTGTTTGTGCAGTCGAGCTACAGCCGATATACAGAGAACTATGAGGAGGATGTTATGCGACAGGAGACAGTGGCTGGCACTATGTATGAGTTCGGACAGATGAGTGGTACATCCATGGCTACGCCTTATATGAGTGGTGTTTGTGCCCTTTGGCTTGAGGCCGATCCTACGCTGACACATACGCAGATTAGGGAGATTGCTCAGAAGACAGCTCTCTCTGACGACTTCTGTACTACCAATAATCATTATACCAAGGCGGGGGATGGCAACCAGGCTGGCAGCGGAAAGGTGGATGCCTACAAGGGATTGAAACTCATCCTCGACAACAAGGCTTCGGGGCTTGACACGATAGAGAAGGGAAAGGACTACATGATTCGTGCTTTCAATGATTATACATTCGAGGCGTATACTGCCGGTGCTGTGGCTATGTCGGCTGCGCTCTATAGTTCTCAGGGACATCTCGTGGCATCTGCCAGCCAGGCAGGTAATACAGTCACTATCTCGGCTGCTGGCCAAAACAAAGGTGTCTATATCCTCCGAATTTCGGATGGTAAACAAACACACGCACAGAAGGTCGTAGTGAGATAATCTCGGTAATGAGGCAAATCTCACGACTATGAGTGTACGGCATAAAAAAACAGTGACTGCCGTAAAAAAATATAGCCAACTTGGAACGCAGCTAATCAGCTGCTCCAAGTTGGCTAATGTTTTATTCATCAGAATCTATCGAGTGACACATTATTTGATTCCTCTCTCGTTGAGTGCCTTTGAGTATTTGGCAGCGTTGTCGAGGTGCCCGGAGTAAGTGCGGGCAAAGTTGTGGGTGCCGCTGAAATCCTCCTTCGCACACATGTAGAGATAGTCGTGATGGATGTGGTTGAGCACGGCATCGATGCCGGCAACAGTAGGGATGCGGATAGGCCCAGGAGGCAGTCCTGGGTTGCGATAGGTGTTGTAGGGGCTGCGGATGCTGAGCAGGTTGTTGTAGATGCGCTTCAACTCAAAACGCTTCCAGGCGAACTTGATGGTAGGATCGGCCTGAAGAGGCATTCCCTCGGGATATTCGGCATTGCGAAGCATCAGACGGTTGTAGTACATGCCCGCAATCATCGGTTTCTCACCGTCGTTGGCAGTCTCCTCGTCCACGATACTTGCCAGGGTGATGACCTGCTGCGGGGTGAGGTTCATGTTCTTCGCTTTCTGTGTGCGCTCAAAGTTCCAGAACTTGTCCGACTCCTTCTTCATGCGACTGAGCAGTTTGTCGAGCGACACGTTCCAGTAGATGTCGTAGGTGTTGGGGATAAACATACAGGCGATGGTGGCCGTGTCGTAGCCATACTTCTCGCAGGTGGCCTCGTCGGTAAGGGCATGGCTGATGGTAGCGCTGTCGAGCATCAGCTTGCGTCCCAACTCAGCTGCGAGTTTGTCGAGTGTCCGGACCGATGGAACGGTCAGGTTGACAGGTTCCTGGAGTCCGTTCTTCAGGTGGCGCCATGTCTTGAGCGAACCGTCACCGGGATGGATGGCATAGCGACCCGTGCGAATATGCTCGGCGTATTCGGAGTGATGGGTAAGGGTGCGGAAAGCCTGCATCGGGATGGCGCGGGCTATCGGCGCGAGCTTATGATAAACGGAGTCTATATTGTCGTCTTCGTCAATATAGACATATTCTGTCTTCTCGCTTTTCGAGAATGAGGAAAAGCCATAGATATAAGTAATGACGATTACCGCCACGAGGCACACCAAGGCGCCATAGAAATAAAATTTGTAAGCGGTCTTGCTTTGTTTTTTCTTCATTTTTGTGTTTTGTTTTTGTACATGAATTTCGCTGCAAAAGTACATTTATTCGTGGAATTGACAAAATTATTGGGCTTATATTATTCAAGTATAGGTAAAAATAGGTTAATTCCTTATTATTTCGGCAAGATTGACGTAACTTTGCAAAGTTCAATAACAGAAAAATGATGGAAACAAAGGATTATAAAGAAGGAATAAGGGAATATGATACGTATGTCTTCGACCTGGACGGCACGTTGCTCTCCACTCTCGACGACCTGGCTGCGAGCTGCAACTACGCCCTTCGCACCAACGGGATGGAGGAGCACTCTGTCGACGACGTCAGGAGATTTGTGGGCAACGGCGTTCGCAAGCTCATGGAGCGTGCCATTCCTCAGGGCGACAGCAATCCGCTCTTCGACAAGACCTATGCCGACTTCAGAAAGCATTATATGGAGCACAACCTCGACACCACCACGCCTTATCCCGGCATCATGGATCTGTTGAGCAGACTGAAGGAGAGAAACAAGAAAGTGGCTGTGGTGAGCAACAAGTTCTATGCTGCCACGCAGGCGCTCTGCCGTCATTTCTTTGGCGACCTGGTGGATGTGGCGATAGGAGAGCGTGAGAACATCAGGAAGAAGCCTGCGCCCGACACGGTAGAGGAAGCCCTGCGCCAGTTGGGTGCCGACAGGGTTGGCGCTGTGTACATTGGCGACAGCGACGTCGACATCATGACTGCCCGCAACTGCCAAATGCCTTGTATCAGCGTGTTATGGGGTTTCCGTGACAAAGAATTCCTCGTGGATCATGGCGCCGCAACTTTCGTTCACTCTCCCGAAGAAATATTTCCTTTCTGAAAGGAAGGCTTTTCTGGAGGAATCTCCTTCCCTTAAGCTAAATGCGAGTTGACGAACTGGTAGACGGCATCCTTGTAGGAATCGGAGATAGGGATGCTGGTCTCGCCATAAAAGATGCGCATGTGACCGATGGAGTCCATGCGGCAGAGGTTGGCGATGAACGAACGGTGGATGCGCTTGAACTGCTGGCGGGGCAGACGGCTCTCCAGTCGCTTGAGGTTGGAGAAGGTCGTGACCTTACGGCCCTGTGTGAGATGGAAACGCACATAGTCGTTCATGCTCTCGATGTAGAGAATATCGTCGAGGTCGATGCGGACAAACTTATTCTCAACCTTGGCTACTAAACAGCGGTCGCGCTCTATCGGGTCCTGCAACTGGTATTCGTCAAAGGTAGCCCTCACTCGCTTGTACGACTCCTGAAAGTCTTCGAAACTGATGGGTTTGAGCAGATAGTCGGCAGCTCCAGCCTTGATACCGTCGAAGGCATACTCCTTGTAGGCTGTGGTGAAGACCAGACGGCAACTCTCCGGCACGAGACGGGCAAACTCAATGCCGCTCAGTTCGGGCATCTGTATGGCAAGGTAGAGCACGTCGACATGTCCGTTCCTCACGTCTCTTACAGCCTCCCGCGCACTGGTATAAGCACCAATAAGTTGTAGGGTTGGTGTCCGCTTGATGTGGCTCGTTATCTGGTTCAGAGCCTCTGGGTCATCGTCAATAACGACACAGTTTAGTATCATGTTTTATAGTGGTTTTTTGTTCTTTTCTGCTACAATAACGTCCCGATTGGGAAATTATTGTGCAGAATAGCGAGAGATTTTTATTCGTATCTGATGGCTTCGATAGGGTCGAGGCGGGCAGCTTTCTTGGCAGGATACCAGCCGAAGAAGACACCTGTGAAGGTACAAACAGCAAAGCTCATGATGATGCTCCAGGGCTCTATCTGCGTGGCTACGTGCAGGAACTGTTGCAGTCCTACCGACAGACTGACTCCCAACAGCACACCTATCACACCGCCCGTCACACTCAGCAGGATGGCCTCGATGAGGAACTGGTTGAGGATGTCGACGCCACGTGCTCCCACGCTCATGCGCAGACCAATCTCACGGGTGCGCTCCGTCACACTCACATACATGATGTTCATGATGCCGATACCGCCCACGAGGAGCGAGATGCCTGCCACAGAACCAAGAAGGATGGTGATGGTCGACATGGTGGAGTTCATCATGCTCGAAATCTCCTCCTGCGAACGGATGTTGAAATCGTCCTCGTCTGCCTCGGTCGTATCGGTGGCGTCCTTGAGCTTATGGTTGCGTCGCAGGATCTCCGTTATCTGGTCTTGAGCCGGTTGCGAAGCTTCCTCGGTAATCGCCGAGCAGACGATGCCGCCTAAGTAGGTTTGGGCCAGGATGCGTTTCATCACGGTGGTGTAGGGCGCCAGCACCAGGTCGTCCTGGTCCATGCCCATGGAGTTGTAACCCTTCTTCTTCAGCACACCCACCACACGGAAGGGGATGCTGTTGAATCGCACCACCTTGCCCACGGGGTCGCTGCCGTCGGGGAAGAGATAATCCACCACTGTCTGTCCCAGGATGCACACCTTGGCAGCCGCCTTGATGTCGTTGTCGGTAAACATCTCACCGTCGGCCACCTTGAGCTGTCGGATGCTCAGGTAGTCCTGGTTCACACCGTAGATGGAGCTTTGCGTATTGTTGTTGCCGTTGATCCATTGACCGCTGCTGTTGACGGTAGGCGAGATGGCAGAGATGTAGTTGCACTCGTCCTTGATAGTCTGATAGTCAGCCTGTTTGAGGGTCTCCATGGCAGAGGCGTCCTGTCTCACACCGCCCCTCATGTCGGCACCCGGCGAAATCATGATCATATTGCTTCCCATCTCGGCGATGTTGGCCTTGATGCTTGCCTTGCTGCCCTGTCCGATGGCGAGCATGGTGATGACGGCAGCAATACCTATAATGATACCCAAAGCCGTGAGAAACGACCGCATCTTGTTGGCTGCGATCGCCCTGATGGCTATCTTGAATAGATTCTGATAATTCATCGCATTTTAAATCATTAATATTGAAAAATTACTCATCCGTATTCGCCGGCAGGGCAGCGAGACCCTCGGCGGCAGAGAGGATGTGCGGATTGTACTCGTCGCTGATGATGTGACCGTCGCGCAACTCGATGTTACGGCTCGAATAGTTGGCAATATCGGGGTTGTGGGTCACGAAGATGATGGTACGTCCCTCAGCGTAGAGCTTCTGGAAGAGCACGAGAATCTCGAAACTTGTACGTGTGTCGAGGTTGCCCGTTGCCTCATCGGCAAGGATGACGGCGGGGTTGTTGACCAGGGCGCGGGCAATGGCCACACGCTGCATCTGTCCACCCGACATCTGGTTGCTCTTGTGATAGAGACGTTCGCCCAGTCCTACGGCCTTCAGCGCCTCTATCGCCCTCTGCTTGCGCTCCTCGGCTGTTACCGAGGGGTTGTACATCAGGGGCAGTTCCACATTCTCCACGCTCGTGGTCTTGGGCAGGAGGTTATAGTTCTGAAAGATAAAACCTATCTTGCGGTTGCGCAGCACGGCACGCTCCGAACGCGACATGGTGCGTACCGACACGCCGTCGAGGTAGTATTCGCCACTCGATGGGGTGTCGAGACAACCCAACTGGTTGAGCAGGGTAGACTTGCCCGAACCCGACTTACCCATGATGGTGACAAACTCGCCCTCGTAGATCTTGAAGCTCACGCCCTTGAGGGCATGAACCGTCTCGTCGCCTACGAGGAAGTCGCGCCTGACGTTGTCGAGCTCAATCACGACCTTCTTCTGGTCTTGGCTGGCTTTGTTTTCTATGTTTTCTGACATGATGATTGTACTTTTATTGAACTTTCGCTGGGTTCAGAATAAACTTTAGCTGGGTTGAGAAATGACAGCAAACCCTTACTTCTTCTTTCCCCTTGGACCAGGTCCGCTTATCAGTCCCTGGCTTTGCTGCTGGTCCTCGCTGTCATCCTCGGGTGTGTTCACCACGATTTCGGTCACAATCTGCTGACCGGCCTTCAGTCCCTTTGTTATCTCTGTATGCATTCCGTCGGTCTGACCGATGTTCACTGGGTGAGCGGTAAGGGTTTTGCCGTCAAGGGTCCATACCTTGTTCTTGCCCTTGCAGTCAACTATCTTCATGTCTTTGCCTACGGTTTCCTTGGTAGGTGTGAAGCGCAGTGCCTTGTTGGCTACAGCCAGTACGCCAGTGCGTTCCTGCGTGTAGATAGTGACATTGGCGGTGAGTCCCGGTTTCAGTTTCAGATCGGCATTCTGTGCGCTGATCACCACCTCGTAGGTTACCACGTTGTTGGTTGTCGTGGCCTGCAGACGAACCTGCTTCACCGTACCCTCGAAGGTGTCGTCGGGATAAGCGTCGACGGTGAAGGTAACGCGGTCGCCCTCCTTCACAGCGCCTATGTCAGCCTCGTCCACGTCGGCTACTACCTGCATGTTGGTCAGGTCTTTGGCGATGGTGAAGAGCTCAGGAGTGTTGAAACTGGCAGCCACGGTCTGACCTTCCTCCACACTCTTCGAGATAACGGTTCCGTCGATAGGCGAGGTGATGGTGGCGTAGCCTAAGTTGGTCTGTGCACGTTGCACCTGTTCCTTGGCTGTGGCCACCTGCTCCTTGGCCTGTCGATAGGTGAGGAGGGCGTTCTCATAGTCGTCGGCGCTGACGAGTCCTTTCTGATAGAGGGTCTGATAGCGCTTCATGTTGGCGTTCTGGTAGTTGAGCTGACTCTGGGCGCTTGCCATGTTGGCCTTGGCGGTGTTGAGCTCGCTCAGCAGGTTGGTCTTGTCAAGTTCGGCGATGACCTGGCCTTTCTTCACCTGGCTGTTGTAGTCGACGTAGAGTTTGTTGACAATACCTGATACCTGTGTACCCACGGTGACACTTGTCACCGCCTCGATGGTACCAGTGGCAGTCACGCTGTTCTGTAGGGTCTGCAGACTCACCTTCTCCTGTTTGAAGTTGATTTCTTCCTTTTCCTTTCCGCCTGAGAGTGCCCAGGCAGCCACGGCTATGATTACCACGACTGTCATGGCAATCCAAACTTTGCTTATCTTCAGCTTTTTCATATTGAATGTTTTTACTTTTTTACCTTTTTACTTTTTTACCTTTTTACCTTTACAAGATTCTTCCTTGCTGATAGAACTTCAGCATGTCGAGGTTGAGGATGGCGAGGTATTTTGCCTGCAACTCGTTCTGCTGGGCACGCAACAGGTTGTCCTTGCCTGTGCGAAGTTCCACGATGTTCTTCAGTCCTAAGCGGAACTGCTCGCTCAGCAGGTTGTAGCTTTCCTGTGCGCTCTCGCGGCTCACTTTGGCAGCCTGGTATTGGCTCTGGTTGGTGTTGGCCTGCAGCCAGTAGTTCTCGATGGTGGAGTAGAGTTGTGTCTGCTCGTTCTTCATGTCGAGAAGAATCTGTTGTTGCTGGATGCAAGCCTTGTTGACAGCCGTCTTTGTCTGTCGGTTGTCGAAGAGCGGAATGCTCACGCTGAAGCCACCGCCCACATTGAAGTTGTTCTTTATCTGTGAACCCCAACTGTTTGTATTCATGGAAGTTGTACTCGTAGACAAGCCTGCATTCAAACCGATGGTTGGCAGTTTGCCAGCCTTGGCTATCTTCACGTTCAGGTCGTTCTGTGTCAACTGGTTCTGATAGACCTTCATCTCGGGTCGACGGTCGAGAGCAGCCGTGTAAACACTTTGCAGGGCTGGAATCTCAGCCAGCGCCATCGCATCGGTCGTGTTGGGCATCACCACGTCGAAAGCCTCTTCGTCGGTTATCTGCAACAGTTCCTTGAGTTGTCGCTTGTAGTTTCTCACATTGTTCTTTGCCTCCACAATGTTGTATTCATCCTGTGCTCTCTGAGCGGTGAGCTGAGCCAAGTCGGCTTTTGACATCTTGCCGATCTTTACCATCTCCTTGCCACGGTTCTCGTTCTCCAAGCTCGACTGATAGCTCTCCAGGTTCACGTTGATGGCCTCGGTGGAGTAGAGTATCTGGACGTAGAGCTGGGCTATCTGCTCCTGCAGTTTGGCTGCCTGTGTGGCAGAATCGAGTTGCGCAGCCTCGCCCGCCAGTTTGTTGAGCTTCACCTGCGCCTGTCGCTTGCCGCCGTCGTAAAGGGTGTAGTTGCCCATCACGCTGTACGTGCCGTTGTAGTACACCTTGTCGATGGAAGCCTTGGAGTATCCGTCACCAGAGATGCCGTTGGCTACCCATGGCGTGTAGTTGACATTCTGGTTGGTAGAAGCGCTGAGCGATGGCAACAAGGCTGCCTTCGACTGCAGATAGTCCTCGTGGGCACTCTGTGCCTGCAGACGTGTTTTCTGCAACGAGATGTTGTTGGTCAGGGCGTAGTCGATGCAGTCTTTCAGACTCCATTGACGTGCCTCTGCCGAGAAGGGCATTGAGGCTATCATCAAGCCTACGATTGCCTTTGTGATTGTTTTTACTTTTCTCATCCTTAATATATATTATTTATTGATATCTATTGAACTTTCGCAAATTCAGAAGTTATAGAAGTTAAAGAAGTTATCACTCCCTTCGGTCGTTAGAAGTTAAAGCCAATAGCCTTGATGTATAATGTTTAGAGCTTAATCTTAAGTCCACTGAAGCATTTGTCTTAACTTCTTAACTCCTTAACTCCTGAGATTTCTTGTCCCCCTCGCAACTTACACTAAAAAAGATGACAATTCGGGTAAATGGTTTATTATGCTTGAAAGTTTTTAACAAAAATAAACAAGAAACCTTGGCGGGTTCATATTTTTTATTTACCTTTGCAACCGCAATTGGTTCGCAACTATCTTCGTTCCGCTGAGGCAATAGGAGGTGTTGCGATGAAAAGGGAATCAGGTGAGAAGCCTGAGCAGTCCCGCTGCTGTATGCGTCTTATTGGGCAAGCATGATGGTCACTGACATTTTTTCGGGAAGACCGCTTGAACGAGTTTGACGACGCGAGCCAGAAGACCTGCCGTTGCTATAGAGAGACAATGTGTGTACTCACTGTATGTATCAATCAGCATACTATAAGTATTTACGCTTTCTGTCTATGATTCTATCCCGCCTCGTGGGTTAGGTTTGGGATGGAGAACCATTAAGTTTTTTAGGATAAGATGAAGAAAATCTGCAAAGGATTATTGTGCCTCTGTGTGATGCCCTGTCATGCGCAGAATGTAGGTACGATTCATCGTGACACGCTCTCGCTCGACGAGGTGGTGTGTGTGGGCGAGCGCCCTCATTACCTTACACCCAGTCAGACCCTCCAGGGCGAGATGCTGCAAAACCTGTCTACCACCTCCGTGGCCGATGCCCTGAAGTATTTCTCGGGCGTGCAGATCAAAGACTATGGTGGACTGGGCGGACTGAAGACCGTCAACGTGCGGTCGCTCGGATCGCAGCATGTGGGCGTGTATCTCGACGGCATTCGTATCACCAACGCACAGAACGGACAGGTGGATTTGGGCAAGTATTCTTTGTCCAACATGGAGTCTGTGTCGCTATACAACGCCAACAGGAACGAGCGTCTGCAGTCGGCTTCCGAGTACGCCTCGGCTGCTACGGTCTATATGCAGACCCGTCGTCCCGACCGCACTATGCTGACGGGCGAGTACGGACTGGGATCGTTTGGACTGCAGAAAGCCAAGCTCTATTTCGCCTTGAAGAACTGGCTCTTTGTAGATGGCGAATATCAGCACAGCGACGGCGACTATAAGTTCCGGTTCCAGTCGGCTTCGGAAGACACGATAGGGCGCCGTCACAATTCCGACATCACATTCTACCGGCTTGAGGCAGCAGGCTTCTATCGGGGACTGTCGGTCCACACCTATTATTATAACTCCGAAAGGGGCTTGCCAGGTCCTGTCGTCAGGCGACTCTCCGACCAATGGGACTCCACCGACCGGCAATGGGATCAGAACTTCTTCGCACAGGCTTCTTACAAGAAACTGTGGAGCCGTTTTGGTCTGAAGGCCAACATGAAGTATGCGTTCGACTATCTGCATTATCTGCAGGACCCATCGACCAATGCTGCCGCTATGTACTGCAACAATCACTACACCCAACAGGACTTATACGCCTCTGTGGCTGGTTCTTACAACAGTACCTATCTCTCGCTGACAGCGAGTACAGACTTGCGATGGTCCGACCTCGATTGCGATGTCTATCGCTTCAACTACGTTTATCGCATCGACTCCAAGTCGCTCCTCTCGCTCATCGGTTCGTACAAGGGATGGGAGGCCAATGTGGCATTGCTCTATACGCACATACAAGACCACACCGTGGCGCAAGCCGATGCGATGCAAAAGCTCACCCCGATGTTCCTCTTGTCATACAAGAAAGACGAGTGGATCTTCCGTGCCTTCCACAAGCGCATCTTCCGAGCTCCTACGCTTAACGACTTGTACTATACCTTGGTGGGCAATACGAAGTTGAATCCGGAATATACCTCGCAATGGGATGCGGGTATCGACTATAAGGGTAAGCGATTCCATTTTGCGGTTGATGGGTATTATAACCATATTGATGACAAGATCGTGGCGATACCGATGAAGTGTCAGTTCCGCTGGGCGATGGTCAACTTTGGCAAGGTGAAGTCGTATGGTGCATCTTTCTCTGGTGGGTATAATCAGGACTGGGGCAAGTTCTCATTGGCGGCTAATGCCAACTATACCTATCAGATAGACAAGGACTATACGATGCCTTCCGATCCTGAGTACAAGAATTACATTCCGTACTCACCGATGCATTCGGGTTCGGTCATTCTTGACTTGGGATATGATTCCTATTCGCTCTGCACCTCATTCCTTTATACAGGTGAGCGCTTTGCGTTGGTGTCCAATAATGCCGACGACCTGTTGGGCGATTGGTACACGATAGACTTGAAGTTGAACAAGCGATTCAAGATAGGGAAGTATGTGTTGCAAACGACCCTTGAATGCAACAATCTGACCGATTCTCGGCATGAGGTGGTGAAACGCTATCCGATGCCAGGACGAAACTGGAAATGTACGGTGAAGTTTGAACTTTAAAAGTGAAGAACCAAGAGTGAAGAACCAACGGTCATCGGCCGAAGGGAAAGATAATTCTCTTGCAAATAATTCAAGATTGGAATGAAGATTCAATTGATAAAAAATAAAGGCTGGCAAGAACACAGAGGCAGATGGGGTATTTGTCTAGTGATGCTGGTTATCTTACTTTCGGGCTGCCGTATGGAGGTGAACGATGAAGTCGTCATCTCTACACCTACGAAGACGGAGGACAAGCTCTTGATACTCTGTGAGGGATTATGGGGCATGGACAACTCCTGCATCTCTTATCTCGATCAGGGAACGCTCGTCAACAAGTGGTATCAGAAGCAAAATCCAAAGCATCGTCTGGGTGACACAGGCAATGACATCATTCAGGTAAACGATACCTTGATAGCTATCTCTGTGAACTGGTCGAACATCATCCAGTATATCTATCCTGATGGAAGGGCAATAGCTGCCACCGAAGACATCCCGAACAATCGCAAGTTGGCTACAGATGGCGACTACCTCTATTGTACCTCGTATGCCAACCATGGTTATGTGGCGAAGGTGGATGTGAGAACGAAGGAAATCGTGGATACCTGCCATGTGGGTTATGAGCCGGAGGGCATTGCCTATTACAAGGGGCGTCTTTTCGTAGCTAATACCGGAGGGTATTCTTTCCAAGAGGGGCATGAATATGAATCTACCATTTCGGTGATAGATGCCCAGACGATGAAAGAGCTCAAGCGCATCGACACGGGGTGCATCAACCTCTTTGGCAAGATGTCGCAATGCGGACAGTTTATCTGCATCAACTCTTGTGGAGATTACTACGATGTGGAACCGAAGTCTGTGGTGCTCAACATGGAGAGTGAGGAGTTCAAAATATTTGATTTCCCAGCTACCTACAACTGCACGTATGATGGAAAGTTCTATACCATAGGTTCTGCCTTTTCCTATAATACTGGTGAATATCAATACTCTATACATACCATTAGCTTGCCTTCCATGCAAGTGGAAGAGGGACTGGCAGAATATGCTGGTGCAGCGGAAGTCATCCGGCAGATGCAGTCGCCTTATGGTATCTACATCTCTCCATTTTCGGGACATCTCTATGTATCGGATGCGAGAAGTTATGCCACCAATGCCTATGTATATGAGTTCGACCGACAAGGCAAGCTACTCAACAGGTATTACTTGGATGGCTTGAATCCTGCCCACTTCTTGGCTTTGCCATAAATGAGTTTTTTTTCATGGAATGTTGGGGATTCTGAGGTGACTTTAAAATAAAGAAAAATCGCCCTCTGTAAGGGCATAGTATTAACATAAAAACAATTCATTTATGAGAAAGTATTTACTTATGATGGCAATGCCTTTCATTGCTCTTTCTGCTTTCGCCTCTGGTGAAGAGAAACCTACGCTTAATGCGGTATGCGTGACTCTTAAATCAGGTGGTAGCAAGTATGTGGCTTTCACCGATCGACCAAAGATTCAGACCGAGGATGGAAAGCTATGTGTACTCTCTATGGCTGACAACAAGCAACTTGTTTTGGCTGACTGTGCTGATGTTGAGAAAATCACAGCTGAAAGCCATGATTTCACTCCTACTGGAATCAAAGATAACGTAGTTGTTGAAGGCAAGAATGTCGAGGAAATCTACAATATAGATGGTACAAAAGCCTCACATATTGTACCGGGCAAAATCTATATCATCAAGAGTAATGGTAAAACAAGAAAAGTAATCAAGTAATAGAATTTAGAAAAGTATGAAAAAGATATTTGTTTCATTGTTGATGGTTATGCCATTGGCTGCCTCAGCACAATCTGTATTCACAGTTGAGTCGAATGGTCAGAAATATTCTTTCCCTTTGGAGAGCACTACCATCACAGTTACCGATGATGAACCAACTCAGCCTGCTCAGGCTCCTGTATATAAGTCTAACTTAAAGGGCGTTAGCCTTTTTGGTAAGGCAACTACTTTCCAGTTCAAGGGCATGAGCCTTATCGCTGACTATATGTGGGCTGGTAAACTGATGCCGAAGGCTGATGATACTTTCAAGTTCCTGGCAACCACCAATACAGGTTCCGACCTCTATTTCGGTCCAGAGGGGGATGCTAATGCTCCTATCGCAGTGTCAGGTACTGCAACCAAAGGAAGCACTAAGTTCTATACCATCGAGAGTGGTTATCAGCAGGATTCTGTGCTCGTTGTTTTCAATGAGCGTACTGCTCAGTATAGTGTGATGGGTCTCGTGAAGGAAGCACCTTATTATATGATTGATTTCGAGGGCAGTAAGTGGAGTGCATTGATAGATACACCAGAATATGGTGGTCCATTACTTTATGGAGCTCATGGCGGTGGCTTTTCTACAGACGAAGGTGTCTATGAGTGGACAGACGAAGCTACATCTTTGCACTCTAAGTTGAATAATGCATATGGTAGTTGGGCTTATTGGTCAGGTGGAGCTGCTGTTTCTAATTATCATTGTGATATTGCAAATGGTGGCCCCAATACGCAGCTTTCTCTGCCTACAGAAACTCCTGCTCACTCTGGTGATAACTTCATTGTAACATACGGTTATAGCGATGGAAGCAAGTTCGCAACAGATTCTCGTCCTGTATTTGACTTCCAGGATGGTGTTGCTCGCCAAGTCAAGGGTTTGTGGATTACCAACAACTCTTATTTCCTCCATTCTTTGACACAAGGCGATAGCTTCAACCAGTCAGCTACTGATGACACCTTTATCGATGTAACATTCGAGGGCTTCGATGCTGCCGGTATCTCTCAGGGTATGGTGAAGTATCGTATTCAGGATGGTAAGAAAGCTTTGACCGATTGGGCTTATGTTGACTTGTCTTCTCTTGGTAAAATCAATACCTTGAAAATTAACTATGAGTTCTCTAAGGATCAAGACAATGGTTATGGCTTTGCAGCACCAGCTTATCTTGTAATTGATGATATTGAAATTTACAAATAATCTTTTTGATTTTGAATATTAAGCAATTTGTAGTGTCCTCAGCTTTGAAACTCAGAGGTGTTCTGCTGACATCGACATTAGCTGTGCTTGCCCTTCATGGGCAAGCGCAGACTCAGCAAGTGCAGGTGTTGGAGTACCATCCTGCACCAGGACAGTTTGTCAATACTTTGCCAGAGGCTGACGAGAGCATCACGCAAGAGAAGATGAACCGCAGGTGCGAGGAGCAGTTGGCAAGCGATGGACTGATACACCTCGGAACGTTCGGGGGATATATCACCGTGAAGTTCGACCATCCCATAGAAAATAAACTTGGTTCCGACATTCTGATATTGGGTAATGGCTTTTATGCCGACAACGACCCGATATATGGCCCAGCCACGATAGGTGGTTCCATCGAACCAGGTATCGTATATGTGGGAGTCGGCAAGAACTTAGAGTCGGCAAAATGGTATGAGCTTGCAGGCTCGGAATACTATACCTCCGAAATCCATGACTTCGAAATCACTTATCACAAGCCTACGGCGGAAAGCGGTGAACATTCGCAGTTCGGCTCCTCCTACGATAATTATATCAAATGGGAATGTTCGTGGACAGACAAGAATGGTGAACGCCGTGATTCTACCGGCTATCATTGCAAGAATGTTTATCATCGTCAGTCGTATTGGCCTCTTTGGGAAGGTAAGGATGAACTGACTTTTAAGGGTGGTAAGTTGCCCAACAATGCCATCGATACCAGTGGAAAGGGTACCTATTGGGTGCAATACCGCTACGCAAAGGACGCCTATGGCTATGCCGACGCTTGTCCCGCCACCGATTCACTCTATTCTTCCTTCGATATCAACTGGGCGGTAGATGATGAGGGCAATCAAGTAGTTCTTGACCATATTGATTTCATCCGTGTAAAGACAGGTATCTTCCAGTATTGCGGATGGTTAGGAGAGACCTCTACAGAGGTCAGTTCCGTGGTAGACCTACATCTCGTGGAAGGCTACGACGACAATCCCTACATCATCACGCCTCGCAAACGTCCTTCTACTGGCATCCAGCTCCCCACGGTTTCTGATCACCAGATGCGCGGCGATGCTGCCTACTATACTCTTACAGGGCAAAGGGTGGAACGTGTGGAACGCGGCAAAATCTACATCCACAAGGGCAAGAAAGTGGTATTCTGATTTTTCAAGTAGTTGTTGATTAACTGAAGTTTCGCAAGTTTTGCCCCACACGCCCTGAAGGGGCAGAAGCTCTTAGCCCAGGGCATCGCCCTGGGTACAATGACAATCAGCAAGGCGCCCTGTAAGGGCAAAAGCTTTGTATATTGTCCGGTATTTTAAAGCTTTTGCCCTTACAGGGCGACAGGTTTGCTGCCGTAATTACCCAGGGCGCTGCCCTGGGCTATGAGCTTCTGCCCCTTCTATTATATTTGCACTTGGAAAAATAAAGAGGTAAAAATCTTTATATCTGCAAACTTTTGTTAACTTTGCAGGAAAATAGATAAGTACAATAAAAAAAGAAGAATACTCCATATCCAGCGTTAACCCTGTGCCCCTTCTAGCATAGTAAAGGCTTAGCCCTGTTTTGGGAACTGGATATTTTCTGAGCAGAAGCTT
>CEAL01011213.1_pt1 | contig 58473 bp, 33 predicted proteins | sample 557521 | NCBI WGS metagenome assembly CEAL01 (sample SAMEA3182095, study PRJEB8094) | gut metagenome | biome: human; feature: gut; material: Stool; isolation source: human stools | place: Canada | collected 2012-03-06
TATCTTTCCTTCCCTTGATATAGGCATGAGAATATCTCCTGTATGCTAAGTGATTAAGGTATTCATTTATGCGCATTCCTGATATTGAAGGAGATTCTGATTCTGGTAGCATATGTAGCTCTTTAAGCCACATATTTGCAAAATAGGTGAAGAAACTGTAATTAGACTTGGTACCTTTTTTCTTGTGAGAACCTTTGTCTTCCAGGTTTTGCCATTTTTTTGCTGCATTTGAGATTTCCTCATTGGTAACAGTACGGAAGTTCTCTAAATTAAGATACTCTATTAGATGAAGTTGGTACTGTGCATAAAGCTGAAGTGTCTTTCTTTTAAAACCTTTTGATTTGCAATCCATCAAGAAAGACATTCTCTCATTATAAAAGGGAGCAGCAATCAGTCTGACTTTGTGCCATTTGCGTTCTGCGAGATAATTGACCATTTCATCTTGATAACGAAAATCTAAAAGGCCTACGTATTGTAAGAAATCAACCGCCATCTCAATAAATTTGATTCGCGAGGAAGGGCAATCATGATGTTTCCGAGAATGATAATGACCAGAAATGGGTGAAGACCATAGACGTGCTGCTTCAACGACATCATCAAGAGATACAATTCTCTTTTTTCCATCATGAAGATCGAAATATTGGATAAACTTGAGCGAATACCCAGCCCAACCCAATAGTGTTAGCCGGGACAACCCTTCCTTACTTTTCATAGTCAGAAAGGATTCTCGCTCCTTTAATAATGGTGCAGCCAAATGTTTTTTAAGGAATGGCTTGCGGATAATAATTTGTTCTAACATGCTCTTATAATTATGTGAGTAATACAATATAATATAACGAGCATCTATAATTATGTTGTGCAAAACTCGACAAGAACTCTAATTATCAAGTAAATATGAAAGAAACTGACATAAATAAATGGGTAACATTAATCACGCACAAAATAACCAAAGTCGGTATAAGAGCCGACATAGATACGGTCGCCATCAGCAAGAATTGATCGCACCAATCCCTTGCTGGGCAAGGCTATGGTGCGCCACGAATAGCCATCATAACTGAGCACACCATTATTGTTGGCAAAGTACATAATGCCCCTATCATCCTGCGTACAGCACCAGTTCTGCATGCCATAATGATAAGTGAACGAGTTATAGTATGAGATAATAGGCATAAAAATCTGTGCCTTTGTCATCATTGGACATAGACAAAAGATTAACATGACAAGCCATAAAAACTGCTTTTTCATTCTTTGATTTAGACGGGTTTGTGGTTATGTATTTGCAAAATTAATAAATTTATACCATCTACCAAAGAAAAAAGGCAAAATTTTGTCGTTTTCCTATCTTTCTCTTTTCCAAACGTTTAGAAATGGGCATCGTAGTAAAATCGTAGTGCCAAGAAAGCGCATCGTAGTTATATCGTGGCAACAAATTTGCCCAAACCTTTAAAAAGTATTTACTTTGCACAGCAGTTTTGAATTAACAATTATCTTAAAACAAAAAAACATGAAAAAGAACCTATTATTATTCATTTGCGCTTTTGTAGCTCAGCTGGCATTTGCCCAAGCTCAGGCTGTCAAAGGTACTGTCTTGGATAGTTCTGGCGAACCAGTCATTGGCGCCACTGTCAAAGTACTCGGTACAAAGCAAGCTACCGTTACGGACATAGACGGTAACTTCACCATCCAGGAAGTTAATCCTAACGCATCTATCAACATTTCTTATGTGGGTATGCAGCCTGTTACCCTCAAGGCTTCAGGCAACCTCAATGTCACATTGAAGGATGATTTCCAGAACCTCAACGACGTAGTTGTCATCGGTTACGGTTCTGCAAAGGCCAAGGACCTTACCTCTCCTATCACCGTGGTTAAGGCAGCCGACATCCAGTCTGTTCCTTCAGCATCGCCTATGACAGCCCTTCAGGGTAAGGTGGCTGGTGTGAACGTTGTAAGTTCAGGTGCACCTGGTAGCGCACCTACCGTTCGCATTCGTGGTGCTGGTTCTTTCAAGAACTCTTCACCTCTTTATGTTGTTGACGGAATGTTCTATGACGACATCACGTTCCTTAACAACGACGACATTCAGGACTTCACCATCCTTAAGGACGCTTCGGCTGCTGCCATCTATGGTGTGCGTGCTGCTAACGGCGTGGTGCTTATCACCACAAAGAAGGGTGCTAAGAATCAGAAAGCACAGATTACATACGATGGATACGTTGGCTTCCAGAAAGCCTCCAACGTATTGGAACTATGTAACGCCAAGGAGTATGCGACCATGATGCTTGAGGGCAACTACGACACGTATGTTTCTCATTTCAAGAAGAGCATCGACAATTATGGCGGCAGCTATGCTGACCCCGATTTCCACAACTGGACTTACAACACCGACAACGACTGGTATGACCTGATGCTTCGCACAGCACTCATCACCAATCACAGCGTGAGCATTGCGGGTGGTTCAGACAAAACCACTTATTCTTTGGGTGGCAGTTACCTCTACCAGGATGGCATCATGGATGTTGACAACAACTATAAGCGCCTCAACTTCCGTGCTGCTGTCGATTATAACGCTACCAACTGGTTGAAGGTGGGCTTCAATGGTGTATTCAGTCAGTCAGAGCAGCAAGTGCCAAACAATGCCGCTTGGCAGAAGGCATTTAACTGTCCTCCTATTGTGGCTCTGTATGATGAGAACAACAGCAACACTTTCCCCAACAAGTATGGTTCGCCCGATGTGTTGGGATACACCTCAAACTTCTATAATCCGATTGCTTTTGCAGAGTATTTCGACTCAAAGAACGAGAGCTACCAGGCGTTGACCAACTTCTACGCACAGGTAGACTTCATTCCTAACAAGTTGAATCTCCGCAGCAACTATTCTTACAGCTTCCTCTCAACACAGGGTCGTGAGTTTACGCCTGCTTACTATGTGAGCAGCTGGCAGCAGTCGGCAACTACCAAGCTGAAGAAGAGCGAGGATAAATATTACAACCGCATCTGGGACAACACGTTGACTTACAACGACCAGTTTGGCAAGCACAAGGTAGGCGCCATGGTCGGTATGTCTATGCGTGAGGAGCAGTGGCGTAACCTCAACGGCTCAACCAGCAATGTGCCTGACGGCGAGAAAGAATACTGGTACATAAAGAACGGTAACGCTTCTGGCGCAACAGTAGGCGACGACGGCTACTGCTATCGCGGTCTGTCTTATTTCACACGTCTCAACTACAACTATGCCGACAAGTACATGCTCGTATTCACCATGCGTGCTGACGGTTCTTCAAAATATCAGGAGAAATGGGGTTACTTCCCATCAATCGGTGGAGCCTGGGTTATCTCACAGGAAAACTTCCTGAAAGACCAGAAGTGGCTCGACATGCTGAAACTTCGTGCAAGCTGGGGTAGGCTTGGTAACGACCACATCGCAGCTTCTGATGGTTTCAACTCTGTGAGCAGCGGTAACAACTTCTCTGGCGTGTTTACAAACACCACCATTCCCGGTTATGAGAACTCAAACTACTTTAGCTGGCTGAAGTGGGAGGTCGTAGAGGAGTGGAACGCTGGTTTCAACCTCATCGCTCTCGACAATCGTTTGAACGTTGATATCGACTATTTCCACCGTATGACCAACAATGCTGTGATTTCTCCATTGTTGCCTTTCAGCACACAGACATTGGCTGGCAACTATGGTAAGATTTTGAACCAAGGCTTTGATATCACTCTCAACTGGAACGACCGAATCGGCAAGGACCTCAAATATCGTGTTGGTGTGAACATGTCAACCTTGCGCAACCGCGTGAAGGAGCTTAGTGGTCACAGCATCATCAAGGGAGGAAAAACCGTTAACATCGTAGGCAAGGAGATGAACTCGTTCTACGGATTCAAGATGATTGGCGTTTACCAGACACAGGAAGAGGTTGATGCTGACCCTATAGGCAAAGCCAATGGTTGCCAACCTGGTGATTTAAAGTATGCAGACCTGAACCATGATGGTGTGCTCGATGGTAATGACCGAACCACATTGGGTTCATATATTCCAAACTTCACTTATGGTATCAACCTTGGATTAGAGTGGAAGAACTTCGATTTTGAGCTGACCACATACGGCCAGAGTGGCGCACAGATGTTTAACCGCAAGCGTGCTCTACGTTATGCTTCACAGAACTACAACTTTGATAAGGATCAGTATGAGAAGCGTTGGACAGGTCCAGGCTCTACCAACTCTGCCCCATCTGCTGCGGCACTGCTTCGCACATGGAACGTGAGCGACCAGAAGTACAGTTCTTACTTTGTTGAGAGCGCTGACTACTTCCGCATCCAAAACATTACATTGGGTTACACCTTCAAGAACTTGAAGTTCGGAACATACACATTGCCATCTGTCCGTCTCAGCATGACGGCCGATCGTCCATTCACTACATTCAAGGCAAACACCTTCTCACCAGAATTGACCGATCCAGAGGGATGGGATACCGAAGTATATCCTCTGACTTCTACCTACACGTTCAACGTGAAAATCAATTTCTAAAGATCAACCTCAATTAAAATTTGCTACATTATGAAAATTATCAAAAATACAATCATATTAGCGGCAGCTGCCCTCATGATGGGCGCAGTTTCGTCATGCAGCGACTACCTTGACAAGGTGCCGGAAGGCAAGGTGCCTGACACACAGGTCGACTATGCCAACTTAGACAATATGTATCAGCCTGTTTCGGGCATGTATGCGCGTATTCGTAAGAGTGCTATGCACTGGATCATTTGGGAAATGACAGTAAGTAGAGATCAGGATGTGTTTTGCGGAACATGGGATCAGAGCGACTGTTATAAGTTGATGGAATATAAGTATAATGACTCTTATTGGGGCATCGACGAAATCTGGAAGCAGTATTACAACATCATCAAAAATGCCAACTCAGCCATTGAGGCTCTTGAGGGCTATGCTCAGCACTGCACCACAGAAGCTCAACAAAAGGCCAACCGTGCCTATATTGGTGAGGTAAAGTTCATGCGTGCTTACGCTTACTTCCGTCTCATTCAAGCATTCGGAACTTGCACTATTCTTCGTGATAACAACCAGAGCGATCTGAGTCGTTCTACCACAGAGGCTGTTTATAAGTATGCTTTGGAGGATTTGCAATATGGCATGGACAACATGCCTCGCATCCGTCCTAACCAGAGCGAGCACAAGGGTGCTGTGACAGCGTTCTCTGCCGCGACATTGGCTGCTAAGATTTATCTCAATCAGGGCAACTACCAGAAGGTGGAGGAACTGACCGATGACATCATCGCACATGGTAACTTCCATCTCTATTCTGACTACTATCAGTTGTGGAAGATTCCAGGAAAGCTTTGTGACGAGTCTATCTTTGAGTGTCAGTGTACCGACTTCGGCAACGGTTCAGGTGACATGATTGATGCAGACCAGTGGTTCGTGCTTCAGGGTCCGAGTAACTCGGGTAGCAACATCTCAGGATGGGGTGCCATTGGTATCTTGAAATCGTTCCGCGACTGGGCTTATGGTCGTGGCGAAACAGTGCGTGCCACAACATCGTTCTTGATGGCAGACTCAACCACTCCCAGTGGCGACTACATCAAACCTCAGGATAACCCTGCAAAGACCGACTGCTGGAACGGTAAGGTTTACACTCCGTCAAATCAGCTCACTCCTGGTCGCACAAAGTATGGCTCAAACAACAACATTCGTGTGTTGCGCTATGCTGATGTGCTGCTCATGAACGCTGAGGCAAAGGTTAAGCTTGGCAAAAACGGTGATGCTCCCTTCAATGAGGTTCGTCGTCGTGCTCACATGCCTGAGCTTACAAACGTTACCTTCGACCAGGTTATAGACGAGCGCCGTATGGAGCTCTGCTGCGAGTGGGGTGAGCGTTACAATGACCTTGTGCGCACAGGCAAAGCTGCTACAGAGCTGGTCGGTTGGTCTAAGGAGAAGGCTCTTATGCCGCTACCTTTCAACCAGACCTCTACCATCCCTGACCTGTTGAAGGATCCTATCGACGAATAACGAGAAAACGTCATTCATATTGAATAATTCATAAGCTCTATTTCGATTTCATGAGCCAGTCCTTCGTAACAGAAGGCTGGTTCATGAATCTTCCAACAACTCATTATCACTATTCACTACTCACTTTTCATATACTCTATACACACTACTATGCATATCTTCAGAAAAACTCTCTTCTTACTTTCTCTCTTTGTTGCAGGCTTTACATCGCAAGCCAAAGCACAAATCAGCGTCATGTCGTTCAACATACGTTTGGACGCCTCGGTAGACAATGAAAACCGTTGGGACAACCGTAAAGGCGAGGTGGCAAAGATGCTCACCTATTATCAGCCCGACCTCTTGGGTATGCAGGAAGTATGCCCCAACCAGATGGCAGACCTCAAGGCTGCTCTCAATGGCATATATGAGGGCATCGGTGTAGGACGAGATGACGGAAAACATCAGGGCGAACACAGCCCAATCTTCTATAACAAGCACAAATTCAGTATGGTAAAGCATGGCGACTTTGCCTTGAGCGAGACACCAGAACAGTTCGGAAAGAAGGGCTGGGACGCTTCTTACAACCGTGTTTGTACCTGGGCGATACTGAAAGACAAAAAAACCGGCAAGCAGGTGGTATACTTCAACACCCACCTCGACAACGACGGTAAGATAGCACGCAAGGAAGGCATCAAGCTCATCCTTTCCAAGATGAAGAAAGTAGCTAAGAACTTGCCTGCCATCATCACCGGCGACTTCAACTGTACCGATGATGAAGAACCTTCGGCCATCCTCAGAGCCAACAAGATGGAGAACACTCGCACGAAAGCTGCCATCGTTTATGGTCCAAACTGGACATGGCACGACTACGGCAGACAGCCACTCAACGAGCGAAGCATTATCGACCATGTCTTTATCAGCAACCAGCTGAAAGCTACTCGCTACAGAGTTATCGGTGATAAGCCCGACAAGGTTTATCTGTCCGACCACAATGCAGTATTCGTAAACTTAGAATATACAAAATGAATTTTACCAAGCTATCATTCGCCACATGGATGCTGGTAATAGCCGCTTCATGTTTCGCCAGCCAGGACTCAGTCAAGGTTGTCAAGGGACAAGTGAGCGACTATTACATCCCTGTGGTTAACGAATATGAGCTTACAGGCATAGTTACCGACGAGCATGACCAGCCCTTAGAGAGACCCTCCTCATTTGCCAACGATGAGGAAATGCTCGACTACATTGAGAAGACCCACCTTAATTATATGTGGGATGGAGCCAACCCCAACTCCGGGCTGGCACCCGAGCGCATTCACCTCGATGGTATCTATCCACAGAACGACAAGCATGTGGTGACTACCGGAGGAAGCGGATTTGGCATAGCCGGCCTGCTGGCAGGTATAGACAGAGGTTACATCAGCCGTACCGAGGGTGTGCAGCGCCTTACCAAGATAGTAGATTTCTTAGGAAAAGCCGACCGATTCCATGGTGTTTGGTCGCACTGGATAGACGGCAATACAGGAAAGACCGTTCCTTTCGGACAGAAAGATGATGGTGGCGACCTCGTAGAAAGTTCGTTCCTCATGGCAAGTCTGCTGTGCGTACGCCAATATTTCGAGAATGGCAACGAACAGGAGAAACTCTTGGCAAGCAATATTGACAAGCTGTGGAAAGAGATGGAGTTCGACTGGTACCGCCGTGACGGACAGGACGTACTGTACTGGCACTGGTCGCCCAACTATGGATGGGATATGAACTTCCCACTCGAAGGCTACAACGAATGCCTCATCACCTATATCTTGGGAGCTTCCTCACCCACCCATTCTATCCCGGCAGACTGCTATCACAAGGGATGGGCAAGGAGCGGAGGCATCAAGAGCAATGCCAAGCCTTACGGCTATCCGCTCGAACTGAAGCACAATGGCGCCGAACAGACCGGCGGTCCGCTGTTCTGGGCACAGTATTCCTATATCTGCCTCAACCCCAAGAACCTGAGCGACACGTATGCCAACTACTGGAATGTGGTAAGAAACCATGCCCTCAGCGACTACGAATACTGCGTGCGAAACCCGAAGGGATACAAAGGCTACGGCAAAGACTGCTGGGGACTGACAGCAAGCTATTCGGTAAACGGATATTCTGCCCATGCACCCAACAACGATCTGGGAGTCATCACACCTACCGCAGCCCTGTCATCATTCCCATATACTCCTACTGAGTCGATGGCTGCCTTGAAATACTTTTGGAACAAGGGCAACAGGATTTGGGGCAAATATGGCTTCTACGATGCCTTCTCGGAGACTGCCCACTGGACAGTACCACGCTATCTTGCCATAGACCAGCTGACCATCACCCCTATGATAGAGAACTATCGCTCGGGACTGCTCTGGCGACTCTTCATGAGTTGCCCTGAGATACAACAGGGACTCGAGAAACTCGGATTCAAGAACCATTAAACAAGACATAGACATATGAAGACAAAAAACATTCTTGCAGCATTTACCCTGCTGGCAGCAAGCCTCTGCCCCACCATGGCACAGGCCCAAAGCGATGAGGCTAAGATGAACACCTTCATCGATAACCTGATGAATAAAATGACGCTGAAAGAAAAACTCGGTCAGTTGAACCTTCCTGTTACAGGAGATATCGTTACCGGCCAGGCAAAAAGCAGCGACGTGGCAAACAAAATCAAGCGTGGCGAAGTAGGCGGACTCTTCAACCTGAAAGGTGTTGAGAAAATCAAAGAAGTACAGAAGATTGCCGTAGAACAGAGCCGCCTGCACATCCCACTGCTCTTCGGTATGGACGTGATACATGGTTACGAGACCGTATTCCCTATCCCCTTCTCGCTCTCATGCTCATGGGATATGGAAGCCATCAAGCGTACAGCCCAGATAGCCGCACAAGAATGTTCGGCTGATGGTATCAACTGGACTTTCAGTCCTATGCTCGATATCTGCCGCGACCCACGATGGGGACGTATGGCTGAAGGCAATGGAGAGGACCCATACCTCGGTTCATGCATCGCCAAAGCCATGGTGGAGGGTTATCAGGGACAGAATCTGGCAGCTCCCAACACCGTAATGGCTTGCGTGAAGCACTTTGCACTCTATGGCGGTGCAGAAGCAGGACGCGACTACAACACGGTGGACATGAGCCACTGGCGCATGTTCAATTACTATATGCCTCCCTACAAGGCTGCTGTTGACGCCGGCGCTCTGAGCGTCATGACTTCTTTCAACGTAGTGGATGGTATTCCTGCTACAGGTAACAAATGGCTACTTACCGATGTGCTGCGCAAGATGTGGGGCTTCAAGGGAATGGTGGTAACCGACTATACTGCCATCCAGGAAATGACAGCCCACGGACTGGGCGACCTGCAGCAGGTTTCAGCCATGGCACTCAATGCAGGTACCGATATGGACATGGTGGCTGACGGATTCTTAGGTACTATAGAAAAGTCAATCAACGAGGGCAAGGTTTCGATGGAAACCGTCAACACTGCATGCCGCCGCATCCTGGAAGCCAAATACAAGTTGGGACTCTTCGACGACCCATACAAATACTGCAACGTGAAACGCGCCAAGAAGGAAATCTACACTCCACAGAACAGAGCCTTCTCACGCGAGATAGCTGCCAAGACTTTCGTGCTGCTCAAGAACGAAGGCAATCTGTTGCCTTTGCAGCGCAAGGGTAAGATTGCCCTTATCGGTCCGTTGGCTGACAATTCCAAGAACATGTCGGGTACATGGAGCGTTGCGGCCCGTCTCGATGACAACAAGACCATCCTCGGTTCTATGAAGAAGGCACTGGAGGGAAAGGCAGAGGTTCTCTATGCCAAGGGCTCCAACCTGATGTATGATGCCAAGCGCGAAGCTGATGCCACCATGTTTGGCAGAGAGATGCGCGACAGCCGAAGCAACGAGGAAATGCTGAAGGAAGCACTCGACGTGGCTCAGCAAGCCGACATCATCGTTGCTGCTGTGGGCGAGTCGTCAGAGATGAGTGGCGAATGCAGCAGCCGCACCAATCTCGAGATGCCCGACGCACAGAAAGACTTGCTCATAGCCCTGAAGAAGACGGGCAAACCTATCGTACTCGTCAACTTCTCGGGCCGTGCCACCGTCATGACATGGGAACAGGAGAATTTCCCAGCCATCCTCAACGTTTGGTTTGGTGGTTGCGAATCGGGCGATGCCATCTGTGACGTTCTCTTCGGTGACAAGGTGCCAAGCGGAAAACTTACTGCCACCATGCCTAAGAGTGTAGGTCAGATACCTCTCTACTACAACCATCTGAATACGGGACGGCCACTGAAAGAGGGTAAATGGTTCTCTAAGTTTACCAGCAACTACCTCGATATAGACAACGACCCACTGTACCCATTCGGTTATGGTCTGTCGTACACCACCTTCAAATATGGCAAGCCTACGCTCTCAAGCAACACAATGACCAACAACGAGACGATCAGTGTAAGCGTAGACATCACCAATACGGGAAATTACGATGCTGACGAAATAGCTCAGATGTACATACGCGATCTGGCTGCCAGCGTTTCTCGCCCAGTGAAGGAGCTGAAAGGCTTCGAACGCATCTCTATCAAGAAGGGAGAAACCAAGACCGTCACCTTCACCATCACCCCTGAAGACCTGAAGTTCTACAACCAGGAGTTGGAATACAAGAACGAGCCTGGTGAGTTCGAGGTAATGGTAGGTCCTAACAGCAAGGATGTACAGACCCTCACCTTCACATTGAAATAACGACTTATACACGGAATATGAAGAATATGAAAAATATGAAAAATATCTGGCTTATATTGACATTCCTCTTGGCATGGGCTTTTCCAAAGGTCCATGCCGAGAATACGGTAAAGATTCTCGCCATAGGCAACAGCTTCTCTGAAGATGCCATTGAGCAGAACCTGCACGAGTTGGCTGATGCCGAAGGCATACAGACCATAGTGGCCAATCTATATATCCCCGGATGCTCGCTCGAAAGACACATGCAATGTGTAAAAGGCGACCTGAAAGCATACAGATACAGAAAGATAGGAATAGACGGCAAGATGGTGGAGACACCCAACAAGCAAGTGAGCGAAGCCTTGAGCGAGGAAGACTGGGACTATGTGAGCGTACAGCAGGCAAGCCATTTCTCTGGAGTCTACTACACATACCAGCCCTATCTCAACGAACTGATTGCCTATGTGAAACAAAAAGCACCCAAGGCTAAGATTATCTTCCATCAGACATGGGCTTACGCTCAGACTTCCAACCATGACGGCTTCCGCAAGTATGGCAACAGTCAGGCCACCATGTTCTCTTCCATCTTAGGCGCAGCCAAACAGGCTCTCAAGGATGCACCTATCGACATCTTGGTGCCGGCAGGAACAGCTATACAGAATGCCCGCACATCGAGCTTGGGCGACAACCTGAACCGTGACGGCTACCATCTGCAGTTGGTGTACGGAAGATACACCGCTGCCTGTACTTGGTTTGAGGCTATCTTCAAGAAGTCGGTTGTAGGAAACAGCTATGCACCCGAAGGAATAACACAGCAACAGAAGAGCATCGCACAGAAAGCTGCTCATGCGGCAGTGAAACATCCTTTCGTGATTACGCAGATCAAGTAAGAGAGGAAAAGGCGAACAACAACCTAAGTTTGTAGGTTTTTAACAAGATATCCATCGTAAAACAAAACGTCCCGACGCAAGGGAATCCAGCATCGGGACGTTTTGTTTATTTTTCAGACTTCGCACCTCGAAAGGATAAAAGCGTTTATAAAAGGGAGATAGCGCTCTTAATACTCTGTCTTCTCAGTACTTTCTTCCCACATACGGAAAGCACCCAAAGCCTCATCGCGCATCAAGGCAATCATCGGCTTATGGCGATCTGCTATCTTGCGGTCGATCTCCTCGTAGATAAACTCATCATCGAAACCAATCTTCGCTGCATCCTGACGATTGTTGGCATAATAGATACGGTCGAGATGCGCCCAGTAGATAGCGCCAAGACACATGGGGCAAGGCTCGCAAGAGGTATAAATCTCACAGCCCTTCAAATCGAAAGTGTGCAAGGCACGGGTAGCCATACGGATGGCATTCACTTCGGCATGAGCCGTAGGGTCTTGGTCTATGGTAACACTATTGGAGGCCTCAGCCACGATAACACCATCCTTGGCAATGACGGCTCCGAAAGGACCACCACCATGGCGCACGCTGTTCTCTGACAGATGGATAGCTCTTTGCATCAGTTGTTCTTTTGTCATGTTGTTCGAGTTATTAGTTATACATTCTCATCCCATTTTTTTTAATCGGGGTTACAAATATACAACTTTTTAACGAATAAACCACATCTTAGGAGTATAAATATAAGGGACTTCTGACTTTTTCACAAGTTTTATACCTGTTTGATGCTTAGGCAAATGCGTAAAAGAGACAAAAGTCCGCACTTTTATGAAATTTCATCGAAAATATTTGGCGATTCAGAAATAAAGTCCTATCTTTGCAAACAGATATAGGTACGAAAATAAAAAATAGAGAATATAAGATTGGGGATTCCGATGCTATACAGGCACCGGGATTCTTTATTTTTTACCCCATCTCTAAGAACACATTATTAATAATAATAAACAATAAGAAAAATTATGGCTTACATGTCACAAGAAGGTTACGACAATCTCGTAGCTGAACTAAAACAGCTCGTTTCTGTGGAGCGCCCTAAGGCATCAGCCGCAATTGCTGAGGCAAGAGACAAGGGTGATCTGAGCGAGAACTCAGAGTATGATGCCGCCAAGGAGGCACAGGCTCATTTGGAAGACAAAATCAACCGCATCAAGCTCACCATTGCCGAGGCTAAGATCATCGACACCAAGCAGCTCAGCACCGACTGTGTGCAGATCATGTCGAAGGTGGAGATGACCAATATGGCCAACAAGGCAAAGATGAATTATACCATCGTGAGCGAGAGCGAGGCCAACCTGAAAGAGGGCAAGATTTCTATCAAGACTCCTATCGCACAGGGCTTGCTCAACAAGAAGGTGGGCAAGATCGTGGAAATCAAGATTCCACGCGGCACTATCAAACTGCGCATCGACAAAATTTCATTCGAGTAAAAATAAGGAACTATCATAAGGGCTGACAAACCCCTATGGCAGTTCCTTTTTTATGATATGTAAGCCAAACAAATATATACAGAGAATGAGAGATGTCGGTGTGTGGCACGACACATGCTTTGCAACGACAGATTTTGATTAACAATAAAAACGAAACAGACTATGGCAAGTATTTTCTCAAAGATTGCTGCCGGTGAAATCCCCAGCTACAAGTGTGCAGAAAGCGACAAGTTTTATGCGTTCCTCGATATCAGCCCTATCGGTAAAGGCCACACATTGGTGATTCCAAGAAAGGAAGTTGACTATATCTTCGACATGGAAGACCAGGACCTGGCCGAATTTGAAGTCTTCGCCAAGAAAGTGGCTAAGGCCATCAAGACTGCCTTCCCCTGCAAGAAAGTGGCACAGGTGGTTCTCGGATTGGAAGTTCCTCATGCTCACATTCATCTGATTCCTATGAACAGCGAGGCTGATGTGAACTTCCGCAAGGAACATCTCAAGCTATCAGAAGAGGAGTTCAAGAATATCGCAAATAAGATATACGAAGCGTTCAAAAAACTATAATTCTTCTCTTCGATAACTTAGGAAGAGAGGCTACTCGAAGGAAAAGGGAAGTGAAGATGCGTCTTCACTTCCCTTTCTGTTATCATGTTATCGAATGGATGAGAGTTATATAAACTCATCTCCTTTCTTAATTTGTACCTCGTTGACATACTTGCGCACCAACGCAGAGGAGTCTTCTTTGCGACAAACCAACAGCACATTGTCTTTCTCTGCCACAATAAAGCCATCAAGGCCATTCAATACAGCTAATTTACCCTTCGGCAGTTTGACTATGTTGTTATGACAGTCCTCCATCAGCACGTCGCTGTCTATCACCACATTGTCGTTCTCCCCTTTCTTCATTGCCTCATAGATGCTGTGCCACGTGCCTAAGTCAGCCCAGCCAAAGTCGCACTTCATCACATAGACGTCATTCGACTTCTCCAAGACGGCGTAGTCGATTGAGATATTGGGATAGGAAGGGAAGTTCTCCTTCATATAGGCATTCTCGGTCTCCACACTAAAGACGGGATACTTCTCGTCGTAACCTCGAAGCACAGATGGCAAAAGATGGCCAAAGTTGTTGTAGAGATGTTTCACATTGAAGAGGAACAGGCTGGTGTTCCAATAGAACTCGCCACTGTCTACGAAAATCTTGGCAAAGTCGCGCTCAGGCTTCTCGGTAAACGACTGCACCTTGTAGAGTCCTTCGCCCACAGAATCACCCAACTGGATGTATCCATAGCCAGGCTCAGGACGGGTAGGTTTCACACCCATGGAGAGGAAGCAACTGTTGTCGGCAACAAAGTGCAGTCCCTCCAACATATCCTTGCAGAACGCCTCCTCGTTGAACACAGCCTGATCGGATGGCGTAGCCACGATGCAAGCCTCAGGATTCTGCATGGCTATGCGATGCGCAGCCCATGCCACACTCGGAGCTGTATTGCGATGAATGGGTTCCGACAAGATGTGCTCGGAGGAAACATCGGGCAACTGTTGCCTTACAAATTCCACATACTCCTCGTTGGTATTGATATAGATATGGTCGGCTGGCACAATCCTTGCCATCCTGTCATAAGTTTGCTGCAACTGGGTACGTCCCACACCGAAGAAATCAAGAAACTGTTTGGGATAAGCATTGCGGCTGCTGGGCCACAGTCTTCTACCCTTTCCTCCGGCGAGTATGATACAATAATTGTTATGATCGTTTTTTGTCATTTGGCAGACTATATAATGATATTGTTTTAATTCACGTGTAAAATTAGAAAATATCTATGAACCTACCAAGTTTTTTTCCAGAATTTAAGACAGAAGTGGCAAAATAAAACAATTATTTAGCCTTTCGTATAAGAAAAATCATCTTTTCAGAAACTTTTCTGCAAAAAAGTTTGTCAGTTCAAAAATTATTAGTACCTTTGCAACCGCAAAAGCCCAGATGGCGGAATCGGTAGACGCGCTGGTCTCAAACACCAGTGGAGCAATCCATCCCGGTTCGATCCCGGGTCTGGGTACAAAAAAGGTTGATAATCTTTCGATTATCAACCTTTTTTCATTTTCTTTTTATTGGTTTCACTCCTTCACATCATGCTTACAGGTTCTGGCTGCAAACATGATGTCAAGAAATGAGGATTCACTATCTCACCACCACCTTGATGCCATCTACGATATAGAGGCCAGGACGAAGGACAACGGTCTGCTCCTGACCTGCCGTCAGACGAACTTCTGCCATCTTCTGTCCACTGATGTGATATACGCCCACTCGCTTGTCGACATCTGTCTTGATAACCACAGCTCCCTTTTCGCCTCGTACATAAGTACCGGCATCTGTCTTCACTGAAGAGATAGATGATGGTACGCCTGTGACATAGGCTATCAGGGCATTGCCCCTGAGATTCTTATAACCAGTACCCGTAGATGCATAAATCCTATAAGCAGGAATTGTATATGGAGTATCTATCCATTTTCCTGTAGCAAAATCATAGAAATTGAAATATACAAGAATAGAATGACTGCCCACCTCATCTGGAGTGATGGTATATTCCACATAGGTAATCGCTCCATTACCTGCAGCTCTTGCCCTATTAGGCTCTATCCAACCATTATTGGTTTCGGCATTATATGGCACGAAGCAATAATCCAAATAGCCAGGTCCACCTGTATTCCTTACACCAAATCTTACCACGAGTTTATCGTCTTCAACCAATGGCAATTTACATTTTGCTCTGTAACATATTCCTTCACCAAACTTACCTGGAGTAGCATTACTCTCTGAAGAAACGACTGTGAAATTAGGAGCCGCTGCCGTCGTCAACGTAAACAGCTGACCGTTCACGATGACTTCATCCTTGTTGGCTACATCCGTTATCCACAGATACTGTTGAGACGAAGATGTTTCCGGTAACTCTATCTGTCGTGTCACCGAACCACGAGCAGGTATGGTAATATACAGGTCGAAATCTGGCGAACTGGGCTTGGTATTGTCCTTCGTGTTAGTGTAAATGTTCACCAAACCATTGAACTCCATATCCATACTGTTGGTAAATGTTACCGTCAGCGGATTGGTCATACCCGTGTAAAGACCATCTTCGGCTGTTACCGTTGCTGCCAAAGGAGTAGTAACCGGAGTCAGCGTCGTGGCATCAACATTGATGATGAAAGGCTGGTTGTTATAGAACGAACAAACATGCCAATTCTTCGTATCAGAACTATAGATAGGATAAATCACATTGATGCCCATAGGGAAAGGATAGTTGATGGTAAGAGTTGGATTTTGATCATAAGTACCATAAGTTCTTCCATCAGGCAACACTTTAGGCATATTCCATTGACGAGAATAGTTTGATACTGGCTTTATGCTTCCATTTGCCATCTTGACGCCATAGGCAAAATAACCTATAAAATCAGAAGTACTCTGATTGGCGAAGCAAGTTGTGGCTTCTGCCTGGAAATTCTCTGAGACATTTGCACGGGTAGTCTTAGTCCAGGTAATACCACAATCGGTACCATAGTTGAGCGACATAATCTGTGGATAAGAAGCAAGAGGCTCATCCACCTTGCCATTATCGGGAGCTATACCGATAATCATAGAGCAGTCTCGATTGTAGCCATCCACTGCAGAGCCTGATCCTGCACCACCCTTCGTGGGTTGAAGAATCGTCAGGTCGAAGTAACCATCCTGATAGCCTCCCCATCCCCAGTTGATGTGATAAAGACAATTGCCATCGCTTCCATCGCATACAAACTCATGACCACCATCCGAAGACTGACCGCTATAAAGAATGGGGCGCTTTGCCTTCAGCTCATTATCGATCAGCGTCATCCATTGCTGCAAGGTAAAGACAGTACGGGTAAGGTCTTGCATCAAGTCGGCGTCATAACCGAAATAAGTCGCCAAGATGGTTGGTGTGACGTTTGCTCCCGACGAAGGCCCATAGTCCATCTTCACCGCTGCACCACAATGGTACATCAATTTGGCAACAGCATCAGCTTGCGCAGAGTTGTAATCCGACTTTGAATAATCAGGCAACATATTGTCCCAGTCGTAGGTCGCACCAGAAGATATTTCTGGTATTTGAATTCCATAACTTTTAGCAGTATAAGCCTTAATAGTAGCTTTCAACTCCTTAGGATACTGATAATACATCATCACCTGCGCCATGGCAGTAGCCACACAGCCTGTCACCGAGCGTTTAGTGCCATTAGTGCCTTCATACAACGGACACATATTATTATAAGGTGCCCCCTGGTTCCACTTGATACCACCCAAGAGAGGAGCAACAGCAGCTGTACCGGCACGTTCGGCACGCCATTGGCGAGCCTCAGCCAATCCTCCTGACACCTGTGCATCACCCTTGAGCAAAGCCTCTACCGTTTCCTGATAAGCCTTCATAAAGCCCACATAGTTGGCTGGCAAATGGTCGGGGTCGTAAGTGCCCTGAGCAGAGTAGCCCACCACTTCCGGCATTCTGTCGTCACCCGACACAATGGTAAATCCCTTGTCCTCGCCATTGGCAAAGACATAATAGCATGTGGCAGAAGGAGACACTGCAGAAGAAACCGACATGCGGGGAGCCGCCTTTGCTGAAGCCGCCACCTCGGCATCCATCTCTATGCCAAGCATGGCTGCCTGACGTTGAGCTATCGCCTTCGCCTGCTGATAGCTACGTGGACCGGCTATTGCCGAAACCGACAATAAAAGCATCAACGATAATAAGAGTAAAAAGTTTTTCTTCATAAAATTCAATGACTAAGTTAGTGAATAGACTTAAATTAATTTTCTATGCCACAAATATAGCATATTTTTCACAAACGACCAAGTTCGGATGCCTGAAAAATCAATCAAGACAAGAAAATCATACCATTTGCTCCTTTTTTTACGTTTTGACACCTTTCTCAAAGCTGCAGTACCGTAGCTTCTTGACTCAACTTTCACAAATGGGAATGTTTAGAGAAGTTACGGGGGAGTTAAACTGAACGGAGTGACAGCTCCTTTAACTCCCCTCATGCAAAACATGAAATACATATAAAAAATGAGTATAGATTTGGAAATATGAGATTTTATCCGTATTTTTGCAGCAATTAGACAAAACTATTTAATAACTCTATTAAAAACCCCATTTATTCATGAAGAAACTTTTTAGCTTGGTTTGCACCTGTTTGCTGGCAATGAGCATGCAGGCAGCCGAAACCGACAAGTATGACGCGCTCTATGAGAACCTTCCTTTCCAGATGGAGAAGGTGACACGTCCTCAGTTCCCTGCCAACGAGGTAAACCTGAAGGATTTCGGAGCCGTAGGTGATGGTTCTACCCTTTGCACCGAAGCTTTCAGCAAGGCTATTGAAGCCCTGAGCCAGAAAGGCGGAGGAAAGCTCATCGTGCCACAGGGCGTATGGTTTACAGGCCCCATCACATTGAAGAGCAACATCAACCTGCACATCGAGAAGGGCGGCATTATCCTTTTCTCACCCGATGATGCCCTCTATCCATTCGTCAAGACTTCTTTCGAGGGTCTCGACACACGTCGTTGCCAGTCTCCTATCTCGGGCAACGGACTTACCAACGTGGCTATTACTGGTCAGGGAGCCATCGACGGTAATGGCGAGTACTGGCGTCCTCTGAAAAAGCAGAAGGTAACCGACGCTCAGTGGAAAGCCATCACTTCACGAGGTGGTGCCTACAAGCGCAAGGACTATTGGTTCCCGTCAGAAGGCGCTCTCAAGGCTGACAACAGCGCCAATATGAACGTGCCTGCAGAACCTACATCAGAAGAGGGATGGAACGAAATCAAGCGATTCCTCCGCCCTGTCATGGTAAGCTTGGTAAACTGCAAGAATGTTTGGCTCAATGGCGTTATCTTCCAGAACTCTCCTGCCTGGAACATCCACCCATTGATGTGCGAGAACGTGCTCATCGAAGATGTACTGGTACGCAACCCTGCGTATGCACAGAATGGTGACGGTCTTGACCTGGAGTCATGCAAGAACGCACTCATCGTCAATTCTACTTTCGATGTGGGCGACGACGGTATCTGTATCAAGAGCGGTAAAGATGCTGATGGAAGAAAGCGTGGCATTCCTTGCGAGAACGTCATCGTAGACGGATGTACTGTCTTCAAGGGTCATGGCGGATTCGTAGTAGGAAGCGAGATGAGCGGCGGTGTGAAGAACGTGATGGTTACCAACTGCCAGTTCCTCGGTACCGATGTAGGTCTGCGTTTCAAGAGCACACGTGGTCGTGGCGGCGTAGTAGAGAATATATTCATCAAGAATATGTCTATGTTCGACATTCAGACCGACGTAATCACCTTCGACCTTTATTATGGAGGCAAGTCGGCTGTTGAGGTTCTCAACGATGGCGACGAGGCCAAGAACCAGAAGGTAGAGAAATTCAAGGTCGACGAGACTACTCCATGCTTCCGCAACATCGACATCGACCATGTCATCTGCCGTACAGCCCGCCGTGCTGCTTACTTCAACGGTTTGCCCGAGATGCCTGTTCAGAACATCAGCATCAAGGACTTGGAGGTGAACAATGCCGAGCAGGGCATCGTGATCAACCGTACTGAGAACGTGAAGCTCGAGAATATCAAGGTAACCGCAAAGACTCATACCTTCGATGCCAAGAACTCGAAGAACGTGAGTGTAAACAGCAAGACCTACAAGAAGATTGACGAAAAGGGCGTTACCCTCGATTTCTAAAGACTGCGAAGACTTGCCATATAGGACAAAAAGCCTATATGGAATACAAGACTTAATAACTCCCAAAAACATTTTGCGGTAAAAGCACAGCAAACATTCTGATATTTTGCTGCGTTTTTACCGCAAATTTCGTATATCACTATTGAAAAAAAATCGTCAAACTACTACAAAATCTCCGTTCAAAGGCTCTGAACGGAGATTTATCAATAGACAAAAAACTTTCGACCTGTACGGTTGGAAAGTCCCAAAACTTCTATAAGCAGCACGCCCTGAACCAACGGTCACCGGCGCGTAGCGGAATTGAAAATCGCTGGCCGAAGGGTAAAGCAAAGGTAAAGGCCCAAATGCTCTTAGCCCAGGGCAATGGACGCAAGCAGCACGTCCTGAAGGGGCAAAACTTGCGAAACTTCTACTTCTAATATAAAAGCCTGTCTGCTAATATAAAAGCCTGTCTGCTATATAAAAGCCTGTCTGCAGGAAAAAGCCGACAGCAACCAGCCACCGGCCAGTTTCATTAAAGACTGCGGTGGTACATCTTCCTGATTTCTTCGTTTATGAAATCTTGAAAACCAGGACTGTCGATAATCTCGATATGGCTGTACAGTCCCAAGACAAAACGGGCAATACCCAAGTAGCTTGCCACATCCATAGACAACAGCCAGTACTTGGGAGCTTTTCCTTCATTATTATCGGTTTCATCGGGCAATTCAACGATGAATTCGGCTGATTTGGGATATTCCTCAATCATCAGACTATATGCCAGACGGTCGAGTTTCAACCTGACAGGCAACCGCTCATCACCACTAAACATAAAGAAATCGGTAAACATCTGGCGATGCTTGGCCTCGTTGCCCCACTCCAGATCGAGCAGGATAACATTACCCATACGCGACACCTTGAATGTCTTGTTCATCTTGGAACTAAGTTCATAGCAGCGCACATCATTATTGTTGTTCATCATAAGGAAAGGCTCCACCACCCGGTCGGTACAACTCTTGCTGTGAGGCGAGGAATAACCTTCTATCTTGACAAGCCGATGACGCTTGATGGCATCGTAGAGCACGCCGACATGATGGGCAGCCTGCTCGCGCAACTGAGGATTGGCAAGGATGTTGAGGTCATAGAAACGGTCCAACTTGCGGCGCAGTCGCTCCACGATGGCATTATTGTCTTCCACCTTATTTAATATAGAGAGCATGGTGAGGGCTTCCTCCTCGGTGAAGTTGATGGTTTCGAAGAGATGCTTGAAGAATGGCGACTCCCTGTCAAGACTGTATATCCTGCCATTCTTTTCCACCTTGAAGCCCCAGTCTCGGAAACTCTCCAAATAATAATACAGCATACGTCGCGAAATGCCCGCACGCTCGCAAAGAGTATCCACGTCATAACGATGGTTCTCGGTAAGGAGAAGCATCAGGTTCATTTCTTTTTCCAGTTTGTCGTGTCGCATAAAGCCTGAATGTGATAAGTTGATGAGTCGGCAAGAGGCTGAATACTGCTTTTTATGTTAATAGAGCTTAACAGCCACTCACTTTTAACATAAGAACTCAGAAAGTGAACATATATTGCACAAAAGCCTCCTAATTTTGCCCTCAGAAACAAAGAAAGACCTGTAAAAGGACTTTCATACAGTAAGAAAACTATAAAACTATAAAGAATTATGGAAAAGAATATCACATTGGGCACTTCAGCCGACATCAACTTCGTAGTAAACAGCATCAGCAACGGCAGCAAGAGCGTTGTGGACGGCAGTAAGAACCTGATAAGCAGTATCAAGAGTTTGTTGCAAAGCGGCAAGCAACCCATAGAATGGCTACAAAGCTACTATTCCATCATCATGGAAAAGGAAGTGAGCATGAAGCAGACCCTCCTCCTCATCGCCACTCAGTTTACATTCGTACTGGGCATCCTGCCTGCCGACATCAATCTGGCATTAAGAGCCGCTTTCTTGGGCAGTTTCGCCTTCTGCCTGCATCTGTGCAAGAAGAGTTTTCAAGAGGAAATCTAAATTGATTTCATTGACCGTCACTTAATCCTTGAACTCAAGTGAAAGCTCGCCCGAGCCCAAGAGATTGTAGCTCATGCGGTGATAAGGCGTAACCCCATACTCCCTGATGGCTGCCCGGTGCTTCTTGGTGGGATAACCCTTGTTGCTCTTCCAGTCGTACTGAGGATATTCCTCGGCAAGGGCATCCATATAGTCGTCACGATAGGTCTTGGCCAGAATGCTTGCTGCAGCTATCGCCATATACTTGCCGTCGCCTTTCACTATCGTGGTATGAGGCAGATCATGGTATGGCTTGAAACGATTGCCATCCACAATAATAGCCTCTGGACGAACCTTGAGCTGATCGAGTGCCCTGTGCATCGCCAAGATACTGGCATTGAGGATATTGATCTTATCTATCTCCTCGGGAGTAACGATTCCTACAGCCCATGCCACGGCATCACGCTCTATCTGCTTGCGAAGAGCCTTGCGCCTCTTGTCTGTAAGCTGCTTGCTGTCGTTGAGTGCTTCATTCCGATAACCAGGAGGCAGAATGACAGCAGCCGCATAGACACTGCCAGCCAGACAACCACGACCAGCCTCATCGCAGCCGGCCTCTATAAGGTCCTTATAATAATGACTTTCCAACATCTTCTAAATGGTGTTTTACTGAATAATAAAAACTATTTGATGCAAAAGTAGTACAAATAACTGACTCCAACAAATCTTGATGGATTATTTTTTAGGATTACGTATGAAACTATAGGAAAGAAGGACGATGAAACCAGTATCTTTGCATAAGATAAGCGGCATCTCAGCAAAACATTCAAGCAAGCTTGATGCTCTGCATTCGATTTGCATTATCTTTGCAAAAAACTAATCCCAAGTAAATATGAAACAAACGATTTGCATTCTTTTATCAGCTATCGCTATCTCGCTCGGCTGCTCAGCCAAGAAGCAGACGAGCACTTTCCCCGACGGCACACCTATCTCTTCATGGTTTGCCGACACCACCGGTGTGGAACTGAAGGACATGGGCAAGCCCTACATCATTACCGATTATGGAGTGGTAAATGACTCAACCATCATTCAGACCCAGAAGATTCAGGAAGTCATAGACCGTTGTCATGCCAATGGTGGCGGAGTCATCGTGGTGCCTGCAGGCACTTATCTTACAGGCTCACTATTCTTCAAACCAGGCTGCAACCTGTATTTGGAAGAGAACGCCACACTGAAAGGAAGCGATGCCATCACCCATTATCAGATAGTGAAGACTCGACTGGAAGGTCAGACCTTAGACTATTTTGCAGCACTCATCAATGCCGATCATCACGATGGTTTCACCATTGCAGGCAAGGGAACCCTCAACGGCAACGGACATAAATTCTACGATGAGTTCTGGCTGCGCCGAAAAGTCATCAAGAAGTGTACCAACTTGGAGGCTCTCCGCCCAAGACTGGTCTACATCTCCAACTCCAACGACGTGAAGGTAAGCGGCATCAGAATGGTGAACTCTGGTTTCTGGACCAACCATCTGTACAAGTGCAAGCGCGTGAAATACCTCAACCTGTATATCTACGCACCGACAAGCGGCTATCCTAAAGGTCCAAGCACCGACGCCATAGACATCGATGGATGCGAGGATATGCTGATAAGAGGCTGTTGGGTAAACGTGAACGATGACGGTGTGTGTCTGAAAGGCGGAAAGGGAACCTTCGTAGACAAGGACAGCACCAATGCTCCCTGCCGTAACGTCATCGTAGAGAACTGCTATTTCAAGAAAGCCGGTGGAGGTGTCACCTTCGGAAGCGAGTGCTATGATGCCAAGAATGTGATAATAAGAGACTGCCAGTTCAACGGAACCAGCAACATTCTGCTCTTCAAGATGCGCCCTGACACACCACAGAGATACGAGGATGTACTGGCAGAAAACTGCACAGGAGTAGTTACCTTCGGCATCAGAACCCGTATTTGGACCCAGTTCTACGACAAGAAAGACAGAGACGACATGCCCCGTTCAGTCATCAACAACGTGAAGATGAAGAATATCAAGGTGAAGAGCACCAAACAGTTCTACACAATGATACCTTCAGAAAACTACGACTTGGGTAGTTTCTCATTCGAAAACATCGATGTCACCGACCCTGTAGGAATTATGGACACATCGGTATTGGGCAGTTGCAAGCTCAACAAAGTGAAACTAAATGGTAAAGCCATTAAGTAGTTTTTTTTAGAAGGAGTTAAGAAGTTAAAGGAGTTAAAGGAGTTAAGACAACAGTCTATTTGGATAAGATGCAGGACATTAGTCCCTTACCTCTTGAAATAGACGTTACCCACAAAACATTTGTCTTAACTCCTTTAACTCCTTAACTCCTTTAACTCCTTTAACTCCTTAACTTCTGTACTGCGATGGCGGCATACCAAACTGCTCCTTGAAGCACTTGCTGAAGTAGTACGGATTATCGAAACCTACAGCATAAGCCACCTCCGACACATTCTTCTCGCCCTCCTTCAACAGTTCGGCGGCTTTTCTCAGTCGGATGACACGGATATACTCATTAGGTGTATAACCCGTAGTTCCCCTTACCTTTTTATAGAAGATGGTGCGTCCCAAGTGCAACAGTCCTGCCACCTTGTCGACAGAAAGATCTTGTTCGCCAAGGCGAGAATAGACGATACTGTCAAGACGCTTGACAAACAAGCTGTCCTGCTCGTTGCTGAGCATGGCAGAACGAATCTCCTGTGGCTCCTTGCCAAACTTCTGACGAAGTATCTCACGCTGGTTGAGCAACTGCAGAATGCGAGCCATGAGCAACTGCGGGCTGAACGGCTTGGTAATGTAAGCATCGGCTCCCGACTCTGTTCCTTCGAGCACATTCTCATCAGTACTGAGGGCTGTGAGGAGAATGATGGGGATATGACTCGTCTCAAAACTGTTCTTTAGACGTTTAGTAAGCTCGAAGCCATTCATTCCAGGCATCATCACGTCGCTTACTATCAAGTCGACATCCAACTCCTTTGCCATGGCAATACCCGCCTTGCCATCCGAAGCCACCTTCAGGTCGAAACAGCTCTCCAGTTCAGAGAGCAGGAACTCACGTACATCGTTGTCGTCTTCTATCAGAAGAATGGTACGACGGTTGAGCGGAGCAGATGGTGCAGAAGGCACAGCATCAGTTGTTTTTTCTTCCTGTCCGTCCCGTTCCTTTGCCAAATCGGCCTTCAGGATAGGGCTGTCCTTTACCAAAAAGTCGGAAGCCTCGTAGCAGTCTTTCTGCAGAGGTATCGTGACCACAAAGACCGAACCTCCGCCCTCGTTCTCCTGATAAGTTATCTCGCCATGATGCGTCCTCACAAGTTCATGGGTAAGATGGAGTCCGATGCCAAAGCTCTCGCCCGTATAACTGCTCTGCATGAATCGGCTGAAGAGCTGTTCTCGCTTCTCCTGCGGAATGCCCACTCCCGTGTCAGCCACACGGATGGTCATCACATCCGTGAAAGAGAGGCTTACAGAGATGGTTCCCTTGGCAGGGGTGTACTTGAAGGCGTTGGACAAAAGATTGAACACCACCTTGTCTATCATCTGCTGGTCGAGGAACATCGCATGTGCCGGCTCCGACGACTCGAAACTGTAAGCTATCTCCTTCGACTCGGCTGCATCGTCGAACATACGGCAGATGCCCTTGACAAACATCACGGCATCAGTCTCCTGCAAGGACAACTTCAGCTTGCCTGCCTGCATCTTACGGAACTCCAAGAGTTGGTCGATGAGTCGCAACATGCGCTGCACGCTCTTGTCCATCACCCGTATAGTCTTCTCCAACTCTGTCTGCCAGCGGTTGGCTTTCATGATGCGCTTCTCCTTCTCGAGCGAACCCTGCATCAGGGTGAGAGGAGTACGGAACTCATGAGCTATATTGGTGAAGAAAACCAACTTGTAGCGAGTGAGTTCCTGCTCAAGACGGATTCGGTTGCGAAGCACATTCTTGTCGTGCACAAACTTCACCACCAAGATGATGACACCCAGGACAAGCAGCACATAAATCATTATCGCCCAGGACGTAAGATAGAAAGGAGGCTTGATGCGAATAACCAATGTACTCTCCTTACCCCAGGTGCCATCCGACGTACATGCCTTGACATGCAGAAGATACTTGCCAGCTGGCAGTTTCTGATAAGCCGCCCAAGGCGTGGACGAAGGTTGGCTCCATGCCTGGTCGAAGCCTTCCAGACGGTAGGTATACTTCACATTGCGCACATCGGAATAGTCGAGTGTAGAGAAATGGATGTTGGGCGAACGCTGCTCATAGGTCAGCGTTATCTCATCTGAATAAGGATAAGAGGTGAAGACGACATCGGTGAGCCCACTGACATGGCTCAAGCGTGACGGCTGAATGATAGTAAGACCATAGTTGCCACCCAGCACCACTCTGCCGTCATCAAGACATACTGCCGAGTTCTCATTATATACATTGCCCATAGGGTTGCGTGAGAACATATAGTTTTCAAACGACTTCTTGCGGGCATTCCAGGCTGTCACTCCCTGCTGGGTAGAAATCCAAAGATTGCCATCAGGTGTGTCCACCACCGACTGAACCAAATTGTTGACCAGTCCATTAGAGGTATTGAAGACGTGGAACTTAGGCTCTGTCTCACCATCACCCGGCTCTACCTGTACCAGTCCATCACCCGATGCTGAGAGCCACAATCGTCCCTGTCTGTCGACAATTACATCGCGTATTTCATAATCACGCACGTAAGTCTTATATCGGCTGGCATCCTTCACAAACTCATCGACAGGAACACGGATAAGACCTCCCGATGTTCCACACCAAAGCACGCCATGCTTGTCTATCACCATGCATCTCACCTCGTTGAGCCCCACGCTGTCGGCAAAGAATGTCTTCACCCCATAGCCATCCTTACGTGGATAGACAAGGCTCAATCCCTTGCCAAAGGTTCCTATCCACATGCGATGCTTGGCATCGGAAGCCATACAGAACACGTTCCTGTCCTTAAAGTCGAGTCCTTTTGCTCCATAGATTCCCTTGCCACGGGTGCCTATCCAGGTTTCACCATTAGGCATCTGGACTATACCATAAACATTCGAGTCGAAGTGGCTCTTGCCCAACACCTGGCTCATGTCGGCACTATAGTGGTAAAGACTTCCCGCACGGGTGCCCACCATGACTGTGCCGTCATTCATTTTCTTCACCATTCGAACGACATTCGAAAAGTCCATATTGCCCTCGCCATTAGGATAAATGCGTTCCACACCCTTGTCCATCACCTGGATGTGCGACACGCCTCCGTATTCTGAACTTACCCACACTCCATCGTGACGGTCGGCAATAATGCCGAGAAGATAGTTGGAGGCTATAGGCGACTCTCTCAACTTGTCTGCCACGAAATGCTGGCTTTGGGTCAGGTCCTGATTGAACACAAAAAGTCCCTTGCCATAGGTGGAAATCCAGATGAGTCCATGATTGTCCTCTACGATATGAAATCGCTCATGGTCGATATAATTGGTGGTTTGCTGAGGGAAGAGACTCAGGGGTACGAGCTTGTCCTGTCTTACCAAGCGCAGCACGCCCGTCTTGTTATATATCCACTTTCTGCCTTTATTGTCAGTCAACACCCTGCCATTGGGGATAAGCCATTCGCCCTCACATTCCGCAACCTCTCCCGTACGCACATCGATAGAGAAAGAGCGGCGGTTGGTAAAAAGTATCCATCTGTTGCCCATGAGCAAATCGCCGGTAGCTACCTCACCGTCAACATAGGCTACATGGGAAAATCGCTGTAGCTTGCTTTGTCGAAGAACATAGACATCGCCCTTCTCCGAAACCATCAGCATCTTATGATGGAAGGGGCGCGTACGCGACATTCTCATGCCCTTGGCCATGCAGAACAGGCGACCTCCGGAATAAAGGAAAACCTTGTCCGTAGTACAAAGCACCACATTATCTTTGTCCAGACTGTCTATCAGAGGGACTTGGGAAGAACCTATTTCTGCCTGGGCAAACCTACGTGTCAAGAAAGAACCACTGCGATAGTCTACCAACATGGCTCCATCTTTGGCTCCCCAAAGCCAGAACATTCCGTCACAGACCAGCTTCCACTTAGTGAAATGAAGCTTCTCTACTTCCTGACAGTACTTCTCCTCCTTGCCGTCCACCATATTCAGGCAAGTTAATCTCTCAGAAGAAGAATACACCCACAACTTCTTATAGGTAACATCCTCCAAAGCCTTCTTCGTACGACCGATTAAAGCAGAGACGCCAGTACTGTCGTTGTCAAAATAGGTTGTTACCACGTTACCGTCGTAGCGGGCAAGTCCATTATACGTGGAAAACCACAGAAAGCCCTTCTGGTCCTGTTGCATATCGCTGACGACATTAGAGGGCAATCCTTCCTGAATGGTTACCCTCTTCGCCTTCACCTCTATGGGAAGGGAAAGTATCTCGGCATGCTTCTCCACCGCTATCTGTGCCATAGGCTCCGTGCCAACGCCACGCTGTCCGCCATCATGGCAGGAACTGGCGAGCAAGGCAAAAGCCGCCGCCATAAAAAAATTACTGTATCTCATTATTCTGATTAGTTCTTAACACGGTGCAAAGATACGCCAAATACTTGGAAAAAACACATCTCCCTACCACAAAAATCACTTCACCCTAACACAAAACCATGGAAAGCCTATCACAAAGTCCATGGAAGACTGCTCCCAAGCATGAGACACTACCTATATTTAGTCGAATATAAGCTATATTTCATTGTATGTGACTTATATTTAACTAAATAAAGGTTAGGCGAAGCAGTTGGAAGCAGACTTCTCGGAAGTTTGTCTCTATAAGAAAAGATTTTTATGGCAGGGCGATAAAAAAAATATCGATGAAACGAGGAAACAGACGACAGCGACTCATCGACAAGACGGAAAAAGGGACGAGCTCATCACGAGTTCGTCCCTTTTTTACTAAAAATAATTCTTATTTACCGAAATGTATGTACTGTACTAAAAACAATCTTTACTTGTAAGCAGGATGCTGCTGACCCTCAAGACCTGCATTTACATCAAGAATCTTAGAGGTGTTGAACGGCATCAGCTCTGTCATATTCTTTTGCAAGCCATAGAATACACCAGAATTACCTGTAATCCAGGCATTGTTGCTTGACACTCCAGTTACGTCCTCTACACACAGGTTACCTTTCTGCTTGATAGAAACGATACTGAACATATTGAGGATGGTGTAAGAATGCTCTACAGCACCTTCGGGCTTGTTAACAGCACTATAAAGCTTGCCATCCTTTTCATAGAGCTTCACATCCTTAAGTGAACCCTTGCTACTTGAGTTCAAAATCTTCAGAGTCTTGAGCTGGTCGGCAGAAAGACCCAAAGCCTCAACATCAGCCTGTGAAAGGTCGATATAGCTCAAACCGATGGTAGGATCCTCAAACTTAGGGGTGGTAGAGAGATAGTAAGCACGATAAACTGGCACGTTGGCAAACTCGCCATCACGCTTTGCCAAGTTTACCAAGCGCTGCTTCTCTGCCATCAGCATCTCATACTGCTTTCCCCAACGAGTAAGGTCGGTACGACGCAGACCCTCGTTGGAAAGCTCGAGCTTACGCTCCTTCTGGATGAAGGTGAGGAAGTCGTCATGGTTGGTAGGAATACCTGCAGCAGCCTTGGCCTCATTGCCACGGAAGGCACGCTTGCGGACTTCCTTCACTGCATTGATAGCCTCCTGAGTAGGACCATTGTTCACCTCGTTCAGAGCTTCAGCATACATCAACAATACGTCGGCATAGCGAAGCAATGGGAAATTGATGTTACGCTTATTGTTGGTTGCGCCCATCTCCTTCTTCCAGTTGATGCGGTACTTGCCCACACCCATACCATTGTAAGTATTCATCTGATACTTATTGCCCTTGGCACTAAGCACGATGCCGTAGTTGCAGACAGACACATCACGACGCTGGTCATCCTTGTCATAATCGAAGAAAAGAGTTGGGTAAGCCATCATCTGTGAGCCACCCTTACCCATACCGCCTTCAGAATTGTCGTTACCTGAAGTTGGGATACCATTGACATAACCTGTTCTTACATCGGTAGCATTCTCGCCATACCAACCATACTCCAACATGGTTTCCTTGTTGTAAGTCTGGTTGCCCAAATCTCTGAACAACTGGTCATAGTTGTCGAGCAAGCCATTCTGACGCTTCTCGATAACAGCCTTACAGGCATCAGCAGCAATCTGATAAAGCTCCTTCACACGTGCAGCATCGTCACGGCGTGCGATGTGAAGAGTAGAAGCATCGTAGGTATTGAGGTCCCAACGCAGAGAGTAGCCAGCAGCATAGAGAGCCACACGGGCCAAGATGCCATAAGCAGAGTTCTTGCAGAAACGCTCAGGTGTAGAAGGAGCATTGGCCTCACCCTGCCATGGCAGGAGTTCTACAGCCTTCTGCAAATCGGCAATGCACTGATCGTAGATCACATCACGGTCGGTACGTGAAGAAGTGAAGGTTGTCAACTCAGATGTTGGAACTGTTGTGAAAGGAACGTCGCCATAGAAGCGAATCAGATTCCAGTAAGCATAGGCACGGATGGCCAACGCTTCGCCAAGGAGCGCATTCACCTTACCCTTCTCGCTCTCAGAAACGCTCATACCGGGCAACTTCTGAATACAAACGTTGGCATACTCGATGGCTGCATACATAGAAGTATATGTATTGCTGAGCATACCTGTGACGTTGGTGAAGTTGTAGTTGGAAACGTCATACTTAGAGTTGCTCTCTGTTGAGGCACACTCGTCTGTACCCTCAAGCAGCTGATAGCCCAGCTCCTGAGTATGGAGGCTGGCATAAGCACCCACTGTGGCAAGTTCTGCACGGGATACTGTCTCAAAGACAGAACCGCTGTCGGCAGATGACTCAGATGGCATATCCAACCAGTCCTGGCAAGATGTCATGGTCAAAGCTATGGCCGTAACACCTAATATATTTAATATCTTATTCATATATTACTCTTGTTAGAATGAATTGATTAGAATGTTAAGTTTACACCTACTACCCAGCTCTTAGCACGTGGGTAAGAAGAATTGTCCACACCTGGAGTCAGGGCACTTCCTGAAGCAGAAACCTCTGGGTCATAGCCTGAGTAACCTGTAATAGTGCAGATATTGTTCATCGTCGCATATACACGAGCCTTCTGCAAGTAGATCTTCTTCAACCATGTCTTAGGGAATGTATAACCCAAAGTGATAGTGTTCAGACGAAGGAATGAACCATTCTCGATATAATAGCTGCTATGATCGGAGATGGCATACTTGTTATTGGAAGAAATATTCCACATACGGCTGCCATTGTCCTCACCTGGGTTCAACTCTGCCAAACGAGCAAGGTTGGTAGACTCCTTACCTGTGAGTGGGTCGATGAGGGTGTATCGGTTAGCCATGTCTGAGATGGTGTTCTGGTTGGCCAAGTAAGGACCAACAAAACGCTGAGTACTCATGTTGAACACATCGTTGCCTACTGAGAAGTTCATGAAGACGGTCAGGTCGAAGCCCTTATAAGTAAAGGTATTGTTCCAACCTCCTGTAAAGTCAGGAGCTGCATTACCAATAACGGTACGGTCGTTAACACTCCATACAGGGTTACCATTCTTATCTGTTTCACCTGCAAATGTCTTATACTTCACATCACCTGGTTTCACAGCCTTGCGATCGAAACCTTTCAGGCTGGCAATTCCATCCTTCAACTTGTAAGTACCATCCTCGTTCTGGATAAAGTCGGCTGTGGTGTAAAGACCATCATATACCAAACCATAGAACTGTCCGAGAGGTTTGCCCTTCTCGATCTTGAAGCCCATACGAGACTCGTAATCCTGGATAAAGTAGTCTGACTCACTGCTGCCACCATAGATATCGAGCACCTTAGAGCGGTTGAAAGCCACATTGAAGTCTGTTGACCATGTGAAGTCCTTTGTACGAACAGGTGTTGCGTTGATAACAATTTCCACACCACGGTTACGGATAGAACCTACATTCTGATACTGTGTTGTATAACCTGTAGAAGAAGGAATCTGGTTCTTGATAAGCAGGTTCTTAGAGGTATTGTTGTACCAGTCGATACCTACATTGAGGCGGCTGCCAAATACCGAAACGTCAAGACCTACGTTGACAGTCTCTGTCTTCTCCCACTTGAGGTCCTTATTTCCAAGAGTCTTACCTGGAACATAAGTGATATAGTCCTTACCGCCAATGCCATAATGGCCAGAGCCGTAAGAAGTAGCATACATATTGTCGTCGATGTTATCGTTACCGGCCGTACCATAACCTACACGGAGCTTCAAGTTGTCGAAGATATCCTTCAAACCTTCCATGAATGGTTCCTCAGAAATACGCCATGCAGCAGATGCAGATGGGAAATAACCCCACTGGTTGCCCTTGGCAAACTTAGAAGAGCCGTCACCACGAAGTGTCGCGTTGACAAGATAACGGTCCAGATAGTTGTAAGATACACGGGTGAACCAAGATACACGACCACGACGAGTCTTGCCTGATTTCCATACAGCAGGAATACCCATGCTGACATCATTCAAACCGAAGTTTCCATCAGAAAACTCACGATACTCGTTTTCGAGCTTCATGGTCTCCCAATAAGTAGTCTCCTGACCCAGCAGAGCTGAGAAGTGATGATCCTTGTTGAGGTCGAACGAGTAGTTCAGCGTATTGGTAATCTGCCACTGGTAAGCCTCTGCATTGTTGCGCTTGCCATAACCATAAGGGCTCTTGTTGGCAGCAGCTGTCTTGGTAGAGCCATCGTCCCAATAGTCGGTACGAGTCTGCTTCCACTGATAGCTACCAGCTGTACGCCATGTAAGATTCTTAATAATGTCAAACTCAATACCAGCATTCACAGTAGCAAGACGAGTAAACTTCTCGTTTGTGATAGCGTTATTGGTAAGAATAGGGTTGTTAGAGTCGTAGTTGTTACTACCAGGGATGGCATCGAAGGCATCTGTGAGGTCTTCGCCAAGCATCTGCTCGTTGGTAAAGCGAACACCACCTGTTACAGGCTGAAGAATCGTCTGCTTCAATGTACCACCAAGCGAACCGCCACCTTCGAGCTTAGTCATCTGCAAAGCAGAAGAGAAGTCGAAGCGTACGCCCTTCCAAAGTTCGTGATTGATCTTGGCGCGGACACTGTTCTTATAGTAACCATGCTTTGCCATGATACCATCCTCGCCAGTATAGTTGTAGCTGAGCATATACTTTGTCTTCTCGCTACCACCAGAGATATTGATATTATGTGTCTGAGCCACGCCAGTAGATCCGAACACCTCGTCCTGCCAGTCGATACCGGCACGGTTGCCATATTCGCTTGCTATACGGTCATAAGCGCCTGTATAGAAGTCGGCATCACTTACGCTGCCACCAAAAAGGCTTGCGAAAGCATCCTCGTTGCCACGAAGAGTCTGGAACTCATACTGATACTTCACGTAATCCAAAACGCCAAGCAGGTCGAGCTTCTTGCCAAGACGCTGGAAACTTACATAACCATTATAAGAAACCTCAGTCTTGCCGGCCTTACCGCTCTTGGTAGTAATAAGGATTACACCATTGGCACCAGCAGCACCATAAATAGCTGTAGCAGAAGCATCCTTCATCACGTCGATGGTCTCGATATCGTTGATATCCACATTTCTCAAACCATCTTCCATCTGGAAACCATCCACGATGTAGAGAGGCTTGGTACTCTGTGTGATAGACGTACCACCACGTACAGTAATGTTGATATCGGCACCTGGCGCACCACTCTGGGTAATGATGTTCACACCGGCAGCCTTACCTGTCAAAGCCTGAGCGGCAGAAGTAGCAGGTATATTGGCAAGATCCTTACCGCTGACTGAAGCTGTAGCGGCAGTCAGGTCTCTTTTCTTTACCTTAGCATAACCAATAGAAACAACCTCGTCGAGCATCTGAGCCTCGGGCTCGAGCTGTACATTAATCTGTGTCCGGCCCTTGATGTCTACTGTCTTTGTCTTGTAACCTACATAAGAAATAACCAAAGACTTGGCAGATGAAGGAACAGTCAGCTTAAAGTTACCATCCACGTCGGTAACGGTGCCTGTATTACCTGGCACAACTTTTACCGTCGCACCGATAACTACATCCATGTCATCCGTCACTTGTCCTGAAATAGTCACCCCTTGAGCGAGGCCTTTCACAGGAACCACCAGTAGCATGAACAATACCATGCATACTTGGAACATAAGTGATTTGTTTTGCATAAAATGATTTTTTAAGTTTATATTAGTTTATTGTTGTATTTACGAACGTATTTAGCAGTGTGGCTTTTTCTCCTACCAGACTAAAAGAGGGGTTTCAGACCTTCCCATTTCACATCCCAGTTGCCATCTTGTGGGAAACCAGGATTGGGATGAACACTTCCATCCCAGCCTGCACACATCATAGCTACAGCCATCAGGTAACCTCCATTGCCAGGAAGATAAAGACGAAGACGACCGTCCTGATAATTATGACCACTTACCAAATAGGTGTTCTTCTGCTGTTTCATCAGCAAGGCTCCAACTGCATTCTCGGGCTCTCCCATGCGGGCAGCTCCCATAGCCATCATCGGATAATCCCATCCCCAGGATGTCTCCCACTTCCAGTTCTTCCAAATCCACTGTTCTGTCTTCTTCATCTTGGCAAAGTCAATCTGACGACTGTTATATGGGAACAGACCTATCGCTCCCATTACTGCTGGGTGATCGCTGTACATCTTTTCATTCTTATAAGTATCAGGCTCGGTCTCTGCTGCAAGATACAGACTGTCCTTGGATGCCAATGGAGATATCTTCTGAATGACATCATCCCAATGTGCATTGCGCTCCTTGCCCAATCGCTCACGCCAGGTCTGTGCAATCTGAAGGGCACAATGCCACTGACTCAACTCGAAAGGAGGATTGATGGTTGTTGCTGCTGGCAGAGTTTCCTGAGCTGCTATACAACCACGAAGGATATAGCGGTCGTTCTGCTTGTCATAATCAGCGAAGTCGCCCATAAACTCGGCGGTTTCATCGACCAAGCGTGCATATTTCTGCAAGAGTGCAGGTGTTGGGTTGGCACGATAGAGCAACTCTGCCAAATAAATAAGGTGAGGCTGTTGCCAGATAAGGAAACTTCCCACTCCTGAAGGTGCCTCGCCTACCCAAGGGTCGGTCATCTTCATCCAGCGCACTCCCTTGAAGCCCTGTCGCTCGGCTATCTTGCGGGCATTCTCCTCTGCCTTGAAGTACCAGGAAAGTGAACGTTCCAACATCTCAGGATGTCCCCACAAGGCAAACTGTGCCTGATGCCAGAGAATCATCTCCAAATGAAATTTGCCAAACCATGAATTATAGGTGAGTCCTGTCTCCTGTGGAGGTGTATCGCCTGCATCCTGAATGGCGAGCAGATACTGGCTCAATACTACGCGGCGCTCCATCTCCTTGGCACGGGGATCCTTGCAGTTGGAGAAGTCTGCCATACCACCTTTTTTCCAATAACCCAGCCAGTATGCCTTGGCAGCGTCAGCTACTTCGGCAAAGGTCTTGTTGGCTGTGGATGTCTGCTCAGCATATTCGCAGGTAAGTTTCAAGTCAGAAGACTTGGCTTGCAACTGATAGAAGTTCTTGCCTTTCTGCTTTAATTTAGCAGCACCTTGCCATCTTAACATCACAAAATATACGGTTTCATCGATTATTCTCTTTAAAACTGCAGAGTTGGATGTTTGAGCAACAAGTGTCGTGGAATGCAACTTATCTTTAGTCCAGTCGCAGGCATCATCGCAATGTCCACCAGTAGGATAAGCGAAGCGTACATCCACAGCGATGGTTCCCTTAGACTGTATATGGGTAGCTATCATATCAAGAACAGGGTCGCAGGTTGTTTCCACTTGGTATGCCTTACCTTTATATATAAAGCTGCTCTTGATCATACCTTCCCACATATTCAGTGTCTGGTCTATCTGCTTGATCTGCTTAGGATCTGCACCCAGAGACAATCCCAATGTACCCAAATGCAGACGATGAGGGTTTACGCGATACCAATCGCCAGCTGCCTTGGCTCGTTTGTTGTCCTTTACCTGTGTGGCATAAGGTTCCTTACGGCCTCTGCCAAAATCATAATAACGCCAGCTTTCCTCTGGTTGATAATTCTCAGGATTGGCAAAAGAATGCCAGCCCCAGTCGCTCATGGTTCCCAATGGAACACCAAGAGAATAAGACTTAGGGAAAGACTGAAGACCTGTACCATCTACGGTCATGGCAAAACCACCATTACCTACAGAGAGCGAGTTGAGCGAATCCATTGTTGTAACATGTGGATTGTTACGCTCTACCACCTTCTTTCTGTCGATGGGTTGCTGAGCCATAGAGCTCAATGCAAACAACAGGCAAATACTTAAGATTAATTTTTTCATTTGTTTTTAGCTATTTTCGATGGCAAAATTAGTGCTTTTCACATATTATAGCTATACAAAATTGTACACTATCATATATTTCTATTCCATCAAACGAAATTTCACGCACATAGTATTGGACGAATATTTGCTATAAATGGCAAATAAGTAAATAAAATATGTCTGAACTAAAATACCTATTTTATATAAGATGTGCACTTATTATAGATAAAATAAGGTGCATTTATAGCAAACAAGGCACAGACACACATTTATGATTCTTTTAAGAAGTTATTTTATATCTCGTGTGCATATATAGGAGGAAGTGTACAATTGTGTACACTTCCACCCATCATTTTATTTCATGATTTTTCGTGTTACCACTTTTCCGGCTTTTGTAGTCAATCGCAACAAATATGCACCATCACCCACATTAGAGATTTTTCTTCCTGACAAATCGTAGTATTCTACTTTGGCAGGGATTTCCTGCATAGATATATTTCCAACACCTGTAGCAGTGGCGACCTTGACAATACCTTCAGTAGAAAGAGAAGTCAAATCCCAAACTTGTCCCTCTCCTGGTTTCTCTGGAATCATCTTTACTGTTCCGCCTAATGTCACTCCAGAAGAGAAGACTTTGAATACTTCTCCATCGACAAAGGTCATTGGTACATCCGCGTCTCCCATTTGGATGACAGCGCCATCCTCCAAGGTTACAGCATCAGAAGCTATCACATTGTTGCTTGTACCTTCCAACAACACATTAACAATACCACAGCTTTTGACGGTCAAAGAGCTTTTCAAAGACAACTTGGCGCCATTAGCGCCTTTTTCGAAATCTCCTGCCTGGATCGTGGCACCAGCATCTACACAAACAGCACCAGCAATACTTCCCTCACCTGATAGAGTTGCATCTTTCATGACATTTACTGCTCCTGTTCCACTATTTGTGCCATTAACTATCAAATTACCACCTTGTACGTTGGTGACACCCTTATAGTCGTTGTCACCTGTCAAACGCCAATAACCAGTACCTTGCTTATTGATATTTACCGTACCTTGATACTTTGAGCTACTGCCACTCATAGACCAATTGTTGATTCTTCCAGCAAAAGTCTCATCCGTATTGGCGGTTCCTATGTTCCAAATACACTCAAAATCTTTTGTTTTTTTACTACTTCCACTCAAATAAGTAGTTGAAGCACCTGATAATCCTCCTATGATAGCATTACCTTTCGTAGCCCAAATTCCCATACGAGCGTTACCTGCCAACTCCACAACACTATTCTTGAAATTAACGGAATTATCATTCAGCAAGAACAAAGACCCTTCTTTTTCAGAAGAGATACCATTTGCAACCAAACGTCCTGCAAATGCTGAGAAGTTATCACCCTTCAGATACTCTCGCAAATAAGGAACATTCAGTTGAAGAGTACCAGACCCGGTCAATGGTGTAGCTATATAACAATTGCGGTGTGGAGAGAACTGCGAAACCGTTCCTTCCTTCACTTCTATCGGGAATGAGTAAGTCTCAAAACTGTTATCCTCACCATTCGTCTTCAGTTCTCCTCCTTCCATAATCAGCTTGGAAGAAGAACCTATACCCGCTTTTGCGACCTCAATAGTCGAGAGATTGAGAGTTCCTCCACGAAGAATCGTCGTTCCCTTGTAGCCAAAGAACTTACTTGAGGCAACAGATACTTGACCTTTTCCATCAAAGACTATATTGCCGTCTCCTTCAAACGATCCATTCATCGTAACCGTCGCAGCACTATTCTCTACTTCAAAAGTCGATTCCCTCTTTATCTGAGCCGCTTTATCCGTAGCAGTTGTTTCTCCTGTATAGCGATAAGTTCCTCCATCAAAAATCCAACTCTGCGCAAAGTTTGCACTCGCACCAATAGAGCTGGGCTCACTGCCATTTTTCAAAGTATTGAAAGCCAACACTCCTTCATGAAGCACCGTGGCTCCGGTGTAATTGTTTAATGTATTTAATGTCAGAGTGCCTTCACCGGCTTTATTGACAGAAGTCTCACCAGCGATTGCACCAGCGCCAGATATCTCTACGTTTCCATCACCTTTGGCGACAAGAGCAGCAGGACTCACAGTCTCATCCAGTGCCACATGAACATCCTTTGAGGCATCGAAGAGCACCTTTTCGTTATCAGTAAAAGACGCTAAACCACCATTCCAACTTTTGGCACTATAATCCCAAACAGTAGCAGAATTATCCCATGTCAAATCTGGTTGATAAGAATCTATATCCAACATGCCTGCTTCTACAGGACGAGTGGTCATCGTGAGCTCTGGAGAATACTCGGAGAATTTGTCGGAACCTTCGAAAGCACGCACTCTCGTCAAGAAAGCAGTGCCTGGTTCAAGACCTTCAATTGTACACGAAGTCGAATTAGCTGCCACACGAGCCACTTCTTTCCAAGCCTCTTCACCAGCCTTCTTCAGTTCTACAATAAAGCCATCCTCAGCATACGTATAATCTCTCCACTTCAACTTAATACTCGTAGTTGTAGCAGAAACAAATTCCACACACATCGGGGCACGTAAGAAATAATCGCGGTCATCGACAGTAATGCCGTTGATGTAGTTCTCGATGTTAGCATACCCATTGGTTGCGATTACCATCGCATCATCCTTGTTAGGATCTGTCCCATGCGTTTTCTCCCACTCGTCAGGCATACCGTCACCATCGGTATCTACTTTTTTATTGCCTCCCCAAACAGTCCATGTAGCAGGGCTACCATATACCAGATTTTCCTCATTAGATATCAATTCTCCACTCTTTCCAAGAGAATTAACTTCGTCAACCATATAACAATCCGCATAGTCGCGATATGGCAAAGACGCTCCTACAGTAGGAAGCAGATTGGTCAACAAACTATTGCCGGGATACTTTGGCATCTCTGGATAATCATAGCGAGTCGTTTGACGCACACCTGCCGCATAGTTTGTCACCTCAGCAGGGTCAAACTTACCATCCATATTGCTATCCTGCCAGTTATCCTCTCCATAGAAGCTAAACGCACCTTCTCCTCCTCCACCAGAAAAGGCATTTCCACCGTTAGCAGGACCATTGATAAACAAATTGCCTTCTATATTAGCAAAGGAATCTCCCTTAGAGTCTCCACCCATAATGTAACAACCATTCTTCCAATTATAAACGATATTGTTTACATACTGGGTTTTTCCTTTTATCTTGTTGTTACGAGTTGCGTTATCTACATAAAGATTGCGATAGAGCGAAATGTAGTCAGACTGCATCAAGCCTCCCGCACTATGAGGCATCAACCCTTGTCCCATAATACTATTCGAAATCGTTATGTAGCCAGGAACGACACCTTTGTTGTCTGGATTGATGGAAAACGTCTCATCCAATCCCCAAGAGAAAGAACAATGGTCGAATATCATATTCTGTCCGTTGGCTATACCTGCCGCATCTTTTCCCGACGAGCCATTGTGTCCCATACGGAAACGCATATAGCGTACGATAATATTGTCTGAACCCGAGAAGGACACGCCATTACCATAGACGGTTATACCTTCGCCTGGAGCTGTCTGACCCGCAATATATAAGTTGTTTTTAAAAACCAATCGGCCCTTAATGTTGATGACACCAGCGACATCAAACACGATTATGCGATTGGGCTGACTGATGGCATCTCTCAAAGACCCAGTACCAGAATCATTCAAATTAGTAACATGATAAACTGTACCTCCATCACGGGCACCTACCGCAAAACGTCCCCATCCCTGAGCTTCAGGAAATGCCAATTGCTGAGCTTGAGTTGCCAAGCAACTACTTACCAGCAATGCTGAGAACAAAAACTTAGTTGATTTTCTCATTGTCATAGTTATTAGTTTAGTTATTAGTTTAGTTTTCAAGAATAAAGAACAAATATCAACATGAAAAGCTATTTCATGTAATTTGCATTTACCGAATAAAACGATAGACTATCTCACTGAGATAGATTCCCTGCCTTAGCGAGATAGTCTATTATCATTTATTAATAACCTGGCAACTGAGTCAGGTTAGGGTTGTCAACCATTGGATGACCAGCACTCTTGTTTGCAAAAGGAAGTAATTCGCAATGATTTTCCTCATATCCATAATACAAGCCATCACTTCCGTCTGCAGCCTCAATCCAATTAGGATAAGTTCCTCCATTCTCAGACTTTCCTGTAGGCTTGGTATAAATGATATTACCTATCTGTAAAGCCTTAGCACCACCAGAGAAACCAACAGACTGACGTGCCTTTACATTGAATGAGCTGTTATATGCCTCAAACATGTTGACTGGATACCATTTATCACCATTATTCACTGCTATTCCATGCGCTTGAACAATTTCTGCCAACTTTGCCTGATTAGGAACGGTCTTCAAAATTTCGATTTCGTGAGCATCAGTAATGTCAATATAGTCAACTGCCAAGAACTCGTCTCCATATACCTGCGCATCTTTGTGGAACTTGTAAAGACGATAAGTAGCAACATTAGCATATGCTCCTCGTTTATCAGACAAATCCTTCATATCCTGCTTAGTCTGAGCAATTTCCTTAGCCAAACGTCCCATACGAATCAAATCTGTTCGGAGCATAAACTCTGTAGCAAATTCCCACTTCCTTTCTTGAGCCAAAGCATCATCGAAGGCTGTTTGAGTTGAAGGAATCTCCATATCAGCAATTCCTGCACGTTCACGTACTTCCTTTAATGCATTCTTTGCTTCAGAAGTCGGTCCATTATTCAAGAAATTCTCAGCCTCTGCATACATCAGGAGCACATCTGCATAACGAAGAATTGGAATATTCAAGTTACGTTTGCTCGCATCTTGTGGCTCAACACACCAAGAAAGACGGAACTTTCCAGACATGATGCAAGAGTAAGTTGTACCAACATCGACCCAAGTATCACTACTCTTACCATTATTTAAGAAATAAATACTGTAAGAAGTACAATTGACATCTCTACGAGTATCTTTCTTGTCAAAAGAGAGATAATAGGTAGGCAAAATAAACTGCATAGCTTTGCGTGAACCAAACGTGCCGCCTCTTGAACCTGGATGTGCATAAATCTGGAATTTAGAGTTGGTCTCTGAACCATATTGAGCTAAAGAGAGAAGCATTTCTGAATTGACAGCGGTTAGATTACGCTGATCAAAGTTATACCATAAATTCTCATAACCACTCTTGCCGTTAGCTGCTTTTACCAAATAGTTTTCACCTTTATTAATAACAGCCTTGCAAGCATTGTCTGCAATCTGATACAATTCCTTTACTCGTTCTGCATCGTCACGACGCTTTACTTGCATGGTATTAACGTCATTGGTCTCAAGATTCCAGCGAAGAGAATAGCCACCAGCATATAGCGCTGTACGTGCAAGTAAAGCATAAGCTGCCTGCTTAGTAAAGCGTTCTGTAGTCGCATATCCGCTCTCAGAGAACCATGGCAAATAATCAACCGCCTGCTGAAGGTCTGCGATTATCTTGTCATAGATTACATCACGTGAAGTACGCTTTGGATACAAGGCCTCATTCTTATCTGAAATATCATCCATAGGCAACCAACGAGCTGGCACATCACCATAAACACGTATTAAGTTAAGATAACCGAAAGCACGAAGGCACAAGGCCTCACCTAACATCGAGTTACGCTTATCGCTCTCCGCCATTTCACTCAATTTTTTGATGGCAATGTTTGCTTGCTCTATTGCACCATACTCTTCATTATATACTCCTGTCAAAGTCGTAGGAGTAGTAGCATCATACTTATAGTTACAAATATTATACTTAGAGTTGTTGGTTGTTCCATCCTCACATGAATGCATAACACCATCACCCATGCCCATTTGATAATAAAAATCGCCTGGGACAATACCTCTATAACACCCTTGTACGAACAAGTCTGCATTAGTTTCATTCTGAAAAGCGAACTCTGTATCGTCAGATTTATAAGCCTCCATATCAAGCCAATCGTTACAAGAGGTCAGTCCGATTGCAGCCATTACAGCCACGAATATCTTATTTATCTTCATTACTTTTCGTATTTAATATTTTACACTTAAACTTAGAATGTAACATTCAAGCCCACAACAAAGCTCCTTGAGCGAGGATAAGTAGAACTGTCATAACCTGGAGTTGTAGCTACACCTTTTGCAGCAGACACCTCTGGATCATAACCGTCATAGCCTGTAATGGTTGCCACATTATAAACAGTAAAGTAGATTCGGGCATTGCTGATATATGCCTTGCTCACCCAAGCTTTAGGGAATGTGTATCCCAAGGTAATCTGCGACAAACGTAAATATGAACCATCCTCTACATAATAAGAAGAAGGATAAGTGATACAATTGGTATTCACCTTGCTTGGACTCCATGTACGAGAAGCTTCATTTGGATTCAACTCCTTCAAACGAGCTAAAGTAGTCGCAGTTTTACCTGTCGTTGGATCTATGAGACGATAATAGTTGTCACCAAATTCTGAAGGAACATTTTGGAACATGGCGTATGGGCTCAAGCTATGCTTAGTGGCATTGTAAATGTCATTCCCTATCGAGAACTTCATAAACATGTTGAAATCGAATCCTTTATAGGTAATTGTATTGTTGAAGCCACCAACGCAATCAGGTGTACCGTTACCTATCTTAACCATCTTTTTTGTAAACTTAGTTCCATCCTCGTTGTCTGCTGCAAACTTGATGTCACCAGGCTGGATATTTGTCTTATCTACAGAGACTACACCTTCTTTAAGTACAAACTTACCATTTACTTCTTCGAAATCATCGGTTGTATAGATACCTTCGTATTTATAACCATACATATCTCCCAACTCTTGACCTACTGTTGCATAATAAGTTACAGAACCACTTCTGTTACCACCAACAGTGAACACTTTACTGTCTTGTCCGTTTTCCAAAGAAATCACCTTTGACTTATTGAAAGACAGATTCAAATCAGAAGTCCAACGGAAATTCTTAGTCTGTACATTGACTGTATTCAAAGTAAATTCCCAACCACGATTGCGCATCTTGCCAATATTCTGATATTGGTATGTATAACCTGTACTTGCAGGAACAACACTCTGCATCAACAAGTTGCTTGCCTCGTTGTTATACCATTCAGCAGTCAAATTAATACGACTTTTCAGAAAAGATACATCCACACCAATATTAGTTGACTTTAAAGTTTCCCACTGCAAAGCACTATTTCCAAGTGTACCACTCAATGCATAAGCTGGATTAGTGGTACTGTTATTCATAGGATAGATGGTCTGTGACACGTTGGTACGATACAGATAATCAGAAATATCATTATTTCCTGTAGCACCATAACCCACACGTAACTTCAAACTACTAACCACATCATTGATTGGTTTATCCTTAAAGAATTTTTCCTCTGAGATACGCCAAGCACCTGCAATAGAAGGGAAATATCCCCACTGATGACCACGAGCGAACTTGGAAGAACCATCAGCACGAAGAGACGCTGTCAATATATAACGTTCGTCGTAATTGTAATTTAAACGACCGAAGAAAGAAACGATTCCACTATGAGAATGTCCCGAGCTTTTTTCCTTTACATTAGCTACAGAAATATCATCCAAGCCATGGTTAGGAACAGGGAACTTATTTAAGGTCATAGAATTACTCTCTGACTCAGAGTAAGTCGTTTCTTGACCCAACAAAGCTGTTATTTTATGCTTCTTTGCAAAAGTTTGGTGATAATTCAATGTATTAGTAACTTGCCACTTATAGCTTTCACTATTACCTATACTACCGTTAATACCCGTATTAACAGGATCCATGATGTAAGATGTAGATCTTTCATCTGCAAAAGAAGTTGACTTGGCATTGCTCCAAGTATAACTACCTGCTGTACGCCAAGTAAAATGTTTCAAGAAATCAAATTCTAAGCCAGCATTAACAGTAAAAAGACGTGAATGTTTCTTACTTGTTGAAGCAAGATTTTGGATCAACGGATTGGCAGTATCGTAAGAAGAGTCAAGGCTGGAAAAGTCAGGATAAGTCTGTTCGTTAAGCAGTTGATCCAGAGTAAACATAGTACCTCCTGTAATAGGTTGAAGAAGGACACTCTTCATTCCAGAATAAGCTCCTCCACCATGTACACTACGTCCACTAAACATTGTGTTCACATCTAAACGGATTCCTTTATAAAGCTCAGAATTCACCTTTGCACGGAAAGAGTTCTTTTTGTCATTATGGTTAGCCAACAATCCATCTTGATTATAATAATTGTAGCTCAACATTACCTGAGTCTTATCGGTACCGGTAGTAATATTAATGTTGTGATTTTGCTTGAAAGCAGAACCGCCAAACACTTCATCCTGCCAATCTAAAGAAGCAGCATTTGCATAATTACTTTCTATACGATCATAAACACCCGTATAAAAATCAGCTTCATCAGTTGCCTTACCATTATCAAACACATTACTCCAAATAGAAGCCTTACCATTCAAAGCTGCCATCTCATACTGATATTTAACAAAATCAGCAGCATTACTCATCATATCCAACTTCTTAGACAACACATCAAAAGCAAAATAAGTGTTATAGTTGATTTGGGTCTTACCTTTATGACCTGATTTTGTCGTAATCAATATAATACCATTAGATCCACGAGCACCATAAATCGCAGTAGAAGAAGCATCCTTCAAAACATCAATACTCTCAATATCATTTACATCAATATTCTCCAAGGCATTGCTCATTTCGAAGCCATCCACAATATACAGTGGCTCTGAGCCTTGAGTTAAGGACATACCACCTCGAACTGTTACAGTAGAACTGGAACCAGGTGCACCACTTTTAGAAATGATATTAACGCCCGCTGCTTTTCCTGCTAAAGCTTGTGCAGCAGACGTAACAGGTACATTTACCAGTTCCTTACCATTTACAGAAGCTGTTGCACCAGTCAAATCTTTCCTTTTTACCTTGGCATAACCAATAGAAACAACCTCGTCGAGCATCTGAGCCTCGGGCTCGAGCTGTACATTAATCTGTGTCCGGCCCTTGATGTCTACTGTCTTTGTCTTGTAACCTACATAAGAAATTACCAAAGATTTGGCAGATGAAGGAACGGTCAGCTTAAAGTTACCATCCACGTCGGTAACAGTACCTGTATTACCGGGAACAACTTTTACCGCCGCACCGATAACTACATCCATGTCATCCGTCACTTGTCCTGAAATAGTCACCCCTTGAGCGAGGCCTTTCACAGGAGCTACCAGCAGCATGAACAATACCATGCAAACCTGGAACATAAGTGATTTGTTTTGCATAAAATGAATTTTTTAGTTTATAATATTTGAATTTGTTTCTGTTTTTAGCAAGTTTCATTCTCCGTCAACTATAAGAAGAGTGGCTTAAGGTGGTTCCTTGTACATCTTGGCACATCGACCACTTCTGCTAAGGTTTTATCGGCAGAAGATGCACAATCTGAATATTGCAAATTGTTTTAGTTTGATGCAAAATTATTGTTTTTTACATATTACAACTATATGAATTTGTACACTTCCATATATTTCCATTCAATCTAAATAAATGTTCGCACCATGACCATGCGCTGGGCACTCATTGACCACGCGTTGGTCCCTCGGTGAACATGCGCTGGTCCCTCGGTGAACATGCGCTGGGCATATGTTGCCCAGCACGTGGTCAACGAGTGCCCAAAATATGGAACGACTTTTGGGCACTCTTTAAACATATCATCATTAACCCATTGTCGGAACGTACATGCGCTGCCTTTATTTAATAGCTTAAGCCAACGTATAAGGGTATATAAAGAGAAAAAGTATCTTAGGATTTTTCCTTTTACCCTAAGATACTTTCAAAAGTTCCTAACCAACTACTTTCTATATATTCCGAAGCTATACCTAAAACATCTGTGCCACACGCTTCACTCCTGCTACCAAAGCATCAACCTCTTCCTTGGTATTATAGAGCGCAAAGCTGGCTCGAACGGTTCCTAAGATGCCATAACGGTCCATCAAAGGCTGAGCACAATGATGACCTGTACGAACTGCAATGCCAAGACGGTCGAGAAGTGTGCCCATATCCATGTGATGAATATCGCCTACAAGGAAACTTACCACAGCATCCTTGCCTTCTTGCTCTCCAAAAAGTCTGATTCCATCGATGGTTCGCATCTGTTCCATACAGTAGCGTGTAAGTTCTTTCTCGTGCTGGGCAATATTGTCCATACCAAGAGCCGACACATAATCGATGGCTTTGGCCAAACCATGAGTAGCCACATAATCGGGAGTTCCTGCCTCAAACTTGAAGGGCAACTTCTCGAAAGTGGTCTTTTCGAAGCTCACACTCTCTATCATCTCGCCACCTCCCTGGTAAGGAGGCATACGGTCAAGCCATTCTTCCTTGCCGTAGAGCACGCCGATACCTGTAGGTCCATATATCTTATGACCACTGAAAGCGAAGAACTCGCAATCCAAATCCTGTACATCGACCTTGAAATGAGGTGTGCTCTGAGCTCCATCCACCATCACGGGCACATCATGCTCATGAGCTATCTTGATCATCTCTTTCACTGGGTTCACCGTACCGAGCACATTGCTTACCTGGGTAATACTGACAATCTTGGTACGTTCGTTGAACAAACTGGCGAATTCATTGATGTTTATTTCTCCTTTTTCGTTAATAGGGATAACACGGATGGCAATGCCTTTCTTGGCTGCCTGCAACTGCCAAGGCACAATATTGGAATGGTGCTCCATAGTAGAGATGATGACCTCGTCGCCCTCGCCCATAAACTCATCACAGAAAGAGGAGACAACGAGATTCAGACTCTCGGTAGTACCACGGGTAAAGATGATTTCCTCTACTTTGGGAGCATTGATAAACTTGCGTACTGTCTCGCGGGCAGCCTCATGAAAATCTGTAGCCTGCTGAGAAAGGTAATGCACACCTCTATGCACATTGGCATTGACGTTAAGATATTCGTCACGCATAGCATCAAGCACACATAAAGGCTTCTGTGTAGTAGCAGCATTATCGAGATAAACCAAAGGCTTGTCGTACACCGTTCTCGAAAGTATCGGGAAATCGGCTCTTACTTTGTTAATATCATACATAATTTTAAGGAGTTAAGAAGTTAAGGAGTTAAAGAAGTTAAGACATCGGTAAATCTGTTTTCAAAAGGAATCTCAAACAATATAACAATTGTCTTAACTCCTTTAACTTCTTAACTCCTTTAACTACATATTATTACTTGCAAAGCTTGCATCCCTCACACTTGTTGAGTTCACCACGGAAGCGTTTTTCTACAAGATGATGAAGGCGATCACGAAGAGGCTCCAATTCCATCTTGTCAATAACTTCGTTGATAAACGCAAACTGAAGAAGCAACTTTGCCTCCTCAAGGCTTACACCGCGCTGCTGCATATAGAACAAGGCAGCATCGTTAAGCTGACCGACAGTGCTGCCATGCGCACACTTCACATCATCGGCATATATCTCCAACATAGGCTGGGTGAACATACGGGCAGTCTTGGTGGCACAAAGATTTTGATTAGTTTCCTGAGATATTGTCTTCTGAGCGCCATGACGTACCAACACACGACCAGCAAAGGCTCCTCGGGCCTCACCATCGAGTACATATTTATAAAGTTCATTGCTGGTACAATGTCCCACCTGATGATCAATAAGTGTGTTGTTATCCACCACCTGATTCTTATCGGCAATAACACAACCATTGCAGAAACATTCTGCCCCCTCGCCCTTGAACACCAAGTCGAGACGGTTGCGGGTGATACCATTATGAAGGGTAATCACATTATGGTTCACACGGCTGTTGGCCTGCTGCTCTATATAAACATTGCTGACACGACGGTTCTTGTAATGAGTCTCCTCAAGACAATAAAGATCAAGACTCGCATTCTCGCCTACAAAAGCCTCAATAACCTGTGTGGCAAGGAAATTCTTGTCGTCAGCTGCATGGTCGCAGAAGAGGAACTTTGCCTCAGCACCCTGCTCCAAGACGATGAGAACACGACGATTCACCATCAGGTCGACATCCGAGCGAAGAATATTGATGACCTGCACAGTACGCTCCACCTTTACATTCTTGGGCACATAGATGAACAAGCCATCCTGAGCCAAGACTGTATTCAGGGCAGTAATGCCATCCTCGTCTGTTTTGGCAATCTTAGCATAGTATTTCCCGATGAATTCAGGGTTTTCTGCAGCAATCTTGCTCAAAGAATCCACGATAACGCCCTCTGGAAGTTCTACCTTTGGAAGAGCTTTGTTATAGAAAGCATCATTAACCACGAAGTATAGCGAAGTACTGAGATTGGGCACATCACAACGGAAAGCCTGATAAGGGTCTACAGGAATCTCCAGTCGATTCAGGTTCAAACCATAGTCGGGCTCGAAGATGGCACTCATATCTGTGTACTTGTATCTCTCCACCTTGCGAGAAGGAAAGCCCAGGCGACGGAAGTCCTCAAAAGCTGCATCGCGCACAGCATTGAGCACCTCGGCACTGTTCTTCTTGATCATTCTCGACGAAGACTGATACAAGTCTAAATATTGTTTTTCTGAATGCATAATATTCTATTTATAATTAATAAACAACAATGAATAAACAGAGGCTTGCCTTTCATGGCAAAGCCTGTTATGATTGAGACATTATCATTTATTCTTTTTCATCTACCTCAGCCTTAATCCAGTCGTAGCCACGAGCCTCAATCTCCTTGGCAAGTTCAGGACCGGCAGTCTTCACGATTCTACCTTTATAGAGTACGTGAACCACACTTGGCTTAATCATATCGAGCAGACGCTCATAGTGAGTGATGACAATGGCAGAAGTCTTGTCGGTATGCATCTTGTTCACGCCATCAGCCACAATACGCATCGCATCTACATCGAGACCAGAGTCTGTCTCATCAAGGATAGAGAGCTTTGGCTCCAGCATTGCCATCTGGAAAATCTCATTGCGCTTCTTCTCTCCACCAGAGAAACCTTCGTTGACAGAACGGCGAGCCAACTTGCTGTCAAGTTCTACCAACTCTCGCTTCTCGCGCATCAGTTTCATAAACTCACTTGTATTCAAAGGCTCCAAGCCCTGATACTCGCTCTTGGCATTGATGGCAGCACGCATGAAGTTGGTCATAGATACGCCAGGAATCTCTACTGGATATTGGAAAGAAAGGAACAAACCTTCGCGGGCACGGTCCTCTGGCTTCATATCCAGCAGGTTCTTGCCGTTGAAGATAGCCTCGCCCTCAGTTACTGTATAGAGAGGGTTGCCTGTGAGCACAGCACTCAAGGTTGACTTACCAGAACCGTTAGGTCCCATAATCGCATGTATCTCGCCGTCATTAATAGTCAGGTTGATACCTTTCAATATTTCTTTGCCTGCAATAGTTGCATGCAGATTCTTTACCTCTAACATAATTTTAGTCAATTTTTATCGATTTCATCGAGAATTATGATGATTATCCTACGGTTCCTTCGAGTGAAACACTCAGGAGTTTCTGTGCCTCAACGGCAAACTCCATAGGCAACTTGTTGAGCACATCCTTGGCATAACCGTTTACGATCAGGCCGACTGCCTCCTCAGTTGGAATGCCTCGCTGATTGCAATAGAAGAGCTGGTCTTCAGAAATTTTCGAGGTGGTTGCCTCATGCTCGAACACTGCGGTATCGTTTTGCGCATCCATATATGGGAAAGTATGTGCTCCACAATCACTGCCCAACAACAATGAGTCACAAGAACTGTAGTTACGGGCATTGTCGGCATTAGCTGTGGCACGAACCAGACCACGATAGGAGTTCTGGCTATGACCTGCCGAAATACCCTTCGAGATGATGGTACTCTTGGTATTCTTACCCATATGAATCATCTTGGTACCTGTATCGGCCTCCTGATAATTGTTGGTAACAGCCACACTGTAAAACTCAGCTACAGAGTTGTCGCCACGCAGGACACAAGAAGGATACTTCCAGGTAATGGCGGAGCCCGTCTCTACCTGAGTCCAACTCAACTTCGAGTTGACACCACGCAAGTCGCCTCGCTTGGTCACGAGATTCAAGACTCCACCCTTTCCATGTTCATCACCAGGATACCAGTTCTGAACGGTAGAATACTTCACCTCGGCATTGTCCTTAACGATAATCTCGACAATAGCTGCATGGAGCTGGTTCTCATCACGCATAGGTGCTGTACATCCCTCTAAGTAAGAAACGTAGGCATCGTCGTCGGCAATAATCAATGTACGCTCAAACTGACCTGTATTGCGGGCATTAATGCGGAAATAGCTGCTCAACTCCATAGGACAGCGAACACCCTTTGGAATATAGACAAAGGAACCGTCACTGAACACACAGCTGTTCAAGGCTGCATAGAAGTTGTCGCGATATGGCACTACTGTTCCCAAATACTCTTTCACCAAATCGGGATGTTCCTTGATGGCCTCACCAATACTGCAGAAAATAACGCCCTTCTCTCGAAGCTTCTCCTTGAAAGTTGTCTTCACCGACACGGAGTCCATGATGGCGTCTACTGCGGTTCCACTCAGAGCCAAGCGCTCCTCCAGAGGAATGCCAAGCTTGTCGAATGTCTTCTCCAACTCAGGGTCTATCTCCTTGTTCTTAGGCTTCTTAGCCAATGGGTCGGCATAGTAAGATATCTCCTGATAGTTGACAGGTGGCACATGTACATGTCCCCACTTTGGTTCCCTAAGTGTCTTCCAGTAATGGTAGGCTTTCAGACGAAATTCGAGCATCCATTCGGGCTCTCCTTTCTTCTGAGAGATAAGGCGCACAACATCCTCGTTGAGTCCTTTCTCTATGATTTCAGTATGCACGTCGGTGGTAAAGCCATACTCATATTTCTGGTCTATCACGTCCTTGACAACCTGATTTTGTTCTTTCTCTTTCTCTGCCATTGTTATTCAGAATAACCTTTCGTTATTTTAACCATAAATAGGGATAAACCTCTTGAGGCTCATCCCTACCTTATTATATTATATATATGATAGAGCGAAAGGAAAGGTGATTTGACCGAAACTACGTTTCTTACTCCTCATTTCCAATTCTTCGCTCCTCATTCACTCTTCACTTTATTAAAGTTTCTGCTCTACCTCGATCTCTGTGAAGGTCTCGATAACGTCACCTTCCTGAATATCGTTGTAGTTGACAAGGCTCAAACCGCACTCCATACCGGTAACCACCTCCTTCACATCATCCTTATAACGCTTCAAGGCTCCGATATCTGCTGTACGAATCACGATACCGTCGCGGATAACACGGGCTTTATCCTTGGCATGTACCTTACCCTCGACAACAAGACCACCGGCGATAGTACCCACCTTACTGATCTTGAAGGTCTGCTTCACCTCTACCTGACCAGTAACAATCTCCTTCTTCACCTTGTCGAGCATACCGACCATAGCGCTCTTGATATCGTCGATAGCATCGTAGATGATGGAGTAAGTGTTGATTTCCACACCCTCACGGTCGGCAGCCTTGCGTGCATCAGCAGAAGGACGAACCTGGAAACCAACGATGACAGCATCTGAAGCAGAAGCCAGCATGACGTCGTTCTCAGAAATCTGACCCACAGCCTTGTTGACTACGTTCACCTGAACCTTCTCGGTAGAAAGTTTGATGAATGAGTCGCTCAAAGCCTCAACAGAACCGTCGGTATCACCCTTCACAATGACATTCAACTCATGGAATTCACCACGTGCGATACGGTGAGAGATATCACCAAGAGTCAAGCGCTTCTGAGTACGCAAGCCCTGCTCACGCTGCAGCTGCTCACGCTTATTGGCTATCTCGCGAGCCTCCTGTTCAGTCTCGATAACATGGAACTGATCACCGGCAGTAGGCGCACCATTCAAACCAAGGATAATGGCTGGCTCTGCAGGAGCAGCCGACTTGATATTGGCATTACGCTCATTGAACATCGCCTTCACACGACCCCAAGAAGTACCGGCAAGTACGATATCGCCTACCTTCAGAGTACCGTTGGCAACCAATACGGTAGATACATATCCACGTCCCTTGTCGAGAGAAGACTCGATGATGGTACCTGTGGCACGACGGTTAGGGTTAGCCTTCAAGTCGAGCATATCAGCCTCAAGGAGTACCTTGTCGAGCAAGTCGTGAACACCAATACCCTTCTTGGCACTGATTTCCTGGCACTGGTACTTACCACCCCACTCCTCAACGAGCAGGTTCATGTTAGCCAAGTCCTCACGAATACGGTCTGGGTTGGCACCTGGCTTATCTATCTTGTTGATAGCAAATACCATTGGCACACCTGCAGCCTGAGCATGGGCGATAGCCTCCTTGGTAGTAGGCATCACAGAGTCGTCGGCTGCGATGATGATGATGGCGATATCGGTGGCCTGAGCACCACGGGCACGCATGGCTGTAAACGCCTCGTGACCTGGAGTATCAAGGAATGTCACCTTGCGACCGCTGTTCAGAGTCACACTGTAAGCACCAATGTGCTGGGTAATACCACCCGCCTCACCGGCAATCACATTGGTATTGCGGATGTAGTCGAGCAAAGAAGTCTTACCATGGTCTACGTGACCCATCACAGTTACGATTGGAGCACGTGGAACCAAATCGTTCTCATCATCCACTTCCTCGCTGACAGCTTCCTGAACCTCTGCGCTGACATATTCGGTCTTGAAGCCGAACTCCTCAGCCACCATATTGATGGTCTCTGCATCCAGACGCTGGTTGATAGATACCATGATTCCAACACCCATCAAGGTAGAGATAACCTGAGTAACGCTGATATCCATCATCGTAGCCAATTCGCTTACGGTCACGAACTCTGTGAGTTTCAGTATCTTACTTTCCTTCTGCTCCTGACGAACCTGGTCCTGAAGTTTCTCCTGCACAGCCTCGCGCTTTTCCTTACGATACTTAGCACCCTTCTTGTTCTGGCTCTTGCTTGTAAGACGGGCAAGGGTTTCCTTTACCTGGCGTGCTACAGCCTCGTCGTCGACCTCTATCTGACGCTGGTTATTGCCCTTGTTGTTATTGTTCTTATTCTTGTTTTTATTCTTTTTCTTGCCGCCACCATTATTGTTATTGTTCTGGTTGCCGCCATTGTTATTGTTGTTCTTGCCGTTATTGCCCTGCGAAGACTCGGCATTGATGTCTACACGCTCCTTATTGATGCGCACACGCTTCTTACGCTCGCTATGCTGCTGGGCAAACTTGTCCTCACGCTCCTTACGGCGCTCCTCCTTGGTCTTCTTCTTAGGACGAGTGCTCTGATTAAGGGTAGAAAGGTCTATCTTTCCGAGCACCTTAGGCTCATTGGCAGCAAACTTCTGCTCGCTCTTCAGTGTGAAGACCGTATTGGTTGCAGCTGGCTGAGCTGCTACAGGCTGACTGGCAGCCTTTTCTTCCTTAGCTTCAGGCTTGCTTTCCTTCACCTCAGGCTTACTTTCCTTAGCTTCTGGCTTGTTGACAGGCTTGACTTCCACCTTTTCAGACTTATTTTCCGCCTTAACTTCTGGCTGCTTGGCAACAGACTCTACATCAGACTTCTGAGTTTTTTCTACTACAGAAGCTGTCTCAACAGGCTTTTCCTCCTTCTTAGGAGCATTGTTTACTGGCGCAGGACTGACGGCAGCAGTCTCTGTTTCCTTCGCCTCTGTCTTTTTAGGAGCAGCAGACTGAGCAGCATTTGCCTTGCCGATTTGGTCCAGGTCAATCTTGCCCAGCGGCTTAAACTGCTGCTGGCGGCTTGACTCGAGGATGCTTTCGGCGCGGTTGTCCTTAGGCTCTGGTGCACGCTTCTTCTCTTTGGTCTTCTTAGTGAAGAGCTTTTCTGCCTGATTACGAACTTCCTTATCCTGACTGAAGGCATCATTGAGCGCCTTATATTGTTCGTCGCTCAACTTGAAGTTCAGTTCGGCTTTCACCTCCCCTAATTCGTTTCTTTTTTCCAGGAATTCAACTGCCGTCTGAAGTCCTATGTTCAATTCACGTAGTGCTTTGTTTAATCTGATGCTCATATTTATACTTTATATCTCCTTCTTTTATATTTATTAATTTTCGAACTCGGCACGCAATACTTTCAAGACACTGTCAACAGTTTCCTCTTCGAGGTCTGCCTTCTCAATCAGCATGTTGCGTGGAGCCTTCAGCACCTGCTTGGCGGTATCAAGCCCAATACCCTTGATGGCATCAATCACCCACTGGTCAATTTCGTCAGAGAACTCGTCCAGATAGATATCCTCATCAGCATCTGCCTCATTGATTTCACGGAATACATCGATGGTGTACTCGGTGAGCATGGAAGCCAACTTGATGTTCATACCACCACGACCAATAGCCAAACTTACCTCCTCTGGCTGCAAATACACCTCTGCCTTGTGATTTTCCTCGTCGATATTGACAGAGGTAATCTGGGCAGGAGCCAACGCACGCTGGATGAAGAGCTTGATGTTGCTTGAGTAATTGATAACGTCGAGGTTCTCGTTGCAAAGCTCGCGCACGATACCATGTACACGGCTTCCCTTTACACCGACACAGGCTCCTACTGGGTCTATGCGCTCATCAAAAGACTCTACTGCTATCTTGGCACGCTCGCCAGGCATACGTGCTATGCGACGGATGGCAATAAGACCATCATTGATCTCAGGCACTTCGGCCTCGAGGAGTCGCTGCAAGAAGATGGGAGCTGTACGGCTGAGGATAATCTTTGGATTGTTGTTCTCGTTGTCCACTCTCAGGATGACGGCACGCACGGTCTCACCTTTACGATATACGTCGGCAGGAATCTGCTCTGACTTAGGCAGGATCAACTCATTGTTCTCATCGTCTACAATGAGCACTTCGCGCTTCCATACCTGATATACCTCACCAGAGATAACCTGACCCACACGGTCCTTGTACTTGTTGTACAATGAGTCATGCTCCAGCTCGAGAATCTTGGATGCCAATGTCTGACGAAGGTTCAGGATGGCACGACGGCCAAACTTATTGAAATCAACCTTCTCGCTCACATCCTCGCCAACCTCGTAGTCAGCCTGGATCTTGCGTGCCTCAGCCAATGGGATCTCTTTGTTCTCATCCTCCACCTCGCCATCTGCAACAACCACACGGTTGCGGTAGATTTCGAAGTCACCCTTGTCTGGGTTTACGATGACGTCGAAGTTTTCATCACTACCGAAAATCTTGGCAAGCACATTGCGGAAGCTTTCCTCCAACACGCTCACCAATGTAGTACGGTCGATATTCTTGGTTTCTTTAAACTCGCGGAATGTATCAATCATACTCGCAGTTTCTTCTTGCATTTTCTTTACTGCCATAGCTTATTTGAAACTTATTACGTATTTTGTATATTTTACCTTATCCATCTGATAGGTATGCAGCACGTCCTGCTTCACAGGGCGCTTCTTGCCTTCTACCTTTACTTTCTCCTCAACACTCACACTGAAGTCGTTGCCATCTACAGAATGCAGAATGCCCTTCACCTTCTTGCCATCAGCATCGAGCACCTCCACCTCCTTACCGATGAAGTTGACGTACTGCTGTGGTACCTTGAAAGGCTGACCAAGTCCTGCAGAACCAACTTCCAGCTCATAGTCCTCCTCATCACGATTCAAGTGGTCCTCTATAAATCTGCTCAGGGCCACACAGTCCTCTATCCACACACCATCGGCATGATCTATTTCAACGACAATCTTGTCGTCAGGACTGATTTCAATGCTTACCAAGAAATATTCCTTGTCTTGGAGCCATTCGTCAACTAATTTTTTTACGACGTTTTTATCTATCATATATTTCTTATTAAAATAAAATGAGGAACTCTTTGTGAGCCCCTCATTCCACTGAACGTTGCAAAATTACGATTTTTTTTGGTTCTGACCAAAGTTTTTTGAATATTTTATTCTACAACATGCACATTTTTAATCATTTGTGTACCTTTTCGCCCTCTTTTTCGCTGGGCCTCAGGAGTTTTTTATATTCTTCGGGTGTATTGAGCAATCTGACAGCTTCCTTCACCTGCTTGTCATAACGTAAGGAATTTCTGATAGCTCCACCCTGATAATAGTAGGCTGCCACAATATCATTTTCGAGCAAGCGCTTGATGTACTGCTTGTTATAGTCGAGATCCTTGGCCACATTGTGACTCAGTTTCTTGGCAAGGGCATCGAATTCTGGCTTCGCATCATCATAATAACCTTCAAAACGGGCCAGTTTCATCAGGTCTTTCAGATACTTCTCCGTCTCTCTGTCATACTTGAAGTCGGCTTTCAGTACACGAGCCTTAAACTCCTCGTAATCAGCATCGGTAAGAGCAAAATCCTTGGCCGGAGCTATCGTAGGATGCTTGGCTATATAATCCACCTCGTAGTTGAGCATCAGCTCGTTACTGTCGCGTGCTCCTGCCAGATAGTAAGCGATATTGGGCAGCGAGTCGGGCTTCACCTCTACATCTGGCTTCACGCCGCCACCATCACGTACCTCACGTCCTCCTGCTGTATAGAACACCTTGGTAAGCGAATCGGGCACATGCTCCACATATCCACCCTTGGCATGCTTGTAGTTGAGAGCCTGCACGCATCGCCCGCTGGGAATGTAATACTTGCTCGTGGTAAGTTTCATCTGTCCATTGTAAGGCAAGTCCATCGTAGCCTGAACAAGTCCCTTTCCATACGTGCGCGTACCTAATATAATAGCACGATCATAATCCTGCAGGCTTCCACTCAATATCTCGGCTGCGCTGGCAGTATTTCCGCTCACAAGCACCACGATAGGCATCAGTGTATCAATAGGCTCCACCGTGGTTTTGTATTCATTGTTGGCACGTTGCAGCTTACCCTTCATCGTTAACACGACCTTATCCTTGGGCAAGAACATATTCACAATGCTCACCGCCTCGCTTACAGAGCCTCCACCATTGTTACGCAAGTCGAAGACAAGTTTCTTGGCTCCCTGCTTCTTCAAGTCGATAAAAGCACGGCGCACATCCTTGGCACACTGGTCGGTAAAGGAGTTGAAATTAATATAACCTATTCCACCGTCCAACAACCCATAATAAGGAAGAAATGGCATCTGTATGGTGCGTCGGGTGAGCTTCACCTTCATCACCTTGCCCGTACTTGGGCGCTTCACCTTAAGAATAAACGACGTGCCGGGCTCTCCGCGAAGACGGTCGCTCACATAGCTCACCTCCTTGCCCTTCATCGTAGAGTCGTTAATACACAGAATGATGTCACCCTTCTTCAGTCCTGCCTCCTGGGCTGGCATTCCCTCGTAAGGCTCGCTGATAACTGTATAACCCAACTGATAGTTGTATCTCACTACCGAACCTATACCGGCATACTTGCCCGTAAGCATGTTCTTGAGTTCCTTCACTTCCGACTCGGGATAATACTCCGTGTACGGATCAAGGCTCCGCAACATGGCATTGATGCCGTTGCCTATCACCTCATCAGCATCGAGTGTATCCACATACATCATATCCAAATTCTTATAGATAGACGTAAAGACATCCATATTCTTAGCTACCACAAAGTCGTGATTTTTCTCCTTTTGTGCCCATGCAGGCATGGCGAGCACCATGGCGAGCACCATTACATATAATTTATTTATCATCTCGTTTATTTATTTCTAAAAACTACACTATGCGTTGAAGTACGCCTTTCGCCTACAAAAATACTCATTTATATCCTAAAAAGAAGCCTAAATCACAAAAAAATGATGTTTTTTTACTGAAAATTCATTTTTTTCCGAAAAAAATTTGGTGGAATAAAAAAAAGTCACTACCTTTGCAACCGCAAATGAGAAATCATTTACCTCTAATGCTTCAATAGCTCAGTTGGTTAGAGCACCTGACTGTTAATCAGGGGGTCGTTGGTTCAAGCCCATCTTGAAGCGCATCAAGCAAAGCCTTGCAAGTCATAAACTTGCGAGGCTTTATTGTTTTCATACATTTCTAAGTTGCGCCCTACTTTGACTTGAAGCCTTATCAAATAAGAATCGATTCCGGCTCACCCGATATATCTAGGGGATTAAGCATATAGTTTTGTAAGTCTGAAAAGAAAGAATTTTATATCCGTGACTCCTCTTAAAGCAGATCTAAACGCCTTAATTTTAGCATTGAATGATTCTGCAAAGGCATTAGTTGCCCTATTGACAAAGAAATTCAAAAC